>Ga0307323_10000326_pt1 | contig 14806 bp, 13 predicted proteins | sample ER_DNA_381_FD_194496 | JGI IMG/M metagenome (GOLD analysis project Ga0307323, IMG submission 194496) | Bulk soil microbial communities from the East River watershed near Crested Butte, Colorado, United States - ER_DNA_381 | ecosystem: Environmental > Terrestrial > Soil > Floodplain | place...
AGGCGGAACCCATCCCCGACGAGCGGCTGAGCCTGATCTTCGCGTGCTGCCACCCGGCGCTCTCGACCGAGGCGCAGGTCGCGCTCACCCTGCGCGCCCTCGGCGGGCTGAGCACAGACGAGATCGCCAGCGCCTTCCTCGTGCCCGAGCCGGCGATGGCCCAGCGGCTCGTGCGCGCGAAGCGGAAGATCCGCGCGGCGGGAATCCCGTTCCGAGTGCCACCGGACCACCTGCTGCCGGAGCGCCTGCGCGCGGTGCTCGCGGTTCTCTACCTGATCTTCAACGAGGGCTACGGACCGCCGCCGCGGGCCGATCTCTGCGAGGAGGCGATCCGGCTCGGCAAGATGCTCGCACTGCTGATGCCCGACGAGCCGGAGGCGTTCGGCCTGCTCGCCCTGATGCTCCTGCACGACGCACGCCGCGGGGCGCGGCTCGACCCCGAGGGCGAGCTCGTGTTGCTCGACGACCAGAACCACGAGCTCTGGGATGCCGAGCGGATCGACGAGGGGCGGCGCATGCTCGAGCGGGCACTGCCGCTGCGACAGCCGGGGCCATACCAGCTTCAGGCCGCGATCGCCTCCCTACACCTCGATGTCGAAACCGACTGGCCGCAGATCGCCGCGCTCTACGGGCGGCTCGCGCAGTTCACGCCGTCGCCGGTGATCGAGCTCAACCGCGCCGTGGCGGTAGCGATGGCCGAGGGACCGGATCGCGGTCTCGAGCTGATCGACGAGATCTACGGCCTCGACCGCTACCGGCACCTGCACTCGGCCCGAGCCGACCTGCTGCGCCGGCTCGGCCGCAGCGACGAGGCGGCTGTCGCCTACGCGCAGGCGCTGGAACTGTCGACGCAGCCCACTGAGCGCGCGTTCTTGAAGCGCCGGCTCGCCGAAGTACGATCCTCCCCATGAGCGTCGAACAGAAGCTGTACGGCTGCCAGTCCATGACCGGCGAGCTTCGGCGCGTGCTCGTGCGGGCGCCACGCGCGGAGGATCTCCACGGCTGGCAGATGTGCGGCTGGCGTGCTGAGCCCGATCCCATCGGGATCTCGACCGAGCACGAGGCCTTCTGCGAGTTGCTCGCGGGCGCCGGCGCCGAGGTCGTGCTCGCCGAGTCCCCGGCCGACGGCAACCCGGATGCGATCTACACCTATGACCCCGCGCTGGTCGCCGACGCGGGCGCAATCCTGCTCCACCCGGGCAAGAAGTGCCGCCGCTCGGAGGTACCCGCCATGGCGGAAGACTTCGAGCGAGCCGGCGTTCCGGTTGCCGGGCGGCTCGGCGATCCGGAATGGGCGGAAGGCGGCGACCTCTGCTGGCTCGACGAGCGCACCCTGCTCGCGGGCTACGGCTACCGCACCAACGAGGCGGGGATCGCGCGCCTACAGGAGCTACTGCCCGGTGTTGAGGTGCTCGCGTTCGACCTCCCGCACTGGCACGGGCGGGACGAGGTGATGCACCTGATGTCGCTGATCAGCCCGCTGGCGCCGGACCTCGCGGTCGTCTACCCACCGCTGCTGCCGACCCGGCTTGCACAACTGCTCGAGGAACGAGGCGTCGAGCTCGTCGAGGTCCCAGACGAGGAGTTCGCCACGATGGGCTCCAACGTGCTCGCCCTCGCGCCGCGAGTGGCCCTCGCCGTGGAAGGCAACCCGGAGACGCGCCGTCGCATGGAGCGCTCGGGGATCGAGGTGCTCACCTACCGCGGGGACGAGCTCTCAAAGGGGGACGGCGGCCCGACCTGCCTCACCCGTCCGCTCTTGCGCGCCTAGCCGTGGCCGACCGGGCAGCTCGCGGGGGAACGCTGGTGATCGGCGGCGGCTTCGCCGGCGGCTACGTCGCCCGCTGCCTGCGCAAGCGCGGCGCCACAATCGTCAGCCCGGAGAACTCGATGCTCTACACCCCGTTGCTTCCCGAGGCGGCCTCCGGGACGCTGGAGCCCCGACACACCGTCGTGCCGCTGCGAATGATGTGCCCGCACGCGGAGTTCGTGCTCGGCCGCGCCACGAGCATCGACCTCCAGCGCAACCGCGTCCGGGTCGAGACGATCGAGGGGCTCGTCAACCTGAGCTACGACGACCTCGTGGTCGCGCTCGGCGCGGTCTCACGCACGCTGCCGATCCCCGGCCTCGCCGACCACGCGCTCGGCTTCAAGTCGCTCGCCGACGCGATTCACCTCCGCAACCACATCCTGCGACGGCTCGAGGCCGCGGATGCCGCGCCCAACGAGACACACCGGCTCCGGGAGCTGACCTTCGTCTTCGTCGGTGCAGGGTACGCCGGCGTCGAAGCGCTGGCCGAGCTTTCCGACCTCGTCCGCGACGCGCTCAAGTACTACCCCAAGCTCCAGAGCGTGCCGCAGCGCTGGGTGCTGGTCGACGCGGCGCCGAAGATCCTCTCGGAGATCCCCAGGCGCCTCGGCGACTACGCGGCCGAGAAGCTCGCCCGGCGGGGCGTCGAGATCCACGTCGAGACAACGCTCGACTCGGTCGAGGCCCACGCCGCCCATCTCTCCAACGGCGAGCGGATCCTGACGCACACGCTGGTGTGGACCGCAGGAGTCCGTGCGCATCCGCTGCTGTCCCAGTTCGGGCTCCCGCTCGACGAGAAAGGGCGGGTGGTCGTGGACGAGACCCTCGCCGTGGAGGGACATGAGCGCGTGTGGGCGCTCGGAGACGGCGCGCGCGTCCCGAACCTCGCCACTCCGGGTGAATTCGATCCGCCCACGTGCCAGCACGCGCTGCGGCAGGCCCGGCGGCTGGCGAAGAACCTCCAGGGAGAGCGGAAGCCGTACCGCTACCGCATGCTCGGCCAGGTGGCGACACTCGGGCGCTACAAGGGAATCGCCGACGTGATGGGCCTGCGGCTGACGGGTTTCCTCGGCTGGTTCGTCACCCGCACGTACCACCTCTACCAGCTGCCCCTGCTCTCCCGGAAGCTGCGGGTCGTCGCCGACTGGACGACCTCGCTCTTCTTCCGCCGCGACATCGCCGAGCTGTCGATGCTCGGCCACCCGCAGCGCCTCGGCGATGCGTGACGAGTTGGCCCGCGCGTACGCCTTCCTGGCCAGAGGAGACATGGGCGGGACCCGTGAGGAGGCGTCGCCCTTCGGCACCGCCGTCTTCACCGACGAGCTGCCGCGCCGCTTCGACGGCAACTACTTACGGGTCGAACGTGACGCCGCGCCAGAGGAGCTCGTCGCCGAGGCGAAGCGGCTCGAGCGGCCGCTGATCTTCGTGCCCGATCCCGACCTGGGCGGGAAGCTTGCGTCCTGGTTCGCAGACCAGGGCTGGCGAATAGACCGACACCTGGTGATGGCGCAGCTGCGCAAGCCGGAGCGAACAGCCGACCTCTCGGTCGTCCGGGAGCTGGAGGAGGAGGCCCTGCAACCCGCTCGCCGCCGGCTGATGGAGAGCTACCCGTGGGGCAAACCAGAAGTCATCGAGCAGCTCTTTCGGGCGAAGGCGCTCATCGGGCAGCGAGTCACAGTCCGCTTCTTCGGCGTGCCTCTGAGCGATGAGGTGGTGAGCTACGCCGACCTCTACATAGACGGCGCCGATGCCCAGGTGGAGGACGTCGGCACCTTGCCCGAGCACCGCGGCAAAGGCTACGCGACCGCCGTCATCCTGAAGGCGATCGAGCAAGCCCGGGCGTCGGGCGCAGACTTCGTCTTCCTCGTCGCCGACGCCGAAGACTGGCCCAAGGAGCTCTACCGCAAGCTCGGCTTCGACGAGCTCGGGCACTACACGAAGTTCTTCGTACCGCCTACGTAAACTCGGGCAGGTGCCCGCTCTCGCCGTCCGGGGTCTCGAGAAGCGCTACGGCTCGGTCACTGCCCTCGCGGGTGTCGACCTCGAGGTCGGCGAGGGCGAGCTCGTGGGGCTGCTCGGGCCAAACGGCGCGGGCAAGTCCACGCTGGTCAAGATCGCCTGCGGCCTGGTGCGAGCCTCCGGCGGCACTGCGCAGGTGCTCGATGCCCGGGCGGGCTCCCTCGAGGCGCGCCGCCGGATCGGCTACCTCGCCGAGCTCTTCCGCTTTCCTGGCTGGTACTCGGCGGACGAGCTGCTCGAGCTGCACCAGCGCCTGGCGGGTTCAGAGGGTGGTGCCGCTGAGCGCGCCGAGCTCCTCGAGCTGGTCGAGCTCGCCGAAGCGCGCGGGCGCCGCGTCGAGCAGATGTCGAAGGGCATGCAGCAGCGGCTCGGGATTGCCCAGGCGCTCGTGGGAAGCCCACCGCTGCTCCTCCTCGACGAGCCGACAAGCGCGCTCGACCCCGTAGGCCGCCGCACCGTTCGTGTGCTCCTCGAGGAGCTGCGCGGCCGGGGCATCTCCGTACTGCTCAACTCCCACCTGCTGAGCGAAGTGGAGCTCGTCTGCGACCGGGTGGCGATCCTCCTACACGGTCGCCTCGTGGCGGAGGGCTCACCTGCCGAGCTCGCCCGCGCCCGCGGCGTGGAGATCGAGACGGACGAAGGAGTGCAGGTCTTCGAGGGCGCCTCGCGCGAGGACGCACCGAGGCTCGTGGCCGAGCTGGTTGCCGCCGGGCGGCGCGTCTACGGGGTCGCCGTCCTGACCTCGACGCTCGAGGAGACCTACCTCGAGGCCGTCGGCGGGGAGACCTCGTGACCGCGGTCGCGACGATCGTCGGCTACGGCCTGCGCGAAGCGCTGCGCAGAAAGGTGTTCGCGGTGGTGCTGTTCCTGACACTTGGCTTCCTGGGGCTCTACTGGCTCGCCAACCACTACGTCTTCCGCGACGTCGAGAACATCTCCCCGCCGGTGGGAATCGACGCGCGCACCTTCGCTGGAGCCTTCATGTTCGGCCTAGCGATGTTCGCCACGCTCTTTCTCGGTGTTGTGCTCGCCGTCTTCCTCACGCTGGGCGTCGTGCGAGGAGACGCCGAGCGCGGGCTGCTCCAGCCGCTGGTCGTGCGCCCCCTAGGGCGGTCGACCCTCCTGTTCGCCCGTTGGCTCGGAGCAGTCGCCGTCTGCGCGCCGTACGTCATCGGCGTCTACGTGGCGGCGATGCTGATCACGGGCCTGACCGGCCACTGGTGGCCCGACCACGTGGTTGTCCCGGGGCTCGAGCTCGCAGCCGGAGTCGCGATCGTCGCCGCCCTCTCGCTGCTCGGCTCCGTGTTCCTGACCGCAACGGCGAACGGGATCGCGGTGTTCATGATCTTCGGGGCAGGCCTCGTCGCGGGGCTTCTAGGCTCGATCGGCCACGCCCTCAACTCGCACACGCTGCAACACTCGGCGAAGATCGCCGCCTGGCTGATCCCCTTCGAGGGGCTCTATCAGGATGGCCTACGGGAGATCACGGCCAACACAACCGGATTCACGGGCTTCCTGTTGCAGCTCGGCCCGTTCGGAGGCGCCTACACAGGCGGGACGCTATTGAGGCTCTGGGCGCTCGCCTACCTCGCGCTCGTGGGAGTCGTGGCCGTGGCCGGCTTCGCTCGCAAGGACCTCTAAGCTCACCATGAGGCTTTCCTCAGGCTGCGTGCGACCGCGGCCCGCTGCTTGCGAGCCTCGGAGCGAAGCCGGGCGTCCTGCTTCATCGCCAGCCGCTGAAGCTCGCGCTGGAGTTGGCCGTAGCTCTCGAACCGCTCGCGCGGGAGCCGTCCGTCGGCGATCGCGGCCTGGACGGCGCAGTCAGGCTCGCTGGTGTGCGAGCAGTCGTTGAAGCGACAGTCGTCCGCGAGCTCATCTACGTCGGTGAACGCCTCCTGGATTCCCTCGTCGGCGTCCCAGAGCTGCACCTCGCGCAGGCCCGGGGTGTCCACGAGCATGGCACCGCCCGACAGTCGGATGAGCTGGCGGCTGACCGTGGTGTGCCGGCCGCGGCCGTCCTCGGCGATCTCGTGGGTCCGCTGGAGCTCCTCGCCCGCGAGCCGGTTTGCCAGGGTCGACTTCCCCACCCCGGAGGATCCGAGCAGCGCGATCGTCTGCGCGGGCGCGAGGTACGACGCGAGCTCTTCGAGCCCGTCGCCGGTGACGTTGCTGACCGCGTGGACCGCTGCGCCGAGCGCGACCTGCTCGACCTCGAACAACGCGCCGGCCACGTCCTCACAGAGGTCGGCCTTCGTCAGCACGAGCACGGGTGTCGCGCCGCTCTCCCACGCCAGCGTGAGGTACCGCTCGAGACGGCGCACGTTCAGGTCGTCGTCCAGGGCGCTGACGATGAAGATCGCGTCCAGGTTGGCCGCGAGAATCTGTTCCTCGGTCGGAGCCCAGGCGGCCTTGCGCGAGAACGCCGACCGGCGCGGCAGGACCGCGTGGATCGTCTCGTCGCGGAGAGCGACCCAGTCGCCCACCGCGGGCAACTCCGCTGCGGAAGCGGCCTCGTGGCGCAGGCGCCCGGTGAGGCGAACGCGGAGCTCCCTGCCTTCCGTGAGCACGTCGTAGCCGCCGCGGTGCTGGGCCGCGACGCGCGCGGGGACGAGCTCGTCGTCTTCGAGCGACTCGAACGCGGCCGCGAAGCCATCGTCCCAGCCGAGGTCGTGCAGAGTGAACATTGGTGCTTGCAAGCGAGATCTCCTTCAGGATCGAGTGACGGACCGGACGTGGCCCGAGGCTCGGAACTCGCTACAGAGGTGTGCTGCGGCTAGTCGGGAGCCTCAGGCTCTGCGACCGGAGAGTGCAATCGTTGTCATCACGCACCTCCTTGCCGAAAAACAGCGGAAACCGAAGCCTAGCAGCCGGAATTACCGGAGCTTGCGAAGCGCCGTCCCGAGCGACTGCTTGGTGTTCAGCACGCCCGCGAAGAGGTCGCCGTGCTCCTCGGTCCGCTTGCGCACCACGTCCATCGTGAATGCGCTGGGTTCCAGCGACTCGTTCACCTCGTCCCAGCGCAGCGGCGTCGAAACCGGGGCCCCCTCCTTCGGCCGCACCGAGTACGCCGAGGCGATCGTCTTGCCCTCGCCGTTCTGGTTCGCGTCGATCAACACGCCCTTCCGCTTCGCCTTCGTCCACTCGGTCGTGACGAGGCCACGGTGCGTCGAGGCCAGCGCGCCCGCGACGATCTCGGCGAACTGCCGCGTGTCCTCGTAGGTGTGCCGCCTCGCGATCGGTACGAGCACGTGGATCCCGTCCGCCCCGCTCGTCTTGGAGAACGACTCGAGCCCAAGTGCGTCGAGGGCCTGCTTCACGAGCAGCGCGACCTCAACGGTCTCCTTGAAGCCCACGTCGTCCGAGGGGTCGAGGTCGAAGAGCACCCAGTCGGGCCGGTCGAGCTTGTCCACCCGTGAATACCAGGTGTTCAGGTCGATGCAACCCATGTTCACCATCCAGAGGAGCGCGAGCTCGTCGTTCACGAGCGGCGCCTGGATCTTCCGGCGCTGCCGCGGCTTCTCGCGCGTCGAGACCTCGAGCTCGACCGTCGGGATCCAATCGGGCATGCCTCTGGGCGCGTCCTTCTGGAAGAAGTGCTTGCCCTGCCACCCGTCGGGATAGCGCTTCATCGTGAAGGGACGGTCCTTGAGGTGCGGCACGACGACGGGCGCCACATCGCGGTAGAACGCGAGCAGGTCGCCCTTCGTGATCCCCTCCTCGGGCCAGAAGGGCTTGTCGAGGTTGGAGAGCCGGAGCACCCGCTTCCCCTTCTTGACCACCTCCGGGATCGAGGTCGCCGGAGGCTCGCCTGGAAGCTCACGCCGAACCTCCTCTGCAGCCTTGTCCTCGCGCAGACCCTTGTAGACCGGCGCGCGCAGGCGGCGGTCGTGCGTCCACTCGACGAACTCGACCTCGGCGACGAGCTTCGGCTCGACCCAGACGATGTCGTCCTTGCGCACGCGCGGAAGCTTCGGCACCTGCGGGAACGGCGAGTCCTTGCGCTCCAGCGGCCGAAGCAGCTTCAGCAGCTTCTCGATCTCGGCCTCGTCGAACCCCGTGCCGACGTTGCCGACGTACTCGAGGCGACCGGCGCCGTAGACCGCGAGCACCAGCGAGCCGAAGCCGGTGGCTCGCCGGCCCTTGCCGCGCGTGTACCCGGCGATCACGAATTCCTGCTCGCCGTGGGACTTGAACTTGAGCCAGTCGCGCGAGCGCTTGCCCGGGAGGTAGCGCGAGTCCAGCCGCTTGGCCACCACCCCCTCGAGACGTTGCTCCTTCGCCGCGCGCATCAGCGCCTGCCCGTCGTCGAACGACTCGGAGAACTTGACGGTGCGGTTGCGCTTGTCGAGAAGCTTCTCGAGCCGCCCGCGGCGCTCCGAGAGCGGCAGGTCGATGATCGGCTCGCCGTCCACTTCGAGCAGATCGAAGAGGTAGTAGAGGATCGGCGTCCCGGGCTTGCGCTGCTGCATCGCCGAAAAGCTCGGGCGACCTTCCTCGTCGAGGGCGCAGACCTCGCCGTCCACGACGCAGTCCGGTGTCTTCAGCGCCTTGACGAGCTCCTTGGCGACGTTCTCGAACCGCTCGGTGTAGTCCTGGTCCTTGCGGGTGCGAAGCTCAGCCTCGCCGCCGGCCACGCGCGAGACGATGCGGTAGCCGTCCCACTTGATCTCGAATTCCCAGCCCTCGCCACGCGGCATGTTCTTCTCGTCCTCGAGCGTCGCCAGCATCGGCGCGTATTTACGGTGCGAAGCCGAGGCGGCCTCGCCGTTCTCGCGCTTGCGGATCAGGAGCCAGTTCTTCGGGTCGCCGTCGAGCTTCGCGGGAACCAGCGTCCAGAGACCTTCGAGCTTCTTCCCGTGCAGCCGGACGGTGAGGCCGCCGTCGCGCTTCTCCTCGACGAGCTCGTAGGTGCCGCTGTCGAAGATCTCGACGGTGCCGGCGCCGTACTGGCCTTTCGGAATCTCGCCCTCGAAGGTCGCGTAGTCGATCGGGTGGTCCTCGACGTGGACGGCGAGATGCCGCTCCCCGGTCTCGAGCGGGATTCCCTTCGGTACGGCCCAGCTGGCAAGCGCACCGTCGCGCTCGAGGCGAAGGTCGTAGTGGAGCCGGCGCGCGTCGTGGCGCTGGATCACGAAGATCGGCTCCTTGGCGCCCTTCTTGCCGGTAAACGGCTCCGGCGTCTTCTTCGGATCCCTCTTCTTGCGGTACTCCGCGAGCTTGGCCACGCGCCTAGCTTGCCTAAGTGAGCCCGAAAGCGCCGGCCATGTTTGACAATGACCCTCCCGAGGCAATACAAGTCACAACGCGGGGTAGTACATCTTTCAAAGCTTCTCCACCTAACGGGGGGTTAGGGCCGAGGCCGCCTACAAGGCGGCCTCGGCATGTGTACGGACGGGGGAAAAGCCTGTGGAAGATGTGGAAAAGCGCCGCTTTTGCCGCGGTTTTTAGCGGGTTGCGGGCACTTGCCCGATTGTGCGGAACCGCACACGTCGGCGGCGCCGCAACTCCTCGCCCGACTGTCCCTCGAGTTGCTCGAGCGATTCGCCCAAGGCGTCCCCGAGCAGGCGGGCGGCCTCTTCGTGGTCGGTGTGGGCCCCGTCGCCGGGCTCGGGAACGATCGCGTCGATCACTCCCAGCTCCAGGCAATGAGCCGCGTCCGGCTTGAAAGCGGCGGCCGCCTTGCGGGCCTCACCGGCGTCGCGCCAGAGGATCGCCGCGCACCCCTCCGGCGAGATCACGGTGTAGATCGCGTTCTCCTGCATCAGGACGCGGTCGGCAAGCGCCGTCGCGATCGCGCCACCCGAGCCGCCTTCTCCGATCACGCAGGTGATCGTCGGCACGCGCAGCCGCGACATCAGCGCCTGGGAGCGGGCGATCGCCCCACCCTGGCCGTGCTGCTCGGCGATCACGCCCGGGTACGCGCCGGGAATGTCGACCAGCGTCACGACCGCAAAACGGTGCCTCTCGGCCAGGTCCATCGCGCGCATCGCCTTGCCGTAGCCCTCCGGGTAGGCCATGCCGAAGTTGCGTCGCGTCCGTTCCTTGACGTCGCGACCCTTCTGGTTGCCGATCAGAACGACCGTCCTGCCGCGGAAGCGACCGATGCCGGCGACGAGTGCCGCGTCGTCGCCGTGCTGGCGATCCCCGTGCAGCTCGAACCAGTCGTCGAGCAGGCGGTTGACGTAGTCCAGGCTGTACGGCCGTTCCGGGTGGCGCGCGAGCTCGACCGAGCGCCAGATCTCCTCGTCACTCGGCTCGGCGACGATCCGGTCGAGCTGCTTCTGGAGCCGCTCGAGCTCGCCGGACAGCTTCGCCCCACGCAGTAGCGGCAGGCTCTTCAGCCGGCTCAGCTGCTCGCGGAGCCTCAACTCGGCCTCACGTGCCATTGGCAAAGAGGCGCAGCAGCCGGGCCACCGTCGGGCGCAGCTCGGGTCGGGGAACGATCGCGTCCACGTGGCCGTGGCGGTAGTTGGACTCGGCGAGCCCGAAGTCGTCGGGCAGCTTCTCGCGCGTCGTCTGCTGCACCACCCGCGGCCCGGTGAACGAGAGCAGCGCTCCCGGCTCGGCCACGAGCACGTCGCCGAGACTGGCGAAGCTCGCGAGCACGCCTGCCGTGGTTGGGTGTGCCATCACGCTGATGAGCGTGCCGCCCGAGTCGTGCAGGTCCTCGACAGCGCAGACTGTTTTCGGCAGCTGCATCAGCGAGAGGATCCCCTCCTGCATGCGCGCGCCGCCTGTGGTCGTGACCGAGACGAGCGGCACGCCGCGCCCCGCTGCGCCCTCGCAGGCGCGCGCGAACTTCTCGCCGACGACGCGGCCCATCGAGCCGCCCATGAAGCCGAACTCCATCACCGCGAGCTGGCAGGGCTGATCCTCGATCGCCGCGCGGCCGATCACCATCGCCTCGCCGAGCCCGGTCGCCAGCTCGGCCTCCGCAAGCCGCTCGGTGTAGGGACGCAGGTCGAAGAAGTCGAGCGGGTCGTCGGAACGCAGCTCGGCCGCCTCCTCCGCAAAGCTGTCCTCGTCCACCAGCTGCCGGATCCGTTCTCGCGCGTGCACCGGGAAGTGGTAACCACAATGCGGACAGACGTTGAGCTGCTCCTCGAGCTCGTCGTCGCGGTAGTGCGAATTGCACTTCGGGCACGTGTTCGGATGCGGCCGCCCGCCGTCCTCGGTAGGGGCGTGCTTGTGCTCAATTGAGACGTCGATGCGTTCGGACACGAGCTTGCGAGTTTAGACCCGACGCCTCCGCTGAGAGTTACAGGCCAAGGGCCGTGGAGAAGCGGGTCAGCGGCTCCACGTTCCCGGGCTCGGCGGCCAAGCCGCTGAAACCGGCGCCGAGAATCGAGGAGCGCTCCTGCACTCGTCGCAGGACCTCTTCAACCTCGGACGCGGTCAGGCCGCCCGGCTCCGGCATGAAGGGGCTGATCTCGCCCGGCTCGAGTGAATCCACGTCGAGAGCCACGTACACGCCCTCCGTTCCCTCAAGCGCCTGCTCCAGCTCGCTCGGGTCGGTGCGGAGACCGATCGAAGCGACGTACTCCTGCTCTGGCGGGTCGAGATTGCGCGCGCCGAGCAGCAGCGTGTTCTCCGGCTTCACGGCCCCGGAGTCGAGCAGCATCCGCAGCGGCATTCCCCAGAGGTTCCCGGAGGGCGAGCTCTCAGGAGTGTTCAGGTCGCCGTGCGCATCGAACCAGACGAGCCCGATGCTGCTGCTGCGGGCGGCAAGGCCTTCGACGGCGCCGATGTGGGCGCAGCAGCAGCCGCCCAGCACGAGCGGACGCTCCGGAAGGTCCATCGCGATCGCCAGGTTCTGCTCGCCGAGCGAGTCCTCCTCGACGACCGACGCCTCCGGGTACGGGAGCGGCAGTCGCGCCGCCTCCGCCATCGACTCACCGCCTTCGCCCCAGGCGCGAGGAACGCGGACGAGGCCGGCGCCGAATTCGCCGCCGCACGCATGGCACTCGTAGCCCGGTCCGAGCGCAACCGCGGTGAAGGTGCGGCAGTCGGGACAGCGGGCGCGGAGGCGGCTCATGCAACCTCCTCGAGAGCCACGGCCAGGTTCGTCAGGTCGGGCTGCTCCTTGGTCGGTTGAGGGCCGGGCCGCTCGCCCAGCCGATTGATCCAGACCGAAGGCAGGCCGAGCTCGTTCGCAGGCCCGATGTCGTGGAAGAGGCTCGCGGCAACGTGCACGTCTGGGGCGCGCCCGGCGCGCTCCTGGAAGGCGCGCCAGTGCCCGAGGCCCGGTTTGTAGGAGCCGATCTCGGAGGCCACGATCGCCAGCTCGAACGGCACCCCGAGCCGCCCCATCGACGCTTCGATGTAGTCGCGGTCGGTGTTGGAGAGGATGCCGAGCTTCCACCCCTGCTCTCTCGCCTCCGCCAGCGCCTCACGAACCTCGGGGAACGGCTGCCACTGGGGCAGCGAGCGCGCAAGCTCCTCCTCCTCGCCATCAGGTGCCCCCAGCGCTCTCATCGCCTCGGTCAGCACCTCTTGGTAGGAACGCGACCCGTCGGCCTCGAGCTCCGGCTCGAGCTCGTGGTAGCGCTCGAGCTGCTCGTCGGCCCTCTCCTCGCCGAACACGCGCGCCAACTCGGCGCGAATGCCGCCGTTCCAGTCGATCAGGGTGCCGTAGCAGTCGAAGGTAGCCCAGCGATCCGCCACGGGCAGGCGCTAGTCCTCGAAGCGACGAACGACGATCGTTGCGTTGTGGCCGCCGAAGCCAAACGAGTTCGAGACCGCGGTGCGCACGTCGGCCTCCCGTGCCTCGTTCGGGATGTAGTCGAGGTCGCACTTGGGGTCAGGCTCGTCGTAGTTGATCGTCGGCGGCAAGGCTCCGCGCTCGATCGCAAGGATCGAGAACATCGCTTCAACCGCTCCTGCCGCACCGAGGCAGTGGCCGGTCGCTCCCTTCGTCGAGGAGACCGGCGTCTTGCGCGCGTTCTCCTCGCCGAGCGCCAGCTTGATCACTCGCGTTTCGCTGGCGTCGCCGAGCGGCGTCGACGTCCCGTGCGCGTTGATGTAGTCGATCTCGTCGGGAGCGATGCCCGCGTCACCGAACGCCATGGTCATCGAGCGGGCTGGGTTGACGCCGGAGGGGTCGGGCTCGGTGATGTGCTGCGCGTCGGAGGAGACGCCGTAGCCGAGCAGCTCTGCGTAGATCTTCGCCCCACGCGCCTTAGCGTGCTCGAGCTCCTCCAGCACGACCACCGCGCCGGCCTCACCCATCACGAAGCCGTCGCGCCCCGCGTCGAAGGGCCGGCTCGCCTTCTCGGGGTCGTCGTTCCTGCGTGAGAGGGCGCGCATCGCGCTGAAGCCGGCGATCCCGACCTCGGTCACCGGCGCCTCGGTGCCGCCGCAGAACATCACGTCGGCGCGGCCGAGCCTGATCGCGTCGAGCCCGTCGCCGATCGCCATATTGGAGGCTGCACACGCGGTGCACTGAGAGCTCAGCGGCCCCTTCGTTCCGAGCTGCATCGAAACCCAGGCGGCGCCCATGTTCGGGATGATCTCCGGGATCGAGAACGGGTTCACGCGATCGGGCCCGCGCTCGAGCAGCTCGCTGTGGCAGTCCTGGAATGCCTTGAGCCCGCCGATCCCGGTCGCGATCGCGGCGCCGATCCGGGCAGCCTCAGGCTCGATCTCGAGCCCCGAATCCGCTTCGGCCTGCCGGGCCGCGGCGACGATCAGGTGGGCAAACCGGTCCATCCGCCGGGCCTGCTTGAACGGGATGTGCTCGGTCGCATCGAAGTCCTTCACCTCACAGGCGAAATGGACGCTGAACCGGCTCGAGTCGAACTGGGTGATCTCGCCCGCGCCTGAGCGCCCGGCCAACAGGCCCTCCCACGTCGATTCGACGTCCTTGCCGAGTGGCGTGACGGCGCCGAGGCCCGTGATCACCACCCTGCGTCTTCCGTTGAGGCTCGCGCCCGTCATCACATTCCCAATCCCCCGTCGACGAGCAGCACTTCGCCCGTGATGAACGAGGCCTCGTCGGAGCAGAGGAAGCGTACCGCTCCGGCGACGTCCTCCGGCTCGCCGAGCCGGCCGAGGGGCGTGTTCGTCAGCATCGCCTGCTGCGCCTCCTCAGGCAGCACGTCGGTCAGGCGCGTGTTCACGTAGCCGGGCGCGACCACGTTGGCGCGCACCCCGCGGCTGCCGAGCTCACGGGCCAACGACTTGGTGAAGCCGATGATCCCGGCCTTCGAGGCGCCGTAGTTCGACTGGCCCCAGTTACCGTGAACCCCGACGATGCTGGAGATGTTGACGATCGACCCAGCGCGCTTCTTCATCATCCCGCGCGTCGCGGCGCGGCAGGTGTAGAAGACCGATGAAAGGTTGGTTTCGATCACCGCGCGCCAGTCGTCGTCGGTCATGCGCGCCAGCACGCCGTCACGAGTCAGGCCCGCGTTGTTCACGAGGATGTCGAGGTCGCCCGACTCCTCGACCAGCCGCTTCGCCTGCTCGGGGTTCGAGACATCGGCCTGAACGGCGCGACCGCCGGCCTCCTTCGCCACGCCCTCCGCCTCGTCCGCGCCCGATTGGTAGCCGACGATGACCGTCGCGCCGGCGGACGCCAGCTCGAGCGCGATCGAACGGCCGATCCCGCGGGAACCGCCGGTGACGAGCGCGGTCTTGCCTTCGAGGGAGCAGAACGGTTCAGGCAGTTCTGAGCGTCTCCCGCAGCTTCTCGAGCGAAGCCAGATCGCCGACCGGAATCGCCTTCACGCTGCGATCGATCCTCTTCAGTAAACCGCTGAGCACGTTGCCGGGGCCGACCTCGACGAAGACCTTTACGCCCTGTCGCATCAGCTCACGCGCCGCCTGTGTGAAGCGCACCGGGGCGGTCAGCTGCTCGACGAGGAGCGAAGCCATCCGCTGCGCGGGCTCGATCTTCGCGGTGACCGTGGACATGAAGGGCGCAATCGGGTCGTTGATCTTCGCCCGTGCAATTGCCGGGCGCAGGCGCTCGGCGGC
>Ga0307323_10000328_pt1 | contig 14744 bp, 14 predicted proteins | sample ER_DNA_381_FD_194496 | JGI IMG/M metagenome (GOLD analysis project Ga0307323, IMG submission 194496) | Bulk soil microbial communities from the East River watershed near Crested Butte, Colorado, United States - ER_DNA_381 | ecosystem: Environmental > Terrestrial > Soil > Floodplain | place...
CTGGACTGTGCGCGACCGGTCGGGCGCCGAGATGCCGGTGGTGATGCCTTCCCGCGCCTCGATCGAGATCGTGAACGCCGTGCCGAACGGCGCCTCGTTGCGGTCGGTCATCAGCTGCAACCGCAGTTCGTCGCAGCGCTCCTCGGTGAGACAGAGACAGATCAGGCCGCGGCCGTGGGTGGCCATGAAGTTGATTGCCTCCGGGGTGGCGAACTGCGCCGCGATCGTGAGGTCGCCCTCGTTCTCGCGATCGGCGGCGTCCACCACGACCACGAACTTGCCCTGGCGGATGTCCTCGATCGCCTCCTCGACGGTGGCGAATGCGGTTGCGCGCTCGGTTGCGTCCATCTCGGGTCGGATCGTACCCCTCACGAGCTCGCGAGCCGCTCGGCGTACTTCGCCAGCAGGTCGACCTCGACGTTCACCTCGTCGCCCGGGCCGAGCGCAGAGAGCGTGGTCTCCCGGAGGGTGAACGGGACGAGCGCGATCTCGACGGTCTCGTCGTCTAGCGCGGCGATGGTCAGGGCGACGCCGTCGACGGTTAGCGACCCCTTTGCCACGCAGTACCGCAGGAGCTCTTGCTCGAGGTCGAGCCGCAGGCGCGCGCCCTCGCCTTCGGGCTCGAGCAAGCGGACGCGCCCGAGGCCGTCGACGTGGCCCTGGACGAAGTGCCCGCCGAGCGGCTCGCCAACGCGCAGGGCCGGCTCGAGGTTGACCTCGGCGCCTTCCGCGAGACGGCCGAGGTTCGAGCGGGCGATCGTCTCGGGGACCGCGTTGAAGGCGAGGCTGCCGTTCTCGACCGCGGTCACAGTGAGGCAGCAGCCCGCGACGGCGATCGAGTCGCCGGGCTTGCTCATTGCCGCTGTGGCAGGCGCTTCGATGCGCAGGCTCACGCCGTGGTCGTTCTCGTCTTGCTCGGCTGCCACGACCCGCCCACGCTCGCGCACGATCCCGGTGAACATGGCGCGAAGGCTATCCCGGAGGGGCGCCGACCTCGTCAGACTTCCGGCGCATTGCGTCACAGACACGCGCGACTTTCCGGAATACGCTCGCCTCGGGGAGGAGGCCGGGCGAACCGTACTACGGGACCAAGGGCCGTTAGCCGCCGAGGGCGAGCGCTTCGAGCGTTTCGCGCGCGACCATCTCCAGCTCCGCACGCTCGCGGCCCTCGCCGAGCTCGGCACGCAGTTCTTCCACCGCCTTCGTCTGATCCGCACTGAGTTCGTCGGAACCGACCTGCTCCAGGGCCCGCTGCAACTCGTCGTTCGAGACATGCCTCGCCAGCCAGCGCGAGATCACGGTGACCAAGCGGTCGTCGGCTCGCGTTGTGATCTCAGGGCTCGTGGACATAGGCCGTCAGCAGCACGTCCTCACCGATCTCCTCGGACGTCAAACGGGACAGCGCCCTTGGCTCCGGTAGCGCGGCAACCGGACCGCCCCCCTCGCCGGAGATCGTAGGGGCCACGAACACGAGCAGCTTGTCCACGAGATCGGCGGCGAGAAAGGCACCGGCCAGGGTCGGGCCGCCCTCCAGGAGTAGCGCCTGCACGCCCTGGCCCGCAAGCGCGGCCAGCTCCTCCTCGAGCGGCCCCGAGCGGAGCTCGAGCTCCGAGCCGGCCGGCAGCGGGCCGCCGCCGAACGCAAGTCGCCTGGGCTGCCTCTGAGCGCCAACGTCGCGCGCGGTCAGGGCCGGGTCGTCCGCCCGCACCGTCCCCATCCCCACGGCCACAGCGTCGGAGACCGCGCGCAACTCGTGCACCCGGCGGCGGCTCTCTTCGCCCGAGACCCAGCGGGAGCCTGGCACGGCCACCCGCCCGTCGAGAGTCATCGCGACCTTGTAGGTGACGAAGGGCCGGCCTCGTGCGATCCAGATGCGCCAGGCCTCGTTCTGCAGCCTGGCCTGCCAGGAATCGGCCACGACAACCTCGATCCCCGCCTCGCGCAGGCGCTCGAAACCCTTGCCGTCCACCTTGGGATTCGGATCTACGGCAGCAGCCACCACACGGGCCACTCCGGCGGCCACGACGGCGTCGACGCAGGGCGGCGTGGTGCCGTGATGCGAGCACGGTTCGAGCGAGACGTACAGCGTCGCCCCCCGCGCTCTCTCGCCCGCCTCCTCGAGCGCGACCACCTCGGCATGGGGCGATCCCCGCCCCGCGTACCAGCCCTCCCCCACGACCTCACCGTCGCGCACGAGCAACGCGCCGACGAGCGGATGCGTATGCTCGACTTGCCCCCGGCCCCGCTCGGCGAGCGCGAGCGCCCGCTCGAGGCTCATGCCAGAGCCTGGACGAGCCGGCGGTAAGCTCGCGGCAGGTCTTCCCGACCGAAGATCGCCGTACCCGCGACAAACAGGTTTGCGCCCGCCTCGTGAGCGTCGCGGATGTTGTCCGGCCCGATGCCGCCGTCCACCTGGATCGGCATGGGTTCCGGCAGAAGCCGGCGAAGTTCGCGGATCCGGTCGAGCGCCTCCGGCATGAAGTCCTGACCCGAGAACCCGGGATGGATGCTCATGCAGAGGACGAAGTCGACGCCCGTCGCGAGCGCAGCCTCTGCGGCCGCCTCGGGAGCGGTCTGGGGATTGAAGGCCAGCCCGACTTCGAGGTCTTGTTCGCGTGCGAGGGCGACGACGCTCCGCAGGTCCGGGCAAGCCTCGTAGTGAACCGTGACGCTGTCGGCGCCCGCCTCGCGGAACTGCTCGAAATGGCGCTCCGGCGTCTCGATCATCAGGTGGCAGTCGAGCACGCCGCCCGCGGCGTGGACGATGGGCGCGATCGACTGGAGCACGATCGGCCCCGTGGTGATCGGAGGGACGAAGTGGCCGTCGCCGACGTCGAAGTGGAAGACGCGCACCTCGGCCCGGAGCAGCACCTCGATCTGCGCGCCGAGCCGCGAGAAGTCGGCCGCGTAGAGCGACGGCTCGACCTCGATGGTTCGGATCCAGTCCTGCCAGCTCATTTGCGTGATCTTAGGCGTGAGATGAAGAACCCCGAGGTGTGATCGCGGTGCGGAACGGTCAGCAGGAACTCGGGCCGCCGAGGATGTGCGAACTGCGGCCATTCGCCCTCCAGAGACTGGACCTCGAGTCCGGACGTATCGACGATTGCCTCGTTCTCCTCCACGTTCAGTGTGCAGACCGAGTAGAGGATCGACCCGCCGAGCTTCACCCGCTCGGCCGCCACGCGCAGCAGGTCGCGCTGCAGTTCCGGCAGCGGTTTGCCGCGCCAGCGCAGGTCGGGACGCGAGGCGAGCACGCCGAGTCCCGAGCAAGGCGCATCCACGAGCACGCGGTCGAAGTCTCCGAGATCGCCGGGTAGCTCGAGCGCGTCTGCGTTCACGACGCGCACGTTCGCCGCGCCGAGCCGGCGGCAGTTCGCCTCGAGCTCCCGGGCGCGCCCTGCGTGCTTTTCGACCGCAACCACCTCCGCGGCCCGCTCGGCCAGCTGCGTCGCCTTGCCGCCGGGCGCTGCACAGAGGTCGAGCACCCGCTCGCCTTCGCGAACACCAACGCAGAGCCCCGCGAGCTGCGAGCCTCGGCTCTGCGGCCAGATCAGGCCTTCGGCGAGCGCCTGCTCGTTCACGTGGTCGACCCGCAGCGCGTTCGGAATCTCCGGATCCGGCTCACCGGCCACCTCGCCCTGCTTCAGCCCATTACGCCGCACCACCGTCTCGGGCGGCTCGTTCTGCGCCCGCATCAGCTCCAACGTCTCCTCCGGGCCGAGCTCGCGCCACCAGGTCTGTGCGACCCAGTCGGGATACGAGTGCTTCAGCGCCGCCTCCTCCGGTGTTCCTTCGGGAAGCGCCTCCACGAGCCCCTGCAAGCCGAGTGTCAGCCGTCGCATCACCGCGTTTGCGAACGAGACCGCGCGCTCGAGCCCCGCGTCGCGAACGAGCTCGACCGACTCGTTGACGGCCGCGTGCATCGCAACCTCCGAGTAGGCGAGCTGGTAGGCGCCGAGCCGCAGGGCGGTTCGAACCGGCGGGTCGAGCTTGCCGACGGGCCGCCGGCCGAGAGCCTCGATCCCGTGGTCGAGGGTGCGGACGCGCTGGATCGTCCCGTAGGCGAGCCGCTGGGCGAGGGCACGCTCGCGCGATTCGAGCCCGGCCGCCGCGCCCGGGAAGGCGCGATCCGCGTAGGCCTCCTCCTCGAACACGCGCCGGACAGTCTCGAATGCCGCCCGCCGAGCCGGCGAGGCGCTCATCTCAGGCCGCGCAGGAACTCGTCGTAGCTCATCCGCCGCCGCCCCTCGGCCTGCACTTCCACCGGCACGAGCTCGCCTTCCTCGATTCGCGCCCGCCAGATGGTGACCGGCCGGCCGTGCAGCTCGCCCCGAGCGCCGATGTGCGGTGAGAGCGCCCTGATCCGATTGAGCAGCTCCTCCGGCGGACGGCTCCAGTCGAGCTCGCGGTCCTCAGGCCCGATCTTGGCTGCATAGGTGAGCCCCTCCTCGGGCTGCGGGGTCAGCTCGGGCTCCGGCAGCGCCTGCTCAAGAAGCTCCGCCGCGAGCTCGCCGGCGCGTGCCGAGACCGTGCCGAAGTCGTCTTCCTCGCCCAGCGGAAACGCCCGTTGCGCCGCAATCGGGCCGGCATCGAGCTCCGGCACCAGCTTGATGATCGAGACCCCCGTTTCGGCGTCGCCCGCCATCAGCGCCCGCTCGATCGGCGCGGCACCGCGCCAGCGCGGAAGCAGAGACGGGTGCACGTTCAGCCAGAGCGCACGCTCGAGCACCGCCTCGGGGATCAAGAGCCCGTAGGCGGCGGCGACCACGGTGTCCACCTCGGGATCAAACGTGTCGTCGAGGCGTTCCGGCTGGCGCACCTCGATGCCGAGCCGCTTGGCGGCCTCCTTGGCCGGTGTGGGCGCCACGCGCCGGCCCCTGCCGCGCGGCCGGTCGGGCCGGGTCAGGAGATACGCGATCTCGTGGTTCTCCGCGAGCCGCGCGAGCACGTCGGCGCCGAGCGGAGCCGTCGCGGCGACGGCGAGCCGGCGCACTAGCGGACGATGACCGGCTGTGGCCGCAGGAGCGCGAGCGCCTCCCGGCGGGCCTCCGGCGTCGTCCGGTCGATGATCAGCACGCCGTCGAGGTGATCGAGCTCGTGCTGCGCGATCCGCGCGGGAAGGCCTTCCAGCTCGAGCCTCACCTCGTTCCCCTCCGGGTCGGTCGCCTCGATCGTGACGCGCTCGTGCCGCTCGACCGGGATCACGACGCCCTGGAGCGAGAGGCAGCCTTCAACATCGCTCTCACGCTCGTCGGAGCCCTCGGCGAGCCGCGGGTTGACGAGCGGCACCGGATCCTGCTCCTTGTCGGGCAAGAACAGGAAGACGCGGCGCAGCACACCGACCTGCGTCGCCGCGAGCCCGAGCCCGTTCGCGTCGCGCAGCAGGTGCTCGAGCCGCTCGATCAGCCGGGCAAGGTCCTCGTCATGGCTCTCGACCTCCCGCGCCTGCATCCGCAGGACCGGGTCGGGGTATTGGCGGATCTGCGCAAGCGCGAGCCGCCGTCGAGCTTCGGCTTCAGGGTCGAGCTTGTCGTTCCGGACCTCGCCGGTCTCGTCCGCCACGCCCGCAGTGTAGGGATCAAAGGCTCTGTGGGTCCACGTCCACGACCGCGCTCAGCTTGGCCTTTCGCATCGCGGGAGCGGCCGCGGCGAGGAGCTGCGCCGCGCGTCCTGCCAGGCGTCGCGGTTCGCTGGTCTTGGCGACGAGTTGGGCCCGGTGGCGTCCGCGCAGACGGAGGAGCGGCGCAGGGCCGAGCAACTCGCCTGCGCCCTCGAGCCCGGCCCGCAACTCCTCGAGCAGCGCCTGCGGCCCGCCCTCCGAGGGGCCGGAGACGAGCACGCGCACGATGTGGCGGAAAGGCGGGTAGCCGAGCTCCTTGCGGCGCGCGAGCTCGTCGGTCAGGAACCGGGACACGTCGTGCCGCGCGGCGAGCTCGAGCGGCCGCGCGTCGGGCTGGAAGCTCTGGACGATCACCTTCCCGGGCGCATCGCGGCCGCTGCGCCCGGCGAGCTGGGTGACGAGCTGGAAGGTGCGCTCCTCGGCCCGGAAGTCCGGCAGCCCGAGGCCTGTGTCCGCGTCCACGACGGCCGCCAGCGCAACGCCTGCGAAGTGATGGCCTTTCGCGACCATCTGCGTTCCGAGCAGGACGACCCGGTCGGCCTCGCGAAAGCGCCGCAGCGCCGCCGCGAGCTGCTCCGGGTCTGAGGCGGTGTCCGCGTCGAGGCGGATCAGCTCGAGCTCGGGCACCTTCGCCGCCAGCTCGCGCTCGAGGCGCTGCGTGCCCGCTCCGATGCGGGCGAGGTCGACCGAGCGGCACACGGGGCACTCCTCGGGAGCGGCCTCTGAGTGGCCGCAGTGGTGGCAGCGGAGCGATCCGTCGCGGTGCAGCACCAGCGCGACGTCGCAGTCGGGGCAGCGGAAGGTCGTGCCACAGGCGCGGCAGTGCAACGCGGGCGCGATTCCACGCCGGTTCAGGAGCAAAATCGCCTTGCCCCCGTTCTCGGCGAGCTTGCCGAGCTCGGCGAGCAGCGGCGCCGAAAGCGGATAGCCGGCCTCGCGCCGCAGGTCGACGATTCGCACCGGCGGCAACCGCCCGCCCAACCGCTCGCCGAGATCAAGCCGCTCGAGCCGCTCCCAGCTCTCCGGCCTCGGCGTCGCGCTGCCGTAAAGGGCCACCGCACCCTCCAGCGCCGCCCGCTTGGCGGCGACCGTGCGCGCGTCGTAGCGCGGGTCGGACTCCTGCTTGTAGGACGCGTCGTGCTCCTCGTCCACGCAGATCAGGCCGACCCCGCGCATCGGGGCGAAGATCGCGGAGCGCGCCCCGACGACCACGCGGGCTGCGCCGCTCGCGATGCGCTCGCGCTCGTCGCGCCGCTCCGCGTCGGTCAACCCCGAGTGCAGGATCGCAACGGAGCCGCCGAAGCGGGCGCGGAACCGCCCTACGGTCTGCGGCGCGAGCGCGATCTCGGGGACGAGCACGATCGTCCCGAGCCCACGTTCGAGCGCCGCGGCCGCGGCCTGGAGGTAGACCTCGGTCTTGCCGCTGCCCGTGGCGCCGTAGAGCAGATAGTGGCCGCCGCCGGCGTCCATCGCTTCCACGACCCTTGTCACCGCCGCCACCTGCGGGTCGCTCAGCCGCTCAGGAGCCGCCTCCCCTTCCAGCGATTGGCGCTCTCCGGGCGGTGTCTGCTCCTTGCGCCTGGCGCGCCGCACCGGAGCGACCAGCTCGAGCGCTCGGGCCGGAGTCGAGCCGTAGTACTCGGCGAGCCAGAGCGCGAGGTCGATCAGCGTCTCGGGCAGCTCGTGCACGACCTTCTCGATCGGCAGGGCCTTCACGCCTTCGGGCGGCGCGTCCACCACCTCGACCACCACGCCTCGCGCACGCGAGCGCCCGAACGGCACCGACACGACCGCGCCCTTGCCCACGCCCTCGGGGAGCTCGTAGGTGAACTCGCGCGCACTGAGGGCGCGCGCGGTCACGAGGGGTACTACGGTCCCGAACTGCGTCACGCGAATGAGGCTAGTGCCGGCTCCGGCGGTGAGCGTTGGGCCTGCGGCCCAGCACCAAGCGAGAGGCCGCACTCGACCGCGGCGCAGGCTGGCAGCCTGCGCAAGGGCGAGGGTGGTTTCTCGCGCAGCGTGATAGCGGGCGCAAGGCGGGCGCTCATTGCCGGGGGCGGCGCTAAACGCCGGCGGCGACGAGCACGAAGTCCGTGGCGAAGCCGAGCGTCAGCCCGAGCAGCAGGCCCCAGGCCGTGACGGTCTTGCTCGTGAAGAGCCGGCAGACGTTGAGCAGCTCCATCACGACGTAGAGGATCGACCCGGCGGCGAGCGCGAGGAAGATCACGGAGACCGCGGTCGACGTCCAGGCCTGCCCGACGACGGTGCCGAGAAACGTCGGGAGGCCCGCGATCAGACCCATCAGGCCCAGGAAACGCCAGCTTGGCGGCTCGGCGTCGCCCGAGAGCGGCGCGACGATGCCGAAGCCCTCGGTGGCGTTGTGCAGGCCGAAGCCGATCACGAGCACGTAGGCGAGGCTGAGCTTGTCCTGCGCCGCGGACTGCCCGATCGCGAGCCCCTCGGAGAAGTTGTGCAGCCCGATCCCGGTCGCGATGAAAAGCGCGAGCCAGCGCGCCGGCGTCAGTCCTGTGAAGTGCGAGCGCTCGAGCTCCGTCGCCGAGGCTGCCCCGGGGCCGATCAGGCTCTTGCGCCGGCGCACCTTCATCCAGGTGTCGTAGTAGACGAGGCTGAGCAGCCCGAGCGCGAATCCGCCGAACGCGAGCGCGGCGAGCCACGAGAACCGCCCCCAGTCCGAGGCGTTGAGCGCCTCCTCCACCGGCTCGATCGCCTCGACGAGCACGTCCCAGAAGAGGAAGAGCAGGATTCCGGTGGCCATCGCGCTGAGGAAGGCCTTGAAGCCTTGGCCGACGTTATGCAGCTTCCCCATCGGCAGGCCGATGAAGATCGTCAGGCCGGCGAGGGCCCCGAGCAGAAGGATCTGGGCAGACGACACGTGTAAGGCTCACCTTACAAGAAGGCCTCGGCAGTAGAGTTGCGTCACCTTGGCCCAGGGGCACTCAATCGACGAGTACCTCGAGACGATCTACTTCCTCGCTTTTCCGATCGGGGAGTACCGTCCGCAGACGCAGGGTGCGCCAACGCTTTCCGCCCGCGTCGCCGAGATGCTCGGCGTCTCCCGCGCGTCGGCCGGGGAGATGCTGAAGCGGCTCGAGGCGGAAGGGCTCGTCGAGCGGGGCGAGCACAAGGAGGCGATCCTGACGCCCTCCGGACGGGAGCGGGCCGAGCGGGTCGTGCGCAAGCACCGCCTGGTCGAGCGCCTGCTGACCGACTTCATGGGGTACACCCCCGCCGAGGCGCACGTCCACGCCGACGAGATCGGCGAGAGCTTCAGCGACGACATGATCGAGCGGGTCAGCGAGAAGCTCGGCCACCCCGACCGCTGCCCACACGGCTGGCCGGTGGACACCGACTTCGAGCAGGCCGAGAACCGGGAGCTGGCGGCGCTGTCCGAGCTCGGTCCCGGCAGTCGCGCCACGATCGTCCGTCTTGCCGAGCACGACGGCGAGCTCCTGCACTGGTTCTACGACCAGGGCTTCGTGCCCGGCACCGAGCTCGAGGTGCAAGAGACGCAACCGGCGGCAGAGCAGTTGACCGTGCGCCTGAACGGCGACGAGAAGACGATTGCCGAGAAGGCCGCCGCAGGCCTCTTCGTGCGTCCCGCCTAGGCGGAGGCCTGCGCGGTGGTCATGCCGGCCGCGGAGCGGAGCGCGTCGGCCTTGTCCGTGCGCTCCCAGGTGAAGTCGTGGTCGTCTCGGCCGAAATGGCCGTACGCCGCGGTCTTTGCGTAGATCGGGCGACGTAGGTCGAGGTCACGCAGGATCGCCGAGGGGCGCAGGTCGAAGTGCTCGGCGATCAGCTCCTCGATCCGCGGCACCGGAACGCGCTCGGTGCCGAACGTGCGCACGGCGATCGAGACCGGCTTGGCGACGCCGATCGCGTAGGCGACGTTGACCTCGCAGCGATCGGCGAGCTCCGCCGCGACGACGTTCTTCGCCACGTAGCGGGCCGCGTATGCCGCCGAGCGGTCCACCTTCGTCGGGTCCTTGCCCGAGAACGCGCCGCCGCCGTGCCTCGCCGAGCCGCCGTAGGTGTCGACGATGATTTTCCGGCCGGTGAGGCCGGTGTCGCCCATCGGCCCGCCGATCACGAACTTGCCGGTCGGGTTGACGTAGACGAAGTCGCGCTCCTGGAGGCGCTTCTCGTTGTAGAGGTCGGGCGGCAGGATCGGGCGCAGGACGCGCTCGATCAGGTCGGGCTTGATCAGCGTCTCGGCGTCGCAACCGTCGGCGTGCTGGGTCGAGACGAGGATCTGCTCGATCTCGACCGGCGACTGCTTGCCCTCGTCGTCCACCTCGTAGCGAACCGTCACCTGTGCCTTGCCGTCGGGCCGTAGGTAGGGCAGGTCGCCGACCTTGCGCACCTCGGCGAGCCGCTTGCAGATCTTGTGGGCGAGCATGATCGGGAGCGGCATCAGCTCCGGCGTCTCGCGCGTCGCGTAGCCGAACATCATCCCCTGGTCGCCCGCGCCGGCCTGGTCGAGCGGATCGTCGTCGGCCGGATCGTGCTGCGTCTCGTACGAGGAGTCGACACCCTGCGCGATGTCGGGCGACTGCTCGTCGATCGCCACGACGACGCCGCAGGTGTTGGCGTCGAAGCCCCACTCCGAGTGCGTGTAGCCGATCTCCGTGATCTTCTTGCGCACGAGCGAGGGGATGTCGACGTACGTCTCGGTCGTGATCTCGCCGGCCACGACGACGAGGCCGGTCGTGATCAGCGTCTCGCAGGCGACCCGGCCGATCGGGTCGTCGGTGAGCACCGCGTCGAGCACGGTGTCCGAAACCTGATCGGCGATCTTGTCCGGATGACCCTCGGTGACCGACTCCGAGGAGAAGAGAAAGTCGCGTGTCGCCACGCGCGGCAGGCTACTTGATCTCTAGAAACGCGTCGAAGGTTCTCGTGCTGCCGGAGCCTTCCATCCAGGCCAGGAACGAACGGAGCGGCCGGACGTTCTCGGTCACTTCCGCGGGCGGCGTCTGTCCGGCGAGCCCCGCCAGCCCTTCGAGCAGCGGGATCGAGTTCTTCAGGTCGAGGTAGAAGAAGCCGCCCGTCGAGTCCGGCATCTCCGCCGCAGACTTGGCCTGCTTGAAATCGGCGCTGTCGGCGAGCTTCGAGCCGCTCCCGTAGTCGGCGATCCCGTTGACCCCGGTCGTGATCAGCACCTTGTCCCCGAGGCCGCCGTAGTGGATTGCGATCTGGCCAAGGTTGACCGTCTTCACATCGTGCCCGCCCTGCGTCCCCGGCTGCACCTGGCCGTTCGTGGCGGCGGCGAGCCGAGCGGCCAGCCGGTCGAGGGTCGAAAGGGCGGCGGTCTGGTCCTTCGTCTCGATCGCCAGGGTCACCTCCGGGATCCCGGCGCCGGGGCGCACGTACAGCGCGACCTCGTTGTGGAGCAGTGCGAGGATGTCGTCCAAGGAGACGCCGAGCACGGCCTGGATCTGCGCCAGGGACTGAACGACCGTCGGGTTCGACTCGAGCTTCTTCAGCTGGTCGGTCGTGCCCGTGCCGCGGAAGTTCAGGAACGCGAGCGCGTCCCCGGGAACGCCGTCGAGCAGCTTCGACGAGAACTCGCCGCCGCCCAGGTTGGCGCCGCTCGTCACTCCGCGCGCGCGAATCCCGTCGCTCTCCGCGCTCGTCGAGGCCGCGACGAACTCCAGCTTGTCGAGGCCGAGCGTCGAGAGGTCGAACGGGGTGGCGCTCTTCTGCGACTGGGCCTGGATCAGCTCGTTCAACTGCCGCCCGTCGACGTACGCCTTGACGAGCGCCTCGCCGGGAAGCTTCTCCAGCGCAGCTTTGAAGGTGCCGTCGTCGGAGAGGGCCGCGCCCCCGCTGCCCTTGAGCGCGGCGTCGATTTGCGCCTGGCTCTCGGAGACCGCGTACCAGCCGTCATCGATCGCCTTGTAGACGACCGGTTTTGCGGATGGATCCTGGTCGTGGGCGTTCAGCTTCGCGATCAGTGCCTTGAACTTGGCGGCGTCCTTGGGCTTGGTCAGCCCGACGGTCGAGGTCTGACCGACGCCCGGTCCGGACACGAGCACGATGTCGACCTCCGGGCCAAGGGCCGGCTTGACGTCCTTCTCGTAGTCGACGCCGTTCTCGGCCAGGCCCTGCTTGAGCTGGGCCAGCGCCTTGCTCCGGCCCGGGAACTTCTTCGACAATTCATCGAGCTGCTGCCACTGGCTCGAGTCGAGGTCGCTGTCGATCGCGACGAAGGCGAGGGCATCGGAGCGGACGAGCTTCGAGCCCGACTCGCCGGAGGCGGAGGTCGTCGCCGCTCCACCGCCGCAGCCGGCCAGGCCGACGGCAAGAGTTGCCAGGAGGGCTGCGGTCAGAAAACGAGGCGTGCGCGTCATTCGCGGGTCGGTTGGCGGCCCATCAGACTCCCAGCTAAGTCGTTCAAATCCTCTCCGTCAAGCACCCTACAGACACCCTCGGTGATCGGCAGTTCGATCCCGAGCCGCCGCGAAAGATCGCGCAGAACCGGAGCGGTGGTCAGCCCTTCCACGGTTCCGATCTGCGCGGCCGCTTCGTCGGGCGAGGCGCCTCTGGCGATCAGCTCGCCCGCCTGTCGGTTGCGGCCGTGGCGGCTCCAGCAGGTGACGATCAGGTCGCCCATCCCGGCGAGGCCGGAGAACGTCTCCGTGCGGGCGCCGCAGGCCTCGCCGAGGCGAGCCATCTCGGCCAGCCCGCGGGCGATCAGCGCCGCCTTGGCGTTGTCCCCGAGGCCGAGCCCGTCCACGCCACCGGCGGCGAGTGCCATCACGTTCTTGGCGGCGGCACAGAGCTCGACGCCGACGACGTCCTCGTTCACGTAGACCCGGAAGGTGAGCGAGTTGACCGCTTCCTGAAGCTCGAGCGCAAGTCCGTGGTCCTTGCTGGCGATCACCGCCGCTGCGGGCAGGCCGTCGGCGATCTCCTCCGCGAAGTTCGGCCCGGAGAGCACTGCGGCGCCACGGCGCTCGACGAGCTCGGAGAGGCGCTCGCCGGTCTCGGGGTCGAGCCCTTTGGTCAGGCTCAGCACAGGAGCGGCCCCGGGCAGCGCCCGCACGACCTGGCCGAACGCCTGGCTCGGCACCGCGATCACGTGCAGATCGGACCCCGCGAGCGACGGGTCGTCGACGGTCGTCGCGGATACCCCGGAGAGGTCGGTGCTCGTCAGGTGGCGTGGGTTGTGCCCGGTCTCCTCGATCGCGCGCGCCTGCTCGGGGTCACGGCAGGCCAGCGTGACGTCGTGCCCCCGGGTGGCGAGCAGGCTGCTGAAGGCCGTCCCCCACGCCCCGGCTCCGACGACGACGGCCTTCATGACTTCCTCACGAAATCGATCGAGACCGGCACGCCCTCGAGCTGGAAACGCTCGCGCAGCTGGTTCTCCACCCAGTAGCCGTAGTCGCGCGTGATCAGGGCGGGATCGTTGACGAAGAAGCGAAAGCGGGGCGGCTGGGTCTGCACCTGGGTGCCGTACAGCAGGTTGAGGCGCTTGCCGGCCTTCGACGGCGGCTCACGCGCCTCCCGCAGCTCGGCGAGGAACCGGTTCAGCTCAGGTGTCGGAATACGGCTTGTGTGCTTCTCGAAGAGCTGTTCGACCCGGTCGAGCAGGCGGCTGATCCCCCGGCCGGTCTTCGCGGAGACCGTGACGATCGGCGGGCGCTGGCGAAGACGCGAAAGAAGCCGGTCACGTACGTCCTCGAGCACGATCTGTCCGATGTCCCATTTCGACAGCACGACGATGGTCGAGCTCTGCGCCTTGCGGGCGATGTCGGCGACGGAGAGATCCTGGTCGACGAGCCCTTCGCTCGCGTCCACCAGCACGAGCGCAACGTCCGCGCGCTCGGCCGCCGCGAGCGCGCGCAATTCCGAGTAGTACTCGATCCCCTGGCGCTGTTTGCGCTTGCGCCGGATCCCCGCGGTATCCACGAGCACGAAGGTCCGCTCCGCCCGCTTGAGGACGGTGTCGATCGAGTCGCGCGTCGTGCCCGGCAGCTCCGAGACGATCACCCGCTCCTCGCCGAGCAGCGCATTCAGGAGGCTCGACTTGCCGACGTTGGGGCGCCCGAGGATCGCAACGCGGATCGCGTCCTCTCCTACCTCCTGCGGGCCGGCTCCCGGGAGCATCGAGATGACGGCGTCGAGCAGGTCGCCTGTGCCGTGGCCGTGGTGGGCCGAGACGGGAACCGGGTCGCCGAGACCGAGGCGGTGGAACTCGAGTGCGAGCATGTCCTGGTCGGGGTCGTCGATCTTGTTCGCGAGCAGCAGCACCGGCTTGTGGGCGTGGCGCAGGATTCCCGCGAGCTCCTCGTCGCCCGGGGTCACGCCCGCGCGCGCGTCGACGACGAACAGCACGAGGTCGGCTTCGGCAATCGCGGTCCGGGCCTGGTCGGCGATCGAGCGTGTAATGGGGGACGGGTCGGCGATATCCACGCCGCCGGTGTCGATCAGCCGGAAGCGCTGGCCGTTCCAGTCGGCGACGAGCTCGTTGCGGTCGCGAGTCACTCCCGGGGTCTCGTGAACGACCGCCGCGCGCGATTCGGTCAGTCGGTTGACGAGCGTGGACTTTCCGACATTCGGAAACCCCACGACAGCAACAGTCCCTGCCAGCTCGTCTCGCATTCCATTACGCGGGCTGGCGCGCCCGGACCAGCTCCTCGATCTGGGTGACCACGTCCTCGACGTCGAGGTCGGTGGTGTCGATCTGGACGGCGTCCTCGGCCGGGCGCATGCGCGCGGCGTCGCTCTCATCGCGCAGGCGAAGGTCGGTTGCGAGCGCGTCGGCGCCGATCTCGGGCCGCTCGGCCAGCCGCCGGCTCGCACGCACGCCGCGGTCGGCGTTGAGGTAGACCTTGACCTCGGCCTGAGGGGCTACGACGGTGCCGATGTCGCGGCCCTCGATCACGACGTTGCCGTCGTCGGCGAGCTCCTGCTGCCTCGCCCGCATGACGGCCCTCACCGCCGGGTGCCGCGCAACGACGGGGACGAGGCTGTCGATGTCGGCCTTGCGAATCGACGAGGTGACGTCGGTGTCGTCGATCCAGACGCGCCGTTGCTCGTCGAAGCTGACCGGGTAGTCAGCCGCGAGCTCGCCGAGTTGCTCTCCCTGCGCCAGCGGCAC
>Ga0307323_10000337_pt1 | contig 14606 bp, 14 predicted proteins | sample ER_DNA_381_FD_194496 | JGI IMG/M metagenome (GOLD analysis project Ga0307323, IMG submission 194496) | Bulk soil microbial communities from the East River watershed near Crested Butte, Colorado, United States - ER_DNA_381 | ecosystem: Environmental > Terrestrial > Soil > Floodplain | place...
GCCCCGAGGAGCCGGTGGAGATGAAGCTCCCGAGCCAGACGGGAGCCATCATCGGCATGGACTTTCTCCCGCACGACGTCCTTGTCCCGAGCGGCGTCTGAGCGTCCGCCGAACGCTTCCGGTTCTAAGACGTGCGGGACCAACGGCGACACAGTCGCCAGCCTGAGAAGGTCTACGATCCGTCCGGGATGCGTGAGGTCGTCCGACCCCTCCGCGAACAACCCGAGCCGGCGGCGGCCTAACTCTGCAAACGACTGCTCGAACCGTCGCACGGGGGTTGGCGTCCCTGCTCGGTGCAGACGCAGTCCTTGCTGAGGCGCCGAAGACGTACCTGAGCGACGAGACCGAACACCGCGGCGTGGTGGGACGCGCAGACGCGGTCGCGTTGCCGGGCTCAACCGAGCAGGTGGCCGCCACGGTTGCCTGGTGCTACCGGCACGATGTCCCCATCGTCCCACGAGGTGGCGGCACCGGATTCGCGGCAGGCGCCGTGCCGCTTGAGGGCGGGGTCGTACTCTCCCTCGAGCGGCTGACCGCCGTCCGCAGCTTCGAACCTCTTCTCTGGCGCCTGAACGTCGAGGCGGGCGTTCGCACATCCGAGGTCCGGCGCATCGCCCGGGAGAGCGGACTCTTCTTCCCGCCGGATCCGGGCGCGGCCGAGCAGTCGCAGATCGGCGGCAATATCGCGACGAACGCCGGCGGGCCGCACGCGTTCAAGTACGGCGTCACCGGGGCCTGGGTGACGGGCCTGGAGGCTGTCATCCCGCCCGGGGACGTGGTCTCGGTCGGGGGGCCGATCCGCAAAGACGTCGCCGGTTACGACCTGAAGAGCTTGCTCGTCGGCTCCGAAGGGACGCTCGGCGTCGTCACGGCGGCCTGGCTGAGGCTCCTCCCCGCGCCCGAAGCTACCCTGCCCGTTGCCGCGTTCTACGCAGGCACAGGGCCTGGGTGCGACGCGCTCGGGCGGGTGCTCGGGAACGGCCTGACCGTCTCGGCGCTCGAGTTTCTGGACGGCGGAACGCTCGAGCTCGCCGGCCGAGCCTTTCCCGCCGATATCCCGCCCGGATCAGGGTTCCTCGTGCTCGCGGAGGCGGACGGGACGGCCGAAGAGGCGACCCGGTTGCGCGCCGAGCTCGTCCACGTTCTCGGCGAAGCCGCGCTGGGGGTCGTCAGCCCGGAGGGGCCGGCCGTCGGCGAGCTGTGGCGGTGGCGCGACGGCGTCTCGATCGCGGTCGGGGCCGCCCGCGGCGGGAAGGTGAGCGAGGACATCGTCGTCCCCTTCGATCGGCTCGGCGAGGCGATCGAGCGGACGATCGCGATCGGACAGCGCCACAACCTCTCCGCGTGTAGCTGGGGGCACGCGGGAGACGGCAACCTGCACTCGACGTTCCTGGTCTCACCAGAGGACAAGGACGAGCTCGCTCGAGCCGACCTCGCGGCCGGAGAGCTGTTCGTCCTGGCGACGAGCCTCGGCGGCTCCGTCTCCGGGGAGCACGGCCTCGGCTGGCTGAAGCGGGGCCAGCTGGAGCGGCAATGGTCGCCCCGCGCGCTCGAGCTCCACGCCGAGGTCAAGCGAGTCTTCGACCCGAAGAATCTCCTCAATCCCGGGAAGAAGGTCGCCTACGTGGGCTGAGCGCCGGTGATCTGCGCCAGCACCGCCGCGTAGTCCTCCCTACCGCGGCTGGCCGACTCAGCATCAACGAGCCAGCTGCGCGCCGCCTCGAGGACTCGCAGGTCGAGACCCGCCGCGGCCGCCGTCAGCAGCTCGACGTCCTTCCGCGCCAGGGAGAGGGCGAAGCGGGGCGGGTACTCGCCCGCCTCGATCGCGGGCCGTCGCCGCTCCGCCTGGGCGGCGATCGGCGTCGCCGCGAGCACGTCGAATGCGCTCTCGCGGGAGAGACCGAGCGCATCGGCCGCAACGAGCGCCTCCCCGATGATGCCGAGGACGCCGAAGAGGGTGAAGTTGGCGACGAGCTTCGCCGCCGATCCCGCGCCGACTTCGCCGACGTGGATCGGCGACCCGAGCACGCGCAGAACCGGCGCCGTTCGCTCGACGTCGGCCTCGTCGCCGCCGACGAAGATCGTCAGCGTCCCCGACTCGGCTTCGGGAAGGCTGCCGAGCACTGGCGCGTCGAGGAGCGCCGTCCCGGAGGGCAGCACCGCGGCGAGCCGCTCGACGGCCGCCGGCCCGACCGTCGACATGTTGACGACCGTCGTCGAGTCGTCCGACCCGGCCGCGAGGCCGTCCTGCCCCTCCGTAACGGCCGCCAGCGCGGGAGGGTCGGCCACCATCGTGATCACCGTCTGGGCCTGCCGGGCGGCCTCCGCGGGGGTTTCCGCGCCCGTGGCGCCGGCGGCGACGAGGTCGTGCGCCTTCTCAGGCGAGCGATTCCAGACGACGACGTCGTGCCCCGTTTCGACGAGCCGGTGTGCCACCCGGCTCCCCATCGCCCCCAGGCCGAGGACGGCGACGGAGCTCACGCGATGTAGGGGCGAAGCGCGTTGCGTGCGATCAGGAACCCGCGCTTCACGAGCTCGTCCTCGCCCTCGAAGGCGCGGTCCTCGTGCTCGATCGAGACAACGTGGTCGTAACCGATCGCGTACAGCGCCGCAAGGAAGCGGTCCCACCGCACCTCTCCCAGGCCCGGCAGCCGAGGGATCTGCCAGCCGATCCCCTGCGAGAGGACGCCATTGCGATATAGGCCATCCCGGTTGATCTCCATGTCCTTTGCGTGGACGTGAAAGATCCGGTCCGCGTAGTCGTAGACCACCCGTTCGTAGTCGATCATCTGCCAGACCAGATGCGACGGATCGAGGTTGAGCCCGAAGCTTGCGGACGGGATGACCTCGAACATCTCGTCCCATAGCGCAGGCGAGCGAGCGAAGTTCGTCCCGCTCGGCCATTCGTCGTACGAGAAGATCATCGGGCAGTTCTCGATCGCGATCTTCACGCCGCGCTCCTCCGCGTGCGCGACGAGCGGCGGCCAGACGTCGCGGAAGGAGCGAAGATTGTCGGGCGGTGACTTCGTCTGGTCGTTGCCGACGAACGTCCCGACCACGCCGACCCCGAGGGCCTTCGCGGCGTCGACGACCTTGACTAGGTGCGCGTTCACCTCTTTGCGGTGCGCGGCGTCGGGATGAAGGTTGTTCGGGTAGTAGGCGAGCGCCGAGATGGCCAGGCCGTGCTCGCCGAGCAGCTCGTGCACGGCGGTGGGCTCGAACGAATCCACGTCAATGTGCGTTACGCCCGCATAGCGCCTGCGCTCCCCGCCGGCCGCCGGCCAGCAGGCGATCTCGAGCGTCTCGAAGCGCTCCGACGCCGCCCAGCTCGCCACCTCCTCGAGCGTCAGGTCGGGAAAGGCAGCGGTCAGGAATCCGAGCTTCATGGGGTCACCTCCACGTCGATCCACCGTCTCTCTCGGGAACTCAGCCCGATCGCCTCTCCGAGCACGTTCTCCCAATGACCGTCGGCAAAGGTCGGGTACTCGGGCTCCGCCGGCGTCGCGCCGTTCTCGACTGCGCGGTACACACGTTTGTACAGCTCACGAAACGTCTCCGCGAATCCCTCCGAGTGGCCTCCGGGTAGCGTCGTCGCCTCGCGGGCTGCCGGCTGCAACAGGCTCGGATCGCGCAGGAGGACCTCGTTTGGCCGGTCGCGGCTGCCTAGCCACAGCTCTTCCGGGCGCTCCGAGTTCCACGCGAGGGCGGCATCGGCGCCATCGAGCTCAAACGCGAGCCTGTTCTTGCGGCCGGCGCTGACCTGCGAGACCACGACCGCACCGCACGCGCCGCCGTCGAAGCGCAGAACGACGTGCCCGAGGTCCTCCGTCGCGATCACGACATCCTCGCCTTCGGCATCGCTCTGTGCGAATGTCTGGACCGGGCCTGCCGGGCGTCGCCGCACGGGAAGGACCGTCTGCAGATCGGCGAAAACCTCGACGATGCGCCGGCCCGTGACGAACTGGACGAGGTCGAGCCAGTGCGAGCCGATGTCGCCGATTGCGCGCAAGTCGCCGCCGCGCTCCGGCTCGAGCCGCCAGTTCCAGTCGGTCGGACGAAGCAGCCAATCCTGCAGATACGAGCCATGGACGTTCCAGATCTCACCGAGCGCGCCTGCTCGCACGAGCGAGCGCGCGTGCTGGGCAAGCGGGTAGAAGCGCGCCATAAAGTTGGTGCAATTGACGACGCCCGCGGCTTCCGCCAGATCTACGAGCTCGCCCGACTCGGCCGCCGTCAGTGCAAGCGGTTTCTCGCAGACGACGTGTTTGCCAGCCGCGAGCACCTCTTTCACCTGCGGGTAGTGCAGGTGGTTCGGCGTGGTCACGTGCACCACATCGACGCGGTCGTCCTCGAGCAGCTCGTCCAGGCTCCGGTACACGTTGCCGAGCCGTGCTTCGGCCGCTCGATCCGGCGTCGAGCCGACGACACCGAGCACATCGACGTCGAGCCGCCGCAAAGCCTCGACGTGAACCGCAGCGATGAAGCCTGTGCCGACGACGCCGGCCGCTGGTCGATCTGCCATAGCTACCGGGCGCGGGAGTGGATGCTGGGCACAGCGAGGCCGGCGGCGCCGAGCTCCGACGTCACGGCCTCTGGGAACTCGCGCTCGAGCAGCTCCAGCCCGAGCCGCGCGCGACGGACGCGAGCGCGAGAGAGCGCCTCGACGGTCGCTTCCAGATGAGCGCCTGAGGGATAGACGTCCGGGGCGTTGCGCAGACCGAACTTGACGTACACCGGCGCTGCCACGCGCACGAGCTCCGGCACTTCGTAGAGGCGGACGAACCCGCCGAGGTGGTCGGGAGCCTCGACGTAGAAGTCGATCGGCACGTCGACGACCGCCCGGATGGCGGCGATCTGTGCGAGCGACAGATCCGTGGGAAGGTTCAGCGTGTCGGCCCCGAGCTCCACGAGCACGCGGGCCGAGGACGGATTCGCGACCGGCAGCATGACCGAAACCTTCGCCTGCATCTCCGCGGGGAGCTCTCCGGCCTTTCGCATGGCATCGAAGCTCGCCAGCAGGCCGACGTCCGCGATCAGCACGCTGCGGAAGCCATGCGCGGCGGCACGGCGCACGTCGTCCAGGGCGTGGACGAGCTGGTCGCCGCCGCGGATGGCCGGCGCGAGCGTCCCGCCTGCGAGCGCTCGCGCCTGCGCGGACGTGTCCCAGCCGGCGTTCGGCCGCGCGAAGAGGCTCACCTCGACGGGCGCGTCGGCGGCCAGCTGCCCCATCTCGTCGAGTTCCGCGTCCGAGAGCATGAAGACGCCGCTCCCCTGCGAAACGCGGTGGATGCGGACGTCGAGGCGCTCCGCCTCGTCGAGAACGGCTGCGAGGGCGCGCGGGCCTTCGGTGCTGGGTATCTCGACCCGGTACTGCGCGCCGTCCCGAAAACGCTTCTCCGACGACGGCAGCTCGTGCAGATCGCCGCCTGGAAGGCCGATCGAGCGAAGGAACTCGCGCGTTCGCTCCATGTCAGGCCAGCGTGACCTCGACCGCAGGCGCGTCGGGGACAATCGCCGCCGTCTCTCGCGCATGGAGGAGCGTCGTGGTCACGATCAGCTTCGCGCGAGCGAAGTTGTCGAGCTCCGTCGGGACTGGGCCGACGGGCTCGCCGTTGGCGTAGCCGGCGGCATTGCGGCCGATCGCACGGTAGGAATCGAGGGTCAATAACGGCGCCATCCCGAACAGCTCGAGGTTGTCGAGCGGCTGCAGGTCGGCACGGTGAATGACGGCGGTGCCTTTCGATTGCAGCCCGACGCCGATCCCGGAACCGGAGAGTCGGGCGCCGTCATGGGCGATGAAGGCGACGTCGCTCGTGCGGCGAACACGGACGAGTCGCGGCTCGGCGCCGCTCTCGCGCACACCAGCGAGGACCGCGGCCAGCACCTCCTCGTGCCGGAGGCCGTTGATGGTCTCGCGTAGACGGTCTCCGAAGGCCGGCCCGACGGCGATCACGACGTCGCGGTCCGAACTCCGTCGGCCCGCCGTCGCCAACTCGGCGAGCAGCGGCGGGGCGTCTTCGTCGTGTCCGTCGACGAGCTCCCGCGGGTCGAGCTCGTGCGGCAGCGAACGAAGCGTCGCCCACCGCTCGCCCTCCAGCCGGTAGCCGGTACCCGGTCCCGCGTACTCGTTCGGGTCGTTCACCGCGGCCTCGACCGTCCCGTCCGGTGCGATGATCGCCGATGTCTGGAGGTAGTCCGCAGCGATCCGGTGGCGCTGCATGCCGAGCACGGCCTCGGCAACGTCCGCAAAGCCGGCGTCGGCGAGGGCGCGGGCGACGTCGAGGCCGGAGATGCGATCGGCGAGAACGCGGTCGGCGGCGGCGACATCGGCGGCGCGATCTCGGTCCGGAAGCGCACGCGAATCGAAGCCGAGCGTCGCGGCCTCGATCTCCTCGTCGGTGATCGTAGGAAACCCGAACGCCGAGAAGACGGCCTGTACCGCACGAGCCGCGTGCCGCCTGACAGCGACCAGCTCCTGCTCGCCGACCGGCTCGATGCCGCCGTCCACCTGCCAGTCCCGCTGCATCGTCAGCCACTCGTCGAGATCGTCCGCGTCGTAGTTGCCGCCGCCGAACGTGTTGTCGCGCCGCGGCATCACCGAATACCCGGAGGTGACGAAGTCGGTGCCGGGCAGGAACTGACCCATCAGCTTGGCGGTCTTCCGGATCTCAGAGTGCGAGGCGATCGCGTCGTTCCCCGCCGCGACCTCGAGGTCGAGCCACGCCGCGAGCACGTTCTCGGCGAGGATCTCCCGCGTCCCACCGGGGACGCTCAGGGCGAGGGCGACGCAGGAGATCGAGCCGTTCTGAACTCCCTGGGAGCCGGCGGCGCGGATCGTGGCCAGGCACCGTGCCTCGAGGTAGAGCATCGACTTCCCCTCAGCGTGGCCCATCAACGCCTCGGACCCGCCGCCCGACGTGAAGCGCACCTTGACGCCCCGCGACGCGTAGGCCGCAGCGAGCAGCGCCTTCGACCACGGCGTGTCATCCCCGTCCACGAAGACCGGCTCGGTCCCGTAGACCGAAAGCGTCTCCGCGTACGTGACGAGCCCCTGGATCGCAAGCTGGAGGTTCCGTCGCTCCTCGACCGCGCACTGCGTCAGCACACCCGGCCGGCCCGTTTGCGACCCGACGAGGATTGCGAGCGCGTTCAGCGGCGCGTAGCGTGCGACACCAACCGTCGTTTCCACCTCGGCGAATCCACGTGCGGCCGCTTCGGCCGCGTCCGCGGCGAGGAGCGCCGGGTTCTCCTTCAGATTCGTCACGTGCGCCTGGTTGGCCGGACGCCGTCGGGCGCGCAGCTTCTTGAGCGCGAACATCAGCTCGACCGGGTCGAGCATCGAGACGACGCGCGCGAGCCGGGCCGGCGTGATCCCGCTGGAGAGTGTGACTAGTTCCTCGCGCGGAACGTCGACGTCGACGAGCCGGCGAGCGAGCTCTTCGTCCGTCAGGGCAGCAGCGTCGCCTGCTGCCTCGAGGTTGAGCCCGTGCGACGCGAGGAAGTGGTCGATGACGTCGAACTCGTCGACACCGCGTCCGTCGATCCGGGTGACGCAGCCGTTCTCGACCACGAGCTCGGGTTCGGGATCATTCGGACCGTCGAACGCGACCAGCCCGAGCTCCGGCCACGGCGAGACGAGCAGCTCCTTCCGCAGCACGCGCGCCTCGCGCGTGACGAAGCGCTCAGACCTGGGCGGGTCTTCGCTCATCGACGGCCAGGAGTCCGCGCCGCGCGTAGACGGTGAGCGCCTCGCGGACGAACGCCGCGGTGCGCGGAGCCGCGAAGTCGCGCTCGAGCCGCCCCGCCCAGGACTCGAGCTCCGCGCTTGTCGCGCGGCGGGGCCTCAGCGCGGTGTAGATCTCCAGGACGGTGTCAGCGGGTACAGCCGCCAGCTCCGCAGCCCGAAGCAGGTTCTCGGCGAGTGGCTTCCGCCCGGCGGCGAGCGCCACCGCGGCCTGGCGTTCGATCGTCTCGGCCGTGGCGCGAACGTCTTCTCCACCGAGCGTTCCCGCACACACAGCCTCGAGCGTCACGTCCGCCTGGCGAAGGCCGCTCGGCGTCGTGACGAGGTCGGGCCGACGGTCCCCGAGCGGGTAGTCGCGCGTCGGATCGAACTCCACGGTGCCAGCGTATGCCATCGAGGCGAGCGTGATAAGAAGGCACGCGTGAACCGCTACGACTTCGAGGGCCGCGTCGCGCTCGTGACCGGCGGCGCCAGCGGGATTGGGGCGGCAACGGCCGAGCGGCTCCGGGACAGCGGCGCCCAGGTTGCGGTGTTCGACCGCGCGCGGGCGGACGGAAACGTGCTGGCGATCCACGGCGACGTCTCGCGGGCGGCCGACGCGGATGCGGCTGTGAACCGGGTCGTCGCCGAGCTCGGAGGCCTCGACATCCTCGTCAACTCCGCCGGAATCCCGGGTCAGTCGCTACGGACCCTGGACGTGCCCGACGAGGAGTGGGAGCGGGTGTTCGCCATCAACGCCCACGGCACGTTCTGGTTTTGCCGGGCAGGGGCGCGTGTGATGGTCGAGCGCGGGTACGGTCGAATCGTCAACGTGGCGTCGATCGCGGGCAAGGAGGGCAATCCGCAGGCCGCGGCCTACTCCGGCTCGAAGGCGGCGGTGATCGGCTTCACGAAATCCATCGGCAAAGACCTGGCCGGCACCGGGGTGCTCGTCAACTGCATCGCTCCTGCCGTGGTCGACACGCCGATCCTGGAGGGGATCACGCAGGAGCACATCGACTACATGGTCGAGCGGATCCCGCTCGGGCGGCTCGGACGCCCGGAGGAGCCGGCGGCGTTGATCTGCTGGCTGGCAAGCGAGGAGATGACGTTCTCCACCGGCGCCTGCTACGACATCTCCGGCGGCCGTGCCGTGTACTGATGGCCAAGCTCGTGCGCACCGCCGACGGACGCAGCGGCTGGGTCACGGACGGAGGCTTCGTGCCGGTGGACGACCCCCTGGCCGCTCTCGAGCGAGGCGGGACGCCTGCGGCCGATGCGGCCGTTCCCGACAATCTCGTCCTGCCGCTCGACCCGCCGGAGGTCTGGTGCGCGGGCGTCACCTACGAACGAAGCCGCAAGGCCCGCGCCGAGGAGACGCTCGTGCAGGACGTCTATAGCCTCGTCTACGACGCCGACCGGCCGGAGCTCTTCCTGAAGGACGCCGGCGGGCGCCGGACGGTCGGGCCGGCCGAGGCGATCGGGGTGCGGGAGGAAAGCACCTGGACCGTGCCCGAGCCCGAGCTCGCGCTGGTGCTCGGGCGCGCCGGCCGCATCGTCGGAGCCACCGCCGGCAACGACGTCACATCGCGCGACATCGAGGGTGCGAACCCGCTCTACCTCCCCCAAGCGAAGGTGTTCGCCGGCGCCTGCGCGCTCGGGCCGGTAATCCTGACCCCCGACGAGTGGCCGGCGGAGTTCGAGATCCGCTGTCGCATCGTCGAGGCCAATGGAACCGTCGTCTGGGAGGGCGAGACATCGACGGCGCGGATGAAACGTTCTTTCGACGAGCTCGTTTCGTGGCTCGTGCGCGACAATCCTGTTGCCCCGGGGACGGTACTTCTGACGGGCACGGGTCTCGTGCCGCCGGACGACGTGGCGCTCAGGCCCGGCCAGCGCGTCGAGATCGAGGTGACCGGGATCGGTAGCTTGGAGAATCCGGTGTGCGCAGCGAGCGATCTGCTGCCGAAGGAAAGGAGCAGCACGAATGTCTGAGACCGCTGAAGCTCCAGCCCGGCTGACGCTCGGCAACTACATCGGCGGCGAGTGGCGTGGCGCCCGGTCCGGCGAGACCTACGAGAAGCGAAACCCGATGCGACCAGACGAGGTCGTCGCCGAGGTCCCGGCCTGCGACGAGAGCGACGTGGACGCAGCGGTCGCAGTTGCGCAGGAGGCAGCGCCCTCGTGGGCCGCGACGCCGGCGCCGCAGCGTGGCAACCTGCTGGTCAAGGCGGCCGAGGTGATTGATGCTCGCGTCGAGCAGATCGCGACGGAGATGACGCGCGAGATGGGCAAACCGCTCCGTGAGGCGAGGATGGAGGTCGCGCGCGCAGCCACGATCCTCCGCTTCTTCGGCGGCGAGGGCTACCGGCCGCTGGGCGAGCTCTTCCAGCAGACGCTGACCGGCGGGGCTGTCTACACGGTGCGCCGCCCACTCGGCGTCATCGGCTTGATCACGCCGTGGAACTTTCCGGCCGCGATCCCGGTCTGGAAGCTTGCGCCGGCCGTCGCGTACGGCAACGCGGCCGTGCTGAAGCTCGCCACGGAGGCGCCGGTCACGGGCCTGCGCCTGGTCGAGTGCCTCGCGGACGCGGGGCTGCCGGCGGGCGTGCTGAACGTGCTCACGGGCTCCGGCTCCAAGGTGGGCAACGCGCTCGTCCGCGATCCCCGGGTGCGCGCGATCTCGTTCACCGGCTCGATTCCTGTCGGGCGATCGGTGCGCGACGAGGCGACAATGCTCGGCAAGCGAGTTCAACTCGAGCTCGGGGGCCACAACCCGCTCATCGTCCTCGCGGACGCGAAGCTCGACGCAGCGGTCGAAGCCGCGTACGCCGGCGCCTTCTGGTCGGCCGGCCAGAAATGCACCGCGACGCGTCGGATCTACGTCGAGACGTCGGCCTACGACGGGTTCCGCCAGAAGCTGCTCGACCGCATCGCACGCGGGAAGGTCGGCGATCCGGCCGATCCCGAGACGGAGGTCGGCCCCATCGTCAACGAGAAGCAGTTCGTCGCGGTCATGGATGCGATCGAGCGCGCCCGCAGCGAAGGCGGGGAGGTCATCGCCGGCGGGGGGCGCGCCGACGAGAACGGATACATGATCGAGCCGACCGTCTTCGAGGACGTCGCGGATGACGCGTTCCTGTCTTGCGAGGAGGTGTTCGGACCCGTGACGTCGCTCTATCGCATCGACGATCTCGACGAGGGGCTGCGGCGGGCGAACGCGGTCGAGTTCGGGCTCTCGGCGGCGATCTTCACTCAGAGCCTCGAGGCGACACAGCGGTTCGTCAACGAAGCCGAAGCCGGTCTCCTTCACGTCAACTCGCAGACGGCCGGGGCCGAGGTGCACGTCCCGTTCGGGGGGATCAAGGCCTCCGGCTTCGGCCCCCACGAGCAGGGCCGCGCCGCGCTCGAGTTCTACACCGAGGTCGTCACGGTCTATCAGGACGTGTGAGCGAGTCCTGGCTCGTCACGGGCGCGCTGGGCTGCATCGGCGCCTGGATCGTGCGCACGCTGGTGCGCGAGGACATCCCGGTGGCTGCGTTCGATCTCGGCGGCGATGCCTCTCGTCTCGACCTGATCATGGAGCCGGACGAGCTCGAGCGCGTCACCCTCGTCCGCGGCGACGTCACGGAGCTCGACGAGCTCGGGCGTGCGCTCGACGAGCACGACGTCACGCACGTCGTCCACCTGGCGGCGCTGCTAATTCCGCTCGCGCGCGCGGATCCGGAGCGCGGCGCCCTCGTCAACGTGGTCGGGACGACGAACGTCTTCGAAGCCGTCAAGCAGCGGCGAGAACGGATCCGTGGGTTGGCGTACGCAAGCTCTGCGGCCGTCTACGACGTCGTCGACGCCGAGGAGGCATTGGGCGATGAAGCGGCGGTGGGCCATCCGACGACCCTCTACGGCGTGCACAAGCTCGCGAACGAAGGCACGGCTCGGGTCTACTGGACGGAAGACGGCCTGCCGAGCATCGGGCTTCGGCCGCACATCGTCTACGGGCCCGGACGCGATACCGGCATGACGGCGGGCCCGACGCTCGCCATGGCGGCAGCCGTGCGCGGCGAGCCGTACACGATCGGGTGGTCGAGCCGCTCGACGTTCAACTACGCGCCCGATGCCGCCCGCGCCTTCGTCGACGCGGCCCGAGCCGCAACGAGGAGGGCCTCGGTCTACAACATCCCGGGGGCGAACGTGCCGATGAGCCAGGTCGTTTCCGTGATCGGCGCCGAGGTTCCGGGCGCGCGGATCTCGTACGACGAGGTCGCGCTTCCCTTCCCGGAGGAGTTCGCCACGGGCGGCTTTCCGATGCCCGTCACTGGGCTCGACCAGGGGGTGCGCGAGACGGTCGCCGTGTTCCGCGCTCGCGCCTAGGGCTCGAACGTAAGGTACGCCGCGCGCTCGGCGGTCTCGCGGCGCGGGAAGATCTCGGCCAGGCCGTAGGTTTTGAAGTGCTTCGACTCGGCGTGCGCCTGGTACGCCGCCTCGTCCTCGTACTGCTCATAAAGGAAGATCACGTTGTCGTTTTCCGGATCGCGGTGCGCCTGGTACAGCAGGCAGCCGGGCTCTTCCCGTGACGTGGCGGTCAGCGGCCGCAGCGCTTCGAGAACGGCGTCGAGCTCGCCTTCCTTGATCGTCCACTTCACCGCCAAGCAGTACGCCATGTGCTCCTCCTAGTGTCCGGCACGGACGGGGTTCGTCAGTGCGCCCAGGCCTTCGATCTCGATCGTCACCTCGTCGCCTGGCTCGAGCCAGACCGGAGGATCGCGGAATGCACCGACGCCGGCCGGCGTGCCGGTTGCGATCAGGTCTCCCGGCTCGAGCGTGATCGAGCGACTGACGTGGGCGACGATCTCTGCGACCGAGAAGATCATGTTCGAGGTGTGCGAGTCCTGGAGCACTTCGCCGTTGACCACGGCGCGGATCGCGAGCGCCTGCGGGTCGGGGACGTCGGCCGCGGGGACGAACTCGGGGCCGATGGGGCAGAACGTGTCGAGTGACTTGCCGCGGACCCACTGCCCGTCGGAGAACTGAAGATCGCGTGCCGAGACGTCGTTGAGGCACAGGAAGCCGGCGACGGCCTCGAGCGCGTTCTCCGCCGAGGCTCCGCGGACGCGCTCGCCGATGACGACGCCGAGCTCCGCTTCGTAGTCGACCTGCTTCGTGATCGGCGGGATCACAATCGGCTCGCCCGGCCCGATCAGTGTGTTGGGCCACTTCGCGAACAGCAGCGGCGCCGCCGGGAGCTCCGTCCCTTGCTCCTCGGCGTGGTCACGGTAATTAAGGCCGATGCAGACGATTTTCTGCGGCCGTTCGATTGGGAGCGCCACCAGGCACGACGCTACAAGATCAGCGGAGGTATTTACCGCTCGACGTGCTGGGAGCCGCCCTCCGGGCCGAGCACGAGGTCGCGCTCGCGATCGGGCACATGGTCGAGCGGCACCGGCGCGAGCGCCTCGAAGAAGGTGACCCCGCTCTCCGAGTAGAGCTCGTGCTCGACCCCGCGGTTCATCACGCAGACGTCGCCAACGCGCAGGTGGCGTCGATCGCTGCCGATCGTGACCAGGACCTCGCCGTCCACGATCACCATGACCTGCTCGGTGTGCTCGTGGGCGTGCCGCTGTACCGACTTGCCGGGCTCGTAGCTGACGCGGCAGAGCAGCACTTGCTCGCCACCGATCGCGTGGAGCCTCACGCCCGGGAAGATCTCGAACGGCTCGAGGTCGTTCCACGTCCCGAAGGGCGAGAGGTCGACGCTACTCATCCGGGAGCAGGAAGCCCTCGCCGTCGCTGCCCTTGCCGCGGCTTGACGAGACGGCCGCGATGGAGATGTCGCCGTCGTAGACGACGCGCTTGTCGTCGTGAGCCGGCTCCTTGCGCTCCTGAAGGGCCGTCAGGACCTTCTCCGGCGTCGCGGGCGCCTCGGTGATCCACACTCCGAGTGCGTCGTGGATCGCCGACATGATCGCGGGCGGCTGCGCGTTGTTCGCCATCTCGCCGATCGCCTTTGCGCCGTAGGGCCCGTCGGCGGAGGGGTGCTCGAGGATGACGTTGTCGAGCTCCGGCAGATCCTCGAGCGTCGGCGCGAGGTAGGCGCCGAACTGCTCGCCGCGGTGCTCGACAGAGGGGTAGTAGGGGTACGAGCTCTCGAGCAGGCCGAGCCCGAGGCCCATCAGCGCGCCTCCCTCGATCTGGCCTTCCACCAGCGTGGGGTTGATCGCGCGCCCGACGTCGTAGACCTGAACGAGCTTCTCGACTCGCACCTCGCCGGTCTCGTCGTCGACCTCAACCTCCGCGACGCACGCCGCGTACGAGATCGCCGAGTGAGGCTCGCTGTCGACCTCGCCGGTGTCGTCGTCGACGGTCGTGTACGGCTTGAACGCCGCGCCCGAGCCGGTGAGCAGGTCACCGTGAGTCCACGTCGCAGCCGCCGCCACGTCCGCTACCCCGACCTTGCGGTCGGGCGCGCCCTTGGCCACGACCTCGCCGTCCTGGATCTCGAGATCGGCCGCGTCGATCTCCATCTCCTTCGACGCGATCTCGAGAATCCGCTCGCGCACGCGCTCCGCGGCGAAGCGAACCGCATTGCCGCCGATGAACGTCCCGCGCGAGGCGAACGAGCCGGTGCAGATGGGTGACGAGTCGGTGTTGGAGACGTCCATCGTCACCCATTCGTACGGGACGCCGATCGTGTCGGCCACGATCTGCGTGTGGACGGTCTTCGAGCCCTGGCCGATGTCGACGGTGCCGGCGAAGACGTCGATTCGCCCGTCGGGCTTGACCTTGATCCAGGCCTGGCTCGGGTCGCCGTTCTGGTTCATCCCCGTCGGGTACTCGATCGTCGCGATGCCGCGACCGCGGTGCTTCGCCATCAGGCCCCCTTCCC
>Ga0307323_10000342_pt1 | contig 14567 bp, 12 predicted proteins | sample ER_DNA_381_FD_194496 | JGI IMG/M metagenome (GOLD analysis project Ga0307323, IMG submission 194496) | Bulk soil microbial communities from the East River watershed near Crested Butte, Colorado, United States - ER_DNA_381 | ecosystem: Environmental > Terrestrial > Soil > Floodplain | place...
TTTCGGGTTGATGGAACGGCGGCGAGTCCTGGTGCTTGCGTACTTGTTCCCGCCGCTAGGCGGCGCAGGAGTGCAGAGAACTCTGAAGTTCGTGCGCTACCTCGAGCCGCTTGGCTGGGACGTGACGGTTGTCTCAACGAAGTCCCGCCATTACCCGGCACGCGATCCGTCGCTCCTGGAGGAGATTCCAGCGTCGGCGCAGGTCATGCGCACGCGCGCGCTCCCGCTCGCCAACTGGCTGAGCCTGGTGCCCTACCGTCTGGGGCTGAAGCGGGTTTCCGCCTATCTCAATTGGCCCGACGGAGGAATAGGCTGGCTGCCCTTCGCACTCCTCACTGCTCTCCGAACAGCACTTCGGGACCGCCCCGACGTGATCTACTCGACCTCCACGCCTCAAAGCGGCCACATCGCGGCTCTGATCGTCAGCAGGCTGACCGGAATTCCATGGGTCGCGGACTTTCGTGACGAGTGGGCGGCCGACGCTTTTCGTGCGGATCAGCCGCGTGCCCTCGGACGGCTTTCGGTTCACCTGGAGCGCGACCTGGTCCGCCACGCGCGTCGGGTCGTGGTCGCCGCCGATTACTTCCGGTTGCAAGGACTCGCCCAAGGCGATCCTCGTCGCGTGGTGATCGGGAACGGCGTGGACGAGGCCGATCTTCCTACGGGAACCGCGCTGCCTTCAGACCGCTTCGTCCTCGCCCATGTGGGGACGATCTACGGCATCCGCGACCCGTCGCCAGTCCTTCGCGCACTCGCCCGACTCATTCAGGGGGGAATGATCGATGGAGAACGAGTCGCGGTGAGGCTCGTCGGCTCTCTGTGGCTCGAGGGCTTCGAACCTCCTCCAGGTGTCCGCGTCGAGCGGGCTGGTTACGTCGGGCACAGGCGCGCGGTCGAGGAGATGTGCAAGGCGACGGCACTTTTGCTCTACGTGCCGAGCTCGAGCCTCGCGCCGTCGGGGAAACTCTTTGAATACCTGGCGTCGGGCAGGCCGATTCTCTGCCTTACACGTCCGGACAACCTCGCGAGTCGACTGGTGCGAGAGTGGAATGCGGGCGTCGTCGCTGAGCCACACGACGAGGCGGCGATCGATCAGGCGCTCCTGACCCTCTGGCAGCGTTGGGAGGAAAACGGATTGCCCGATCAGGCGGAGGTCCGCCAGAAGACTCTCGAGCGCTACTCACGCCGCAAGAATGCGGAGCTGCTGGCTCGAGTTCTCGACGAGGCGGCGAGTGACTGATCCTTCATGCTTCATGGTCGTGGAGGGCGGCTGAGCACTTCTCGTAGGCATCTCGGGGCCGGCGCGGCGCTCTCGGTACTCGTGCAGGGCGGGCCGCTTGTCGCAGCGGGGGTTCTCAGTGTCGTCATCGCGCGAACGATCGGCCCCTCGGGGAACGGCCATCTCGCATTGCTCGTGACGTTCACCGGGCTCACGGCAATGGTCGTGTCACTTGGACTGACCGCTGGAATCACCTACGAGGTCAGCCGCCAGCGCTGGGCCGTCCGCCAGGCGTTCCGGACAAGCTACTTCGCCGCGCTTGTGCTCGGTCTCGCAGGTTTCCTGGGTGGCCTTGGGTTCTTCGTGCTCACTCACGAAACCGTCTTCAAAGGCATCTCGACTGGGCTGGCGGTGCTGGCGCTCAGCTCGCTCGCGCCGGCGCTCGCGTACTCGTCCGCGGATGTGATCTTGCTCGCGCGTGAGCGCTACGAGAGTTATGCCGGACTCGAACTGTCCCACTCAGCGACGCTCTTGGTCATCGGGGCCGGCCTGGCGATTCCGTTCGGACTGACCGGCGCGGTGATCGGGCTGCCCGCGGCGGCTCTTGTCGGGGCGGTGGTCGGCGCGACCCTTCTCGTCCGCGAGGCTCGGCGCGACCAGGTCATCGACAGCGCCGACTCCTTGCGGCGCGCGCTGCGCTTCGGTCTCCAGGGATGGATAGCCAACCTGCTCCAGCAGGTCAACTACCGTTTTGACGTCCTTATTCTCGGTGGCTTTGCTACTGCTCGGGATGTCGGCGTGTATTCGATCGCTCTGACCCTCACAGGCGTGGCGTGGGTGCTCCCCCAGGCACTCCAGACCGTGTTGTTTCCCCGTGTCGCAAGCCTCGATGAATCGACTCGAATGGGCGAACTTTCTGTTGACGAAGCGGACGCGGCTGTCGCAAAAGCGGTCCGGCACGGCGTGTTACTGACGATCCCTGCCGCCCTTCTCATCAGCGCCTTGCTACTGATCGCGGTGCCGGTGCTTTACGGGACGAGCTTCCATGAGACGACTACGCTCGGCTTCATCCTTCTGCCAGGCGTGCTGCTGCTCGGAATCGGGAAGGTGCTCTCTTCGGCGATAGCGGGGCGGGGGTTTCCTCGTTACGCGCTCTACATTACGGCTGTCTCGATGCCGCTGACGCTCGGGCTGTACTTCTTGCTCATCCCACCCTACGCGGCTTGGGGAGCGGCAGTGGCCTCCTCGCTCTCGTACGCCCTGAGCGCGCTACTCGCGTTCGTGTTCTTCCGCCGCGTGACGGGGATCGGCCTTCGTAGGGCGCTGGTTCCGTTGTCCGAGGACATCGCGGACTATGGGGGCTTGGTGCACCTTGCGCGCGCCTGGCGGCCCGGCCGCTAGCACCGGCGCGTGGCCCGCTCGTCACCGGTCCGGCGAAACGCTGACGAGGCGGAGGGGTCGGTAGCGGGCCGCCAGTCGCCGGGCGACCGAGCTCCCTCTTCGCGAGGCCGTGGTGCGAATCGCGTACACCGTCATGACGTTTCCCAGACCCGCCACCGCTGCCATCAGCCGTCCCGCCTCCGAAGCGAGCGGCCCGCGCGAGGCGACGACGCCGTCGTAGACCAGGCGACGCAGCTCGAAGCCGGCCTTCGCCAGGAGCAGGTCGATCGTCTTCGGCGAGAAGAAAAACAGGTGGTACGGCGGCACCATCAGGTTCCAGTTCCGAAGGTCGAAGCGAGCCAGGGGTCCCGTGGCGTCCCCAGTCGAGAGAGCCAGCAGCGCACCCGGGCGCATGATGCGCGCGATCGCCGTGAACGCACCGAGCGGGTCGGCCATGTGCTCGACCGTGTTCCACACGGTAACCACGTCGAACCGCTCCCCGTCGAGCACGCCGTCGCTTACGTCGCCGGTGAAGACCCTGAGTCCGAGGGTCTCCCGCGCGTAGGAGGACGCAAACGGCGAGAGTTCCACGCCTGTGGCCGCGTAGCGCCCCGAGGCTGCTTCGAGGAAGAAGCCGGCCGCGCAGCCGACGTCGAGCAGCTTCCCAGCTGGAACCAGTCGGGCAAGCGTCCGAACGGCTGCTCGGCCGGCTTCGACCCGGACTTCGCGTTCGGCCACGTAGTCGTGGAAGACCTCGCTCGAGAAGTACTGCTCACCGTAGATCCGCTCGAGCTCGTCGCGGCTCGGCGCAGCGCCGACCTGGACAAGACCGCACGAGCCGCACCGGCAGATCGCATAGCCATCCTTGTCGAACAGAGGCTCGAGAGCGCCGTCGCAGAGGGCGCACTGTGACCGCCGTCTCACGTTTCTACGAGGTCCCGATAGCAGGCCTCGATGCGGCCGAGCTCGACGTTGCGGTCGCGCCGGCGCTCGACGAGGGCTCGCGCCTCGGCGGTGATCGAGGCTCGGAGGTCCGGGTCGGCCAGGAGGCGCTCGATCGCGGCGGCCACCGCCTCTTCGGCAGGCGTCACCAGCAGCGCGTGCCGACCGTCTTCGATCAGCTCGTGCGCCCAGGGCAGGTCGGAAAGGACGGCCGCGCTACCCGCGGCCATCGCTTCCCAGACCGACCGCGGTGAGCTGTCGCTCCTTGGAATCGAGACCATGACTTCGGCCGCACGAAGGAGGTCGACCATCCTGTCGGCTTCGACGTGCCCAACGACCTTCACTCCAGCTTGGTCGCGCCAGCCGCGCTCCACCAGCTCATCGACGCCGGCGTGCTTGAGGACGAGCTGGGCGTTGGGAACAGCCGCGCGCACCCGTGCGAAAGCGCCCACGACGACGTCAGGGTTGTAGATGTCCTTGAGGCCGCGTGCGCTCAGGATCACCGGCCCGGGCCCGAGCCCGAGCTCGGCCTTCAGCGCTGCGCGTTCGGCATCGGTCGGCAGTCGAATGGCTTCGAGGTCGACGCCCCAATTGACGAGCATCGTCCGAAGCGACCTCGGCCCGAGGCGTTCGAGCCGCTCGAGAAGGTTGGTCGAATCGGCCATCGCCACGGCGGTCCGCCGCAGCGCCACCCGCAGCTGGAAGCGGTGCCGGCGCCCTGCGAGGTAGACGTCGGACCCCCAGGCCTGGGCGACCAGCGGACGCGCCCCCGCCAGCATCGCGAGCGTGGCGAAGGGCATCCAGTGAGCGTGTACGAGGTCCGGCTTGAACTCCCTCAAGAGCCGGCGAAACGACAGAACGTAGGGGAACGTCATCGTGCCCAAGGGAACCCCACGCACTGGAAGCGAGCTCGGCGGGAGCCCGCCCCACGCCTCTCCAGCCGCCCGGACGACGTGGCCCCGCTCCCGCATAGCCACGGCCAGGTCCTCAAAGTGCGGCGAGTTGTAGGGCCCGAGGTAGAGGAGCCGGAGAGGCATCGTCGACTCGGCGGGCGTCACGAGTCCGGCCCCGGGAGGAAGTTAGGCTGTGCGCCGTGGGAGTTCGCGCAACGCTCCACGGAGCCTGGCTGTCCGCGCTTTACCGCAGACGTGGCATCGCCGCGATCAACCGCCGCCTCCTGCTGGCCGGCCGCTGCGAAGAGCTGCTCGTGCGCTTCGGCGCGTCGGTCGGCCAGGGGTGCGTCCTTCACGGCCCACTCGTCGTGCACAACGCGAACCCGGACTACCGGAATCTCTCCATCGGCGACAACGTGCACGTAGGGCCGCTCGTACTGCTCGACCTCGCCGAGCGGCTCGTGCTCGAGGACGACGCGACGGTGTCCATGGGCACCACGATTCTCACCCACGCGGACGTCGGCGACCGACCGCTGGCCGACATCTACCCGCGCACCGCGGAGCCTGCGAGAGTCGGCGCTGGAGCCTGGATCGGCGCGAACGCGACCGTGCTGGTCGGCTGCGACATCGGGGAGCGCGCAGTCGTCGCCGCAGGCGCGGTTGTCCGGGAGCCGGTGCCGGACGGAGCGGCCGTGGGAGGCGTGCCGGCCGAACCGTTGACGCACGGCTAGCGCGGGATCCGCCAGAGGCCGAGCAGGTGGCTGCGGAGCGGCGGCAGCGCCCCGAACGCTGTCGCCAGGAATGCATGCCGTCCCGAGAGTTGGGCGAGCTCGAATACCAGCGCCGCCCGCCGTAGGAGGGCCGGGTCGCCGAAGAGCCTTCGCAGCTCGGCTTCGTCGATCGGAATGGTCGGCGTGTCGGCCGCCCGTTTGTCGCCGGAACCGGGCCGGCGAAGCCCGCGCATGTCGAAGGAGCAGACCCAGCCGCCGGCCGCGACGCGCCGCATCTCGCGTGCGACCGCGAGCCGCACTTCGTCGTCGAGGATCGAGGAGAGGCAGGTGAACTGCGTCACAAGGTCGAACGCACCGTCCGCGTACGGAAGCTCGGTGGCGCTGCCGACCTCGAGATGCAGCGTCGGGTAGCGCCTCTGCCCTGCTGCCACCCGGTCCTTCATCAGGTCGATTCCGTGCCCCTCGGCGGCTCCGTACTCCGTCAGCCGGTGGAGGAAGTACCCGCTCCCGGCGCCGACGTCGAGCACTCGCGCGCCCTCGAGCCGTACGCCAGCGTCCCGAAACGCTTTCAAGAGCGCGCGCTCGACCATCTGCATATACGTGACATAGCCCGGGTTGTCCCAGCGATACGGGCTCGTCGTCGCGGCATCTCGCGCCTCGTACTCGGCGCGGATCCGCTCGAGCTCGGCCTCCGTCACGATGCGAAGACCTCCGGGTCTTGCTCGAACGCCTCGACCGCGCGTTGGTGCTCAGAGACGGTGCCGATGTCGAACCACTCGGCGTCGCTCTTGAACGCCGAGACGGTCTCGCCTTCAGAGAGCAACCGCTGGATCAGTTCGGGGAATTGGCACGGTCCTTCGGCTGGCAGCCGAGCTAGAGCACGCTCGTCGTAGACGTAGATGCCCATGCTTGCCTCATAGTTGAGCTGCGGCTTTTCGCGAAAGCCGGTGATCCGGTCGCCGTCCGTGTCGATCACGCCGAGCTCGACGTCGACGCGCTTCGCATGCGTCGCGACCGTCAGCGCCGCGCCCGCGCGCTGGTGGAAGGCGAGCAACTCGCGGTAGTCGAGCGTCGTCAGGATGTCGCCGTTCATCGCGATGAACGTACCATTGAGGCCGGGCACGATTCGCAGTGCGCCGGCCGTGCCGAGCGGCTCCTCCTCCCAATGCCAGCGCAGCTCGAGGTCGGCGGGCAGCGCGTCCGCCTGGGTGAAGTAGACCTGGATCAACTCACCGAGGTGGCCGACGCAGAGATCGACCTCGCGCACTCCGCATGCGTACAGCCGGCGGAGGATGTGCTCCAGGATCGGCCGGCCGCCCACGGGCACCAGGGGTTTCGGCAGGATCGTCGTGTACGGACGCAGCCGCGTGCCGAGCCCTCCCGCCAGGATCACGGTCCTCATCCTGGAGCGTAAGGTTATAGAGCGGTCCCTTTCGCTCGGTACTCTTCGGCGTGATGCCCGAGCAACTCGTTGCCCGTACCGCTCAGGGAGGACAGGGCGCGGTCGGTGTGCGCAGGATCGCGATCGTGCCGGCGCTGAACGAAGAGCGGTCAATCGCGGCCGTCATTGCTGAGATTCGAGCGGCTGACCCGGGGTTTGATGTGGTCGTCATCGACGACGGTTCAACCGACCGCACGGCTGCGCGCGCCGCTGAGCAGGGGGCGCATGTGCTGACGTTGCCATTCAACCTCGGCATCGGTGGCGCCGTGCAGACCGGCCTTCAGTACGCACGGGCGAACGACTTCGGCATCGCCGTTCAGATCGACGCAGACGGCCAGCACGACCCGAGCCAACTTCCGCAGCTTCTCGCTCCGCTCGTCGCCGGAGAAGCCGACGTCGTGGTCGGCTCGCGCTTTCTCGGCGAGCGCACCTACGAGGCGCCGTTCGTGCGGCGAGTCGGGATCCGGGTCTTCGCGGCGATCGTCTCCGCCGTCGTCGGCCAGCCGTTGACCGACACCAGCTCGTCATTCCGGGCCTACGGGCCTCGCGCCATCGCCTACTTCGCGCGCGACTACCCGCATGGCTTCGTCGAGTCCGTGGAGGCGACGGTGATTGCTGCTCGCTGTGGGCTGAGGCTGAAAGAGGTGCCGGTCGTGATGCGACAGCGGCTCATGGGCCAGTCGTCGCTCACGTTGCCGCTCTCGATCTACTACTCGATCAAGGTTCTCGTTGCCGTCTTCGTCGGCATCTTCCGGCGGAGCGCCTACCAGCTGAAGGAGGACTGATGACGCCGCTTCGTGTCTCGATCTTCGCGGCAATCGCGGCCCTGATCCTGCTCGCGGTTGTGTTCGAGCTGATGCGCAGCCGGCGCCTGCAAGAGCGCTACGCGCTCCTGTGGCTGCTGACCGGTCTCGTCGTGTTCGTCCTCGCCGTCTGGCGCAGCCTGCTCGGGTGGGCGTCGGACGCCGTCGGCATCTCCTATCCGCCCTCGGCGCTCTTCGTTCTCGCGTCGTTCTTCATCCTGCTCGTGCTCCTCCACTACTCAACGGTGATCTCGCGGCTTTCAGAGCAGAACACGGCCCTGGCGCAGCGACTCGCCCTGCTCGAGCACGAGCTCGAACAGACGCGATCCCGAGGCTGATGGTCGCCTCCGAGTCGGGCCTGGCGCCTGAGAGCGCTTCGCCCTCGGCGTCGCTACTCGAGCGGGCCACCGCCTTCGCCAGATCAAGCGCCGCGGCTCCCGTCGCGCTTGCGGTGATGATGCTCGCCTCCCTGCTCGCCCGTGTCTGGCTGGCGCGCGCAGTGAAGACACCCTGGATCCTGATCGACGAGTTTCTCTACTCCGAACAGGCGAAGAGCTTCGCGGAGAATGCCAAGTACGAGATCCGCGGAGTGCCGAGCTCGATCGTGAGTTACCTCTACCCGGCGCTGATCTCGCCGGCGTGGTGGGCGGACTCGATGCGGACGACCTACGCCCTCGCGAAGGCCATCAACTCGGTCCTGATGACGCTCGTCGCGATTCCCGTGTACCTCTGGGGGATCCGCATCGCGCCGCGGCGGTATGTGCTCGCGGCAGTTGCCCTGACCCTGCTGCTGCCCGCGTTCTTCTACACGGGCGAGCTGATGACGGAGAACGCGTTCTTGCCGGCGTTCGTCATGAGTGCCTTCACGATCGCGCTTGCGGTGGAGCGGCCGACGCTCTTCCGCCAAGGACTGATGCTCGCGGCGATGCTCGTGACGGTCGCGATCCGGTTTCAAGGGATCGTCCTGCTCGCCGTCCTCCCTACGGCTGCATTGTTGAAACTCGTCTTCGACCTGCTCGCCCGCGACGAGGGGCCGCCTCGGCGCGTCGTTCGGAACGCTCTGCTCCCCTTCTGGCCCACGGCTGCGACCGCCGCGGTAGCGGGCGGAGCCTATGCGGCGTACAAGCATCACCAGGGGCTGGGACTGACGAGCGGCCTCGGCAACTACCAGGGCGTGGTGACGGGCGGCTATCCGATCGACGCCGCGGCTCACTGGACGCTCTACCACTTCGCGGAGTTGCCGCTTGCGTTCGGCTACATCCCGGCATGTGCCCTCCTCGTCCTGCTCGGGCTTGGCTTGACGCGGTCGAGGACGTTCTCCGCCGCCCAGCGGTCGTTCCTGGCGGTGACCGCGGGGGCCACGATCTGGCTCGTGGTCGAGGTCGGGACCTTCGCGTCCCGGTACTCGTTGCGGATCGAGGAGCGGAACATGTTCGCCCTTGCGCCTCTGTTCCTGCTCGCGCTCGCGCTTTGGCTCGCCCGCGGGGCACCCCGGCCACGCCTGATCACGCTCGTCGCGGTCGTAGTTCCCGCGGCGTTGTTGCTGAAGATCCCACTCGTCAGTCTGCTAAACCCCTCGATCTTCTCGGACACGTTCGGATTGATTCCGTTGCTGCGCCTCTCCGAGCTCCTCTCGGGCGGCGTTCCCGTGGTGAAGAAGCTGCTGATAGCGGGAGGGGTGGTCGGCGGCCTCCTCTTCGCCTTCACTCCGCGCCGCCTCGTCTCCCCGGTACTCGTAGGTGCGGTCGCCCTCTTCCTTGTACTCAGCTCGTACAGCGTCCACGGGGCGATCCGCGACTACGCCAGGAATCTCGCCGGCGGGACAGGCGTCCTGGACGATCCGACCTGGGTTGACGACCACGTCGGCCGTCATGACGTCGGCACGCTCTACGGCTATTCATCCGACACGTTCCAGGAAGCGGTGGCTCTTTGGGAGACTGAGTTCTGGAACAGACGGTTGACGCGCGTCTACACCGTCGGATCAACCGAGCCCGTCGGGCTTCCCGAGACGCCGGTGACCGTCGACTCGGCCAACGGCCGCCTCGAGACGTCGGATGCGTCCATGCGAGCGGAGCTTGCGAGCATTCGGTACTTCCTCACCGACACGGGAACCGACCTGGCTGGGCGGTCGAGCGCCATCCACACTCCGTTCGCCCTCTATGCCCTCAGACCGCCGCCGAGGATTGCCAGCCTTGTCTCCGGCGTCTACGGCGACGGTTGGATGGGCGGCGACGCCTCGTACACGCGCTACGCGTCTTCCCAGCGTCCAACAACCCTGAACGTTGTGCTATCGCGCAGAGGCTGGGCAGGCGTGGACATCCCCGGACGCGTGCGGATCGATCTTGTCCGCGGCCCGAGAGTCGTAGCGACGCGGCGTTGGGTCATCCACGCGGGCAGCGAACGGAGCTTTTCATTCATGGCGCCGAGAGCACCTTTCCAGGTGCAAGTCCACATCCAACCCACGTTCTCTCCGGCTCGGTTCGGCTCAGCCGACACTCGCGAGCTTGGCGCGCAGGTGGAGTTCGGGCCCTGAGCGTCTCCGCTCCGCGTGTCGATCTTCGCGGCCATCGCGGCACTGATCCTGCTCGCGGTCGTCTTCGAACTGATGCGCAGCCGCCGGCTCTAGGAGCGCTACGCACTGCTGTGGATCCTTACCGGCATCGTCGTGTTCGTGCTCGCCGTCTGGAGGAGTCTGCTTGGCTGGGCCGCAGATCTCGTCGGGATCTCATATCCGCCTTCGGCGCTCTTCGTGCTGGCCTCGTTCTTCATCCTCGTCGTGCTGCTCCACTACTCGACGGTGATCTCGAGGCTCTCAGAGCAGAACACCGCGCTGGCGCAGCGGCTCGCGATTCTCGAAAACCGCCTGGAAGAGTGGGAAACCGTGAGGGATTGAGCGCGGTTCAGAAAGGGGTCGTGCCTACACTTGCGAGGTGCCGGAGAAGAGCCTGACCGAGGAGGCCGAGTACGAGGCGATCCTCGCGCGCCTTCATCATGAGGTGGAGAGGGGCGAGGGCTACCTCGGCGGCGACGGCGTCGACCCCTTCACGCTGCGGCGACGCGAGGCCGAGGCGCTCTGGGATGTCAGCGCCGAGAGGCCCTTCCTCTCGCGGCCGGGGCCATGGGGCAGGCTGCGCGGCCTGCTCCTGACGCCGGCCAAGGGCGCTCTGCGCAAGCTCATGCGCTGGTACGTCGAGCCGCTCGCGGCTGACCAGCGCCGGTTCAACGCGGCAGTGCTGCGGCTCGCCGACGGTCTCTCCGAGCGCGCCGATGCCGGCCAGGTGGCGCTCGAGGACGCCAGCGACACGCTCACCGCTCTCATCCAAGAGCTACGGAGCCGCGTCGACGCCCTCTCCAACCAGGCGCGCCTTGCGGTCGAGATCGAGGAGCGACTTACCCGGCTGGAGCGGCGAGGGCGCGGCCCGTCCGCGGCAGCGCCGGCGCTTCCGGCGGGTCCGATCCCCGACTACTTCGCCTTCGAGAGCCGCATGCGCGGGCCGACCGAGAGCGTGCGAGAGCGGCAGCTGCTCTATGTCGAGGACTTTCGCGAGGCCGCCCCCGTGCTCGATCTTGGCTCCGGCCGAGGCGAGTTCCTCGTCCTGCTGCGCGAGGCTGGTATCGAGGCGCGCGGCGTGGATCTCGACTCCGACATGGTTGCCTACAGCAGTGGCGAGGGCCTCGATGTCGAGCAGGCAGGCGCGCTCGAGTACCTCGAGGGCCTCGACAACGGCGCGGTCGGCGGCATCTTCGCGGCGCAGCTGGTCGAGCACCTCCCGCCTCCCGCGCTCCTCCGGTTGCTCGAACTGGCGGCCGCCAAGCTGCGCCCGGGCGGCCTGCTCGTCGCCGAGACGATCAACCCGCTTTCGCCGCTTTCCCTGCGCAACTACTACGCCGACCTCACGCACGCGCAGCCGCTCGTGCCTGAGACGCTCGAGCTGCTGGCCCGGCAGTCCGGCTTTGCCTCCGTCGAGGTGCGCTTCGCGAACGAGCCGGAGGAAAAGCTAGCCGAGCCCGCGGACCCAACGATCGCCGCGAACGTCCGTCGCCTGAACGAGCTCCTGTTTGCGCCGCTCGACTACGCGATCCTCGCCCGCACATGAGGATCGCCGTCTGTGCGCCCCAGGTGCCATTCATCCGGGGGGGCGCCGAGATCGTCGGTGATGACCTCGTTGAGGAGCTGCGCAAGCGCGGACACGAGACGGAGCTCGTGACAGTGCCCTTCAAGTGGTACCCCGGCGAGCGGGTGCTGACGCAGGCGTTCCTCTGGCGTTTGCTCGACCTTGAGGAGGCCGACGGAGCGCCGATCGACCTCGTGATTGCGACGAAGTTCCCCTCGTACGCGGTGCGCCACTCGAACAAGGTTGTGTGGCTGCTGCACCAGTTCCGCCAGGCCTACGAGCTCGACCGCACCGACCTCGGGCAATTCGACGAGTCACTGGAGCAGCGGGCCGTGCGCCGCGGGGTGCACCAGCTCGACCGACTCTCGCTTGGCGAGGCCAAGAAGCTTTTCGCCATCTCACAGAACGTCGCCGACCGGCTCGAGCGCTCGACCGGGCTCGTGCCCGAGGTGCTGCCGCCTCCACCACAGGAGCTTCCGTACTACTGCGACAAGTACGGCGACTTCGTCCTCTCGGTCGGCCGCATCGACCGGGCGAAGCGCGTGGAGCTGCTGCTGGAGGCGCTCGCCGCCGACACGTCGCTACGTTGCGTGATCGCCGGCGAGGGGCCCGATCGCGAGCGCCTGGAGCAGCTCGCCCGGCAGCGAGGCCTCGACGGCCGCGCGCGCTTTACGGGGCGAGTCTCGGAAGAGGAGCTCGCCGATCTCTATGCAAGCTGCCTGGCCGTCTACTACGCGCCGGTAGATGAGGACTTCGGACTGGTTCCCTATGAGGCGTTCCTCGCCGAGAAACCGGTCGTCACGACCACGGACGCCGGCGGTCCGCTCGAGGTTGTGCGTGACCACAGCACGGGACTCGTCGTCGAGCCCACGGCGACCGCGCTCGCCGAGGCCTGCACATGGCTCGCGGGGCACCTCGACTCGGCCCGCGAGTGGGGGCGGGCCGGAAAGCTCGAGGCTGAGCGGCTCTCCTGGGACCACACGATTGAGCGGCTGCTGGTGTGAAAGTCGCCTACTACTCACCGCTGCCCCCGGAGCGTTCGGGGATTGCGGACTACAGCGCGCTCCTGCTGCCCGCGCTCGCGCGGCGGATCGAGGTAGCCGTAGCGAGGCGCGGTAGCCGCCGGGCTCCGCGCGGCGCCGACCTGGCCCTCTACCACGTCGGCAACGATCCCGAGCACCACTGGTGGATCGTCGAGGCGCTGCGCAAGCGCCCTGGTGTCGTCGTTCTGCACGACTTCGTCCTGCACCACCTCGTCGCCGGGATGACGCTTGGCCGCAACGAGGGGAACGGGTACCTCGACGCGATGCAGCGCGAAGCGGGCGCTGTCGGGCGGATGCTCGCGCACGGGGTCATCGACGGGCTCCTGCCTCCGGTCTGGGAGCACCGGGCGCACGAGTTCCCGCTCACGGGCGAGGTGCTTCCTTTCGCGTCAGGCGTGATCGTCCACTCCCGCTACGCCGAGCGCCGGGTCCGCGAGCACGGCTACGCCGGGCCGGTCTGGCGGATCCCGCACCCTGCGTGGCCTGCGCCAGCGGATCTTCCGGCCGCAGACCTGCCCAGCGGACGCTTCGTGATCGGCGCCTTCGGCCACCTCAACCGGGCGAAGCGGCTGCCACAGCTGCTCGAGGCCTTCGCACTCGTGCGCGAGCGCGTCCCGGAGGCGCTGCTGCTCCTCGTCGGCCCGCTCGCGCCGGGGCTCGAGCCGGAGCTGCCGGAGGGGGCGATCCACCACGGCTACGTGGACGAGCAACGGCTGTGGTCGCTGCTCGCCGCCGCCGACGTCAGCGTCAGCCTGCGCTGGCCGACGATGGGCGAGACCTCGGGCGTGGTGGTGCGGGCGCTGAGCCTCGGCAAGCCGCTTGTGGTCAGCGACGTCGGCTGGTTCGCGGACCTACCCGACGAGCTCGCTGTGAAAGTTCCGGTTGGCGGCGCCGAGGTCGAGGTGCTCGCCGACACGCTCGCAGGCCTCGCTCGCGACCCGGCCCGGCGGCAGGCCATGGGGACGGCCGCGCATGCGCTCGCCGAGGGTGAGCACGAGCTCGAGCGGGTCGCCGAGGCGTACACCGCGGCGCTCGAAGAGGCGGCAGGCGGCGAGGCCCTTCGCGACGCTGTGACCGCCGAGGTCGCCGCCGCCGCAGCCGAGACCGGGCTGCGGCCGGGGGGCGAGGCGCTAGGCGAGATCGCGGAGCGCCTGCGGGAGGTCGGCGGCGGCCGATGAGCGTCCCCTGAGCCCGTTGCGGCTTGGCAAGAGCGGAAGGCCCTGAACGTCGTGCTGATGACGGCCGAGGTCCGTCGCTGGGTGAGCACCGGCTCGCAGGGCAAACGTTCGTCTTCGAGGTTCCGCCGTCTCCAGTCCGGGTCGTCGTCCGGATCGCGCCGACGTTCTCGCCGGCGCAGTTCGGACTTCCGGACGAGCGCCAGCTCGGCGCTCAGGTCTCGTTCAGGTTCGAGCCGCCGCGCTAGAGGGCCCGCAGGCTCTCGGGGTGCTTGCGCACGAAGCGGAGGATGCTGCGCCAGTGCCAAAGGGTTCGGCGGGTGAGGAAGCGGCGGTCGGTGACGGCCTGGTGGTGGTGGATCACGACCGCGTCCGGTACATACCAGCGCTCCCAACTGGCTTGGCGGGCCCTGTAGGCCAGGTCGATGTCGTCGCCATACAGGCGGTAGCCCTCGTCCAGTCCGCCGAGCTCCTCCAGCAGCTCTCGGCGCAGAAACAGGAACGCACCCAAGACCCAGTCCGACGGCGTGGGCTCGGTGGGCCGCTCGTCCAAGAGGTAGTGGCGACGCTGCCGGCGTTCCGGGTGGAGTAGGAGCCGCAAGGGCGTGCGGCGGACGATCGTGCCGCTGATCGTCGGGAAGCTACGGCGCGACGGCTGCCAGCGGCCATTGGGATAGCGGAGCTGCGGGCCGACGATTCCGGCTCGCGGGTGGGCGTCGGCGAACTCGGCAAGCGCGGCGATCGAGCCGGGAGTGGCCTCGATGTCCGGGTTCGAGGCGACGACGTACGGCGCGCTCGTCGCGGCCACGCCGCGGTTAATGTTGG
>Ga0307323_10000348_pt1 | contig 14504 bp, 14 predicted proteins | sample ER_DNA_381_FD_194496 | JGI IMG/M metagenome (GOLD analysis project Ga0307323, IMG submission 194496) | Bulk soil microbial communities from the East River watershed near Crested Butte, Colorado, United States - ER_DNA_381 | ecosystem: Environmental > Terrestrial > Soil > Floodplain | place...
TGATCGTCTCGACGGTCTGCGCGGGGTCCATGCCAGGGTTCTCGTTGATGAAAGACCGCCCGAGCAAGAGCGCCCGCGTCGTGCGCGAGTGCCGGACGTGGAAGCCGCTGTCGGGCAGGGAGCCGTCGTAGCCGGGCGGGACGAGCAGGAACCGGCCGCCCTCGCCGCGATCCGGGCCCGGGAGGCCGAAGTCGACGATCCACTGGAACCACATGTCGTCGAACAGCGCGAGCGCCTGCGGAGGCGTATCGACCACCATCGGCCCCGAGGAAAGGTCGACGATGCCGACGAAGTAGACCGTGTCGGCGTTCGCGGTCAGGAACAGCGAGCTCGAGTCCATCAACTCCGAGAAGATCAGGATCGCGTTGTTTTCCACTCCCGCCTCGTGGAAGCCCTTGAGCAGGGCCTGCGTCGACGCTCCGGGAAAGCCGTTGAGGTACACGTTCAGGGCGTGCACGAAGGCGAGGTTGTCCTGCACGAGCTCGCTCGTCTCGGGGCTCGGAACACCGTCGACAAACTCGAGCGTCCCAAGCCGGGTTTCGAGCTGGTCGGCGGTCGAAATGGAGCGAAGCATGTCGCTGGAAATGGTCATTTGGTGACCTCCGTGACCTAGGCGCCACGGCACCGAAGCCGAGCGCAATCTCTTGATCTGGTTTGCAGAGCGGAGTATGGGAGGGCGTCCACCTCGTCTTCGTCATACCAACGGCATGAAAAATGCGGCTCAGAGCGGTGGCACGATGGTCTCCAATGACAGCCGCCGACGTTCCTTTCGACCTCATGGAGGTCAAGCTCGCAACGCCGGCCGCCCGGCCCGGCACCGTGGCGAAGGCGGACGTGATCCTGCGGCTCCGCGCGGCGACAGTGCCCTTTGCGACCGTGGTCGCACCCGCGGGGTACGGCAAGACGACCCTGCTCGCGCACTGGGGCGAGGCTGATCCTCGCCCGTTCGCATGGGTCGCGCTCGACGGTCGGGACGACGACGCCGTCGTTTTCCTGCGGGACATCGCCGCAGCGGTTCACCAGGTAGAGCCGCTTCCGCCCGACGTACTCGCCGCGCTGTCCGGCCCCGGGGGATCGACCTGGTCGAACCGCGTCCCGCGCGTCGGGCGCGCATTGGCGGCACTCGAACACCCGCTGGTGCTGGTGCTGGACGACCTGCATGCCGTCACCAATCCGGGCTGTCTGGACGTACTTGCGGCGCTGTTCGAGTACGTGCCGGCCGGCTCGCAGATCGCGATCGCAAGCAGAGAGGAGCCCGCGCTGCCGCTTGCACGCTGGCGGGCGCGTGGCTGGCTGCTCGAGGTCGGCGTGGCCGATCTCCGACTGGACGAGCTGGAGGCGGAGTTGCTGCTGGGAGTCGCAGGAGTCGAGCTCAGCGCGAGCGAGCTGTCCGAGCTGACCCGGCAAACAGAGGGCTGGCCTGCCGGCCTTTATCTCGCGGCACTGTCGATGCGGGCCGGGGCGGCAAGCCCGGGCGGGGCGGAGGGCTTCGGCGGCGACGATCGCTTCGTGTCCGAGTACCTTCGCTTCGAGCTGCTCGACCGGCTGCCGGCGGGCGAGGCGAAGTTCCTGAAGTACACCTCGGTGCTGGAGCGCATGTGCGGCAGCCTTTGCGACGCCGTGCTCGAAGCGACATTGTCGGCGCAGCGGCTCGCGGAGCTCGAGCATGCGAACTTCTTCTTGGTGCCTCTCGACCGGCATGGCGAGTGGTACCGCTACCACCACCTGTTCGGCCAGTTGCTGCGGAAAGAGCTAGAGCTGAGCGAGCCGGACGTCGTACCTTCGCTCAACGGTCGTGCGATGGCCTGGTGCATCGCCAACGACCTGCCCGAGGAGGCGATCGTCTACGGGCACGCCGCGGGCGAGACGAGCACGGTCGCCGGCTTGTTGGACGCCCTCGTGCTGCCGCTCTATTACGACGGCCGTAGGGAAACCGCGGAGGAGTGGCTCACATGGTTCGACGACGAGCAGCTCAAGCAGTACCCCGCGCTCGCTGTCTACCAGGCGTGGTTTCGAGTGTTGACCGGGGAGCCCGAAGAGGCCGAGCGGTCGCTCGCTCTCGCGGACGGCGCGACATCGGACATCCCGCTCTCTGACGGGAGCGCCACGATCGAGCCCTGGGTCGCCGTTCTGCGCGCACACATGATGCGAGACGGCGTCGAGCAAGCGCTTGCCGACTCAAGTCGGGCACTCGATCAGCTCGCGCCGGAGAGTCCGTGGATCCCCGTCGCGCTTCTCAATCGAGGCGTTTCGCATGCGCTGCTCGGCGCAACCGATCAGGCGAAGGAAGAGCTCGCCACGACGGTCGAGAAGGGACTGGCCGCCGGCGCCGCCGAGGACGTCTTCGTCGCACACGCAGAACTCGCGCTCCTCGCGGCGAGGGAGGCCGCGTGGGGCGAAGCGGACGAACGCGCCAGGGCCGCACAAGCGCTCGTCGAGGAGATTGGCCTCGGCGATTACGCGACGAGCGCCATCGCGCACGCGGCGACAGCGCGCGTTGCAGTCCACGAAGGGCGACACGACGATGCCCACACCGCGCTCGCCCGTGCTCACCGCCTGCGGCCGATGCTCGACCACGGCCTTCCTTGGCTGACCGTCCAAGTCGGGCTCGAGCTCATTCGCGCCCATCTCGCACTCGGCGAGGCGGGGGCTGCCCGCACGATCCTCACAGAGACCGAAGGGGTGCTCGAGCTCCGGCCGAACCTGGGCTCCCTCGCGAAGGACGCGCGGGATCTGCACGAGCATGTGGCGGCAGCCGCCGGGTCGGCCGGTGCCTGGGCGATGAGCCTCACGAATGCGGAGCTCCGGCTGCTTCCGTACCTCGCCACCCATCTCACGTTTCCGGAGATCGGGAGCCGCCTGTTCATCTCTCGCAACACCGTCAAGACCGAGGCGGTCGCCATCTACCGCAAGCTTGGTTCCTCCTCGCGCAGTCAGGCGATCGAGCGAGCCGTGGAGGTAGGGCTCCTGGACAGCTCGATCTATCCATCCCCGGCAAATCTCACCCAGGAGGGATGACGCGCGAACAACCCGCACGAGGTCAGATACGTGCGGCGAAATGGATGACTACAAGGAGCGCCTCCGCAGGCTCGCCGTCCACGACGATGCGCTCCTCGCGACGATCGCGATGGAGCACCGGGCCGGAAAGAGGGAGTCGGACATCGACGAGAAGACCAAGGCGCTCGTTCGCGTCGCCGCGACCGTCGCAGTCGATGCTTCGCTCTCTTCCTTTCAGCACGCAGTGGTGCACGCGCTTGCAGTCGGGGCGACCAGGGACGAGGTCGTTGCCAGCCTCGAGGCCGTGACGCCGGTGACAGGCGCCGCACGAGTCGTCCAGTGCGCCCCGAAGGTCGCGCTGGCGCTCGGCTACGACGTCGAGTCAGCACTCGAGCGGTTCGACGACTGAATGTCATACGGGATGGGTGATGTGCCCCGTTGTTCCTGGACGTCATATTCAAGGCGCTAAGACAGCAACGACTCCAAGGAGGAATCATGTGGTGGGGAATCGGAATCGGCGCCGGCATCTTGTACCTCGTCTTGGTCTTCACGCTCGGGCTCATGACGCTCAGAAACGGACACGGGTGGATGTTCTTCTTCGGCATTTTCTTCCCAGTGCTCTGGATCTTCGGTGCGTTCATGAGGCCGCCTGAGACCGCGTCTGCGCTCTAGAGGAGTCGCTTAGGCGACGATGAGCAAGAAGCGCGGGCTGCTGGTCTGGACCCTGTTCGCTCTGGCGACGGTCCTGCTGTTCGTGTCGTCGCTCACGGTCTGGTCGAAGCGTCAGTTGCTCGACGACCACGCTTGGGCGGATTCGTCGGCGCAGCTGCTGGCAAACGACGAGGTTCGCGGCGCGATCGCGCAGAAGCTCAGCGACGGACTGTTCCAGCGGGTCGATGTGGAAGCGCAGCTGCGCGAGCGGCTGCCGAAGCGCTCGCAGGGAGCAGCCGCCGCGCTGGCGGCGGCGCTGCAGAACACCGTCGGGCCCGCTGCCGCCGACAGGCTGCTGCAGCGGCCGAGGGTGCAGACGCTTTGGGAGAACGCCAACAAACGCGCCCACGCGGCTGTCGTGAGGGTGCTCGAGGGCAAGGAGCTGGGCAAGAACGGAAACATCTCGACCGCGAACGGGGAGGTCACGCTCGACCTGAGACCGGCGATCACGAGGCTGGCGACTCGGCTCGGGGTCGAGGACAAGCTGAAGGCGAACGCCGATCCGAACGCCGGTCAGCTGGTGATCATGAAGTCGAGCCAGCTCGACGCCGCCCAGACGCCGTGAAGATCCTCAAAGCGCTGAGCTCGCTGCTCGTGATCGTCGTCGTCGCCCTCTACGCGCTCGCGATCTACCTCGCGCAGGGGCGGCGCAGGCTGTTGCTGGGCGCGACCGGTGCGAGCCTCGTGCTCGTCGGCCTCGTGATCGCCTCTCTCAGGCACTTCCTGGGCGGGGTGATCGTCGACTCGCTCGTCAAGACGGAGGCGAACAAGCATCCCGTGAGCGTGATCTGGTCGCTCGAGACGAGCGTGATGCGAGACATCGCAATCATCCTGGTCGTCTACGGTGCGTTGGTACTCCTTGCAACGGTCCTCGCAGGCCCCAATCGGCCGGCAGTCGCGGTCAGGCGCTGGCTGGCGCCCTCCTTCAGACATCACCCGGTCGTCGTCTGGGTGGCCGCCCTCTTCGTGTTCCTGATCCTGCTCGCCTGGGGGCCGACGGCCGGCGATCGGCGTCTGCTCGGCGTCGCGCTTCTTGCCGCCACGACCGCTGTCGCCATTGAGGCGCTGCGCCGGCAAACCCTGCGGGAGTTCCCCTCGGATCCGCCCTCGGCAATCAGCTGATGGCGATCGAGTTCGCCGTACAACGGCTCGAGATCGGTGACGTCGTCCTGGTGGGACTACCCGGGCACGGCGAGAAGGTCGAGGCGACGGTAGTTCGCGACCTTGATCGAACCGAGACGACCGTTCGCGCCACACTACGCGTGGAGGGACGCGAGGATTTCGTCAAAGAGTGGCCTCTTGACGAGCTGGTCACAGTTGTGCGCGGGCCTTGAACGAACGTTGGGCGCACGATCGCGGTATCTGACGACTGCCGGTGAGTGTCGAAGGTGTTGCGCACTCTGCGGAGTCTCACGCGTGCTTGGCAACCAACCAGCCCAGAGCAACGAGCACGAGCAGCGCTGCGAGGACCGCGAAGTAGAACGTGAAAGCGCGCATCATGAGGCGGTCGTCGTCCAGTCGCGACTGGTTCGCTTTCGCCCAGCGTGAAAATCCGAAGCTACTGACGAGGAAGGCGAGCCCGACCAGCGCCCCGACCCTCGGGGCGCCGATGGCGTATCCCGCCGCGAGCGCGAACAGGATCGGAATCGTCCTCCAAAACCCGATGAGGACGAACCACCAGGATCGGGACTGGCTCGCGGGAGAACTCACCTGCTCACTATCGGTCGTCAGGGGACATTCCCGCACACTGGCGCGGGCGAGCGTCACCTCATCAGCATGTAGTCACACGCGCGCGAGAGAGTACGAGTGAGAGTACGGGTTCGTCTCCGCAAACGGCAGCCTCTTGCTGCTCGCTGCGCAAGCGAATGGGGTCTGTTGCAGCACGTTTCTGCAGCAGGCAAGTCGCGGCGGACGTTCCGGTCGGACTTTTAATCCCAAGGTCGCAGGTTCGAGACCTGCCCGGCCCATTCGGGGCTCTTCGCGTGATCTGATCCAGCTGTGTTTGCGCGAGTTCTTCGCGGTCTGAGGAGGGCCCTCGCTCCCGCACGGTCGATCCCGACCATGCCGTGGAGCGCGCAGGGGCCTAGGTGGTCCACGCCGCGCCCGCTCACGCTCGTCGTGCTGGTGTTCGGCCTCTGGTTGTTCGGGGTCGGGGAGGCGGGCCTCATCAATGCGAGGCTCGGAAACACTCCCTGGACCGTCTTTGCCGAAGGTATTGCCGACCACAGTCGTCTCGACATCGGGGGCGCGACCATTCTGGTGAGCGTGCTCGTGCTCGTCGGCTGGATTCCGCTCCGCCAGCAGCCGGGCCTCGGCACGATCGCGAACGTGATCGTGATCGGCCTTTCTCTCGATCTGATGCGGCCCGTGCTCCCCCATCCGGGCTCGATTCCCGGTCGCACGCTCGAGGCGGCGGCCGGAATCGTCACGATCGGCGTCGGCAGCGCCTTCTACTTGACTGCGAATCTCGGGCCGGGACCTCGCGACGGTTGGATGACCGGCATCCATCGCCGACTTGGCTACCCGATCGCGTCGGTTCGTGCGGCGATCGAGGTGACGGTGCTCGTCCTCGGTGTCGCGCTCGGCGGGACGGTCGGAGTGGCCACCTTCGCGTTCGCGCTCCTCGTCGGTTACTGCCTCGCGCTGACGCTTCAACTCTTCTCGGCCCGCGGAGAGGCGGGCCTCAGACTCGGCGTCGCCAGCGCGCGAAGACATCCTCCAGTTCGCCCCGGTTCTTGCGCGGCGCGAGGACGAACAGGTGGTCGCCGGCGTGGATGACGGTGCTCCCACGCGGGGCGACCGTCTCACGCTTCCGGTTGATCACGGCGATGAGCGCGTCTCTCGGAAGTCCGAGCTCCCTGACCGCCGCTCCGTCTACCGCATCGTCCGCGGAGACTGTGAACGGCACGAGGACGAGCTCGCTCGTCGGGTCGACCTCGAGTGGGGCCTCGGGTGCTGGCGGTCTCGACGACACGAGGCCCAGCCGGCCTGCCACCCACTCGAGGGTCGTTCCCTGCGCGATTGTCGAGACGAGGACGACGAAGAAGACGGCGTTGAAGATCGTCTCGTTGTTGGGAACGTGGGACGACAGCGCGAACGTCGCCAGGACGATCGGCACGGCGCCGCGGAGGCCCGCCCAACCCAGTAGCAGGCGCTCGCGCTGGGTGTAAGCGCTCAGCGCCAACGAGGCCAGGACGGCGATCGGCCTCGCCACGAAGACGAGCAGAACCGCGAGCGCCAGTCCCGACAGCGCAACGCCCGGCAGATCGTGCGGGAAGACGAGCAGGCCGAGCACGATGAAGAGCACGACCTGGGCGACGAAGGCAACGCCTTCGTGGAAGCCCACGAGCTGCCGGCGATACCGCGAAGGCGTGCTTCCCACCGCAAGGCCCACGAGGTAGACGGCGAGGAAGCCGCTCCCGCCGATCGAGTCGGCAGCGCCGAAGGCGAGGGCCGCGGCCGCGACGGAGGCGACTGGCGCGAAGTGGCCGATCGCCTGCGGGATCCGCGCGAAGACCCAGGTTGCGGCCGCTCCCAGTAGGAGACCGGCCGCAAGGCCGATGCCGATCTGGCGAAGCACGAGCAAGGTGAGATCGCCGAGACCGTGCGTCTGTGGGTGTTCGATCCATGCGATGAGGCCGAGCGTCAAGGCGATGGCCATCGGATCGTTCCCGCCCGATTCGGCCTCCAGCGTGCGCGCGAGACGGCGTGGAATTCGCGTCGAGCGCAGCGTCGCGAACACCGCCGCCGCGTCGGTAGATGCGACGATCGCCCCCAGCAGCATCGCCTCGAGCCAGGAGAGGTCGAACAGCAGCCTGGCCGCCGCGCCCGTCACGAGCGTGCTCACGATCACGCCCACGGTGCTCAGGAGCGAGGCGGGGACGGCAACCTCACGAAGCCGGCGCCACGAAGTCTGCAGGCCGCCCTCGTAGAGGATCAGGCCGAGGCCGACGGTCCCGACTTGCCGGGCGAGCTCCGCGTCGTCGAAGTCGATCCCGCCGGGGCCGTCGGAGCCGAGCAGCATCCCCAGGCCGAGGAACGCCACGAGCACGGGCAGGCCGGTGCGCGCTGCGCCGAGTGCGACGACCACGCTCGCGGCGAGGATCGAGCCTGCGAGCAGCAGAAGGGGACCGTCGTGCATGCCTCTATCTTCCGCGTCGGCAATCCAAGACCGCAACAGCCCCTAGCGGAGAGAGGCCCTGGTTTCTTTCAGGCGGCGGGCTGGAGCGAGCGGTCGACGGCGTCCGGTGCCAGGACGTGCTCGATCGCCATGATCGCGGCGCCGATCACGCCCGCTTCAACTCTTCACGCGGCAAGTCCGCTGCGAGCCGCGGCCACATGCGCCGGTGATTCGATGGCCAAGTGAGCCGCGGCTGCCGTGAAGTGGCGCGGGGAGTACCAATGAGCGTTCGCGCAGCTATGACCGCTTGACACCCCACCGTGCCTGGGATAGACCCGGACGACCGACGAGAGGGATCAGGTGCCGGAGTCGAAAGCCGCCGAGATCAGCCCGGCCGAGGGGGAGCGAGATTTCGCGTTGGCGCGGCTCGAGGATCAGATCGCCTGGTACGACCAGAAGAGCCGGCTCAACCAGCACTGGTTCAAGGGCCTGAAGCTTCTGCAGATCGTCACCGCCGCGGCAATTCCCGTCGTCGCCGCGCTGTCGGGGCCAGCGTGGCTGATGGGCGGCGGCGGTGCGCTGATCGTCGTCCTCGAGGGGGTCCAGCAGCTCCAGCAGTACCAGCAGAACTGGACGACGTACCGCTCGACGTGCGAGCGGCTCAAGCACGAGAAGTTCCTCTTCCTCGCACGCGCGGGTCCCTACAGCTCGGCGCCCAGGCCCGAGGCCGTCCTGGCCGAGCGCGTGGAAGGGCTCGTCTCGCAAGAGCATGCCGCGTGGGTTTCGCATCGCGAGGAGGCCGACCGGCAAGTCGGACGCGGCGGCCAGTGAGCACGACCGCGCCGAGGGTGTTCATCAGCTACCGCCGCGAAGAGACGGCGGGGCACGCCGGGCGTCTGTACGACGCGATGGTCGCGCGCTTCGGCGAGGGCAGCGTCTTCATGGACATAGCGCTCGAGGCCGGCATCGACTTCGTCGAGCGCATCAGGCAGGCCGTCGGCGCCTGCGACGTCATCCTCGTGATGATGGGGCCGAGGTGGGCGACGCTCGCGGACGACGACGTGCGGCCGCGCCTCGCAGACCCGGAGGACTTCGTGCGGCTCGAGGTCGGAACCGCCCTACGCCGCAGCGACGTGACGGTGATCCCGTTGCTCGTCGCCGGAGCTCGCGTGCCCGACCCTGACGAGCTGCCGGGTGAGCTGCGCGCACTCACACGTCGCAACGCGTTCGAGCTCAGCGACCAGCGTTGGCGCTACGACGTCGACCGGCTCATGAGCAGGCTCGAGGAGTTGCTCGGCCCTGCGGCGGAGACGGAGGGTGCGGCGTCTGCAGCCTCGCAGGCACCTCCTCGGGTTCGGCCGCAGAGCGTCGGCGCACGCCAAAGGCGTTGGCGACTGGTGATCGCCATCGCCGTGGGCTGCCTCGCACTGGCCGGGATCGCAGCAGCCATCATCGCGATCCTCGGCGGAGGCGGTAGCCCCGGCACGCCGACTCCGATCGCGAACCTCGCGTGTCCGAGCGGGAACTGCTCGCAGCCGAGCGTGACCCCAGACGGGACGACGCTTGCGTTCATCGGAAGCAACAGCGGCCCCGTGTATGTGGCCGCGCTCGACGGGCCCCGTGCCTCGGGCTCGAGCCCGGTGGACGGTGCCGAGCTTGCGATCCGACCCAACCTGGCGACGACTGGCCGGCTCGCCTACCGAAACCAGCGGGCACGAGCCATCTGGTACACGGATCCCGCGCGTGAGCACCCGACCCGGCTAGCCACCGGCTTCGACCCCTCGTGGTCGCCGGACGGGTCGAGGGTGGTTTTCACCGCGCCGCGTAGCGGTAGCAACGCCCTCTTCACCATCCCTGTTCCGCCGCACGGCGAGGCCGTCCCCCTGATGCCCTACGTAGCCGGCTCGGACTCCGTGCCGGCCTGGTCGCCCGACGGGACGCACATCGCCTTCGTCCGAGCGCCGTCCGGCGGCTGCGGCGTCCGAGGCGAGGTCTGGGTGGTGAACGTCGACGGCACCGGCGCTCGCCCCCTCGTCGCGCTCTCGGGTGACGAGCGCCATCCCACGTGGTCGCCGGACAGCCAGAGCATCGGATTCAGCTCCGACGTGGCTGACCCCGGGAACTACGACCTCTACACGGTTCGAGCCGACGGCACCCAACGCGTCCGGCGCACTTCCGACGCCGAGGACGATGTCGGATCGAGCTGGGGCGCCGACGGCATCGTCTACACCCGAGGCACGTTCAACTGCGGCGGCGGCTCGAACCAGCGCCTCTGGTTCCTTCCGCTCAGCGATTAGCTTCTCTCAGGCGGCGGGCTGGAGCGACCGGTCGACCGCATCCGGCGCCAGCACGTGCTCGATCGCCATGATCGCGGCGCCGATCACACCCGCCCGGTCGCCCAGGCGGCACGGGACGATGCGCAGGTCACGCGTCGCGAGTGGCAGCGAGCGGCTGAAGATTCCCTCGCGCACACCGGCCAGGAGCTGAGCGTGCGCCTCGGCGATGTCGCCGCCGATCACGATCACTGCGGGGTTGAAGAAGTTGACCGTGCCGGCCAGCACTTCGCCCAGCGTTCGGCCCGCATCCCGGACCATGCGGATCGCGCCTGGATGGCCGGCCTGGACGAGCCGGACGACATCGCGGCTGTGGGTCGCGTCCTCCCCTGCGGCGGCCAGCCTCTCCGCGAGGGCCTGGCCGCCGGCGACGGCTTCCAGGCAGCCGATGTTTCCGCAGCGGCAGATCACGTCCTCGCTGCTCGTGGCGCGAATGTGGCCGATGTCGCCGGCTGCTCCCCGGGCGCCGCGGTGGATGTGGCCGTCGGCCACGATCCCGCAACCGATCCCGGTGCCCACCTTGATCAGCAGCAGATGCTCGGTGTCGGGCCACTGCATTCGGTGCTCGCCTCGGGCCATGATGTTGACGTCGTTGTCCACCAGCACGGGCGCGCTGTAGTGGCTCGCGAACCAGTCGGGGATCGGGAAGTCGTCCCAGCCCGGCATGATCGGCGGGTTGACCGGCCGGCCGCTGTCGAACTCGACGGGCCCTGGCACGCCGATCCCGATTCCGCGCACGTCGTCGCGTGAGCGGCCGGTTTCATCCAACAGCTCGGCGAAGCGCTCGGTCACCCAGGTCAGGGCGTGCTCCGGTCCGCGCCCGATGTCGAGGTCGGACGCCCGCTCGGCCAGCGGCGTGCCGGCGAGATCGCTCAGCGCCACCCGGGCGTGCGTCGCGCCGAGGTCAGCGACGAGGACGACCCCGGCGTCCCGGTTAAAGGCGAGCACGGTCGGCGGGCGGCCCCCGGTGGAGGCGCTGCCGCCGGCCTCGTAGACCAGCCCCTGCGCGAGCAGTGCGTCGACACGCTGCGCCACGGTCGAGCGGGCGAGCCCGGTCACTCTGGCGAGGTCGGCGCGCGTGACCGCGACCTCCTCGCGGATCAGACGCAAGAGCGCCCCCGCGCTCGTGGGCGACGACTGAGCGAGCGAAGAGTTCGTCGCCATGCCGGTGAAAGTAAAGCACGGATTGGACGAAGATCCGCGGCTTTTGCTTGACTCTTGGACTAAGTCTCGTTTAGGTTCCCCGTTCGTGGCTCTCCAGGCAGCGATCGCGGGCACGGGATTCATCGGGCGGGTTCATGCCCGCTCGGCACGCCTGGCGGGGGCCGAGCTGGCGGGCGTCGCCGCCTCGTCGCCGCAATCCGCGCAGGCCGCCGCCGCCGAGCTCGGCGCGGAACGGGCTTTCGACTCCGCCGAGCACCTGGTTGTCGATCCGGCCGTCGACGTCGTCCACATCTGCACGCCGAACCACCTGCACCTTCCGCTCGCCGAGGCTGCCCTCGCCGCGGGGAAGCACGTGATCTGCGAGAAGCCGCTCGCGCTCGACGCCGCTGGGGCGCAGGGGCTGGTCGACGCCGCGGCCGAGTCCGGGCGCCAGGCCGGCGTGCCGTTCGTCTACCGGTACTACCCGACCGTGCGCGAGGCGCGGGAACGGGTCGGCAGCGGGCAGACCGGCCCGGTACGGCTGCTGCACGGGACCTACCTGCAGGACTGGCTCCTGCGCCCCGGTGACGGCAACTGGCGCGTGGACGAGCGCCTCGGCGGTCCCTCGCGCGCGTTTGCAGACATCGGCTCGCACTGGTGCGACCTCGCCGAGTTCGTCTCAGGCCAGCGCATCGCTCGCGTCTCCGCGCGGCTGCTCACCGCGGTGCCCGAGCGGTCGAGCGCGGAGGGACGCCCGGCGTTCGCAGCCGCTGGAGACGAGGGAGACGCGCGCCCGGTGACGACCGAGGACGCTGCTGTCGTCCAGTTCGAGACCGACGCGGGCGCCATCGGGTCGGTCGTGATCAGCCAGATCTCGGCCGGTCGCAAGAACCGGCTCTGGATCGAGCTCGACGGCGCCGAGGAGGCGCTCGCCTTCGACCAGGAACACCCGGAAGAACTGTGGTCAGGCCGACGCGAGTCCCTGACGATCCTGCGCCGCGATCCCGCGACGCTGTCGCCGCCCGCCGCGCGCTTTGCCTTCCTTCCCGGCGGCCATCCGCAGGGGTACGCGGACTGCTTCGACGCGTTCGTGGGCGACTTCTACGAGAGCATCGGCAGCAACTCGCCCGTCGCAGGAATGCCGACGTTCTCCGACGGCCTGCGCGCCGCGCTGATCACGGACGCGGTCCTGACGTCGGCCCGCGAAGAGCGCTGGGTCGACGTGGCGGCGAGCCGGGAGCCGGCGGTCACGTGAAGCTCGGCTTCCTGACGTCCTGCATGCCCGAGCGGAGCCTCGAGGACGTCGCCGCGTGGGCCGGAGCCAACGGCTACGAAGCCCTCGAGCTCGCTGCGTGGCCGCACCTCGGCGACCGGCCGTTCACGGCGAGCCACGTCAAGGCCGACGCCTTCGACGAGGCCGAGGCCGAGCGCGTTCGAGGCGCGCTCGACGAGCACGGGATCGTCCTGTCCGCGCTCGCGTACTACGACAACAATCTCTCCCCCGACGCCGCCGAGCGCGAGGCCTACCACGCGCATCTGCGTGCCTGCATTGACACTGCAGCCGCGCTCGGCGGCGTCCCCGTTGGCACGTTCATCGGCCGCGACCCCGGACGCAACGTCGCCGAGAACCTGCGCGAGGCCGAGCGCGTCTTCCCGCCGCTCGTCGAGTACGCGGGCGAGCGCGGCGTGCGCCTGATGATCGAGAACTGCGTCATGGAGGGGTGGCACCCGGACGGGTACCCGGGCAACCTCGCTTACTCGCCCGAGCTCTGGGAGTGGATGTTCGAGCTCGGGCTCTACCTGAACTTCGACCCGTCGCACCTGCTCTGGCTCGGGATCGACCCGATCGAGGCGCTGCGGCCCTACGTCGACCGGGTCATCCATGCACATGCCAAGGACGCCGAGATCTTTCCGGCCGAGCGCAATCGCTACGGCTTCTTCGGCCGGATCTCGACGCGCGAGGAAGACCCGTGGGACCTGGGCTGGTGGCGCTATCGCATCCCCGGTCTCGGGCAGATCGACTTCGCCCGGTACGTGGAGACTCTGCGAGCGGGCGGGTACGACGGCGTGCTGTCGGTCGAGCACGAGGACACGGAGTCGGCCGGCACGTCGGAACTGATCGAAGCCGGCCTCCGGACTGCTTACGACAACCTGCACGGGCTGGTCGTCCAGTGACGAAAGTCCTCGAGGTCCGCAACGTGGTGAAGGAGTTCCCGGGCGTCAAGGCACTCCAGGGCGTTGACCTCGACGTGCTCGAGGCCGAGGTGCACTGCCTGCTCGGGCCGAACGGCGCCGGCAAGTCGACGCTGATCAAGTGCGTCTCCGGCGCGCTCGAGCCGACCAGCGGCGAGATCCTCTTCATGGGCGAGCCGCTTCCGGCGGGCGACCCCGCGGGCTCGCTCAAGCGCGGCGTCGCGACGATCTACCAGGAGCTCGACCTCGTCCCGGAGCTGAGCGTCGCCGAGAGCATCTTCCTGGCGCACGAGCCGCGCCGCGGGCCTTTGCTCAACCTCGACCGGATGTACCGCGAGTCGGAAGCGCTGCTCGCCCGGCTCGGGCACGACTCGATCCCGGTGCGCGCCAAGGTCGGGCGGCTTCGTCCGGCGGCTCAGCAGATCGTGTCGATCGCCCGCGCGCTCTCGGGCAACGTGCGGCTGCTGATCATGGACGAGCCGTCCGCGATCCTCGACGACGCCGAGGTGACGACGCTCTTCGAGGTCGTTCGCCGCCTCACCGCGGAGAACGTCGGCGTCGTCTACATCTCGCACCGGCTCGACGAGATCCGCCGCATCGGCGACCGCGTGACGGTGCTGGCGGACGGGCGCACGACCGCCACCGGCCTGCCCGCGACGACGCCGACCGACCAGCTCGTCGAGCTCATGGTCGGGCGCAAGGTGGATCAGCTCTATCCGGAGCGGCCGGTCGGCACGGACCGCGTCCTGCTCGAGGTACGGGATGCGAGGCGACTCCCCGCCGTTCGCGGCGTGAGCCTGCAGGTTCACGCGGGCGAGGTCGTCGGCCTCGGCGGGCTCGTCGGCTCGGGGCGCACGGAGCTCCTCAACCTCATCTACGGACTCGACCAGCCCGACGAGGGCGAGGTCGTGGTCGAGGGGAAGCCGCTGCGCTCCCATCGCCCACGTCAAGCGATCCGCCAGGGGCTCGGGCTGGCTCCCGAAGACCGCAAGTCGCAGGCGCTCGTC
>Ga0307323_10000359_pt1 | contig 14249 bp, 12 predicted proteins | sample ER_DNA_381_FD_194496 | JGI IMG/M metagenome (GOLD analysis project Ga0307323, IMG submission 194496) | Bulk soil microbial communities from the East River watershed near Crested Butte, Colorado, United States - ER_DNA_381 | ecosystem: Environmental > Terrestrial > Soil > Floodplain | place...
TGACGGACAAGGCCGCATTCACCGAGGAGGAGTGGGAGCTCGTGCGCGAGGGCCCGCCGACGGCGGGAATGGTCGCGCTCACCGCCGAGAAGGGCGGGTCGTTCCGCGAGACGTGGGCGCTCGCAAAGTTCTACGCGGAGGCCCGGAAGGAGCACGGCGAGAGCGAGCTACTCGACGCCCTCGTGGCAGAGAAGCCCGATGTGAAGCGCTACTCCTCGAGCGAGGAGCTCGAATCCAAGGGACTCGGGCGCCTGACCGAGGCCGTTGCGCTGCTGGAGCAGAAGGCGACGACGGGCGAGGTCGCCGGGTACCGGAAGTTCGTCATGGACGTCGCTGAGCAGGTCGCCGAGGCCCACAAGGAGGGCGGCCAGGAGGTCAGCGAGGGCGAGCGGGCGGCAATCGAGAAGATCGCCGCAAGCCTCTACCCGTCGGGCTCGGCGTAGACGACCTCGGTGCCGGCGAGGTAGTCGGGCACTCCGCGCCTGCGGCTGTCGAAGAGCACCGGCAGGTAGCCCGCGAACATCGGGATGATCGAGATCCAGGTCCCGATCGCCCGCACGATCGAGCGGCCGACAGACGGCGGCTCGCCGGAGGGACGGCGCAGGCGAAGCCCGAGAAGGTGCATGCCGGGTGTTCTGCCGGCGGAGCTCCAGAACAGCACGAGATAGCCGACCGCGACCAGCAACCCGCCGGAGCCCAGCAGGAGCCCGGCGAGCCACGCGGGTCGCAAGTCGCCGACGAGGGACGTGATCAGCGCGACGAACCCGGACACGATCGTAAGGATGGCCAGGATCAGGAATGCGTCGATCCCGAGAGCGGCCGCGCGAGTGGCGACGCCGGCGAAGCGCACTGCCGGCTCCTGTTTCCGGCCAACGCGGTTGTCGACACGGCGGGCTCCGGCCCGCACTTCCCCGGCGAGCTCCTCGGCGAATCCGGCCGTCTGCGCCGTGACGGCGTCCCGCACCTCCTTGCTCGAGACGATCTCGCGGATCGCTCGCCGCATCTCCTCACTGTTGACGATCTTGTCGACGAGCTCGTCGGCGCGCGGGCTGGCAAGCGCCTGGTCGACGAGTCGGTCGAGCTCCCCGCTGGCTGCGAACTCCGTCGCCATCCGCTCGACCACGTGGTGCTCGACCAGCGACTGGACGAGCTCCTCTGGGAGCGACTGAGACAGCGCGCGGTCGATCAGGCGCGAGAGCTCCGGCACGAGGTGCTCGTCGGCCGCTGCCTCCAGCGGCCCGCGCGAAGCCCGAGCCGCTACCCGGGCAGGAAAGAACGCGAGCCGCCCCGCCGCTCCGAAGCGCGAACGCCGGTTGTCGCCTGCCATCCCGCTTCAGGCCGCCGCGACCGCGTCGACGCGGGCCCCGAGCCGCTCCAGGAGTTGGTCGCCGACCCGCAGTGAGTTTGCCATCGCCGTCAGCGCCGGGTTGACGGCTCCGATGCTCGGGAAGACGCTGGTGTCGACGACGTAGAGGTTGTCGAGCTCGTGCGCCTTGCAGGAGGCGTCCAGCGCGGACGTCGAAGGGTCGGTTCCGAAGCGGCAGGTGCCCGCCTGGTGGGCGCAGCCTGCGACCGGGATCTCGTTCTTCATGTAGGCGAAGCGATGGAAAAGGTGGCCCGGATTGAGGTCCAGCTGGCCGAGGAGCGAATGGAGCTTGTTGTACAGCTGTTTTTTCGCCTCCGCGTTCGTTTCCGTGTAGCTAAGGGTGAGCTTCCCGTCGCCGTCGACGGTCACCCGGTTCCCCGGCCGCGGTAGGTCCTCGGTCGAGAGCCAGAAGTCGATCGCGTGTCGTGCGACCCGTTCGAGCGTCCACTCCGGCGCGAGCTTCGTCTCGCCCGGCTTCTCCCCGTGGAACATCGGCGCTTGCGACTTGCCGACCATCTGGATGTTCCCCAGCGGGAAGTCGAAGTTGTCGCTCCCGAAGTAGAAGTCGTTTAGCCCGAGTGTCTTCTGGAAGACGGTCGGGTTCTCCTCGCGCGACAGCGCCAGCACGGCCACGCTGTCGTGGAACATGAAGTTGCGCCCGACCTGGTCGGAGCCGTTCGCGAGCCCGTTCGGGTGCTTGTCGTTCGCCGAGAGCAGCAGCAGCTTGGCCGTGTTCGCCGCGCCGCAGGCAACGACGACGAGATCGCCTGTGTAGGTCTCCGTGTCCCCGTCGCGTTCCACGACGACGCCGGTCACGGCGGTGCCGGCCTCGTCCGTCTCGAGCTTGATCGCCCTCGTGTTGGTCAGCAGCGTGACGTTGTCGTGCTCGAGCGCCGGCCGGACGCCCAGGACCTCCGCGTCGGCCTTGGCGTGAACCGGACAGGGGAAGCCGTCGCAATTCGCGCAGCGCACGCACGTGCTGTACGGCATGTTCTGCTCGTCGAGCAGGATCCCGCAGGGCGCGTGGAAGGGGTGGTAACCGGCGGCGGCGAGCTGGTCGGAGAGCTGCTGGATCCGCGGCTCGTGCGAGACGGCCGGGTGCGGGTAGGGCGCGCTTGCGGGCGGATCGGTCGGATCCTCGCCGTGGGCGCCGTGCACCTCGTACAGGTGCTCGGCCTTCGTGTAGTAGGGCTCGAGCTCGTCGTAGGTGATCGGCCACGCCGGCGAGACGCCGTCGTGGTGCTGGAGCTCCCCAAAGTCCTTCTCGCGGAGTCGGTAGAGCGCGGCTCCGTAGAGCTTGGTCGCACCGCCGACGAAGTAGTGGATCTGGGGCTGGAAGGCCTTGCCCTGCTCGTCGTACCAGGTGTCCTCGGAGACATAACGGTTGTCGACGAAGACGTCCTGTGCCAGCCAGTTCTGCGGCTCGCGCGGAAGCCAGTCGCCGCGCTCGAGCAGCAGAATCTTCTTTCCGGACGGCGCGAGGTGGCGCGCAAGCGTGCCCCCTCCGGCTCCTGTGCCGACGATGATCACGTCATAGGAATCCATTGCGCGAAACGATTCCCGGAACGGACTCCGCGCGCATCGTCCCGAGGGGATGAAGCTCCTCCAAAGCCTTGACCGAGGCGTATCCCTCAAGGCAAGGGCATACGGATCCGTGCTCTGAGATGCTCTCTGGCGGTGTTCTTCCGGCTGAGCACTTGGGAGCTCTGGCTGATTATCGCGGGGCTCGTTCTCGGGTTCCTGGCCATCGGCTACGTGGCCGGCCGGGTGTTACGCATGCAGGCGGAGACGCTGCGTGAGCCGGTGGGAATCGTGCAGGGAGCGTTTTTCGCGCTAGTCGGGTTGATACTCGCCTTTGGCCTCACGCTGGCGATCGGGCGCTACGACGCGCGCCGGGCCGCCGTTGTCGACGACGCCAACACCATAGGAACCACGTACCTGCGCGCACAGACCCTGGCCGAGCCGATGCGAGGCCGCACGCTGCAACTGCTCAGGCAGTACACGGACGCCAGCCTGGCGCTCTCGCACGCGGTCCCCACCACCGCCAGGTTCGCAGGCGCGATCGCCGCGGAAGACGCTCTCCAGCGCCAACTCTGGACGCTTGCTGGGAACGCGCTCACAGCCGCGCCACAGGACAGCGCTCCTCGGCTCTATGTCGAGACCCTGAACGAGATGATCGACCAGCAAACCGTGCGCGTCGCTGCCCTCAACAACCGCATTCCCAACGCCGTGCTGGCGCTGGAGGTGTTCGGCGCGGCGTTCGCCTTCGGCCTGCTCGCGGTGTACACGGCCATGCACGGCCGGGGCGCCACCACGGTCGTCTTGGCCGGCGGGCTCGTGACCGTGCTGCTGCTGGTCATCTTCGACCTCGATCGGCCCACGCGCGGCCTGATCCGCGTCCCCGACACGCCGCTCGTCGCGCTGCGTGACTCGATGACACTGCCGCCGGCAGCGCACGGCCCGTCACAATGAACCTCTACTGGGCGGTGCTGATCGTCGCGGCCGTGAGCGTCGTGGCCATCACGGCCATGCTGCTCGTCCGCCGCCGGGCTCCCGAGGGGAGCTACTTCGAGGACGGCGACCGCGCGGCCGGGGTGTTCGGCGTCCTCGCAACCGGCTTTGCCGTGCTACTGGGCTTCGTTGTCTTCCTTGCCTTCGAGAGCTTCGACACCTCGCGCAGCGGCGCTGTGGCCGAGGCGCAGATCGTCGCCGAGCAGTTCGAGACCGCTCAGCTCATGCCCGTCGCGGTGCGCGGTCCCTTCTCGGGTGAGCTCATCTGCTACGCACGCGACGTCGTCCACCAGGAATGGCCGCGAATGGAGTCGGGCACTCTGGGCAACGGGCACAACCCATGGGGGATCGTCATGTTCCGAACGCTGAAGACGGTCGAGCCGCACTCGGCGGCCGAGCAAGCCGCCTATGGCAAGTGGCTCGACCAACGCACCGACCGCCAGAGCGCGCGCGCCGACCGGACGCACGGCGCCGAGGGTGTGATCCCGACTCCCCTGTGGATCGTTTTGTTTCTCAGCGCCGGGATCATCTTCGTCTTCATGCTCTTCTTCGCCGACAGCGGCGAGCGAGTAATCGTGCAGGCGACGATGATGGGCAGCGTCGCGGTCGTGATCACCTCGACCCTGCTCCTCCTTTGGTTCCTCGACAATCCCTACCACCACGGCGCGAGCGGGCTCCAACCCGTTGCCATGGAACGAACGCTGGACCAACTGACGCACGAGAAGGGGATCGCCGACCGAAGCTTCGAGATCCCGTGCAATGAGCAGGGAGCGCCGCGCACGCGCTGACTCCGGGCTCGAAGACGACGCAGTTATCTACGCGCTGAGCGTAGTGCGCCAGGCAGTCGGCCGGATCATCCCAGCCGGACGATGGCGGCCGAGTCGACCAGACGGATGCTTGCGCCGGTGGAGGAGGCCGACCGCATGTACGTGAGCGCCGAGCAGTTCGGCGCACTCTTCCAGGACGTGAGGGCCTGGGGGCGCTGGGGCGCCGACGACGAGCGTGGGGCGCTCAACCACCTCACGCCCGGGCGTGTCGTCGAGGCCGCCGGGTTGGTTCGCGAGGGGGTCTCGGTCACGCTCAGCCGGCCGCTCGACACAACACCAGCTCCCGACAATCCGCAGCCGGCGGATCACCGCATGACGATGTGGGGTGGAGCCGAGCCGATCAGCCTGGCCAAGGACTATGTGGGAGTCGATTACCACAACGACACACACACCCACATCGACGCCCTTTGCCATGTCGCGTACAAAGGCTTGCTCTACAACGGCAAGCCTGCGGCCTCGGTCTCCTCTGGCGGTGCGGAGGCGGAGACGATCGAGACGCTCCGGGACGGCCTGGTCGGCCGGGGCCTTCTCCTCGACATCCCGCGCGTCCGCGGTGTTCCATGGCTAGAGCCCGGCGAGCATGTCTTCCGAGACGATCTCGAGGCCGCAGAGGCCGACCACGGCCTCTCCGTGCGCGAGGGCGACGCGGTGCTGGTCCGGACCGGCCACGCCAGGCGACTGCGGGAGCTTGGCCCCTGGGACACCTCCGAGGCCAAGGCGGGTCTGCATCCGACGGCGATGACCTTCTTCGCCGATCGGGGCGTGGCGGCGATCGGGTCCGACGGAAACGGCGACACCGCTCCGAGCACCACCGAGGGCGTCGGCTTCCCGATCCACGTCCTCGCGATTGCAGCGATGGGGATCCACCTGCTCGACTACCTGCAGTTCGAGGATTTGCGCACCGAATGCGAGCGCCTTGGCCGCTGGGAGTTCCTGCTCGTCGCGGCGCCGCTGCGGATCACCGGGGGCACCGGCTCGCCGCTGAACCCGATCGCGATCCTCTGAGACTTACGAGAACACGTTCACGGCCCGCGAGATCACGAGGGCGAGGATGCTCAGCGAGATGAGCGCTTGGAGCATCATCGCCAGCTTGGCCCAGGGCGCCAGCGGCATGGCATCTGTCGGGCTGAGTGCCGTCGCGTTGGTGAAACCCAGGTACAGGTAGTCGACGAAGCGTGGGCGCCAGCCCGGCGAGGCGAGCTCTCGATTGATCTCCTGCGGGAAGGCGAAGTCGATCCTCCGCGATGGATCCAGGGCGCGGGCCGCCGCTCCGCCTCCGTCCAGATCCCAGTAGAGAAGCGCGAACGCGATGTTGTTCGAGACCCACACGATCGAGCCCGCCTCGAGCAGAGCGCTGGCAGAGTTCGTCTCGGGCCCGCCGTGGATGAGGTCGTCGATGAGCTCGGCGGTCGCCCAGAGCGAGCTGAGAACCAGGAGAGACACCAGCACGATCGAACACGTCCGGAGCAATCTCGAGCGGCGAGAGATCGCTACCGGATCCGCGACGATCAATGCGATGAGCAGGACCCCCTCGAGCGTCGGAAGCAGCCAGTTTGGACCGGGGCGCAGCTGCTCGGGCAGGAGGTACGTGAGCACGATCGCCGCGGCGACGGCGGCCACCATCGGCCATCGCGCTTCGGCCACGGCCTGAGCCCGTTCATCGAGAGACGGTGCGTCAGCGGAGGCCGGTCCGTCGTGCGGCACCTGACGGGATCAGCCTTTCAGCTCGACCATGATCACGCGCAGGTCGCGCTCGCCGACGTTCTCGATCGAGTGCGGCGGCAGCGGCTCGGACCAGTGTGTCGGGTGGGCGTCCGGGTGTCCGCTGTCTGCGCGCGTGTCGAGCAGCACGGCCCCTTCGCCGTCGCGCCGGATGAAGGCGGTGCTGCTGAGCACGTGCTGGACGTTGGGCCAGCGATGCGTGTGAACCGCGGTGGTCTCACCGGGCGGGATGAGCGTCTCGAGAACCCGCACCCGCTCGTTCTCGAGCAGCAGCGAGTGGTGCGCGGGCGCCGCCACGAGGGCGTCCAGCTCCTCAGGCCAGTCCCAACTCACGCGGATCGCTGGGGCTCAGTACTTGGCCATCATCTCGGGCACGATTATCCGGGCCGCCGCCTCCATCAGCGCGAGGTGCGAGAACGCCTGCGGGAAGTTGCCGAGGTGCCGGCCTGTCTCGGCGTCGAACTCCTCCGCGTAGAGGCCGAGCGGCGAGGCGATCCGCAGCAGGCGCTCCATCAGGTCGCGAGCCATCTGCAGCTCCCCGACGATTGCGAGCGCCGAGACGAGCCAGAAGGAGCAGATGAGAAAGGTCCCCTCCTTTCCCGAGAGGCCGTCGTCGGTCTCGTCGGTCTTGTAGCGGAGGACGAAGCCGTCCTCGGTCAGCTCGTTCGCGATCGCCATCACGCTCGCCTTCAGGCGCTCGTCGTCGCCCGGCAGGAAGTCGAAGATCGCCGCCAGCAAGGTCGAGGCGTCGAGGGCGTCGGTGTCGTAGTGCTGCTTGAGCACGCCGCGATCGTCGACGCCGTGGGTGAGGATGTCCTCGCGGATCTCCTCGGCGACGGCCGCCCACTTGGCCTGGAGCTCCGGGTCGCCACGCAACCCGGCGAGCTGCGCCGCCCGGTCGAGCGCGACCCAGCACATCAGCTTCGACGAGACATAGTGCTGCGGCTTGCCGCGCGCCTCCCAGATGCCCTGGTCCGGCTGCTGCCAGACCTGGATCGCGCACTCCGCCTGGCTCTGCACGATCGGCCACAGCCGGCGTGGGAGCCGCTCGCTCCGGTTGGTGTGCAGCAGGATCGAGTCGAGGACGGCGCCGAAAACGTCGTTCTGGCGCTGGTCGAAGGCGCCGTTGCCGATGCGAACCGGCTGGGCGCCTGCATAGCCGGTCAGCTCGTCGCGAGTGGTCTCGGTCAGGTCGCGCCTACCGTCGATCCCGTACATGATCTGGAGCGACCCGTCCTCGGTGGGCTCGACGTCGGCGACGAACTGGATGAACTCGTCTGCCTCCCAGTCGAGGTTGAGGTAGTGGAGCGCCTGGAGCGTGAAGGTGGTATCGCGGATCCAGGTGTAGCGGTAGTCCCAGTTCCGCTCGCCGCCCGGCGTCTCCGGGAGCGAGGTCGTGAGCGCGGCCACCGTCGCGCCGGTCGGCATGTAGGTCAGGCCCTTGATCGTGAGCGCCGACCGCTGGACCGGGTCGCGGAAGCGGTGATCCGGGATCCGCGCACGGCTCAGCCAGGCGCGCCAGAAGCGACTCGTCGCCGCGAGCCGCGCCTCGGCCTCGTCGAGGTCCTTCGGAGCCACGCCGTCCGCCTCCCAGCACAGCGCGCAGAAGGCCCGCTCGCCGGCCTTGAGCTCATGACGGGCCCGGATGCGGTTCCCCTCGATTCCGAGAGCCATGTCCGTCACCAGCCGGATGGTCTGGTCGGCGCCGCTCGCGTCGGCCGCATGCCGGTCATCCCCGACGAGCGTCCAGGTCGCCGGCTCACGGCCGTAGTCGAAGGCGGGCTCACAGACGATCTCGACTTCGACCTCGCCCTCGAGGCACTCGATCGTCCGCACAAGCATGTGGTCGGCGTCGTCGTCGGCCGGCGGACGGGTGTGGGGCGTGATCGTGTCCTCGTGGTCCCGCGGACCCATGGTTAGGGCGTCGCGCACGACGATCCAGCCGCTCGGCGTCTTCCAGGTGGTCTCGAGGACATTCGTGCCCGGCTCGTACGCGACCGCGGTCGGGTGGTTGATCCCGAAGGGGGCGACACGGAAGAACCCGGCTTGCCGGTCGAGCAGGCTGCCGAACACGCTCGGCGAGTCGAACCGCGGGACGCAGAGCCAGTCGATGGCGCCGTCCGGCGCAACCAGCGCTCCGGTATGGCAGTCCGAGATGAACGCGTACGAGGCGATCGGTGGGAAGGGCGACGGCGCCGCGGCGCTCTGGGGACGATCGGTTTTCGGCTCGACGGCGGTCATGGCGTCACCCAGGGCCCGCGCCAGCGGCCGAAGCCGTCGAGGAGCGCGTCCGCTTCCTTCGGCCCCCACGACCCGGGCTCGTAGGGGTGCACCGGCGGAGGCGCGTCGAGGAGCGGCTGCATGATGCGCCACTGCTCCTCGACGCCATCCTGGCGGGTGAAGCGCATCCCGTCACCCTGCATCGCGGCTTCGAGGAGGACCTCGTAGGGCGTCGCACCCTCACCTCCTTGCACGGCGAACTCGACGTCGAGGTCGATCTGGCCCGCGCCTTCCTCGTCGCCCCGGTGGGCGTCGACCTTCACACGAACGCCCGTGGTCGGATCGAGTTTCACGATTATTTGGTTCGGCTCGGGCATCTTCTTCGCGTGCTTGAACCCCCGCACCGGCGGGCTCTTGAGTACCAGCCGCAGCTCGGTCTGCAATGCCTTGAGGCGCTTGCCCGTGCGGATGAAGAAGGGCACGCCCTGCCAGCGCCAGTTCTCGATGTCGAGCCGCAGGGCGGCGTAGGTCTCGGTGGTCGAGTCCGGAGCGACTCCGTCGATCTTGAGGTAGCCGTCGTACTGGCCCCGTACGTAGTGGGCCGGATCGGCGTCCGAGACCGATCGGAAGACAGAAACCTGTGCGTTCTTGAGCGTGTTCTCGTCGTGGCCGGAAGGCGCCTCCATCGCCGCCGCTGCGACAACCTGCATCAGGTGGTTGACGACCACGTCTCGAAGCGCCCCGACCGGGTCGTAGAAGTGGCCACGGTCCTCGACGCCGAAGTCCTCGGCCATCGTGATCTGCACCGACTCGACGTAATTCCGGTTCCAGATCGGCTCGAGCATCGTGTTCGCGAACCGGAGGTAAAGGATCTCCTCGAGGCCCATCTTCCCGAGGAAGTGGTCGATCCGGTAGATCTGCGACTCGTCCAGGTACTCGTGCAGCTCGGCGGCCAGCTCTCGCGCGGAGGCCAGGTCGTGCCCGAACGGCTTCTCGACCACGACCCGAGCGTTCTGCGTCAGGCCGGCCTCGGACAGACCCTGCACGACTCTGCCGAAGAGGAACGGCGGGATCTCGAGGTAGAAGACCGGCTGCTCCGCCCCGTCGATCGCCTCGGCCACGCTTTCGTACGTGGCCGCGTCGCCGAAGTCTCCCGCCACGTAGGCGAACCGGTCGGCCAGGCGCTCGAACACCTTCTCGTCCAGCTCCTCGCCGGTGCCGATGATCGACTCCCGTGCGCGCTCCTTGAGCTGATCGACCGTCCAGTCGTCGACGGCGACGCCAAGGATCGGGCAGTCGAGGAGGCCGCGTTTCTCGAGCCGGTAGAGGGAGCGGAATGTCATCACCTTGGCGAGGTCGCCGGTGATCCCGAACGAGACGAAGACGTCCGCCGGCTTTGGCTCGGCACCGGGCGTTGCCGGGCCCGTCGTGCGCGAAGTACTTGGGCTTGCCGTCGTCATGTGTTTCCTCCTACTCCGAGTTGCGGACGCAGCGATGCTCGCTTTCCGTTCACGTCGACGCGGCCTCGTCCGAAGGCGTCGACCCTGTGCCAGCGGCCCGGCACGTCGAGCAGCTCCAGGTGCCCGATACCGGCCGGGAGCGCGGGATCGACCACGAGGTGGTCGCCGACCGGCTCCAGGCCGAGCATGGTTCGCAGCAGCAGCAGCGGCGCGCCGGTCGACCAGGCCTGAGGGCTGCACGCGGTCGGGTACTGCACGGGAAACCTCGTGAGCGACCGCTCGTAGCCACCGAAGGCTTCGGGCAGGCGACCGTCGAAGAACTCGGCCGCGTCGAGGATCCCGGCGGCGATGCGCGCCGCTTCGTCCTTGAAGCCGTACCGTCGCAGGCCCCACGCGATGAACGAGTTGTCGAAGGGCCAGACGGTGCCGACGTGGTAGCCGATCGGGTTGAAACGCGCCTCGCCCTCCGCCAGCGTGCGCACTCCCCAGCCGCAGAAGAGCCTCGGTCCTATCAGGTGCCGTACGACCGCCTTCGCCTTCGCCTTGTCGACGATGCCGCTCCAAAGCAGATGGCCGTTGTTGGAAGCCAGCGCATCGACCTGCTTGCCTTCGGTGTCGAGGGCCAGCGCGAAGTACTCGTCGTCCTCGACCCAGAAATCGCGGTTGAAGCGCCGCTTGAGCTCGGCGGCCTGTTTCTCGAGCTCGTCGGCGAACGCCGGGTCCTTCCACACCTCGCGCGCCAGACGGGCACCCCGCATCTTCGCGTCGTAGGCGTAGCCCTGAAGCTCGCAGGTCGCGCGGGGGAAGCCCGGAAGCCTCCCGTCGCGGTAGGAGATCGAGTCCCAGGAGTCCTTCCAGCACTGATTCTCGAGGCCGGTCTTCTCGTTGCGGCGCTGGTACCAGATGTAGCCGTCGCCCTGGAGGTCGGCGTACTCGTCGATCCAGTTCAGCGCCGCGCGCGCCTCGAGCTCGAGGCTGCGGACGAGCTTCCTGTCGCCGGTCCAGCGCTCGTACTCGTCGAGCAGGACGACGTAGAGCGGCGTCGCGTCCGCGCACCCGTAGTACGGCGAATGCGGCCGTTCCTCGAAGGCCGTCAGCTCGCCGTAGCGCATCTCGTGAAGAATCCGGCCGGGATCCTCGTCGCGGAAGTCGTCGATTCGCGATCCCTGCCAGGCACCGAGCGCGAGCAGGGTCGTCTTCGCGAGCTCGGGCGTGAACGGGAGCGCCTGCAGGCTGGTGAGGATGCTGTCCCGGCCGAACATCGTCATGAACCAGGGCAGACCGGCCGCGGGCAAGCTTCGCCCGCCGACCACGGGCGGGGTGAAGCGCAGGGCGGCGAGATCGACGAGGCTCCGCCTGTACGTCGCCTTGAGGGGATCCCAGTCGCACTCGATCCTCGGCGCGTCATCGAGCCATTTGTCCAGGTTCCGTTCCATGCCCTGCCGGCCGCGCCCCCGCCCGAACTTCGGCAGCTCATGCCGTTCGCCGTAGCCCAGCATCGCCGTGACGACGTCCAGATCCGTCGTCCACCTTCCGTGGGGCCCGATCTTGAGCTTGAAGGTCAGGCCCTCCTTGTCGAGCCGCGCGGGGGCGCTCGCCGAGATCACCGTCGAGCGGACGTACCTGTCGCGCTCGTACACCAGCTGCAGCCGACCCTTCTCGACGCGATTCACGTACTTGCCCTTCTTCGAGAGCGCGTCCTTCACCTCGAAGAGGTCCGCGAAGTCACACCCGGCGTCGATCCGCACCGTGAGATCGACGGGCTTGTCGTCGTGGTTGAGGATCGTCAGCTCCTCGTGGAAGCCGTTTCCGACCGCGCGCTGGCGAATCACCGACAGCTTCGAGTCGACGTAGACGGTGCCGGTGCCGGGCACGAGGAAGAACCGTGTCTCGAAGTACTGGAGATCGTCCACCGAGAGTGGATTCAGGCGGCTCCCGTTCACGCTCAGCACCCACTTGGAGAGAAAGCGTGTGTCGAAGGAGAAGAGGCCGGTCGGGTCGGTGAGAGACGCCTCGATGTCGCCGCGCTCGTCGCTGACCACGAACGTGTTCCCGTCGAGGATCTTGATCAGGCCGTCGCTCATGCTCGTCGGCCGGCAGCGGTAGCGCGGAGGCGCCGGCGGCGCCTCGGAGGTCCGGGAAGAAGTCGCTGGAACGGCACAAGCAGCGCGGAATCGCCATCGATGGCGATGTCTCCGCGGAGCGTGGCGGCCATCGCGTTCATCTTGCCGCTGGCCACGCGCTCGAACACCGCCTTGTCGGCACGGAGGGTGCAGTCGGCGCGGACGTTCTTCCGCGAAACGGCCACGTCGCCCTTGTCGACGGTGAGAAGCCAGCGCTCGACCCGCTTCCCGTCCACGACCTCGAAGCGGACGGTGCCGGAGATCTTCTCCAGCAACGGCTGGTGCCCACGCCGGCCGAGCGCCTCGAAGAACGCGCCGGTCGTCTCGGTCATCGCCGAGGCTCCGAGGCCGGTTCTTCTTCCAGGTCCACGGTGATGCGACCGGAGCGCTGGTGCGTCAGCCCGGCACCGACCCAGTCGACGACGGCCTTCGAGCGGTCCTCATTGGTCGGCAGCAGCGCCAGGTGCACCGTTGCCCAGGCCAGCTGCGCCGTCTTGCCCTTCATCGTCTTGCCGCCGAGCATCTGGACGACGGATCGCCGCCATCGTCCCCTTGTCCTTGTACTTGAACGGCTTCGTCTCCTTGCCGGCGATCCGCTCGGCAAGCGTCTTGCCCGCGTGCTCGCCCGACTGGAGGGCCACCGAGCCGAGCTGCGGTAGCACCTGGCTCGTCTTCTGATCGGTGATCGCTGCGACGTCGCCGACCGCGTACACCTCCGGGTGCGAGGGGATCCTTAGTTCCTCGTCGACGCCGATTCGGTTTCCCCGCTCGAGCTCGAGCCCGAGCGACTGAACCAGGGCGTTGCCCTGGAGGCCCGCGCCCCAGACCAGGGTGTGCGCCGGGAGCACGGTCCCAGACTTGAGCGTGACTCGTTTCGGCGTGATCGACTCGACCACCTCACCGGTCTGGACCTCGACGCCGCGCTTCGTCAGTGCCTCCTCGGTGTAGGTCCGGATCTCCTCCTTGAACATCGGGAAGATCTGCGGGCCCGCCTCGACGAGCGTGATCTTCGCCCGATCGGTCGCGACGTCGGGATAGTCCTTGCGGAAGACGCCGTTGTAGAGCTCGGCGAGCGCGCCCGCGGTCTCCACGCCGGTCGGGCCGCCGCCGACGACGACGATGTTGAGGGCCCCGTCGTCGATCAAGGAGGGCTCCCGGTCGGCCTTTTCCCAGGTGCGCAGGACGTGATTCTTGAGGCGCACCGCGTCCGCCAGCGTGTAGAGCGGGAACGCGTGGTCCGCCGCCCCTTCGACGCCGAAGAAGTTGACCTCCGCGCCGATGCCGAGAACGAGGTAGTCGTAGCTGACCGGCTCGAGCTCGTCGAAGGTCACTCGGCGCGCCTCGAGGTCGATCGCGGTGACCCGATCCTGGTGAATGCGCACGTTGTCCTGCTTGTGGAAGAGGTCGCGGATCGGGTGGCCCACCGCCGGCTGCTCGAGGAGACCCGTCGCCACCTGGTAGAGCAGCGGCTGGAAGGTGTGGTAGTCGTGCTTGTCGACCACTACGACGTCGGCCTCGCTCTTCTTCAGCTTCTGGGCAGCGCCGATCCCGGCGAAGCCGCCGCCGAGGACGAGGACGCGCGGACGCCGGCCGTTTGTGTCTGATCCCGTGGCCATGAGCATCAAGCTACGCCCGCGCGTGTGAGAGCCGTTCACCCGAACGGGATGATCGTGGTCAGGTCGTCGGGTAGGTGATCACGAAGTAGAGCGCCACCACCAGGAGCGCTCCCGCAACGCCCAGAAGCGACAGGCGGACGCGCGTGACCTTGAACTTCTGCGCGAGCGCCGTCAGGAAGAGGACCGTTGCTAGGAGGACGGTGTTGCGGAGGTAGCGGTCGCCGGTCTCGCGGGCTTTGGTTCCGGCTTCGAAGTCGGCCGAGGCTCGTTCGCCGGATTTCGCGGCTCGTTCGGCCGCTGCGTTGTGGTACTGGGGCATGAGGATCGGGCCGGCCGGCGCCCGCGGATTGTGCAGCGGGTCGGTCTTGATCCACGCGTTGAACGCGACGCGGTACTCAGGCCGG
>Ga0307323_10000366_pt1 | contig 14093 bp, 13 predicted proteins | sample ER_DNA_381_FD_194496 | JGI IMG/M metagenome (GOLD analysis project Ga0307323, IMG submission 194496) | Bulk soil microbial communities from the East River watershed near Crested Butte, Colorado, United States - ER_DNA_381 | ecosystem: Environmental > Terrestrial > Soil > Floodplain | place...
GCGCGAGCTCAGCCAGGATCGCGGGGTCGGCCGAAGCGGGCCCGATCGTGGCGACGATCTTCGTTCTGCGCGGAACTACGGGCACCCGCTCAATGTAGCTCGCCCACTCACGGAGGAACCCCTGGTTCCCCCGTGAGCCCCCTCCTTGCGGGCGGCAGCGCGGCACGATCGCTTCAGGAGCCGCCGACCGTAATCGACGATCCACCGATTTCTGGCGTGGTGAGCCTCCCGTCGGGCAAGCCCGGCTCCGGCGGCAAATGGAAGTAGCCCTAGGAGGACTCAGCGAAATGACTGGCGATACGCTGAGCCGCCAATGAACCGCCCGTGGTCCGGCTATCTACGGAACCTGGGAAAGGCGTCCCAGCCGGGATAGTGCGCCCGTTCGCCGAGCTCTTCCTCGATGCGCAGGAGCTGGTTGTACTTCGCGGTGCGCTCGCCTCGCGACGGGGCGCCCGTCTTGATCTGGCCGCTGTTGGTCGCGACCGCGAGGTCGGCGATCGTCGCGTCCTCGGTCTCGCCGGAGCGGTGGGAGATCACCGCCGCGTAGCCGTTCGCTCGGGCGAGCTCGATCGCGTCGAGGGTCTCGGTCAGCGTTCCGATCTGGTTCACCTTGAGCAGGATCGCATTGGCGACTCCCTCGTCGATGCCGCGCTGCAGGCGCTCGACGTTCGTGACGAAGAGGTCGTCGCCGACGAGCTGAAGCCGGTCGCCCAGGCCCTCGGTGAGGGCGCGCCACGTGACCCAGTCGTCCTCGGCGAGGCCGTCCTCGATCGAGACGATTGGGTGCCGCCCGGCCAGCTCCTCGTAGAAGCGCACCATGCCCTCGCCGTCCTCGTCGCGACCTTCGAAGACGTAGCGCCCGTCGCGGTAGAGCTCTGTCGCCGCGGGATCGAGGGCGATTGCCACGCGTTCACGATGGCCTGCGCGCTCGGCGGCCTCGAGCACCGCCTCGATCGCCTCCTCGCTCGAGCCGAGGTCGGGCGCGAAGCCGCCTTCGTCGCCGACCGCAGTTGATAGGCCGCGCTCGTGCAGCAGCGCCTTGAGCGAATGGAACACCTCGACACCGATCCGGAGCCCCTCCGCGAAGCTCTCCGCGCCAGCGGGAACCAGCATGAACTCCTGCAGGTCGATCGAGTTGTCGGCGTGCGCCCCGCCGTTGATCACGTTCAGCATCGGCACCGGCAACATGCGGGCCTCCTCGCCGCCGAGGTGCCGGAAGAGCGAGACCCCCGCGTCGGCCGCGGCCGCCTTTGCCGCCGCCAGCGAGACGCCCAGAATCGCGTTCGCTCCCAGACGGCCCTTGTTGGGCGTGCCGTCGAGCTCGATCAGCCGCTCGTCGAGCCCACGCTGGTCGTTGGCGTCGTGCCCTTGTACCGTCGCGGCGATCTCGCCGCGCACGTTCTCGACCGCCCCCGAGACGCCCTTGCCGCCCCAGGGCTCGCCGCCGTCGCGCAGCTCGAGCGCCTCGTGCACGCCCGTCGAAGCCCCTGAAGGCACTCCGGCCCGGCCAACCGCGCCCGACTCGAGCACGACGTCGGCCTCGACGGTCGGGTTGCCGCGCGAGTCCAGTATCTGCCGCGCGTGAATTGCCGAGATCGCCGTCACCGCAAGGCCTCCTTCGCGCGATCGTAGTAGCGGTCCTGTTCCTCGAGCGGGAGCTCCGCCCAGGCGCTGCCGTCCTCGGCGGCGAGCTGCTCGGCCCGCTCGACGCGGGTTCTGAAGCGTCCCGCCGCAGATCGCAGCGCCAGCTCGGGATCGACGTTCAGCCGTCGGCCGACGTTGACTACCGCGAAGAGGAGGTCGCCGAGCTCCTCGAAGTGGCGCGGGTCGGCCTCGGTCTCCGGTGCCGGGTCAACCGTGAGCTCGGCCTTCAGCTCGGCGAGCTCCGATTCGAGGTCGGCCAGCGCGCCGGCGAGATCCGGGTACTCGAAACCCACGACGCGCGCGCGCCGCTGCACCTTGCGGGCCTGAAGCAGCGCCGGGAGCGACTCGGGTACGTCGTGGAAGATCCCCGCCCGCCCCTCCTCGCCTGACTTGATCCGCTCCCAGTTCTCGCGTACGCGACCGGCCGTCGGGGCGTCGGCCTCGCCGAAGACGTGCGGGTGTCGGCGGACGAGCTTCTCGTGCACGTGCCGGGCCACCTGCTCGAGATCGCCCGCGCCCTCCTCTTCGAGCAGGAGCGCGAGGAAGTACACCTGGAAGAGCAGGTCGCCGAGCTCGTCGAGCAGCTTTGCCCGGTCGCCAGTGAGCGCCGCGTCCGCCACCTCGTAGGCCTCCTCGACCGTGTGCGGAACGATCGTCCGAGCCGTCTGCTCCCGGTCCCACGGGCAGTCACGGCGTAAGCGCTCGGTCAGCTGCTGAAGCTCCAGCAGCGTCTCGGCGAGGGCCACGGAGCTATCTCGTGGTCGACGTCGTGCCGGTCGTGCTGGTCTTCTTCTTGCAGGGATCCTGGGCCGCAGTCGGCTTGTAGCCTGCCTGGTAGCCGATCCGCTTGCAGTACGAGGACTTCATGTCCGCGAGCCACTTGTTCATCTCGTCGTTCTTGTTCGTCGAGAGCAGCCTCTGCTTGATGTTCTCCTTCACCTGAGCCAGCGGCGTCGGCTTGGCAGGAGTCCCCTTCTTGATCGGGCCGAGGGCCTCGATGATGTGCCAGCCGAACTGCGTGTGCACCGGCTTGGAGATCACGTTCGTCTTGATCGAGAAGGCGACCTTGTCGAACGGCGGCACCGTGCGGCCCTTGATCGCGCCACCAGGAAGTCTGCCGCCGGCGACCTTGGAAGAGGTGTCTGCCGAGTACTTCTTGGCGAGCTGCGCGAACTTGCCGGGGTTCGCCTGCAGCTGCGCGTAGATGCTGTCGGCAAGCGCCTTCTTCTTGACGAGGATGTGGCGCACGTCGCGGCTTTCCGGTTGTGCGGGCGTCTCGTAGTCCGACTTGTGCTTGTCGTAGTAAGCCTTGATGTCGTTGTCGGAGACCTTCACGTCCTTGGTCACCTCTTTGAAGACCTTCTCGCGGACGAGCTGGAGCTTGATCCCGGCGCGTACCTCCTCGTCGGTGAAGCCCTGCTGCTTGAGCGCCGCCTGGTAGCGCTTCTCCATCTCCGTGGCGCTCGCCTTGGGCTGCCCGGGGGGATTGCCGTAGTACTGATTCTTGATCTGCGTGAGCCGATCGTCGACGTCCTTTTCGCTGACCTTGACGCCGAGCTTGTCGGCCTCCTGCTGATACTCGCTGCTCTGGATCAAGAACTGCGTTGCGTTGGTCTTCAGGGTGGCGAGCGCGACGGTGCCCGGCGCAGGGAACTGGCGCTTCGTGGCCTCGAAGTTCCGTCGCGTCTGTGTGAGCAGCGCGTCCCAGTCGGCCTTCGAGATCGAATCGTCGCCAACAACGGCGACCGCATCGTTCGGAACGTCCTTCGCGCCGCCTCCGCCACCGCAGGCTGCGACCAGCAGCACGAGCGCCGCGAAACAAAGAATCAGAGGGAGTCGTTTCATGGAAAATGCGCCAAGTGCAGCAATTTTCCTCAAGCTGCTTGGCGCGCTTCGAGTATAGCATCGACTAGCCGAGTCGCTGCGGAGAAGTCTTCGCCACGCAGGGAGACTTCCCGGCGGGTGGTCGTGTAGACGGCCGTGTCGACCTCGCCGCGGAGGGCCCGCAGCTCGTCCGAACCGAGCAGCAGGGGCCCGACGGTCGTCTTGCCGCCGCGAAAGACCAGGTAGTCCGCGCCCACCCGCGCGAGCTTGAGCTTCGCCTCCTGGATCGCGAAGAGGTTCTCGACGGGCTCGGGCACCGGGCCGTAGCGATCCTCGGTGGCCGCGCGCAGCTCGCGCAGCTCGTCCTCCGACTCGGTCAGCGCCAGGCGCCGGTGGAGGTCGATCTTGAGCGCTTCGGCCTGGATGTAAGTCGCCGGCACGTAGGCGTCGACCGTCGCATCCACGCGCACCGGCCGGGCGACCGCGCGCCGCTCTCCCGACAGCTCCGCGACCGCCTCGCCGAGCAGCTCGACGTAAAGCTCGAAGCCGAGCGCGGCCACGTGGCCGGATTGCTCCGCGCCGAGCAGGTCGCCTGCGCCCCGGATCTCGAGATCGCGCATGGCGATTGCGAAGCCCGCTCCCAGCTCGGTGTGGTCGGCAAGCGTCGCCAGCCGCGCCCGCGCCTCCGGCGTCAGCTCGCGTGAGTCCGGGTAGAAGAGGTACGCGTGCGCGAGCACGTCGGAGCGGCCCACGCGGCCGCGGATCTGGTAGAGCTGGGCGAGCCCGAGGGCGTCGGCGCGCTCCACGATCAGCGTGTTCGCCTCGGGGATGTCCAGCCCCGACTCGATGATCGTCGTCGAGACGAGCACGTCGGCGTCGCCACGCAGGAAGGCGTGCATCCGTTCCTCCAGCTCGCGCTCCTTCATCTGCCCGTGCGCGACGAGCACCCGCAGGCCCGGGACGAGCTGCTGGATCTTCGCGGCGGCCTCGTCGATCGACTCGACGCGGTTGTGCAGGAAGAACGACTGGCCTCCGCGCTCCTTCTCGCGCTCCAGCGCGGACTTGACGAGCTCCTCGTCGAACTCGCCCACGTAGGTACGGATCGGGCGGCGGCCCTCCGGCGGGGTCTCGATCACCGAGATGTCGCGCAAACCGGAGAGCGACATGTGCAGGGTGCGCGGGATCGGCGTCGCGGTCAGCGAGAGCACGTCCACCTCGAGCCGCAGGGCCCGCAGCAGCTCCTTCTGCGCCACGCCGAACCGCTGCTCCTCGTCGACGACGACGAGACCCAGGTCCTTCGGGATCACGTCTCGGCTGAGGACACGGTGGGTACCGATCAGCACGTCCACCTTGCCCGCCGCGAAATCGGCCAGTACCCGCTTCTGCTCGGCGGGCCGGCGGAAGCGCGAGATCATCTCGACGTTCACCGGAAAGTCGCGGTAGCGCTCGCGGAAGGTGTTCCAGTGCTGCTCGGCCAGCACCGTCGTCGGCACGAGCATCAGCGTCTGCTTGCCGTTGACGGCCGCGGCGAACGCTGCGCGCACCGCCACCTCGGTCTTGCCGAAGCCGACGTCGCCGCAGACCAGCCGGTCCATCGGACGCGGGGCCTCGAGGTCCTCCTTCACCGCTTCGATCGCGGTGCGCTGGTCGTCGGTCTCGCGGTAGGGGAATTCGGCCTCGAGCCGCTCGAGCCACTCCGAGGAGAGGTCGTAGGCCATGCCCGGTGCCTGCTGGCGCCGCGCGTAGAGGGCGAGGAGGTCGCCCGCGAGCTCGCGGAGCGCGGTCCGCGCACGGTTCTTGAGGTTCTGCCAGGCCTTGCCGCCGAGCTTGGAGAGCGCGGGCGCGGAGGCATCGGCGCCGACGTACTTCGAGACCTTGCCGATCTGCTCGTGCGGAACATAGAGCCGGTCGTCGCCGCGGAAGCCGAGGAAGAGGTAGTCGCGCGTCACCTCGGCGACGGTCTTCGTCTCGAAGCCGAGCAGCTTGCCGATCCCGTGGTCCTCGTGGACGACGAAATCGCCGGTGCGAAGGTCGGCGAACGACTGGAGCGCCCGGCCGAGGCGGTGGTCGGTTCTCGGCGGGCGCTTGCGGAAGACCTGCGTGTCCGGGAGCAGGACGAGCCCGAGGTCGCGCCAGACGAAGCCGCGGCGCGCGGGCGAGACGGCGAAGAGGAGCTCCGGCTCATCCGGGAGCGGCTCGCCGGGCTCGAGCAGGCGCGGCTCGACGCGGCGGAGCAGGTTGGCCGTGCGCAGCGCCTCCCCCCGGTGCGGGAACGCGACGATGACTCGGTTCCCCGCGTTGATGAACCCGGCCAGCTCCGTCTCCGCCTCCGCGAGACCGCGCGCCGCGATGGCGGGCCGTTGCGCCTCGAAGGCGAACTCCTGCCCGCGCGGGAACGGGTCGAGCTCAGCGGCGCCCTTCAGCGACAGCTTCGTCTGGTACTCCTCCGCCCAGATCTCGCGCACCTGTTCGGGCTCCCACACGAGGTCGGGCGCACGGTCGAGCGGCGGGACGAGGTCGCCCGGGATCGAGGTCTCCCCCTCCTCGTTGAGCCGCGGCTCCTGCAGGTCGAGGCGGCGCTCCGCCGCCGGGTAGACGACGGCCCCCTCTACGTCGTGCAGCGCCCGTTGCGTGAACGGCGAGAAGGCGCGAATCGCCTCGATCTCGTCGCCGAAGAACTCGATCCTGATCGGGTCGCGGCCGGTGGTCGGGAAGACGTCGACGAGGCCGCCGCGCACGGCGAAGTGGCCGCGCTCCTGAACGCGGTCGACCCGCTCGTAGCCGGCCAGCGCCAGGTGCTCGGCGACCGCGTCGAGCCCGGGAGCGTCGGTGGGCCTGAGCGCGAGCGGCTCGGGGCGGGCACGCAGCGGCGGCATCGCCTCGGCGACCGCGGCCGCCGAGGCGCAGACGAGCCCGCCGGCGGCGAGAACGTCGAGCGCCCGGGCGCGCTCGCCCACGAGGTGCGGCGGCGGCTCGAGCCCCGAGCCCCATTGGACACCCCGGCTCGGCAGCAGCGCGACCCGCTCGTCGCCGAGGAACCAGCGCGCCCCCTCGGCCGCGTCGCGCGCGTCGGCGTCCTCCGGAAGCAGGCACACGAGCGGTCCCTCTCGCTGCTCGTACAGCGCCGCGAGCAGCAGCGGCAGTGCGGGCTCCGAGACGCGGGCAGGGGCGGGCAGCGCCTCGACGTAGGCGGCGAGGCGCTCGTCCGCAAGCAACTGCTCGACGAGCGGGTGCAGCACGGGTCTGGTGGTGGTCGTGTGGTCCATGACGAAAGACGGAACCGGCGGTTCCGCGCCCCCAATGGTAACTCCGGCTTGCTTAGTTGAAGTGCGTCTGCGCCGCCTCGAGCCCCTCCGTTGCGATTGTCTCGACGGCGTCCGCCGACTTCGCGACCAGCGCCTCCAGATCGTCCTCCGGCGCGAATCCCGAGAGAACCCAGTCCGAGACTGAGCGCGGGTCGCCGCGGCCCGGCCGCCCCACTCCGATCCTCAGCCGCTCGAACTCCTGTGAGCCGAGATGCTGAGCCAACGACCGCAGTCCGTTGTGCCCGGCAAGGCCGCCGGCTGCCCGCGCCTGCAGCCGTCCCGGCTCGAGATCGACGTCGTCGTGCACCACCAGCAGCCCTTCGGGCTCGACCTTGTAGAAGCGCGCGGCCTCGCCCACCGCCCGGCCCGACTCGTTCATGTACGTCTCCGGCTTCAGCAGCCCGAGCCGCAGGTCGCCGAGCCGCACCTCCGCGAACGAGCCCGAGAACTTCGAGCGCCACGAGCCGCCGTGCCGCCGCGCGAGCTCGTCGAGCACGAGCCAGCCGAGGTTGTGGCGGGTGCGCTCGTACTGGCGCCCGGGATTACCCAGCCCCGCGACGAGCAGGTCAAGCGTCGAGGCTCCCTCGCCCCGACGGAAGAAGCGCACGGGCTAGCTCTCGGTCGAGTCTTGCTCGCCGGAGCCGGAGGGCGCTTCGCCCTCGCCCCCGCCTTCGCCCTCGGGACGGGCCTCGCCCTCGGCGCCCTCTTCGCCCTCGGCAACCTCGCCCTCGGGCAGCTCGCCCTCCTCGAGCTCCTCGCCCTCGACCTCTTCGGGCTCGGGCTCGACGAAGCGCGTCGGCATCGTCACCGTCGCGAGCACCGTCTCCTCGGGGTCGTCCAGGAAGGTGACGCCCTCTGGGGGCGTGTCGAGATCGACGAGGCGCAGCGTGTCGCCGATCGCCATCGCGCTCACGTCCAGCTCGAGGTGCTCCGGAATCTCCATCGGCAGAGCCTCGACGGTGATCTCGCGGCTGACCTGCGAGAGCACGCCGCCCTCGGTCACGCCAACGGGCTCACCGACCAGCTCCACGACGACCTGCGCCTGGATCGGCTGGTCGAGCCGCACCTCCTGGAGATCCACGTGGATGATCCCGCCGCGTACCGGGTGCTGCTGGTAGTCCTTGAGAATCGACGGATGCGTGGTCTTCTGGCCTTCCAGGGTCACGTCGAGGATCGCGTGCAGGCCCGCGTCGCCCGTGAGCACGCGCCGCAGCTCGCGCTCCGGGACAGAGATCGCGTGCGGTTCCTTGCCGCGCCCGTAGAGGACGCCCGGGATCAGCCCCTGCTTGCGCAGACGGCGCGATTCGGCGGAGCCGCGACTTTCGCGCTCCGATACCTGCAGCTTCACCCGTTCGCCGGCCATCGGCGCGGAAGTCTAGCTAGGACCGGCCGCACGGGTAAAACCCGCACGGCCTCCATGGTCGGCGCCGCCGAGTCGGCGCCTTAGGACCGGCCGCACGGGTAAAACCCGCACGGCCTCCATGGTCGGCGCCGCCGAGTCGGCGCCTTAGCGCCGCTTGATCGCGATCAGATCGAGCAGGAGCAGCGGCCAGAGGAAGATCGCGAGCACAGCTGCGATCACGCCCCGGAAGCCGTGGACGTTCTGGAAGTAGTTGCGTTCGGCGGCGACCGCGACGCCGATGCCGAGATAGACGAGCACGAAGAGGGACGGGAACCTGCGCACGGGCGTCTGCTACCCACGGACCCCGCTACCCACACCCGGCTACGCGAACGTGACCCGACGGTTCGCCGCAGTCTGGCGGCATTCGAGAGGCCTAGACCATCGATCTATGCGACCTAGCCTTCTTCGGGGTGGCGTCCCAGCGCGGTCAGCCTCACGGTGAGGAGTAACGGTGATGGACCGTCGAGCTGCTTGGGGAAGCGGCGCTTCGGTTCGGTTTGCACCGACTCGATCGCAAATGGCGCTAACTCCGAAGGGGGAGGGCATGAAAGTGAACAGCAAATGGTGGGTGACGCTAGTGGGCCTTCTGGTCCTACTGGCCAGCTCCAGCGCACTCGCGGGTTCGACCGCGGCGAAGCCGCGTTTCCAGAACTCCTACGTGTGCGTGAACCTGCACGACGGACTGATCAAGGTCATCTCGCGTAGACAGCACAATCGCTGCGCGACAGGCTGGAAGCGGTACAAGGTCTCTGACATCTTCGGCAAGGGGATGAGGGGCGCCCAGGGTACTCCGGGACCGCGGGGACCTGCCGGTGCCGCCGGCACGCAGGGAGCTCAGGGTGCCAACGGCGCTCAGGGTCCGCAGGGCTTCATGGGCCTGCAGGGTCTAATTGGCCCCGGCGGCCCGCAGGGCGACATCGGCCCGATGGGTCAGATGGGCCCGATGGGCGAGACGGGCGCTGACGGTGCTCCTGGTGCCGACGGTGCTCCTGGTGCCGACGGTTCTCCTGGTGCCGACGGTTCTCCTGGCGCCGACGGTGCTCCTGGTGCTGATGGAGCGGCCGGCGCTCAGGGTCTGAAGGGCGACCCGGGAGTGAACGGCACAAACGGCCAGGACGGTGCCAACGGCGCGAGGGGTGCAACCGGTCCGGCCGGCCCAGCGGGTCAGCAAGGCCCCGCCGGATCCGACGGGCTGAACGGCTCTTCGGTGGTCACGGCCACCGACACCTCGACCGTGGTAGACGCCAACGCGGTTGTGACCGCGACGGCGACCTGCCCGGCCGGACACATCGCCATCTCGGGCGGCTTCCTCGAGGCCGGCGCGACGTCGCCGAGCGTAGTTGAGAGCCACGCGACGCCGGCCTTCGCTGGCTGGGTGGCGAAGGCGAAGACCCAGGGCAACGCTCAGCAGAGCGTCAGCCTCACGGTCTACGCCTACTGCGTGCTCTCCTCCTAAGCACGCGCCAGGAGGGCCGGCTTCGGCCGGCCCTCCCTCCTGCCGAGGGTAGGTCCCTTGACCTTTTCACCAGTTTGGAGGACCTTACTGGGGGGTGGAACTCCGAGGCATGAATCCTTCGACTCTTGCCGGGGAGCGTTCTGGGGACGACGAGGTTCTGAGAACAGCTCATCGGCACAGCGCTCGCTCGAGTGGGACAGTCGTGCGCGTGGAGATCGTGATCGCCCTCGTGTGCTCCGCGGTGACCCTGCTCGGGGTCGTGTACCTCGGTGCACAGTTTTTCGCCAGCTCCCCGCCGCCATCCCGGGCGCAGGCGAAGGGAATCGTCTGGGCGGGCCGCACCTTCGTCGATCTGGCCGAATTCAGCCGCTGGCTTCGCTCGCAGGGGGTCACCTATGAGGTCTGGGCCCTCCGGCATCCGACTCGTGCAGGCATCGCGCCGCTCCGGCCGCCTACGATTCCACAGGCAGAGCGCGCGCAGCCGAGCGGAGCAGGTCACCGCTCCACCTGGACGACGGTGGCCGGCGTAGCCGTCGTTCTCGCCGCTCTCGCCATTCTCCTGGGGATCCGCCGCCGCAGCTGGCTGCCCCGCATGAGAGGAGAGCTGACCAGTGGACGGCTCGGAGTCGCCGCCCAGAGAGTCGCCGCAGAAGCCCGGACGATGCGGCGCCTGGCAATCGCAGGGGCTCGAAGGTCATCGAGGCTGGGCCCACCAATAGCCTTCGCCCTCGTTGCAGCCGCTCGAGCTGTCGCCGCGGCGGCCGCGGCAGGAGCCGGGCTGATCTTGCGCGTGGTATTCACGACGGCTCGAGCGTCGTCGAGCTGGACCAGATCCTCGACCCGCGCCGTCTGGCGCCGGCGCGGCGCGCTTGCCTGGTACGTAGCAGGAGCGCTGTTCGCCACCATGAGCGCGCTCGCGCTGACCGCCTGGGCTTGATCGACTCAGGCGACCGGCTGACCGAAGTCGGTCAGGGCCCGACGTGGCCGCGAGCCTGCATCTTCCTGCATGGGCTTCTGCGCCGAAGCCGGTAGTCGCGCGCGGTTGGATCGACGAATAGAGGATTCGCGTCAACGTTCTTCCTAGCGCGGTACCCCAGCTGGGACGAATCGAACGTGCCTTTGGCGTTTTGCCAGAAGCAGTTGCCGTTCGCAATGTTCGCCGCTCCCACGTGACCCGCCCACGACGACGAGACGCCGTAGCCGCCATTTCCACTGAAGATGTTCCACCTGACGAGGTTGTGCGAGGAAGCGTAGGGGGCTTCCCCGGCAAAGACGAGGCCGCTTTCCGTGAAGTTCCCGTCGATCACGTTGTGCTCGACCAGCGTCTCCTGCGCATCGGGGTAAAGCTGAATTCCGAAGCCCGAGTTCGCGTAGATGTAGTTGTCGGTGATTCTCGCTTGCCGCGGCGCGTCAGCGTAGATGCCGTGGGTGTGCTCGTTCCCGTTGTCGCCGCAGTCGTGGATCCGATTGTTGCGAATCACCGTCTCCCGGGCGCGACCCCAGATTGCCCCTCCGATGTACATACAACTGTTGGAACTGTGGCGATTCGTAATGTCATCGTGACTGAGTGTTATGTGATCACCATAGATCTGGATCGTGTTCTCGCTGCTGCAGGACCCGTCGACGTTCAGGCGGGAAAGCCTCCAGTAGTCCGCGCTGGATTTGAACTCGACCCGGCCGCAGATCGTCGCCTTGGCACCTGGAGCTGCTCGCAGCGTGATCGGGCTCTTCGGCCGCCCAGCTCGAGTGAAGCGCACGTTCTCCTTGTAGCGTCCCGAGAGGAGGCACCCGGTTTGCCCGGCTCGAAGACGCGCCACGAGCCTCGACACGCTCGCGAACGGTGATCGCCGATCTCCACGGTTCCTGTCATTGCCGTTGGAAGCTACGAAGCGCTGGCAGCCGGAAGCCTTTGGGCCCGATCTCGTCGCCTCGGCTCGAGGTGCACGAGCGCTCGACGCAACCAGCGTCGTCAGAAACACCAGGACCACGCACCACGCGAGTTTTGGCGACGGAGAAACCATGAGGTGTTGTCGATCGCAGCGGAGGCTTTCAGCCTCCGGCGTTCAAGGCAGTTTTTCGAACGGGGGAACGATCACCGTAGCAGTGTCCGCGGACGTTTGGCCGCTGGCCCATTGAGCGACCAGCGAGCCGGCGCCATACAGCTTTCCTCCTTTCGGTGGACCGGAGGGCTCTCCTACCGAATCGAAGGGCGAGAGCGGCCGCACGGGGAAAGGAGCACCTCGGGGAGAGGGTGGCGGCCGCTCTCGCCTGCAGTGGAACGGGGCTCAGTTTGGTGCCTGGCACGCTTCTACGTCTACGCCTAAGCGTTGATTTTGCTCAACGCCCCCTCTCAACGCTCCACGCGCGCCAGCCCGCACGCCCGCTGCGGTTCCCGTCAGAAGAGCTGGTTCGTAGAGAGCTAGTGCGCTGAGGCAGATACGGCTTCGCTCAGCGATGCCGGGTGCGCTGAGATGCTCTCAGGTTCGCTCAGGTCAGTAGAACTTTCTACGTGTTCCGGATCCAACTCAGTGACCCGAACCTCCTGGATGACCTTCGAGCAGTGCTCGCGGAGGCAGACTGTTCAACGGTGCCCGTGGATACAGACACGCTGCTCGTTACCACTGCGTTACCGATCGATGAGGAGGCGCGGATGGAGCTGGACTTCTTTCTGAGGGCGTGGCAAGCGACACGGCCCGGTATCGAGCTCAAGTTGCTGGGCTAGCGCTGACGCACTGAGAGGCTACCCCGACGACGAGCCCCCGGAGCTCGCGTTTTACTGCCCCGAATGCGCTGAGCGCGAGTTCGCCTAGCCCTACCGCTTTGTGGGCGGCGGAAGTTAAGAAAGCAGCGGCAGGGCGACCCAGGCACTCGCGCCGCCGCCCGGCGCGATTACCTCTGCTGCCGCAGTCAGACCCCTGCCGCGCATTGCTCTATACCACAGGGGCACCAGCCTTAAGCGCTGCTGGTCGTGGAGGACGTGCCCGGATGAGTCACTGCAACAGGGCGACGCAGAGGGGGTGGGGATGTCCCCTCGGTTGGGGAGTTGTCTCACTCGCCCCGATGAGGCTTTCTTTAGGGAGGAGCCGGGCGGTTGTCTGGCGGCCTTGCCTCCGGGTGCCTAGGCAATCAGCCGAGGGGGGAGGGACAACGCACCCGGCTCCGCTTCTTTTCGTGTTCCGAGTATGCATTGCTAAACCTGCCGCGATACGCTCGCCCTGCTGTTCGGCCCCAACCGACGAAAGGGAGTGCCGAATGGCCGGCTTTACCTACAGGCTCGAGCTCGAAGACGGGACGCCCGCTGACCCGCCGACGTTCGAGACCGCTACGCCGACGTGGGGCATCGGAGACACGATCCCGCTGGGGCGTCGAACACTTCGCGTTGTTCGCGTTCGCGACGACGACACGGATCAGCCATCGGTGCTGATCGTCGAGGAACGTGGCTGGATGAGTCACGAGGGCCACAATTTGACGTTCCTTAGGGTCCAATGGCCGTATCTGGATCGGTCTGCATGCCGTTGCACCGGAGTTCCGGCACCGAATGGTTTCGGCTGAAGACGACAGGAGGGTTCATGGGCATCATCGCGTTCATCATTCTTGGGCTGCTCGCGGGGGCGATCGCGAAGGCGCTGCTTCCGGGGGATGACCCAGGCGGATTCATCGTTACGGCCATCATCGGCATCGTTGGCGCTCTCATCGGTGGGTTCATCGCTGGGGCTATCTTCGACGCCGACCCGCTGGACGAGTTCTTCGACATCTCGACCTGGCTCACGGCGATCGTGGGTTCGATCATCCTGCTCCTGATCTATCGAATGGTTGTGGGCAGGCGCAGCACGAGCCCTGGCCTGCGGTAGCCTGCTGCTCGTACTCGTCCGGCATAAGGCGATGGGGCCGCCCAGGGCGCTGAAAGGCACGGGCAGTGGACACAACCCTGCGCCGACCGTCCGGGGAGGAAACGGCAGGGTCGACCTGGGGCGCTCGCGCCCGGTAGCCAGGATCGGGCGCGCTCACCACTGCCGCAGTACAACCCTGCCGCGCATGCTCTATACCGCGGGAGACCAGTTTTAAGCTCGAGGTGAGGGTAGGGGCCCTTGTGAGCGAATCGCCATTGAACTGGAGTGGGTGTTCTGCCAGCAGAGACTCGCGCTTTGAATTCGCGAGGTTTCATTGCGCCTCGGCAGGGAAACGCGCTGGCTAGCAATTAGCGTCTTTTCGTCCGAAGGGGTTGATGGCAATGCTTGAACGAACGCGAACTGGTTTGCGAGAGATGCCGTCGAATGCCGCCTGGCTCGTGTCCCGGGCGCTGCTGCCGGCTGAGAACGCTGCGACTGGCGCACGAGATCAGGGGCGAAAGATGAAGGCCTTCGTGGTCGACGCAGCGCCCGTGGGCGACTCCGTCGAGATCCGCGCGAGGCGCGCCCACGACGCCGCGGAGCGTGCTCGGGAGGCCGAGGAGCGAGCAGTC
>Ga0307323_10000368_pt1 | contig 14075 bp, 10 predicted proteins | sample ER_DNA_381_FD_194496 | JGI IMG/M metagenome (GOLD analysis project Ga0307323, IMG submission 194496) | Bulk soil microbial communities from the East River watershed near Crested Butte, Colorado, United States - ER_DNA_381 | ecosystem: Environmental > Terrestrial > Soil > Floodplain | place...
CGGGCGATCTGCTCCTCTTGCGGCGTGAGCACCTCGCTCGTCTCGGGGCTGCGCTTCCGGACCTTCTCGCCGGTCGCTTTCAGCTCTCGGCGGGCACGTTCGGCGAACGCTTCCATCGAGATCGCGGAGAACATCTCGTATGCGGTTCGAAGCTGATCACGAGCGTCGACGCGTCGTCCTTCGCGGCGAAGCCACTCGCCGCGAAGCAGGTATGCACGAGCAAGCTCCGGGCGGAGCGGCGTTCGGCTGAACCGCTCGATCGCCTCGCGATAGAGGTCGTCCGCCGCGACGTCGTCGAGCAGCAAGGCTCGCGCACGAGCATCGGTGGCGAGCGCCCAATCGGTGCCGGCAGGAACCGTCACTTCGGTGAGTCGCTCGGCGGCCGTACGCGCAAGTTCCGGTTCGCCTGATCGCACCGCAGCCTCGACGAGCTCACTGAGCGCCCACATATGTGGATAGGGGTCGATGTCGTCCGCGGTGACCTGCCGCGCGGCCGCCGTCGCCTCTTCGTAGCGTGACAGGCCGTTGTACAGGGTCGCCGCTGACCATTGGGCTACACGCACGGCGAGGCCCTGGCCTCTGCCCGTGGCCTGCTCGATGACGGACTTGATCAACGGAGAAGCTTCGGCTTCCCTGCCGCGGGTCGCCGCCAGCCGCATGCCGGCGAACGGAGGGAGCTGGCTCCCCGTTGCCGCCGCCACAGTGTCGGTCTCGGCGACGAGAAGTGCGGCGCCCGCGAGATCTCCGTTCCACACCCTGTCCAAGGCCAAGGACGACGCGAAGACGGGAAGCTCTGCGAGGGCACCTGCTTCGCGAACGATCTGTACTTGGCGTTCGTAGATCGCGCTCGAGCCCTCCGGATCCCACGTCACGTGATAGACCGCTGGGGCCATCCAGCCCCAGCTGAGGACGTCTTCTCGAGGCAACGCCGCGATCGCCCCGGCCGCGCGCTTCAAGACCGGCATCGCAGCGGCTCGGCCACTGGTGTGCGTGCGAGCCATCCCTTCAAGGAAGAGCGCGATCGCGCCTGGCTCCTCCGCTGGCGAGGGGAGGTCTTCGATAGCTTGGCAGATCTCGAGGAAGACGGTTCGTTGACCGAGGTACGAGGCAGCGAACGCAGCACCGTAGGCCGTCAAGAGGGCCTGACGCGCGAGATCCAGGTCCCAGGTTTCGAGGTGTTTCGCGGCCTGGAGTAGGAGTGCAGGAGCGTCGTCACCGCCGTATCCGAGCACGAGCGCGACGTCGCCCCGCAGGAGGCTCAAACGGGCATGCTGGAAACCGTCTATCGGCCCGGCTTCGGCGGTTGTCGCGAGCTTGAGCGCCGCCTCGAACGCGCCCGCCCGAAAGCTCGCTTCCGCCGCAGCGACAGCCCGCTCCGAGCGACGAGTCGGGTCTTCGGTCAGTTCCGTAGCTCGCTGCAGGAACGCCGCCGCGGCGGCAACTCCACCCCGAGCCTGTGCGCGCGCGGCGGATCGCTCGAGCTCGGCGGCGACCTCCTCGTCGGGACCCGAGGTGGCGCGGGCACGGTGCCAGGCCCGCCGGTCCGGGTCATGGTCGGGATTGGTTGCTTCGGCGAGGGCTCTGTGCACGCGATGGCGGTCCTGGGTCGCCGCCGACCGATACGCGGATGACCGGACGAGCGGATGGGAGAACTCGACGCGCTGTCCGACTGTGAGCAGCCCGGCGTCTACCGCGGGGTCGACGGCTTGCATGTCGATCTCGAGGGTCTTGGCCGCGGAATGAAGTAGGGAGGGATCACCGAGTGGTTCGGCGGTTGCTGCGAGGACGAGGAGTTGGGTGTCGGGAGGAAGCTGACGGAGCCGCCGGGAGAACCCGTCTTCGATCCGGGCGGAGACGGGATGACTCTCCGGCAGCCCGAAGCCGCCGGCAAGGTCCGTGGCGCTCCAAGATCGCGGGAACTCGAGCAGGGCAAGCGGGTTCCCGTGGCTCTCCGCGACGATCTGATCACAGACGGTCGCATCGAGGGGGCCGATCAAGTGCTCCAACAGCAAGGCGCGTGCGTCGACCTCGCTGAGTGGCCCCACGCTGAGCTCAGGCAGCCCAGCGAGGACGCCGTCGCCGATCACTGTTCGAGCGGCACCAACGAGCGCCACCCGCTCGGCGAGGAGACGGCGGGCGACGAAGCCGAAGACCTGCGCCGAAGCCTGATCGAGCCACTGTGCGTCGTCGATGATGCACGCGAGCGGCCGCCGCTCGGCCATCTCGGCGAACAGTGACAGGGTGGCGACACCGACCAAGAACCGGCCGGGAGGTGGACCGTCGCCGAGTCCGAACACCGTCGTGAGCGCGTCGTGTTGCCCTGGGGGAAGGCGCTCGAGGAGATTCAACATCGGCAGACAGAGTTGATGCAGTCCGCTGTAGGCGAGCTCCATCTCGGATTCGATGCCGACCGCGCGTGCGATGCTGAACCCTTCCGCGCGCTCCGCGAGGTAGGCGAGCAGTTCGGTCTTGCCTACGCCCGCCTCTCCGCGGAGCACGAGGGCGTGACTCTGACCGGCGCGAACCTCGCTCAGGAGCCGGTCAAGCTCCTCACACTCCGCCTGCCGTCCAAGGAGTCGCATGGACGTCTGCCCCGATGGAAGGGCCCCCTTTCGAGCAACCGTATACCGGCGTGAGGAGGCTGGTTTGGCTCCTAGGACGTACCGAGGACGTACCAGGGACTCACCCTGGTGCGAAGACGTTGTCCATCGGCGAGGTTGGGGAGCGGCATGGGTCGGGAACCCCAGCTCGCCGGTCAAACCGTCCTCGTGATCGGCGGCAGCTCGGGCATCGGGCTCGAGACCGCGCGGCGCGCGCACGGCGAGGGGGCTTCCGTGATCATCACCGCTCGCGACCCTGAACGCGTGCATCACGCCGGTCGAGAGCTCGCGGCGGGGATCGCCGCGTTCGACGCGACAGACTTCGATCGGCTCGGGAGGTTCTTCGCTGAGGTTCCAACGCCGATCGACCATGTACTCGTCACGGTCCCCGGTCCACGCCGGGTACCGCTTGCCGATCTCCACGTGGACGACGCACATCGGGAGTTGGACGCGCACCTAATCCTGCCGCTGTGGGTCGCGCGGGAGGCCGCGGCCAAGGTACGCCCAGGGGGCGCTCTCCTGTTCACCGGATGCATCGACGGTGCTTACACCGAGGCGGGATCGGCCTTCATCTCGGCCCTCACAGCCGCGCTCTCTGCGATGACGAAGGCCCTTGCGTACGAGCTCGCGCCGATCCGCGTGAACCTGATCGCGGCCGGGTTCGTCGACACGCCGCTGGCGGCAGAGATCCTGGGCGACCGGATCGATGAGCGGCGAGAGGAGTTACGCGCGACGCTGCCGATCCGGCGCGTGATCGGCGCGGCTGACATCGCGGCGCTCGCCCTCCACCTCATGACGAACACGGCGGTGACGGGGGCGACGTTCGAAATCGACGGCGGCCAGCGGCTCGTCGAGGGGTGGGGGCGTGCGCGCCCGGGAAAGGACCAGGGCGACCCACGGGCGCGAAGTGCCCGCGAGCGGAGCGAGTCTCCAGCGGGACCGAGGATGAGAGCCGGGAGGGCGCGAGAAGTGCCGTCCGCTGAGGGCTTCACCGGACGTTCACCGGCCGTGCGCTCGCGCGCGATCGGCGCGGACCCCGTCGGCGACGTAAGGTCGGATCCGATCATTGGTGGGAAGGAGACAGGACATGACCGATGAGATCCGTCCGTTCCAGATCGAGGTTCTGCAGGAGGAGCTCGACGACCTGCGCCGGCGCATCGGTGCGATGCGGTGGCCCGAACGGGAGACGGTCGACGACGAGTCACAGGGCGTGCGGCTCCAGACGATCCGGGAGCTCGCGAGTTACTGGGCCACGGACTACGACTGGCGCAAGGTGGAATCGAGGCTCCAGGCGCTGCCGCAGTTCACGACCGAGATCGACGGAGTCGACATCCACTTCATCCACGTGCGCTCGGAGCACGAGGGCGCGTTGCCGGTCATCGTGACGCACGGGTGGCCGGGCTCGATCATCGAGCAGCTCAAGATCGTCGGGCCCCTGACCGACCCGGAGGCCCACGGTGCAGCCGCGGAGGACGCCTTCGATGTGGTGATCCCATCGCTCCCGGGCCATGGGTTCTCGGGCACGCCGACCACGACCGGCTGGGATCCCATCCGCATCGCGCGAGCTTGGACGATCCTGATGGAGCGGCTGGGCTATGAACGGTACGTGGCCCAGGGCGGCGACTGGGGGAACGCCGTCACGGAACAGATGGCACTGCAGCGCCCGATGGGACTGCTCAGCATCCACACGAACATGGCGGCCACGATCCCCGACGACATCGCGAAGGCGCTCCAGTTCGGTGACCCGCCGCCGCACGATCTCACCGACGATGAGCAGTACGCATGGGACCAGCTTGACTTCTTCTACAAGCATGGGCTCGCCTACGCGCAGGAGATGGGGAACCGACCGCAGACGCTGTACGCGCTCGAGGACTCACCCGTCGGCCTGGCGGCGTGGATGCTCGACCACGACGCGCGCAGCCTGTCGCTGATCGCCCGCGTCTTCGACGGACAGGCCGAGGGTCTGACGAAGGACGACATCCTCGACAACGCGACGCTCTACTGGTTGACGAGGACGGGGATCTCGTCGGCTCGCCTCTACTGGGAGAGCAAGCTCGCGTTCTTCGCCCCAAAGGGCGTTGACCTGCCGGTCGGGGTCAGCGTCTTCCCGGACGAGATCTATGCCCCTCCGCGCAGCTGGGCGGAGGTGGCCTATCCGAAACTGATCCACTACAACCGGCTGCCGAAGGGTGGCCACTTCGCGGCCTGGGAGCAGCCGCAGATGTTCTCCGAGGAGGTGCGGACGGCGTTCCGGTCGCTGCGCTAGCCGGCAAGCCACACGACGAGGAGGAAGCGATGGAGAACACCGACGTTCGCCCGTTCCGCATCGACGTTCCGCAAGAGGCGCTCGATGATCTCCGCCGGCGCATCGCATCGACGCGCTGGCCCAGCGGCGAGCTGGTCGACGATCGGTCACAGGGCGTGCAGCTGGCAACGATGCAGGAGCTCGGTCGCTACTGGACGACCGACTACGACTGGCGCAAGGTCGAGGCGAAACTCAATGCCTTGTCGCAGTTCCAGACCAAGATCGACGGCCTGGACACCCACTTCATCCACGTGCGGTCCAAGCACGAGGACGCACTCCCGCTGATCATGACGCACGGCTGGCCCGGCTCGGTCGTCGAGCTGCTCGAGACCGTCGGACCGCTCACGGATCCCACCGCGCATGGGGGGCGCGCCGAGGACGCGTTCCACCTGGTGCTGCCGTCCGTCCCCGGCTACGGCTTCTCCGCCGAGCCGACCGAGCTCGGCTGGTACGCCGGTCGCGTCGCGCAGGCATGGCCGGAGCTGATGCGCCGCCTCGGCTACACCCGATACGTCGCCCAAGGCGGCGACGTGGGCGCCGCCATCACCGACGCGATGGGGCGCCAGGCCGCCCAAGGGCTGATCGGCATCCACACGAACCTGTTCGTCCCGGCGCTCGGCGGCACCATGCCGACGGATACCGAGCAGGAACGCGCGGCGGTCGAACAGATCTCCATCTTCAGGGCGACCGGGTTCGGCTACTTCCTCGAGCAGGCCACGCGGCCGCAGACGATCGGCTACGCGCTGCTGGATTCACCCGTGGCGCTGGCCGCCTGGATGCTCGACCACGACACCGACAGCTATCTGAAGATCTCCGACGCGTTCGTCCACAAGCACCCGTCGGGCAACCTCACCCGCGACCATGTCCTCGACAACGTCACGCTGTACTGGCTCACCGGCACCGGCGCTTCCGCGGCCCGGTCGTACTGGGAGAGTGGACAAGCCCAAGCCAAAGCGGCCGGCCAGGCGCCGCCGCCGATGGCGCTGCCGTTCGGCTTCACCACGTTCCCCGGCGAGATCTGGCGGACGCCGCGCAGCTGGGTCGAGAAGGCCTACCCGAACGTCGTCTACTTCAACGAGGCCGACAGGGGTGGACACTTCGCCGCGTGGGAGGAGCCGCAACTCTTCTCGGAAGAGCTCCGAGCCGCCTTCAGATCGCTTCGCTGACGAACGGATCCGCCGGAGCGCGAACTGGACGATCGATCCCGGCGGTCTCCGCTCCGTGAGCCCGACAGGTCACGAACCCTTCGTCGCGCTCCAGGAGCCGCCGGCCGAGCTGGCCTGGCCCTGCACCTTGTACGTGCCGGACATCGAGTCGCCGGAGACGGATCCCGAGTACGTGATCGCCTGCGAGCCGACGGTGCCGAAGCTGATCGTGTCACCGTTCACGGTCCCGTTGATATCGAGGGTCCCGGATCCAGAGGACAGCTTGATCGTGCCGCTGAGGTTCGACCCGGACTGCTGCCAGTCGAGGACGAAGGTGCCTTGGAAGGTCCCGTCGTACTGTCCTGACCACGTGCCCGAGAGTCCCCCGGTCTCGGCGGCTGCGCTGGTCGCAGCCGGGGCGGTCGATGTCGGTGGTGCGCTCGTGGACGACGTGGAGCCTGAGTCGCTCGACGAGCTGCTGCAGGCGCCGAGCGCGAGGACGAGCCCCGCCGAGAGCGCGATGATCCCGATCCGTTTCATGAGTACCTCCTTCTCGCCTGTGCGGCGTCGTGGCTCGATCGCTCCTTCGACCAGGGCGCGCCGGTGCCCCGGAGGATCCGTCCGAAGGGGATCGCCGCTCGCTCGGCGACGCTCCGAACGGTGGTGGCCGAGCCCTCGAACAGACAGAGCACGACCTCGTCCTCGACGATGAGCATCGAGCCCAGGTAGCGAACGTGCTCGCGTGTTCGCGTGAGCTCGCTCGCGCAGCTCGCGACCCGCTCGTCGAGCGAGCGCAGGTCGTCTGGGCCCACGCCGGCCCAATAGCACTCGGCGACGAAGCCGGCGTCGACGGTCTCGGTCACGTCGGGAAAGGTAGGGGAGCCGCCGCGCCGAGGAATCAGGGGTTCCCCTACGGTTCGACGGCCGGACGCTCCCCGGCGAATCGGCCGGCGAGCGCCGTGCGGGAGCGAACGCCGAGCTTGCGGTAGACGCGCGTGAGATTCACCTCGACGGTCTTCGGGCTGAGGAACGTTCGATCGGCGATCTCCTTGTTCGTCAATCCGTCGGCGGCGAGATGGGCGATCCGCTCCTCGGTCGGTGTGAGCTCGGTCCCCGAGCCCCGCTCGGGTATCCGGGCCAACTCGGCGCTGGCGCGTTCGGCCCAGATCGGCGTCGCGAGCTCCTCGAACATCGAGAGCGCCGCTCGGAGAGCGTCCCGTGCCGGCCCCTTCTCCCTCCGGCGACGGCGGATCTGCCCCGTGACCAGAAGAGTTCGGGCACGCTCGAAGGGCGCCGGCACGCCGTCGAGCTCCAACAGTGACCGTTCGGCGGCCTCGAGCGCCTCGTCCGACCGACGTTCAACGGCGCACAGCAGCGCGCGGCACCGCGCCGCCACACCGCGCGACCATCTCCCACCGGAGCGCGCAGCGTCCTCCTCGAAGCCGGCGAGTGCGCCGGTCGCGTCCTCGAGCGCCCCCGTCCCGATGAGCGCCTCGACCAGTTCGCCCGCGTGCGCGCACAACCGTGGCTCGCGGATGCCCGCCTCCCGCTTGGAGCGATCGAGGATCGAGAGATGCGCGGCGGCGGCGCCGGAGCGTCCGCGCGCCATCGCCGCCACCCCGAGGGCGAGCCGAGCGGGCCACTGATCCGGCCCGACGAACGGATCCTCCTCGGCGGTCTCGACGATCCTCGTCGCGGCTGACTCCGCCTCGTCCAGATATCCGAGCTGCGCGAGTGCCACCGCGTGGAACCCCACTTCCCAAGGGTTGCCGCCGACGGTCCCCGTCTCCTCGGCTCGTTCGATCGCCTCACGGGCGAGCGCGGCGGCCTGCGCGAAACGGCCCGCCATGATCTCGGCCTCGGCCATCCACCCGAGGATGGCGGGCATGATCGATCGGCTCTCGACCGACGCTCGCTCGTACATCCCCCGGAGCACGGAGAGTCCTTCGTCGATCCGCCCGTCGTAGGCGAGCAGTCGGCCGATCAGATCGTCCCCCCGCGATGCGGTTCGGACCGGCGGGAAGCGGGGCTTGGTCTCCGGAGCGAGCCCCTCGAGGCGCTCGAGGTGGATCCCGAGTCCCGCGTAGAACTCGGCCTCGACGAGCGCCGCGCGTACGTAGAACACGACTTCGGGATCGGGATCGGGGAGCCGCTCGATCGCGGCGGACCCCTTCCGCGCCGTGTCAAGCTTGCGCTCGACGTCGTCGTCGGACAGGCGAGAGAGCAGCTCGTACACCTCAGCTTGGAGCGTCGGATCGTCCGTGGCCTCATGCGCTGCCTGCAGGCCGTACTCCACGGCGCGGCCGAGCGCGCCCGAGAGTCGCGTCACGTACATCAGGTGATAGAGGGCGCGAGCCCGGATCACCCCGGGAGGGAGCGACCCGACGACCGAACGGAGCTCCTCGATCGCGCCCGGCGCGTCGCCCGCGCTGTGGAGGAGCCGGCCGTGGGCAACACGGCGGAGCGCTAAGGCCTCCTCGTCGTCCGGCGGCGTCAAGCGGCAGGCCATGCCCTGCAAGCGGGCGGCGGCATCCGGCGCGCCCCGCCGCCACGCCTGCTCGGCTGCGCCCTCCAAAGCCATCGCGACCTCGGCGTCGGGGTGTTCAGCGGCCGCGGCAAGGTGGCGCGCACGCTCCTCGAGGTCATCGGAGAGTAGGGCGACGGCGCGATGGAGCTCCATCCGACGATCAGGCGGGATCGAGTCATATGCGGCTGCGGCCAGGATGGGGTGGGCGAACCGGATCCGATCTCCCTCGAGTGCGAGAACGCCCGCCCGCTCGGCACGAGCGAGCGCGCTCCGGAGGTCCGAGGCGGCCGGAGCCAAACGTCGCAGGAGGTCGATCGTCGGCGACCGCGGCACCGACGCGAGCTCGACCGCTTCACGGATCGGGGCGGCTAGCTCGCCGATCCTCGATCTCGCGAGATCGATGGCTCCGCCGGAAGGCAGGGCGTCGAGGTGTTCTTCAAAGCCCTCGCCTCCGAACGCACGGGCGAGCTCGAGCGCCGTGAACGGATTGCCGCCCGAAAGTTCCGCGATCCGAAGCAATCGCGGCCACGCGGGCGCCCATCCGAGGGTCGTGCGCAGGATGCGCGAGAGTCCGCTCGGTTCGACGGGCCCGAGGCGGACCGCGTCGATCCGGCCTTCCGACATCGCCTGATCCAGCTCGAACGGCCAGCCTCGAGCGGCCTCGCTCCGCTGAACCACGGCGATGCAGGTGCGTGTACCGGCCAACCGGCGGACGGAATAGGCGAGCGTTCGAACCGTCGGTCGATCCAGCCACTGCACGTCGTCGACGGCCACGAGGAGGGGGCCGGTCGACGTCACGGCGCGGATACAGGCGTGAACCGCTACGGCGAGCGACAACCGGTCGAACGATCCCTCGGGCTCCTCCCTGCGAAGGATCAGGTTCAGCACCCGTGCCTGGGGCGGCGGGAGGGACGCGACGACGTCGCCACCGATGCCATCGAGGAGCTCCATCAGCCCGACGTAGGACAGATCCATCTCCGAGCGGGTCGGTCGGCACGACAGGCTCCGGAAACCGCGCTCGCGGGCCATCTCGAGCAGTCCGTCGAAGAGCGTCGTCTTGCCGATGCCCGCCTCGCCCTCGATCAGCAGCGCGCGGGGTTGTTCGGTCTCATCGTCGAGCAGGCGCTCGACGATGTGGATCTCATCGGTCCTGCCTACGATCGCGCGCGACAACCGATCACCACGCGAAGAGACGGTGCGTCGCCACGATCGTCCAGTCTAAGCGGCTCGATCGCACCGGAGCCTTCGCTGAACCGAGTCGGCGGGTGACACGCAGACCCCCAGAGGCGCCTAGACGCTCGGAACGACCTCCTACCGCTGTGGGCAGTGACCTCCTCGATCGTCGCGGTCAGCCGACCTTCGACTCTGCGTGCGCCTTGAGCGCCTGCAGCAGCTCGACGCCGCCCGTCGTGTAGCTCTCTCGAAGCTCGTCGTCGATGTCGCCGAGCATCGAGGCGGTCGTCGTGACGAGGGTGCCGTCCCCGTCGCCCGCGAGCTCGTACGTCTTGACGTACTGACGAGCGCCGCGCATCCCCATCGGTCCGCTGATCGTGAGGCGCGCGCCTGTCACTATGTGCGTCACGAGGGCGTAGAGGGCCGACCCGCCGTCCCACTCCTCCATGAAGCGGCCGCCGACCCACGGTTCCATGCTGACCCGCGGCTCGTCGCTGAAGCTGTGCGGCCACCACGCGCCGACGTCTTCCACGAGAGAGCGCCACACGATCTCGACGGGCGCGGCGATCCGCACTTCGGCGTGGATGTCGAACGCGATCGGGGATTCGATGTCGGGCATCAGGGCCATCATGCGCTCCTTCCTTCGGTAGCGGTTCGGGGCCTTGCACGCCGGGTCCGACGCGAGTCGCGCACGTCGATCGTGCGCGATCGGGCCTCGGCGGCGGCCTTCAGGGCGAGCAGCTCGTCGGCAGGCGCCTCGGCGATCGGCCGGACCCAGCGGGCGTAGACCTCGCGGAGCGGCACCGGGTTGAGGTGGTTGATCCGTGTCCGGCCGGCGCGCTCGACCACGATCAGGTTCGCCTCGTGCAGCACGCGCAAGTGATCCATCACGCCGAACCGCGACATCTCCGGGTGCGCAGCGCAGAGCTCGCCGGTCGTCGCCGCCCCACGATGCAGCTGGTCGAGCAGCGCCCGACGGGTCGGATCGGCGAGCGCCTTGAAGACGACGTCGTGCTCATCCATATGTGAGTAGATACTCACATATGCCAACGGCGTCCGTCAAGCCAACACCTCCTTTCGACAGCCGATCGAGAGGCATTCGACCAGCGACCCGATCTGCAGATCCGTCGCGCGGCTCGCCATGACCATCCAATTGGGAGTGGACCTGCCAGACCGGCGCCGAAGCGAGATCTGCTATGCAACCGCGGAGGCGTCTCCTTGCTATGCAACTCTGCTCGGTAAAAGTCCCTCCAAGGGGCCGACAGCGTCCACGCCGCCAGGGAGGATCGCCGTACAGGCGGCTACGATGCGGTCGTTCGAATGGATCTTCCATGAGCGCGCGTTCGATCTGCGGTACGACCACCTTCCTGGTGTTGGTGCTCGCAGGCGTCGCGTGCACGAAGCAACTGACCGGCTCGGGGACCGTGGTCTCCCGGCAGTTCCCCGTAACGACGTTCTCGAAGATCCAGGTCTCGAACGCGTTCGCGGTGCGGCTCTCGATCGGCAGCCCCGAGGCGGTCACCGTCCGCGTTGACGACAACCTTGTCGACGACCTCGACATAGGTGTTTCCGATGGCACGCTTCGGCTCGGCTTGAAGGGTGGGATGTCGGTGTCGCGCGCGACACTCGAGGCCGACGTCACCGCCTCGTCGCTGTCTGCGATCAATGGCAGCGGCGCTTCCACGATCACACCCTTGGATCCGATCAAGTCACCGTCCTTCGTGCTCGCGATGTCGGGTGCGAGCAGGTTCGACGGTGCAGTCGCCTTCTCCGACGGAAGCGTGGAGCTATCGGGCGCCTCGGAAGCCGTCCTGAGGGGTTCCGCATCGACGCTGACGGTCACGGTCAGCGGCGCCAGTCACCTCCAGGCTCGAGACCTCTCGATCGGCGCGCTGACGATCGACCTTTCAGGCGCCTCGCGTGGAGAAGTACACGCAACCGGAACGATCTCGGCGAGCGCCTCCGGCGCATCGACGCTGGGATACGTAGGCTCGCCGACCTTCACCCGGAAGGACGTCTCGGGTGGATCCCAGATCACTCAGCTCTGATCCGGCCGTGGTAGGTCCCAGCCGGGCAGGCGCCACCTGCGAACACACGTTGGTGCGATCGCGGGTCATCGATGGCGCCGCCGGCAGATCAACGTTCGATCGGTGACGTGACGACGCATCCGCTCGATCTCACGCGGCCGCAGATCCTGGCGTTCCGACGGCACGTCGGCGCGCTCGATGAGCGGCTTCCGCCCGGGCGCCGCTCGCTCCGGCGTGCTGCATGGGCCGGCCTGCAGGACAGCATGCCCCGAGCCGCACTCCTCTCGATACACGCGCGCGTCGAGGGAACCCAGCCGTCCTCCTGGGAGGACCCATCGCTCGTTCAGCTCTGGGGGCCGCGGTACCACGCGTACGTCATCGCGGCACGCGACCTCGCGATCTTCTCACTCGGGAGGCTGCCCGAGGACGCCGGCGCGAGGCAGATCGCGGAGAACCTTGCCGCCCGCCTGCACGCCCTCCTCGGTGGCGCGAGGATGAACTACGACGAGGCGGGGACAGCGCTCGGAGAACACCCCAATCGGCTCCGGTACGCTGCACCGACCGGCACCGTCATGATCCGATGGGACGGCGCCCGAGTGCCGACGGTCTGGACCGTGCCGCCGGTCGAGATCGACCCGCGCGACGCTCGCCTCGAGCTCGCGCGCCGGCACCTGCACATCTTCGGTCCGACGACGCCCGAGGCGTTCGCTGAGTGGGCGGGGATCAGCCCGCGGCGAGGCCGCGCGGCGTTCGAGACGCTCCGCAGGTCGCTGACCCCTGTGCGAACTCCGGTAGGCGACGCGTGGATCCTGACACGCGACGAACCAACGTTTCGCGCCGCCCCGTGGTCCGCGGCGCCGGCGCGGCTCCTCCCGAGCGGCGACTCCTACTTCCTGCTCAAGGGAGCCGATCGCGAACTCCTCGTCCCCGACGCTGACCGTCGTCGCGCGCTCTGGACCCCGCGCGTCTGGCCGGGTGGCGTCCTGGTCGAGAGCGAGATCGTCGGGACGTGGCGACGCGCCGACACGAGGGTGACCGTCCAACCCTGGCGCCGTCTCTCGCCCGCGGCGCGCGATGCCGTCGAGGCGGAAGCGGAGTCCTTGCCGCTGCCCGGCGTCCGAGGGCGGATCGTCGTCCGCTGGGAATGACGCGACTGGCTCCTCGCCACGCCACCTCCATGACGAACGTGCTGCAGTGCAGATCTGGGTACCAACGCTCCTCACGTATGGGAGGTCAGGTATCGATGGGTCGTTCGCGCGAGTCAGAGGAGAGGTGGATGCGTTCTTGACCAGCTGGAGTCGCCCGAAAGGGTCTCGACGGAGCAGTGCGACTCCATCTGACCAACGGTCACATCCTTTGCGAGAGATGGCCGTTCCCGGGTATGGACTCGGTCCCGACTCCCTGGGTACGGTCATCCAAAGCTACAGCCGGGTCCCACTTCCGGGGCGGCGGACCCGACGGACGCGAAAGGGGTCGCGACCATGCTCCGGAGGATCCGCATAGCAGCACCGTTGCTATTGGTGATCGGCCTGATCGCCGCGAACGCAGGAAGCGCGGGGGCTGCGCCCCCTGCACCGGCAAAGTGGACCGTGATGGTCTACATGTCTGGGGACAACAACCTCGAGGCCTTCATCTCGAACGACATCGACACTGAGCTCGCACCGACGGGGTCGACCGGGAACGTCCAGGTGGTTGCGCTCGCGGACCGCGCTCCCGGGGGCGACAAGAGTGATGGGGATTGGACGACGACGAAGCTCTTCCACGTCACCCCTGGGATGACGGCCACGCCGAGCGCCGCCGTTGCCGATTGGGGCGAGCGCGACATGGGCAACCCGCAGACGCTCGTCGACTTCGTCACGTGGACCAAAGCTCATTACCCTGCCGACCACTACGCGCTCTATTTCTGGGGGCACGGCTGGTCATGGCATCCTGGCGTCGTGATGGAGGACGACACCAACGCCGACACGCTCGACTACCACGAGATGAAGCCGATAATGAACACCCTCGGCTACATGGACGTTGTGGGCTACGACGGTTGCAACATGGCCTCGATCGAGATCGCGAGCCTGTGGCACGGGCACGCCACCGCCATGGCGGCCTCGCAGGAGTGGGTCGGTTGGGAGGGCATCCAGTACGACGTGGTGCTGGCGCAACTCGCCGCGGATCCGTCGATGACTGCCGACCAGGTGGCTGTGGCGACCGCTGCGAGCGCGACGTCCGAGAAGACGTTCTCGGCCGTGGCGGTCGACGGCCGATGGGACGCCCTGCGCACGGCGGTCGACAACTTCGGGATCGCGA
>Ga0307323_10000371_pt1 | contig 14038 bp, 25 predicted proteins | sample ER_DNA_381_FD_194496 | JGI IMG/M metagenome (GOLD analysis project Ga0307323, IMG submission 194496) | Bulk soil microbial communities from the East River watershed near Crested Butte, Colorado, United States - ER_DNA_381 | ecosystem: Environmental > Terrestrial > Soil > Floodplain | place...
AGGGCTGATGGGCGCGTTCCACATCCCCAGCGAGAGCAACGTGTCATCGGTGGGGTATGTCTCCACTGCCGTCTTCAATGCCAGGGAGATCGCCGAGAGCATCGGTCGGCAGATCGAAGACGAGTGGGTCGTGAGCGAAACTCCGCTCAACAATCCCTACGGTGACGATGAGGACTATAAGGTCACCATCACCGTACAGAAGGTGTAGTATCCGTCGCACCCCTTCGGGGGTGCGCGGTCAAACCAACACGTGAGTTGCCGAAAAATAAGTAGGCACCCTCACGGGACCGCTCATCCTTGCTAAGTGAGGATCTTCGCTCACGTGTTGGTCTGTCCGCAGCAGCGGAAGGAGAAGGGGATCAAGTGAAGGCTTACGTAGCATCCAAGAGCAGTACCTACCGGTTCGCCTTGGAGGCGGAGAACATCATCGAGGTGTGCGCCACTGGGCCGAATCCCGAGTTCGATGCCGCGTCCTACGCCAAGGACTACGTGAAGGGCACCGACCTGCCCGCCTACGTGTACGAGGTGGACATCAAGCACCTCGGTGGGTACAAGGTGCAGAAGGAGGTCGTTGCATTTGGCGCTCCCGAGTAAGCCGCAGCAGATAGCTGCGGTCACCAAGTTCCTGGACTCCGACTTCACCGAGGGAAAGAGTCTCGAAGAGGTAGCTAAGGCCATCGTCAACGGCTATCACGACGCGCTGGTCAAGGATCTCAAGAAGCCTGCCACTACCCTCCGCTTGGGTATGCTCTTCAAGATGCCCCTAGACGCCAAGGTAAGGCGCGTTGCGTGGATGGATGACAGTCAGGCGTGGGTGGTCAGTGAAACCGACTCCTACGGCTGGCTAGGGGCCCTTGAGGACCCCCTATGGGGGGTCTGCGAGGAGTTCTACCCCAAGACCGCCAAGCTGGTCGACGGGAAGCGCAAGATGTTCGAGATGACGGACGACGAGATAGCTGAAGCGTGGTCCAACCCTGATTGGGTTGTCGGCGACAAGCTGTCACTCGGTCAGCGTCAGCACTCGTTCGAGGTGATCGCGACAGGACCCAAGAATGTACTCCTGCGTGACGTCAAGACAGGTCGGCTGAATGCCGATGACAATTCGAGCCTTGACAAGCACTATCAGAAGGAAGTCAAGGTTGGAGAGGTGGCGTGGTGATGCACGACTTCACTATCCTGATCATGTGGTTCACGAGCCTGCTCGTGACTGCATGGGGGCAGTACTGGTACAGCAAGGCGCGGCGCCTACAGGATGCCGTCGAGTACATGGTCGAGGAAGGGTTGCCGAGTGACATCAGCGGAGAAGGAACTGAAGGAGCGGACGCTGAGGAGTCTGATCGAACTGATTCGTGAGGACGGCGAGTCGGAGGGGTGGGTCTATTTGCATGGAGGCAAGGGCGTAGAGCGTGACACCATCACGGTGTCACTCGCCCGCTTCCAGTCCTACCGTGGCCGCACTACCGCAGCCCTGATCGAAGAGCTGGACGACTTCACGGTCGGCGCGAACCGACTGGAGTTCGAGGTGGACGATGTGCTTGTCCACCTCACCGTGACGTAACAAGAAAGGCCCCACCAAAGTGGGGCCAGTCCCGAGTAGCACACACCTGAGTGCGAGTCTCAGGCGGGACACTCATCCCTCGTAGTCGCGCTCGGTCTGAGCGTTGGCTGATGCAGTCGTGTGGGCCTCTGTGCGCCCGCTGTAGCCCTGGCGAAGCTCGCCTAGGTCTCTCTTGCCCAGCGTCTTCTGAATGGCGCTGAGAGCCCCATCGTGGCGCCTTGCAGCGCCCTGCTTGGTGATGCCGAGGTGCTGACCGATCTGGTCCAGCGTCTCACGGTACTTGTATCGCCAGACGATGACGTTGTACTGATCCTCCGGGAGTCCTTCTACCGCCGACTTAACGTCGGCGTACGAGGCAAGGTTGTTACCCGTCTTGCTCGCATCACCCTTGCGCTTCGGCATATCGGTGATGTGGCTGGCGAACGACTGCCAATCCTCGTACTTGAAGATAACTTCCAGGATGCTCTTGATCAGGTCGACCGAGTAGAAGAACTGGTCCTCCTCGCTGTAGCCGTACGCCGCAGCATCCTCCCTCCGGAGGAACTCGTAGGCTGCCTTGCGCAGCAACTCCACGAGTGCGGTGTCGGCACCCTCTGAATCAGCGAGGATTCTGGTGACCGTGTTCTTGTTCTCCAGGATCCACACCCACATCTCCTGCTTCACGTCGGAGAGGTCATAGTGTGCAGGGAATCCGGACTTGACGATCCTGGCTGCACGGTCGACAGCTGGGGTCAGTCGCTCATAATCGATCATTCTACGTATCCTTCCAGCGAGCCGATGAATCCCAGCATCCGCGAGTCGCACGCCAGGTGGGCGTGCGCCCCTTCCTTAATCTTCAACGACGGTTGATCGTTGAGTATTTCCTCCCAACACCACACGCATACGGTGCCGGGCTTGATGGGCTCAATACTTACTGCCACGGAACATGAACCCCCTGTCTACCATCGTGACCAGTTCCGGGTAGATACGCTTGCCGTCGTCCGTGAGGAATCCGAACGACATAGTCCAGTTGACCGCTCCGTCCTTGACGTAGGTAGCGGAGACCGGATCCATGATGCTCCCTGCGTTCATAGTGAATCGCGGGGTCACTTTCCCGTCGTAACCGTACGAGCGGGTGATAAGGAAAGGCTGGTGCGTGTGTCCAAAGACGAAGGACTGATTGCTACCGTACCGCTTGGCAAACTTCGCATCCCAGGCGGAAGCGGAGGCGCAGTACCCGCCAGACTCATGGCCGTGTACGGCAAGTACGTTGGTCCCGATGCGGAAGGGGCCACGCTTGTACTGCCAGTCGACCTCATCCAACTCGAAGAGGTTTGGCATGTCCAGGGCCCGGAGGTTTCCGAGTGGCGCAGCGTACTTGCGCACGAAGTCCTTGACGCGAGCGTCGTGGTTGCCCTCAAGCCATACGAGATCAGCGGCTGGAGCCGCTTCCCGGAAGGATACAAGGACGTCTTTCCGAAATCCGTCTATGTGGTCCTGTAGGGTCTGCTCGTACTCAAGGGCGGTGTCCTTGGCCCAGCGGCTGACGGTGGGGAAGTCGATGCCGTCACCAATCTGGACGATACGGTCCGGCTGTGCATCCTGAGCTACCTTGATCAGCTTCTTGAGTGCAAGCTCATCGTGGTAGGGGTATTGCACATCTGGAATGATCAGAGTAGTCTTTGACTTCATGTACTCATCATACCATGTCAACTGCATCCATCATGGTGTGACGCAGGTCACAGACACTATCAAAATTTCCGGGAAGAAAGGGGCATGATCATATTGTTTCTCTAGTAAGACGGTAGCTCAGTGAGGGTCGACCCCAAGGGAGACCCCAACACGCCGGTCGTTGGTTGTCAGCGACACCCGTTAGACTGCCTTTAAGGGTAGTTAGAGCAGCAAAGTTCTGCACACCAACAGTCAACTCCCCTTGAGGGGGAGTTGGTTGACTGAAGAGCAGCAAAGTTCTGAAAGGTCTACCATGGGTAAGCAGATCAAGCCCAACAACTGGAACCGAACCATCCGCGATCGCACCACTGATGGCATGACTGTGGTTCGTGACACAGAGATGCGACTCAACCCCCGCCTTCCCGGTAGGGTGACTTACGACCCCTTTAGGGGGTCGGCACGAGAGTATGTGTGGACCGACGATGCTGCGTGCAGGGACACCAACCCCGAGCTGTTCCAGGTGAGCGAGGCTACCGATCCTGGACTCGAAGGCATCGGCACGCAGGAGCTTCGCCAGTACAACCTGGACAAGGTTGAGCAGGCCAAGCAGATCTGCGAGTCGTGCCCCGTCAAGAAGACCTGCCTCAGCAGGGCTGAACCTACCGATCTCTACTGGTCAGTTCGTGGTGGCGAGACGCCGACGCGTCTCATTCCCCGCACCGACACCAAGAGGCCGTACATGCCGGTGTTCAACACTGAGTGGATCGGCTGGCACTGCAAGGAGCACGGCGACGCCTTCAAGATGGAGAAGGTGTACAAGGATGGCACTCGCCCGTACTGCGGACAGTGCTCCGGCTGATAGTCTGGAGAGCATGATTGAGTACCTGAGCTACTCACAATTTTCCACCTACTCCAAGTGTCCCCGCTCGTGGTATCTGTCGAAGCTCCGTAAGGCGGAGGAGAAGCAGACGTGGTACATACCAATGGGTAGTGCCGTGCACGACATGGTTGAGTTCAAGTTGATTCACCCCTCTGCTAACCCGCCGTCAGCCGAGAGCTTCTTCTACCCGCTAATCGAGAAGCAGATGCGGATCGAACCGGACACGAGTAAGTGGCTAGCGGGCGGCCCTAAGGCCGACCCTGTCGTGGAAGACAAGGCCCTCCAGCTAGTCAAGGACTGCTTCGAGAAGGCCCTCGAATACCTTGACGAGATCGACGTCTGGGATGTAGAGTATGACGCGGGTGGTCGCCTTCCTGGTCTCGACGTCCCGCTCAAGGCGTACGTTGACATCAGGGGTGAGCACAGGAAGCAGAAGATCCCTGTGATCTGGGACTGGAAGACAGGCAGCACCAAGCCTGGCAACTTCCAGCTTGAGACGTACGCGGCCCTGATGCCCGAGTTCAGGTGGAAGGGCCGGTACATCATGCTGGCGCCAGGCAAGCCAGTCACTAGGTATGTGGACCTCAAGGACGTCAGTCCCGAAGAGGTCGGCAAGAAGTACCAGGCAGTGCTTGAGCGGATGCGCAACAGTGAGTACACTGCCAAGGCCGGGTTCGACTGTGGCTTCTGCTTCAATCAGGACAACTGCCTGGTCAACGCGGGCATGACACAACGAGCAATCTACTACGACAGGAGTGAAGAGGATGGGATCCCGTACTGATGACGAGTACTGGAACCAGAAGTACGACGAAGAGTGCATCTGCCAGACCTTCGGCCTCGGCGACGACGAGAAATCCTGCGACTGGTGTGGTCGCACAAGAGAGGAACTAGAACAAGATGGCTGAGATCGAGTTCCTGCTGCCGACTGTGCAGTACGGTAACGTGAAGGTGCGAGCAACGCCGGAAGAGCTGGGTATCGACTCGGCTGCCGACGCAGCCGCGATCGGCACCGCGTATGCTGTGTACCTCAACGCCTTCCAGCAGGGCTTCAAGCGAGGCGCAGCCATCGACGTGGACATCGACCCCACCCCTGCCGTGGCAAGCCCTCAGGCGGCCACACAGAGGCTCGACGAGAACCTCAAGCCTCGCACCGTGGATGAGGCGAACGAGATGGCTAAGCAGGTCATCGAGCGTGAGCTGGGCGCTACCACGGCAGTCGAAGAGTATGAGAATGAGGCCGCCATTCAGGCGGCCCCCTGGAACTCCACGGTTGACGCTAGCCCGAAGCCGTGGGAGACTGGCAGTGCGCCAGTCAAGGTAGCGGAGATCGACTGGTCCTGATCGGACCGGCAACCAACAGGTAACACAAGACAGCAGGAGGAAAACATGGCAACTCTGAACGATCTCTTCGGCGGCAATGGCGGACCCACGTTCTACCCGCTTCAGCAGCCGGGCGACAAGGTGGTCGGTGTCATCACCGAGGAGCCGAAGACCGACGTCCCGGTCTACGACTTCAACACCAAGAAGCCGAAGTACTTCGTCGAGGTCTCGGCTGGCACCTGGAAGGTGCTGCCGCAGGGTCAGTTCGACGAGAAGACCCAGAACCACCGGCCGGTCCACAAGATCGTGGTCACCCTCAAGACGGCTGAGGGTACCGAGTACCGGATCGACTTCAACACCAAGCAGGAGCGCGAGGCCCTCAAGCAGGCCATGCAGGAGAGCGGCCTGAACCTGGAGCCGGGTGTCACCATCGGCAAGCAGGTCACCGCTCGCCAGGGCAACGTGAAGACGGTCGCGGTCAAGCTCGTCGCCTGATCAAAGGGCGCCCCCTTCGGGGGCGCCTGCCAGGATGCGTAGCTCAGTTGGCAGAGCGCTCCTCTCATACGGGAGTCGTCGCAGGTTCGATCCCTGCCGCATCCACGCACTAAGGAGGTAGCATGTCGCTCACCGAAGAGCAGCAGAAGGAACTGGACGAGATGGCAAAGCGCTTCGAAGAGACTAAGGGTAGCCATTGAAGACCTTGGCCAGAACCGTTAAGCGTGGCGTGTCGGCAGGGGAACCCCTGCCCGACCCGTGGCCTATCTTCGCAGAGAAGAAGATGACTATCCGCAGGGGTAGCATCACCATGGTGGCCGGACCTCCCGGCTCCATGAAGACCATCATGGCGCTCAACGCGGTGAAGAACATGCGAGTGCCGACCCTGTACCACAGCAGTGACAGTGACGACTTCACCATGGCTAGCCGGTCTCTCTCTATGCTGACCGGCACACCCACAGACGAGACTGAGTTGTGGGTGATGGCTCAGAAGGGGCTCGCTTACGAGACCCTGAAGGACATGGACTTTGTTCGCTGGTCGTTCAAGTCAAGCCCCACCCTTGAGCACATGTGGCGAGAGGCTGAGGCATTCCGAGAGCTGAAGGGTGAGTACCCTCACCTGACGGTGATCGACATCATGATGGACATCGACTATGAGGGAGCTGGTGAGCAGAACTACTGGGCCCTCATGGCAGAACTGAAGGACATGGCCCGTGAGCAAGAGACGGCGATCCTCGTGGTTCACCATACGAGTGAGAGTGCCAAGGCTGGTAGTCCGCCTCCCCGGAGTGCGATCATGGGTAAGGCTAACCAGTTGCCGACTCTCATCGTCACCCTCTGGGGTGACGCTCACGCAGGCACACTGGACGTTGCGACTGTCAAGAATCGATTTGGTCCTCAAGACGCGATGGCCAAGAAGTACTTCAAGATGGCGGCGTCGCCCGCCATCTGCCTGATCGAAGAGACAGATCAACCTGAGCCGGTGCCCGTCCTGTTCAACGACGGCCCGCGAGTAGATGAGGAGGACAAGGTAAATGTCTGGTCTGATTAGCCTTGCAGCTAACACCAGTACATCCATGAATGGCAAGGCAATCCTGATCATCGTGGTCATCGCGGTGGTCTTGATCCTCGCAGGATCGAGTGGGAGGAACGGGCGATGAGTGAAGTTACGCTAGACAAGAGGGTGACCATCACCCTCAAGTTGAGCGGCGATGAGGCCGAAGAGCTTACAAACGACCTCTTCCGCCTGAACCGCGACGGCGATCTCCCGGACCTGCTGCTCCCCCTGCTCCAGGAGTTGGAGTCGTGAGCGAACAGCACGAACCCAAGCCGACCCCTTGTGCGGGCTGCTCGAACGGCAAGGTGACCTACGCACACCAGGAGACGGACGAGAAGGGTAAGCCGTACATCAACTACGAGCTTATCGATTGCTACCGGTGTAATGGCAGCGGATGGATCACACTCTGATGTGCTGCGACAAGCCGTGCCTGGTACCATCGTGGATAGCAGGCGTGTTCGGATACCTGTGCATCAATTGCCAGACGTTCCGTCCCGCATAGCGCAACCCTAGGAGCAAGCGTGACTCGTGGACTCAAGCGTTTCTGCGCAGACTGTCCGCCCGGGTCCAAGCGACCGGCCCCTCACCCGGGGCCGCGTTGCTACACCCACCACAAGGCGGTCCTGAAGGCCCGCAGAGAGGCCGCTCACGGCCGATCTATCATGCACCGGTATGGACTGACCAAGGAGCAGTACTCGGCGCTCTACAAGGCGCAGGGAGGCCACTGCTACATCTGCCAGCGTGCCACCGGTGCCCGCAAGAAGCTCGCAGTGGACCACGATCACGCAACCGGTTACGTTCGGGGGTTGTGCTGCGGTCCGTGCAACTCTATGCTCGCTCATGCGAGAGACAATGCAGAGGTGTTCGACAGGGCGGCGCAGTATCTGCGCACGCCACCGGCGTTCGACGTGATCGGGAAGGTGAAGCCAGATGGATCTGACTGACGAGGAGCTAGAATCACTCCACTCAGTGCTGTACGATGAGGTCCACTACGGTGACGACGAGATCGTATATGGTGACGGCCTAGAGGCCGTCAACCTGAGGTCGGCGCTCAAGAAGGTGGAAGATGAGGCAAAGCGGCGCAAGCTCTGGTGACTTCGAGTGGCCGATCTTCCCGATCTCTCCTATCCTGGAGTCGTTTGGCGGACAGCCTGCATCAGAGAACCTTGGATGGAAGCCATACAAGTGCCCTTTCCACGATGATCGAGATGCATCAGGTAGCGTCAACACACAGAAGCAGGTCTACAACTGCCACGCCGCCGATTGCCCGAAGGGCAATGCGGTCCAAGTAATCATGCAATGGGAGAGGACGGATTATGCCGGGGCTGTCGAAAGAGCAGCGGCAATATCTGGAGAGAGCCACGCTAACGTACGCGGCTCATCTGGACGAAGCGGCCGAATGGCTGGCGGGTCGCGGTCTCGATCTGGAACACGCTCGTTCAAAAGGACTTGGCGTAGTTCGTGACCCCATCCCTGGACATGAGAACCTGACAGGCAGGCTCGCCATCCCGTACCTCACGGATGTCGGCCCGGTCAACATGAACTTCCGCTGCATCCAAAACCACAACTGCAAAGAGATCCCGCATCACGCGAAGTACATGAAGCGCAAGGGATCTCCGACCAATCTGTACGGTGTGCAGTCCGCCTCGTGGGCGGACGACTGGATTGTCGTGACTGAAGGGGAGATCGACGCTCTGGTCTGGCAGCAGATCGGAGTACCGGCTATCGGCGTCCCCGGCGCCGAGAACTGGAAGGACCATTGGAACAACGTCTTCGAGGACTTTAGCCGTGTACACTTGGCTGAGGATGGGGACGACGCAGGCAAGGATCTCTGGATTGCAATGTCGGAGAACCTGACCAACGTCATCCGCATGAAGATGCCCGACGGGGAGGACACCAACTCCATGTTCCAGAAGTCGGGCAAGGACTACCTCCTGAGTAGGATCAAGAAGTGAGCAAGAGCTACCGTGGCTGGTCCGAAGTTGACGACTGGTCCGCAGGGCGGGCGCTCCGGCGCCCGCACAAGCGTAAGTCAGAACTGGAATGGAAGATGGAACTCCGAAAGGAAGAGGCAGTGTCCGAAGAGGTCAGGGTTTTCGTCATCATCAACGAGTGGACCGATATCGCGAACGACACGTCGTCCGAGATCGTTGGGGGCAACTGGTTCGAGTCCGAAGATGAGGCGTGGGCCGCTCTCAACGTCATCGCCGAGGCCCACGACGTGGAGCTGGACTACGACAACACGTCCATCAACCTCGAAAGCCAGGGCGGCCTCCAGTCTGAGGAGTACCGGATCGAGGAGCTGTCCCGTGTCAACTGAGCAGGATCACCCGATCCTCAAGCCGCCTTTCCCGCCGACCCCGGAGGACTGATGGGTAAGCACCGCAAGAACGAGGACCTGAACCAGAAGCCGTTCGACAAGAACGCCTCGCCCGAGCAGAAGGCTCGGGAGTTCGATGAGCAGTACGGCCAGAACCGCAAGACGTTCCGCAGGAAGGGAGACAAGTAATGGCTGAGCACAACTGCACCAACCCCCCGCACTTCCCGCCGCACTGTGGTTGTCCTGCGGGATGATCCACACCGACCGGCCCGGATGGGACGAGACCTTCGGGGCCATCGCCCTCATCTGGGCCGAACGTGCAACGTGCTCCCGCCGTAAGGTGGGGGCCGTTCTCGTCAAAGACAAGAAAGTAATTGGACAGGGGTACAATGGAGTTCGATCCGGAGCGACTCATTGCGTGGATGGAGGATGCCCTCGCGGACAGATGTCAAAAGAAGAGTGCGCCCCTGGTAGTGACTACAACCTATTCCCCTGCTACGCTCTACACGCAGAGCACAACGCCATCCTGGATTCAGGACTGGCAGGATGCGAGGGAGCAACTCTATACGTCACTGCCGAGCCCTGTCAGCAGTGCACCAACCTCATCGAACACGCAAAGATCGGAAGAGTCGTTGTCGTACAACGAGAATCCCTTCAGTGAAGATGGTCCCACGTGGATCATGAAGGCCATGCACGACCTCGGCCTCACTCTCGCCAACAAGAACGCCGACTACAGGATCGACGGAGAGTTCAGCAACTTCGAGCAGGCCGCCAAGGCGGTCACTCAGCTGACTGGGTCTCTCGTCGACACCGAGGATGCCATCGCACTTCAGATCGGCATCAAGATGGGCAGGCTTGAGGGCCTGCCTCGTGACCCTCGCAATGAGTCCCGGCTCGACACGTACAAGGACCTTGCAGGCTACGCCATCATCCTGTACGCTTACGCTATGAGCCAAGCAGAGGAAGTGGAAGACAAGTGAAGGTCCTCCTGATCGGCAAGACCGAAGTGGATCTGTTCCCCCCTCAGGGGAACTCCCGGCACGTCATGCCCGGCAAGGCCGACAGCTCTGAGTTCCAGCGGCGAGTGTCGGAAGACCACGACTACTGCACGGAGGGCGGACAGGAACTCATCGAGTTCGCCGGTCGCCTGTGCTACGAGTCGTTCGATCTGCCCAACGAGAAGACCAAGACCAACTCGGCATACATCAAGAACATCGTGGCACAGGGGCACGAGAGCGTGCTGGAGCACGTCTCTGTTACGTTCTACGTGGAAGGCGTGAGCCGCAACCTGAGTCACGAGCTGATCCGACACCGCCACCTCAGCTTCTCGGAGCTGTCGCAGCGGTTCGTCAACATGGAGAAGGCGAACGTGGTCATCCCGCCCGCTTATGGCGGCGGGCTGGAGCCTCTCTCGCAACGCCACGCTGAGCTGTACGCCCTCGAAGTGGATGAGTTGCAGGCTGGGACCAAGACGCGCAAGCAGGCCCGCGAGGCGGCCCGCTACGGCCTTCCCAGTGGCATCGAGACCAAGCTCGTGGTGTCCGGGAATCTCCGGGCATGGCGAGACGTTCTCAAGAAGAGGCTCAGCGTCCACGCTGATGCCGAAATCCGGGAGTTCGCGCAGGAAGTCCTGCACACCCTGACCGTTGAGTACCCGGACGTGTTCGCCGACATCAACTACGAGGAGAGCTGATGGCTGACATGCGAGTCGAAGAGATCCCGCATGGCGAGGACCCCAGCCTGGTGATGGAGTTCGTCAAGAACGACATCCCTGCATCCATCAAGGTCACCCTGCATTTCGAGGGCGACTGGTCCAACATGTACGACGACATCGACGAGTCCGAGGATGAGGCTCGCGCTGAGGTTGCGGCACAGTTCCTTCAGCGAGCGGCCCGCCTGTTTGAGCAGTGAGGCGAGTAGCAACAACAAGGCGGAACGGCCGCCTGATCCTGAGAATCGAGGAGCATGATGGGCAAGAAGTACGACAGCTACGCGAAGGCAGCGCAGGCGGAGACGACCTCGCGAGTCCGGTACGAAGCCGAGAAGGTCGGCGGGGACAAGGAGGCGGCTCGCCAGGCAGCGAATGACCTGGCGCAGAACAGCTCCATCGCCAGCGCCCTGTGGGAAGAAGTCAAGGACGACCCCACCGGCTGATAGGCACAAAAAAAGGAGCCCCCACCCGAAGGTGGGGGCTTTCCTCATTACTCTACTTCATCACCCGAAGGGATTGAAGGGAGGCTCGACAACTGTAGGCGGGTCAGCAGGTTCTCCACCGCCGGGAACTGCATCACCCGGCTGATCAGTGAAGCTACCGTCACCAAACTGGCACCCACTCCCACTGTCGCAGACAGGCCAAGAGCAGGGACCAACAGCGGTACCACAGGGATAAGGGCGATCAGCAGCTGGATTGCTGTCCTCGCTGGGCGTATCCACTTGTTCATTCTCAACCTCCGACATATCGGTTCCTCAGTCTCTCTATCTCGATCGCGGTCTCCAGGTCGATCACGCCGGTGGCGTCGATCCCAAAGAGGTGCTGAAGCCCTCTGATGTGAGAGACGGTAGGCTTGTCCATCTCCCCAGTCTCGGGCACGCTGAGCGTGCGCTGAATGTCCTTGATGACGTCAGGCTTGTAGACCTGAACCGGAGCCATCGGCTGCGGCTTGAACCAGGTCGGCCTCAGGTCAGGCAGATCGTGTGCTGTCATTGCTCAACACCAACCTTGATTGCGATCTTATCGAGAACCACCCTGTTAGCCTTGACGTCCCGATGGACTGCCTCGACTTCAGCTCTCTGGGTTATCAGGCTTTCCAAGACTTCAACCCTTGATCTCAATGATATCAGCTCGACGTCACGGTCGGCCTTATCGTCCCTCAGTGCTTCGACCTGAGCTTGCAGTAGATCGACTGTCTCGGAGGCCACAGCCATGGCCTCCTTGTTAGTGGCTCGTCTTCCAGTAACGAACCCTCCCGCCGCTGTGGTAATGGCGAGGATACCCGTAAGGGTATCCACACCTGCGAAGAGACTACTCATGCCACCCCTAAATGCTACGTAGATTCAGCAACCGTCCTGAGGACTACTGTTAGGTAGCCTCCTAGGGTGCCCCCGTTGGGCCCCGGAGGTGCTAGCTGTGTGAACTTCCAGTCGTCGACTATGACCAGGGTGGAGATGTTCTCCACTAGTTCCTGGAAGACTACGACATCCCCGGTTTTGGCTATTCCCTGAAAGCTCTGGAATCTAGCACGAGCGTAGCCATCCCCACCAAGACGCTGACCAGACTTGTCCATCTCCTCATCGAAGAGAAGGAACGTCTGCGTGATCAGCCTCTGGCGAGTGGCGCCAGGCAGTGCCTTGATCTGCCAACCATTCAGAACACCACCCTTGGTGGTGTCTGATCCACGACTAAGCGTGAACTTCAGGGCGACCCAGTTCTGTCGAGTAGCCGGTTGAGGTGTAGACACATCTCCCGTATTCGCAGAGTAGCTGGGACCGTACGTGATGTACGGAATCTCCGAACCGTCCGGTGTCAGCATCGAGAATGCCACGTTGCCCTGGAGTGGGGTGGGCGTACGCAGCGATACGAACCGGTAGAGCTTAGGCTCTTCGGTATTGAAGCGGATCCTACCCGTCTTGAGGTAGCCGCTGGAAACGAGCGTGTTCGGTGAGACGAGCATCGCTCCGTAATTGCGGATGGTGAAGAACGGCCTGTCGGTAGCACCCAAGATGGTGACCGACTGGACTGCACCAGTGCCAATCTGAGAGTAGACGTCGCGGCTGTACGCGTATCTGACGGCCTGCGTGGACTGCTCCTGAATGGCGGCACCCAGGTCCACCTTGAAGAGCCCAGAGGTGCCGTCATGGGCCGTGTCGGACCCAACGTACATGAACCTGTCGTAGCCGACGATGCCAGCGCATCCACCGGTGGGCGAGAAGAGCAGTGGTCCATAGACCACGTCGCCATTGCCGTCGAACTCACCGACTCGGAACCCCTTGTTGGTGGCGATTCCCATGAACGAGCCGATGTAGCCGTAGATGCTATTGATCTTCTCTCCCGTCGGCATGACGGACGTCTGGGTGGGCACCACAGTCTCCACCGTGAGTGCACCTGAGACCGAGAAGTCGGGGGTGAACTTGAAGATGGCCGACTGGGTGGAGTTCCTGCCCGCTGCATAGATAGCGGTAGGTCCCTCGGTGATCGAGGTCCACTTCCAGTTGGGGTCGGTGTGCGTGTAGGTGAAGGTGTAGTTCGCAACGTTGTCGATAGCGAGCGTCGCACCCGTGTTGAGTGGAGCGAAGTACACCTTGTTGTCGATGCCGACAGCCACTCGGTTCTTGACGAACCCGATGGCACCCCCTGAAGGGGTGCCCGTGAAGCTGAACATCTTGGTGGGTGCGCCAGCATCCACACCAGACCACACGCCATCAGTCATGAGGATCAGGCTGCGGTTGCCGGTGCTGGATATGTCGAGGACGGACCCCACGGAGGTGAAGAGAACGCCTGCGGTAGTCGTGTCGTCGATGTTCCACAGGTTGCCACCATCTACCAGCCATGCCGAGTCGACTCCGTTGGAGCGGACGTAACCCTGGATTCGGGAGACCGTGCCACTCAGGGTCAGCTTGAAGAAGACGTCCCGGATCAGCGAAAGCTGACCGGGAGTCCATGGATCCACACCAAGCGACTCGGCGTAGCGAGTGTCGAACGCCCTCACGTAGGGGTTCTGCGTGTCGGGGTCCTGATAGATCAGGCCAGCCCCACCGGAG
>Ga0307323_10000378_pt1 | contig 13955 bp, 14 predicted proteins | sample ER_DNA_381_FD_194496 | JGI IMG/M metagenome (GOLD analysis project Ga0307323, IMG submission 194496) | Bulk soil microbial communities from the East River watershed near Crested Butte, Colorado, United States - ER_DNA_381 | ecosystem: Environmental > Terrestrial > Soil > Floodplain | place...
CGCGGCAGCGCGGACACCATCGCCACGCCGTCAGCTCGCCCATGAGCGCAACAATAGGAGCTGCACGCCAACGAAACAGGAGGCCGCGACGCCCAGGTTCGTCCCCGCAACCGTCACCGAGCTCTCACGGGTGCCGCTGCTCGCCGGTCTTCCCGGCGAGCGACTGACCGAGATCGCGCAGCACATGGAGCGCGAGGAGGTGCCACCCGGCCGGGCCGTGGTGCGCGAGGGCGACAGCGCCGAGCGCTTCTACGTCGTCCTCTCGGGCCTCTTCGCCGTCAGCCAGGAGGACCTCGGCCCGCGGCGGGTGCTGCGTCCGGGCGAGTACTTCGGCGAGGTCGCGCTGGCGATGGACATCCCGCGGACGGCCTCGGTGCGCGCGCTCACGCCCGCTGTCGTGGCAAGCTGCGACCACGCCGCCTTCGACGAGTTGCTGCGGCCGCTCTTCGCGGACGACGGTTGATCAGGCGGCGTTCAGGGCCCTTCAGCCATCGTTCGGGGTCGTGCGCGCGACACGCTTGCCTCTGCTCGGGCTCGCCGCTCTTGGCCTGCTCTCGGGTCTCGCGTGCTCGTCGTCCTCGAAGCACGTCGGCGTAGCCGATTCGACTACGCGGACGACCGTGAGGCGAGCCGCTCCGCCCAAGCCGCGAACGCTCGCGGTGATCGAGCGAACCGTCGGCTCGCTTTCGCAGCCGCTGCAGGACGCGGCCTTCGCGCCTAGCGGCTCGGGTGCGATCCTGCTCGGCGGGCTGAACGCCGCGGACACCTCGGTCGCGGACGTCCGCTTCGTGTCCCTGCACCGCGATGCGACCAGAGGGTCGCTGCCCGGCGTGCGACACGACGCCGCCGCGGTCAGCCTGGGCGGCTCGGCCTACGTCTTCGGCGGCGGCAACGGGCCAAGCCAGCTGGACGAGATCGTCAAGGTCGCTGCGAGTGGGCGGGCAAGCGTGGTAGGCCGCCTGCCGCAACCCGCATCCGACGTCTCCGCAGCCGTGCTCTCGGGCACCGCCTACGTCGTGGGCGGGTTCACGGGCACTCGCTGGCTGAACACGATCCTCGCCTGGAAGCCAGGGTCGGCGCCGCGTGTGGCGGCGCGCTTGCCGGTGGCGCTCCGCTACGCCGCCGTCACCGCAGCCGGCGGCAAGCTCCTGGTCGCCGGAGGGTCGATGCCGAGCGGAAGCGCCAGCCGAACGGTGCTCGCGTTCGACCCCGCCGCGGGAACGGTGCGCGCGATCGCCCGCCTCCCGGCTGCGCTCACGCACGCCGCCGCGGCGACGCTGCACGGGATCGCCTACGTGATCGGCGGCCGCGGCGCGGTCGCGGGCTCCGCGACCGCACGCATCTCGGCGATCGACCCCGCGACCGGCCGGCTCCGCCGCGCGGGCGCGCTGGCCACACCCCGCTCCGACCTGGCCGCCGTGGCCGTGCCCAACGGCATCCTGCTCGCCGGCGGCCGCAGTCCGGCCGGCACGTCCTCCGCGATCGGGGAGCTGGTCAAGGCGCTCCCGCACCGGCACGTCGCCCGGCCCCTCCGGCGTCCGGTCTCGAGCTCGAACGTCTACGCGGCCGACGCGGCCGGCCGGATGAGCCCTGCCGTCCGCAACGCGCGCGCGCTCGTCTATGTCCCGAACAGCCAGAGCGACACCGTCGACGAGATCGACCCGCGTACCTACAAGGTCGTCCGCAGCTTCCCGGTCGGAACGCTTCCGCAGCACGTGACGCCGTCCTACGACCTGAAGACCCTCTACGTGCTGAACGACCTCGGCAACAGCCTGACGCCGATCGACCCGACCACGGGCCTGCCCGGGAAGCCGATCCCGGTAGCCGACCCCTACAACATGTACTTCACGACCGACGGGAGCTACGCGATCGTGGTCGCCGAGCGGCTCTCTCGGCTCGACTTCCGTTTCCCGCACACCTTTCGCCTGCACCACTCGCTGCACGTCCCCTGTCGTGGCGTCGACCACATGGACTTCTCGCCCGACGGGCGGTACCTGATCGCGACCTGCGAGTTCTCGGGCCAGCTGATCAAGGTCGACGTGCGCAGCGAGAAGGTCGTGGGCGTGCTGACCCTCGCCGGCGGGGGCATCCCACAGGACGTGAAGCTCTCGCCCGACGGCAAGGTCTACTACGTCGCCGACATGGGCCGCGGCGGCGTCTGGGAGGTGTCGGGCTCGCCCTTCCGCGTGCGCCGCTTCATCCGCACGGGTGCAGGCACCCACGGCCTGTACGTCAGCCGCGACGCGACCCGCCTCTACATCACCAACCGCGGCGAGGGCTCGATCTCGGTGCTCGACCTGCGCTCGCGCAAGCTCGTCGCCAAGTGGCGGATCCCCGGAGGCGGCAGCCCGGACATGGGCAACGTCTCGGCGAACGGCCGTGTGCTCTGGGTCTCAGGCCGGTGGAACGACGTCGTCTACGCGATCGACACCCGCACCGGCAAGCTGCTCGCCAAGATCCCGGTGGGAGCGAGCCCGCACGGCCTCTGCGTCTGGCCGCAGCCCGGCCGGTACTCGCTCGGCCACACGGGGATCCTGCGCTAGCCAGCTCGCGTTCACCTCGATGCGGTCTCCGCTGACGAAGCGGCCGGGAAGCCCGCGGCTGTCGAGCCACGCGGGACCGTCATCCCCGAGCAGGAAGGCGGCCTTTGCGGCCACGTCGGCAGCGAGGCAGGTCGAGCCGCAGACGGTGACCTCGTCCCACGGGCTCGTGGACGGACGGCCGGTGGCCGGGTCGATCAGGTGGTGCTGCTCCTCGCCGCCGCGGAGCCAGCGGCGCTTGCTGCGACCGCTCGTGGCGAGGCCGCCGGAGACGAGGCGAACCGAGCCGCCGTCAAGCAGCGAGACGTCGATCTCTCCGCGCGTGGCCAGGTCGCCTCCGGCCGAGACGAAACCCGGCCCGGAGAGCAGCCGCGCAGCGTCGTCGACCGCAGCGGCTTTGACGACCCCGTTCAGGTCGAGGTGGACACCCGCGCCCAGCACGAGCACGTGTCCGAGCAGCGTCACTCGGCCTGTCGGCTGCGCCGCACCCGCGGGCTCGTTCGTGGCCTTGATCGCAGCGAAGTCGCGGTCGTAGCCGGCGGCCTCGAGCGCGGCGCCGAGGGTTGGGTCGACGAGCCCACCGGTCGACTCGCGCGCCCGCAGAGCCAGGCCGACCATCCGTGAGAAGAGCGCCGAGACGAGGGTCGCTCCGCCTGCCGCGTTCACACGGCTGAGCTCGCTCTCGGGCCGGAAGCGGCTGAAGACCGCGTCCCGTTCCTCGAACAGCCGTCGAATGCGCGCGAGCTCACCCGCCGAGGCGCCCTCGACGACGACGTCGCAGCCCATGGACTCGAACACCACGGGCCCAGCATGCAGGCCGTTCCTTAACGGGAGCTGAGAACGGCGTCCGAGAGCGCGGGCCACGCCTCGAGCGCCCAGGGGCCGAAGTCGAGGTCGGTGAGGCAAGCGAGGGCGACGTCCGCCTCCGGGTCGACCCAGAGGAAGGTGCCGCTGCCGCCGAAGTGGCCGAAGGTGCGCGCGGAGTTCGTCTCGCCGGTCCAGTGCGGCTGCTTCGAGTCGCGCAGCTCCAGGCCGAGGCCCCAGTCGTTCGGGTCCATGCGTCCGATATCCGGCAAGACGCCGACGAGGCCGGGGAACTGGACCGAGGTCGCCTCGGCGAGCGTCTCGGGCGCGACGAGCCGCGGCCGCTGCAGCTCCGCGGCCAGGCGTAGAAGGTCGTCGAGGCTTCCCTGCAGGCCGGCGCCCGGCGAGCCACGCAGCTCGGCCCGCGTCTCGAGCGGCCCGAGCACGGCCGCGCGAAGGTATTCCGGGAACGGCATCTCGGCTGCCGCGGCGACGGTCTCGGCCAGCACCTCGAAGCCGGAGTTCGAGTAGATCCGCCGCCGGCCGGGCTCCGAGATCGGCGTCCGGCCCTCGAAGGGAAGCCCGGAGGCGTGCGCGAGCAGGTGCCGCACCGTCGAGCCCGGAGGGCCGGCCGGCTCGTCGAGGTCGACGATCCCCTCCTCGGCGGCAACGAGCGAGGCGAGGGCGGTGGCAGGCTTGGTGACCGACGCCCAGCGGAATACCTGCTCCCGAGGCCCGTGCGCACCGATCTCCTCCCCACCACGCAGGACGCCCACGGCTGGCGTCTCGGCCGGCCAGCCCTCGACCTGTCGCAGCGCATCCATAGCCTCGATACTAGGAGGCATCTCGCAAGGAGGGCCCGATCTCAGGTATCCGAGTTAGGCAGTCAGACGGCCCCACCGGCCAAGCCGGTGCAGCCTCTATGGTCGGCGCCGCCAAGTCGGCGCCTTGGCGATGAAACGGCAGCTCGTCCCGGCTGTCTCGCCGTTCGCCGAGGCAGCCGGCTACTCGCGCGTCGTCCGCGTCGGGCAGCACGCCTTCGTCGCCGGGACGGCGCCGATCATGCCCGACGACGCCGACCCGCCGTCCGACGCGTTCGGCCAGACCCACCGCTGCCTCGAGATCGCGATCACCGCGCTCGCCGAGGCGGGCGCGTCGGCGGCCGACGTCGTCCGGACGCGGATCATGCTCACGCGCGCGAAGGACTTCCCCGAGATCGCCCGCGCCCATGGCGAGGTCTTCCGAGACATCCGTCCCGTGAACACGAGCTACATCGTCGCGGGGCTGCTCGACCCGCGCTGGCTGCTCGAGATCGAGCTCGAGGCCGTGGTCTCCGGATGAAGCAGATCTACCCCGCCACGATCACCGGCAAGAGCTTCGCTCCCGGCGGCAGCGTGCTCGACCACAACTTCGGCTCCGGCGAGCCGTACACGCTGGGAGTCGAGGAGGAGTACATGCTGCTCGACCCCGAGACCTTCGACCTCGTGCAGCACGTCGAGGCCGTCCTCGCGGCCGCGGAGGGGCACGAGCTCGAGCAGCGCGTGAACCCCGAGCTGATGCAGTCGGTGCTCGAGATCGCGACCCCCGTCTGCCACACCGCGGCCGAGGTCGAGAGCGAGCTGAAGACGCTGCGCACCTACGTGATCGGCCTCGCCGCCGAGCGCGGCCTGCGCGTTGGCTCCGCGGGCACGCATCCGTTCAGCCTGTTCGAGCGCCAGCGGATCACGGCGCGCGACCGCTACCGGCACCTGGTCGACCAGCTTCAGTACGTCGCGCGCCGCGAGCTGATCTTCGGGCTCCACATTCACGTCGCCGTCGACGACCCGGAGAAGGCGATCCAGATCGTGAACGGCCTGCTCGCGCACCTGCCCTCGCTGCTCGCGCTCTCGGCGAGCTCGCCCTTCTGGCGCGGCGAGGCGACCGGGCTCGCCTCGAGCCGCCAGATGGTGTTCGCGGCCTTCCCGCGCTCCGGGCCGCCCCCGCGCTTTCGCGACTACGCGGACTACGCCGAGGTCGTCGGCCAGCTCGAGAAGACCGGCTGTATCGCGGACTACACGCACATCTGGTGGGACATCCGCCTGCACCCGCGCTTCGGCACCGTCGAGATCCGGATCTGCGACGCGGTCACTCGCGTCGAGGACGCGGTCGCGCTGACCGCCTTCTGCCAGGCCCTCGTCAAGCTCTACTCCGAGCGCTACGCCGTCGGCGCCGAGATCCCGTCCTACCACCGGATCCTCACGACCGAGAACAAGTGGCTCGCCGCGCGCTACGGGCTCGAGGCGCCCGTGATGGATCTCGCCACCGGCCGGCGCAACCGGGTCCCCGTCGCCCAGCTCGTGCGGCGAACGCTGAAGGAGATCGAGCCGCACGCGCGCGAGCTCGGCTGTGAGCACGAGCTCGAGGGCATCCGGGAGATCCTGGCCAGGGGCAACGGCTCGGACCGCCAGCGGCGCATCTGGAACGCGAACCGCGACATCGTCGAGGTCGTCCGCGAGATCGCGGAGGCCACCGAAGAGGCGGCTGTCCCGGCCTAGCCGGTTCGCGAGGGCGGCGCCCCACCGACGGCGCCGCCCTCACGTCTGCGCCTCAGTCGCTGACGACGATCCGCGCCGTGCCGCCGTCGCTCGGGCTCGCAGTCCGCGTCCCGCCGAAGGAGGCACGCACGCGCCAGTGGCCGATTGCCGGCGGGCGCCACGAGATGCCGGTTCTTCCGTCGCCTCCGAGCCGTAGCCGATAGAGCCGGTAGAAGTGCCAACCGGTGAGCGGGTCGAAGCGGTCGAGCTCGAGCCTCACCACGCCGGCGGAGCTGAACGCGACCGCGACGCCGATCGCCACGGAAGCGCCCTGCCGAACGGTGGCGCTGCGGGAGCCGTTCGCCAGAACCGTCGTCGTCGTCAGCCCTCGCTCGAGCAGTGAGATGCGGTAGCGACCCCGCGCTCCGGACTCCGCCCGCACGGCGACGAAGTAGGTTCCACGGCCGAGGCTCGCGGTCAGCGGGCCCGGGCCGTCCGAGGACGAGAGGCGGTGGCCATTCTCGCTCAGGAGGATCAGCTGCGCGGACGAGGGTCCCCGGAGCGTGAGCGTCACGTCGCTACGGCCCCCGACCCGGAAGCGGTACAGGTCGACGACATCGATGCGGGTCCCGGAAAGCGTGCCGCCTCGCGTCTCCATGTTCCGCAACAGCAGCCCGGGAGCCATGTCGTCGGGCCCAGCGACGGCGGCCTGCAGGTGATACCGCTGCCGACCCGGGCGCTCGTCCGAGGCCGTGACCAGCAGCGTGTAGCGCCCGGTGCCGCCGTATCCGGGCGTGTAGGTGAGGTAGCCGCCGCAGGGGAGGACGTGCAGCGGTGCGGCGCCCGCGAACGAGCGCGTGTGCGGCCTGAAGAGCGAGAGCGTGATGCAGCGCCCGCGGGCCGGGGAGAGGTTGATGCGGTACTCGACGCCTGCGCGCATCCGCAGCGACCAGGCGTCGTCGAAGTCCGTGATCGGCTCGACCCACGAGCCGACGCCCGTACCCGGCAGTGCGCGTCCGGGAGGCTTAGACGACGGTTCCTGGCGGAACATCGTCAACTTGAACCGGCCGTCGTCGGACGAGGGCTCACGACCGACCACGACCAGGTAGTCGCCGCCGCTGCCGATGAACGAGAAGGCGCCGCGACCGTCGTCGCCGGTCGCCGTGCAGCCGACGGGCGTCAGGCGCGACCGCACCGCGCGGTAGACGGACACGACCGCGTCCAGGTCTCCGATCGCGTTCAAGCGGACGACCAGGCGGCCGGCCTGAGTGCCCGACAGCCGGTACCAAACGGTGTCGTGCGTCCGTCCGCACCCGGAGCGTGGATCCTTCGGGTCGTCGGTTGCCCCGACGGTCGTGCCCGCGATCGTCGCGGGCAAGCTGTCGACCGCCGTAGCGCTTGCGCGGTTGTCATTCGACGGCGGGGTTGGGCCCGCCGCCACGGACGGGCCGGCGAACGCTGCCGCCGGGATGATCAGGAGCGCGACGATCGCTGTGACTGTGGCTGGTGCTCTCACGGGGAGCCTCCTTCGGTGGGGTGAGGCCACCGTCTCTCGCGCACGCAACGGCCCCGCCACAGGCGCGTAACGGTTGTGCGACAAACCGGTACCGAGCAGGCGGGGGTCCCCGCGTGATGCCGACAGGGGCGCTAGCCCGGACTGACCTCGAACGTCTTCGTGTCGATGCGCGCGAGAACCTTGCTCCCACGCACGAGCACGACCCTGTGCGCCTCCATGCGCATCCTGACCTTCCACAGCCAATCCACGTTTGCCGGAAGCGACCGAAGGTCGATGCAGACCGCTCGGCGATGGGCGGTGTCGAGCGCATGAACGAACGGCTTCTTGTCCGTGCGCGAGTAGAGCGTGTATGCCCATGTGCCGCCGCCGCTCTCCACGCGGGTCACCGGGAGGCCGTTCATCTTCTCGTCGGGCTCGCGCCGGTCGACGATCGCGCCGCGATAGAACCGTTGCTTGTCGAGATCGAATGCCCGGACGGAGTACGAAACGGAGTTGTCGAGGTCTCGCAACTGGAGCAGGTACAGGATCGAGCCGTCGGGTGAGAGCGCGTCGAAGGCGTAGGCCCCATGGAGCGTGATCCGCTGTCGAACCTTGAGCGTGCGCGGGTCGAGAACCAGGAATCGCGTGCCTTGTCCACCTGCGCCGGATGCCAGCACGAGCCGGGGGGCGTGCCGAGCGAGCCCTCCGGTGTCGCCGCCGTAGGTCACGAGCGGGACGCCGAAGTGGCCCTTCAGGTACCGCGACCGCACGACGCGTCCGCCGTGGACGCGGACCTTTTCGACCAGTGTCCCGCGCCCCGCGGCGAGGGCTAGAAACCGGACGTCGCCTCCGGGCCGTTTGACGCCGATTCCGGCGTCGAGCCCCGGCGATGGGCCTGCTCCCGCCGCATAGCCCGCGAGCGCCAGCGCTCCGGCTGCCATCGCGGCGCACGTACGTGCGATCTTCATCGTCTCCTCCTTGCCGACACTGCTAGTACATCTGGACCTCGCGAGAGGTTCCATCCGTACGTCGGGCGGGCTCAACAGACGACAGTAACGCCGTCAGCCGAGCGTCACGCGGAACGTCTTCCTGTCGACCCGGGCGACGACCTTCCGGCCCAGTTGCAGGAGCAGGTCGCCACCTGAGACCCGCAGGCGGACGCGCCAGAGCGCATTGGCCGAGCGCTTCCAGGGCACATCGACGCAGAACGCTCGCCGGTGAACGGTGTCGAGCGCGTGCACGAACGGGCCCTTCTTCGTGCGCGAGTAGAAGGTGTACGCCCAGGAACCGTCGCCGCTCTCGACGCGCGTGAGCGGCATCCCGGTCATCTTCTCGCCGGGCTCGCGCCGGTCGACGACCGGGCTCGCGTAGAGCCGCCTCGTGTTCACGTTAAGCGCCCGCACCGAGTACGGCTGCACGCCCGCCGCGTTCGGGCCGCCGAGGTACTGGATGAGGTACATGAGCGACCCGGTCGGCGAGAGCGCATCGAACGCCCACACGCCCGGGAGGCGGATGCGCGCCTTCGTCCGGAACGTGGCCGGGTCGACGACGGCGATCCGGGTGAGCGTGCCGACATGGTGCGAGACGAGCACGAGCCGCTTGCCGTTTCGCGCGAGCCCTCCGCTGGTGTTGTCGAAGGCCACGAGGGGAATGCCGAACGATCCACGCAGATAGCGCCAGCGGTTGACCCTGCCGCCCTTCACCGTGACGGCTTCGAGAAGCGTCCCGCGGCCGGCCGGGACGGTCACGTAGCGGATAGCGCCCTTCGGCCCGACCACCCCGGTCCAGCCGAAGCTCTCACCGGGCGAGGGGCCTCCCCCATCTGCGGCGGCGACCGCCGCCCATGTCGCGGCGAAGATCGTTGCGAGTGCCAGCGTCCGTCTCATCGCTCCTCCTGGTTCGACGGACGTAGTACGGCGGGACCTCAGTGCGGGGTCCATCCGTATTGGCGGCGATGGACCTCTCACGCGAAGACGCTCGTATAGTCGGCACGCCATGGCGGGCTCCGGCCGCGACGAGCGAGCCTGGGTGGGGCGGGCCCAGGCCGGGTCGGCCTCTGACTTCGAGGCCCTCTTCCGCGCGCACTGGGGGCCGGCTTACCGCGCCGCCTACCTCGTCGTCCGGGACGCGGCCGCTGCCGAGGACATCGCCCAGGAAGCGTTCCTCGCCGCGGTGCGGGCACTCGACCGCTTCGATCGCCGCCGGCCGTTCGGCCCGTGGCTGCACCGGATCGTGGTCAACCGCGCGATCGACTGGTCCCGCGCCCGCGCGCTGCGACCTGAGGCCGAGCAGGTGGACGCGCCTGCGCCCGAGCGGCCCGAGCACGACGACGAGCTTCTGCGCGAGCTGGGGCGACTCTCGCCGGAGCACCGGGCGGTGATCGTCCTGCGCTACCTGCTCGACTACACGCCTGGCGAGATCGCGGAGCTCCTCGAGCTGCCACGCGGCACGGTCAACTCGCGCCTGCGCCGCGGGCTCGACTCGCTGAAGGAACGGCTCGAGTGAGGTTCCGAGCTCCGGGAGAGCACGAGGCCGAGGAGCGCACCTGGGCCGTCGTGCGCAGGGCCTACGCCGAGCGGGAGCCCGTCGCCTGGCCACGCCGCCATGCGCGGCCGCTCGTCGCTGCGGCCGTCGTCGGCGCCGTGATCGCCGCTGCGCTGAGCCCACCCGGGCGCTCGGTCGTCCGCTCGCTGCGCGAGTCGGTCGGAATCGAGCGGGCCGAGCCGGCGCTCTTCTCGCTGCCGTCGCCCGGACAGCTGCTGGTCACGAGCCGACGCGGCGCCTGGCTGGTGCACCGCGACGGCTCGAAGCGGTTGCTTGGCCACTACCGGGACGCCTCCTTCTCGCCACACGGCCTCTTCGTCGCGGCCACGCGCGCGAACCAGCTCGTCGTGCTCGACCCAAAGGGCGGCGTGCGCTGGACGCTCGCGCGGCCGGGGCCTCGCTTCCCCGCCTGGACGGGAAGCCGGACGGACACGCGCATCGCCTACGTCGCGGGCGGGCGGCTGCGCGTCGTGGCCGGCGACGGCACCGGCGATCGCGTCATCGGCCGCGCCGCACCGGTTGCGCCGGCCTGGCGGCCCGGCCCAGGACGCGTGCTCGCGTACTCCGACGGTCGGCAGGCCGTGGTCGTCGAAACCGACAGCGGCGCCGTCCTGCTGCGGACGGCCGAGCCGCCTGCGAAGCTCGCCTGGTCGGACGACGGCCGCCTGCTGCTCGCGTTCAGGCCGTTCGGGCTGCGCGTCTACGACCGCCGCGGGCGCGTCGTCCTGCAGGACGATCCCTCGGACGTGACGCACGACTCCGACGCGGCCTTCGCGCCCGGGACGGGCGAGCTGATGGTGATCCGGGTGCACGGGCTGCAGAGCGACGTCTTCGCAGGGCGCAGCGGCCAGACCGTCTACCGCGGCACCGGCGTCTTCGACCAGCTCGCCTTCTCGCCGAACGGGCGCTGGCTGCTCGTCTCCTGGCCGACCGCGAACCAGTGGGTGTTCGTGCGCGCGAAGCCGCGGCGGATCGTCGGCGTCGCGCGGATCACGCAGCAGTTCGGCCGGTCGGCGCACATCGCCGACTGGTGTTGCGCGTAAGCTCGCCCGGTGCTGGAGGTCGGCGAGCAGTTCCCGGACGCGAAGGTCTGGATGGGGCCGCAGGAGCCGGTCTCGCTGCGCGAGCTCGCGGCCGAGAAGCCGCTCCTGCTCCTCTTCTATCTCTTCGACTGGTCTGCGACCTGAACGAACGAGATGGAGCTCCTGCGTGACAGGAGCAAGGAGTTCGAGGAGGCGGGCGTACAGGCCGCCGGCGTCTCTCGCGACTCGCCCTGGACGCACATCGCCTGGATGCAGGCGCTCGACCTGAACTTCCCGCTGCTGTCGGACTGGAACGCGGAGGCCGTGCACGCGTTCGGCGTCGCGCACGAGTTCCGCGGGTTCAAGGACGTCGCCGAGCGGACGGCCTTCCTGGTCGACAGGAGTGGTACGGTCCGCGGCGCATGGCGGTACGAGGCGGCAGAGGTGCCGGACTTCGACGAGCTGCTCTCGGCCGCCCGGGCCTTGTAGCGCTCGTCGTCGCGCTCTACCTCGGCGCGGGGCTGCTGGCGACGGCGCCGCAGCTCGGGCACATCGGCTCGCACTTCTTCGCGGAGGCGACTCCCGTGCCCGGCGAGGCCGCGGCCGGCGACCACCTCCAGGCCGAGTACCACCTCTGGCTCGTCGGGCACCAGCTCGAGCACGGGAGCGCGCCGTGGCGCGACCCGTACACCTTCCGGCCCGAGAGCCCGCCGCGCTGGAACTTCGGCGGCTGGCCGTTCGGGCTGCCCTTCTGGCCGCTGCACGCGCTGTTCGGGCCTGTGCTCGGCTGGAACCTCTTCCTGCTGCTGACCTACCTCGCGGCGGGCGCGTTCGCATACCTCTGGCTGCGGGAGCTGCAGCTGCCCGTGGGCGCGTCGCTCGCCGGCGGGCTCGTGTTCGCGCTCGCGCCCTACCGGGTCGCCCAGAGCGCAGGACACTTGCGCGGGCCGATCTCGGCGCTGCTGCCGCTTGCGGTCTGGGCGTTCGAACGCTCGCGGCGAGGCTCGCGCTGGTGGCTCGTCGGGGCGGGCGCAGCCCTCGCCTCGATCCCGTTCTCGGACGTGCACCTCGCGCTCGGGACGATCCCGTTCTTCCTGCTCTACTGCCTCTGCCGCGGAGGACGCGTCGGCGCCGTGCTGGCGACCGTGCCGGCGGTCGCGGCTGCGCTTCTCGTCGGACACTTCTCGACAACGGGCCTCGGCTCCGGAGGCCGATCGCTGCGCGAGGTGGCGCACTACTCGGCGACCGGGCTCGACTTCGTCACGCGTCACGACCGCCACGGGCTCGAGAGCTTCGTCTTCCTGGGCTGGCTGACGCCACTGCTCGCGCTGGCCGGGCTCGTGCTGCTGCTGCAGGCGCGACGGTTCGGGCTCGCGGCCGCCCTGGCGATCGGCGCGGTCGTGCCGTTGCTGCTCGCGCTCGGGACGCACTTCCCGCTCTACTCGGAGCTCTGGCACCACTTCCCGCCGTTGCGCTACCCACGCGTGCCCGAACGGCAGCTGCCGGTCGCCTGCCTCGCGCTGGCCGGGCTGGTTGCGTTCGCCGTCGCCCGGCTGCGCTGGATCACGGTGGTCGCCGCGGCGATCCTGTTCCTGGCCGTCGACCTGCACGTGTCGGTCTACGACGCGGCCGCGGCCGATCGCGGGAACCGCGCCTACGCGGCGCTGCGGGCCGCGCCTCCCGGGCGGCTGCTCGAGGTGCCGGTGCTCCACCCCTCGGTCCAGCTCGGCAGCATCTACCCGTATTACGACCAGGCCGCCCCGCGCGAGCGGCCCGGCGGCTACTCGACGACCGCGCCGAACGCGGCGGCGAGGCTCTCCCTGCGGCTCGCCGAGCTGAACTGCGGCGACTGGCGCCCCGGCACCGGCGAGCTGCTGCGTCGGCTAGGCGTGCGCTACGTCGCCTTCCATCGCGGCCTCGCGGGTGAGACGGGCTGGTTCGCCTGGCGCGCGCTCCAGCAGCACGGCTTCGGCCAGCTCGCGCGCGACGGCGCGGTGACGATGCTCGAGCAAGGTCGTCCCGGAGGCGTCTCGCCCGTAAAGGAGCCCGGCGCGCGCATCGTCGTCTGCCCGGGCTGGAACAACGGCTCGCCGCGCATCCGGCACGCCGCGCTGTGGACGCGCGGGCGGCGGCTGCAGGTCGTGCTCACGACGCGAGAACCGGTACGAGTGGCCTTTGCGGTCGACGGGAACCGTGTTCGCTCGTTCAAGGTCACCGTCGGCAACCGGGTGAGGATCCCGCTCGGCGCCGCCGGTTGGCACCTGGTCGGGATGGATGTCGTCCGCGCAGACCGAGGTCTGCGCGCCCGCGTCACATCCCCATAGCGCCTGCGCGGCGCTCTCGGTCTACATGCCCATTGCGTGGTACCCGGCGTCGACGTAGAGCGTCGTCGCGGTCGGAGAGCAGGTACGCACCGGCGGCGCCCACGTCGTCGGCGTCGATCGGCCGGTGGAGCGGCGCGCGCTCCTCGAACAGCGACTCCATCGTCGGGAAGCCGGCGATCGAGCGAGCGGCAAGCGTTCGCACCGGCCCCGCCGAGACGGCGTTCACTCGGATGTTCTTCTGACCGAGATCCCAGGCGAGGTAGCGCACGGACGAGTCGAGCGTCGCCTTCGCCACGCCCATCACGTTGTAGTGCGGCACCGCGCGCTCGCCGCCGAGGTAGGTCATCGTCAGGATCGAGCCGCCTCCGGCGGCCTCCATCAGCGGCTCGGCGAGCCGCGCACAGGCGACGAGCGAGTAGGCCGAGACGTCGAGAGCCATCCAGAAGCGGTCGCGCGGGGTGTCGGTGAAGCGGCCCTCGAGATCCTCGGCGGCGGCGTAGGCGACGGAGTGCACGAGCAGGTCGAGCTCGCCGCCGAAGGCTTCGCCGACCTCGCCGAAGACTCGCTCCAGGTCCTCGTCGGAGCGCACGTCGCACGCGGTCACGAGCGGTGACTCGACAATCTCGGCAAGCTCGCGCACGCCCTTCTCGATCCGCTCGCCCTGGTAGGTGAAGGCGAGGCTCGCTCCGCCCTCGGCGAGCCGCTTTGCGATC
>Ga0307323_10000384_pt1 | contig 13810 bp, 11 predicted proteins | sample ER_DNA_381_FD_194496 | JGI IMG/M metagenome (GOLD analysis project Ga0307323, IMG submission 194496) | Bulk soil microbial communities from the East River watershed near Crested Butte, Colorado, United States - ER_DNA_381 | ecosystem: Environmental > Terrestrial > Soil > Floodplain | place...
GAGGCGGATCGCCCGGCCGGGGCGCTTCCACCGCATCAGCGCCCGGGGCAAGTCGAGGTAGACGAAGTGAAGTGACGCGGCGCGCGAGGCCGGGTCCGCCTCGATCGCCGGCCGGTTGTTCGCGCGCGTGAGCACCCACACGTCGTTCGTCCGCGCGGCGGCGCGAGCCCACAGCCAGCCCGCGCCGGGCTCGGAGCCCCTGCCGGGCTCGCAGGCGTACGCCGAGAGGAGCACCTTGCGGTTAGCTGCGGACAAGGGTCCTCCTCCGCACTCGATTGCGCACCGACTGCGGCATCACGGCGCGCACGGCCGCCGCGGCTCTCATCGAGACGGGGAGCGATCCCCGGAGCGCGGCCTGCACGATCCAGCCGCTTTCGACCGTGTACTCGGTCACGGGGAGGCTCGGGACGTGCCACCGCTCCGCCGACGCACGGTACAGCCCCCAGCGGAGCGAACGGCTCGCCGCGTACGCGGCCCGCTCGAGCTCGGCCGCGAGCGCCGGATGGCCGATGCCGCCCGGCGGGGCGAAGAAGCGCACGGGCTCCTCGACGACCGCTTCGAGCCGTGCCTTCGAGTCGCGGACCTGCACGCGCAGCTCCTCCCGTGACAGACCGGCGAGTGGCGCGTGGTCGAGCGCGTGCGAGCCGACGACGTGCCCAAGCGCCACGAGCTCGCGCAGAGCCGCGTCGTCGAGATGTCCCTCGCGACCCAGCACGCCGAAGGTGACGAAGAAGACCGCGGGGATGTGCCGCGCGGCGAGCTCGCGCGCGACCTCGAGGTGGTCGCCGGTCGCATCGTCGAAGGTCACGACGACGCTCTCCGGCTCCGGCCGGGCGAGCTCGACCGAGAACGGTCCGCGGTCCGCCAGCGCGTCGAGCAGCACGCCGAAGCTCTCGCGGCGGACGTCGTGAGCGCGCTCGGCTCGTTCGACGACACGGTGGAGCGTCAGGACGCAGGCTCCCCGCCGCAGCTGCGACCCGGTCACGAGGCGGCCTCCCCGAGCAGCGCGAGCCCTCGCCTCCGCACCTCGGCGACTCCGGGGAACCCGGCGCGCGGCGCGGTCCCGAGCGTGTGCTCAAGGTAGTGCTGCAAGACTGCCCGCCCGCTCGGGGCGTCGACGCCCAGCCGGCGCGAGGCCGCGGCCGTCACCGGACCGGGGCCTGTCGCATCCGCGACGATCTGCTCGAGCGTCTCCTCGGCGCCGCGGAGGTAGCGCTGGATGCGCCAGTGGAAAATATCCTCGAGCGGCGAGCCCAGCCTGGTCTCCTCCCAGTCCCAGAGGGCGAGCCGACCGCCGGGCTCGACGCCCGAGTTCCAGGGTGCGAAGTCGCCGTGGATGGGTTCTCCACCTCGGCTGCCGATCGCAGGCGCGAGGACGTCGCGGAGGCGCCTCAGCTCGGCGAGCGCCGCAAGCTCGGTGTGTCCGAGACGGCGATCCGAGACGAACGAGGCGCGCAGCGGCGCGAGCAGCAGGACGACGCTCCCTCGCCACTCGAAGCAGTCGAGGACGCGAGGCGGGACCAGCACCTCGAGGTCGGCCGACGCGAGCGCCGACAGGACGTCGCGCTCGTGGAGGAGGTCGCGTCGGCTCTCCCGCGCGACCTTCGCGAAGGCGATCGTCCGCGCGCCCGCGCGGACGGCGAGCACGGCTCGCTGCCCACGCGCGGCGTCCCCCGTCGCGAGCGCCGCCAGCTCGACGTGCGCTGCGCCGAGCCGTCGACCGAGTTCGGCCGCAAGGCCGTCCTCAATCGCGAGCGGAAGTCCGCGGACGACGCCGAAAACTCCCGTTCTGTGCGCGAGCTCGAGCGCGAGCGCGCCAGCCGCCTGGCGCGGACGGAAGGGACGGTAGAGGCGTGTCCCGAGCGGCCCTGGCCCACCGACGCCGTCGGGCAGGATCCACCGCGCTTGGCGGCGGATCGACACGAGGGAGTACCGGCGGCCACCGCGACGGAGCCCGCCGAGCGCCGAGAGCGCGAACCGAATCGGCCGGTTGTCCCCCTGCCGCTCGACGAGACGGTCCTCGACCGCGCGCACGGCGCTCTCGAGGACGTCGTCCTCGGCGAGCCCGGCGTCGAGCTCCACGTAGCGCCTCGGGTCGGCGGCCGCGATCGTCCGCCAGGCGTCGACCTGACGCACGATCTCGGCCGCCGGAAGCTCGGGCTTGCGCTCGCGCACGGCGTCCGCCGAGGCCGCGAGGACGAAGACGAGGTCGGGCTCGGGGAGCAACGCGCCGAGCGCGCGGACGAGGCGCGTCGGCAGGTCGAGGCGGTAACGGCTCGGGTCGACCTCGAGGTCGCGCCAGGCACGCTCGATCACGACGAGGCCGCTCCGGCGCCTTGGCAGCGCCACGCCGGGCAGCCAGCCGAGCACGGCGTCGGCCCAGAGGTAGAGCAGCCGCGCCGCCGAGAGGACGGGCGGCGAGGGCCGTCGCGAGTGCGGGGCCGTGAAGTCGGCCGCCGGCCGCCCGAGCAGAAGGCCCGGTCGCGGCAGCAGACCCGGCTTCAGGTGGATGTGCCGCGACTGCCAGAACACGCCGGCGAGCTCCTCGGGAAGGCGGCTCGCCAAGGTCGACTTGCCAACCCCGTCGGGGCCGACGACCGCGACGCTGAGGCCGGTCGGGCGGAGGACGCGGCTGCCGAGCCGGAGGCCGGAAAACAGCAGGAGCGGACCAAGCAGACGCGGGCGCAACCGGCGGCGCGTCATGCTGCGCCGGAGCGAGGCCAGCTCGTCCTTGCCGATCGTGCCCCTGCGAAGCGCCTCGGTTACGTTGCCGCCGACCTCGCCGAACTCCTGCTCGAGCAGCCGGTCGACGGCATCCGGATCGCGCCTGTAGGCGTCGAGGAGCGCGACGCGGTCCGCGGAGTCGCGCAAGCCCTTGTGCGCCCGCTTGGCGAGCAGCACCAAGGCCTCCTCTGCCGGCCGCGGTCGGGTGCCGTTCGCCGCGCTCGACGCGAGCGCCAGCGGGATCGCGCGGCCGAGCGGGCTCAGGCCCCAGGGATCGCCCGCGACGTCGACCTGACGGTATGGGCGCGCGGGGTCACCTGTCGCGACAACGTAGTACCGGCACCACGGTATGCCGTGGTCGATGCGCTGGAGCACCGGGCCGAGCTCGCCAGAGCGGAGCAGCAGGTCGACGAGGCGCATGTCCTCTCGCGCGACCGCCACGTCGACGTCCGAGTCGCGCTGCGCGGCGTCGTCCCCGCTGTGGAGCACGACGTGCTCCACGCCTGCGGCGGCGAAGAGGTCGTCCAGCCGGGCGACGAAGTCCGCACGGCCGTTCCTGGCGGTCGGGCGGGTCAATGCGTGGCACTCCCGTAGAGCTCGTTCGTCGCGCGCACGATGAACTCGGTGTTGGTGCGCAGGTAGCGTCCGCCGAGGCGGTGCGGCTCGGATGCGAACCGGAATAGCCACTCGAGCCCGAGCGCCTGCATCGCCGCGGGCGCGCGCCGCTTGGTGCCGGCGTTGAAGTCGAACGCCGCCCCGACGCCGAGCAAGAGGGCCGGCGCGAGCGCGCGGTGGTGGGCCCGCATCCAGAGCTCCTGCTTTGGCGCGCCGAACGAGCACCACACGATGTCCGGAGCCTTCGAGGCGATGCGGTCGACGAGTTCCTCGTCGAGCCGGCTGCCGTCGCCAACGCGCGGCGACAAGGAGCCGACGACAAGCGCCTGCGGGAACGCGCTGCGCAGGCGGAGGCAGAGGCGGTCGCAGACCTCATCGGTCGAGCCCAGCAGGAAGTGCCTGAGCCCGTGTGGCTGGCCGAGTCCGACGAGCGCCGGCAGGAGGTCGGGGCCAGCGGTGCGGCGCGCCGTCGGCTCGCCCTGCCGCCGCTGCATCCAGGCCACCGGCGCGCCGTCGGGGAAGCACAACCACGCGTCGTCCAGGCTGCGCCGAAGACGCTCGTCGTGGAGGGCGGTCACGACGACGTGCACGTTGCAGAAGCAGCCGTAGCCGCCCTGCCGCGTCGCCACGCGCGCGAGGATCGCCGCGGCGGCCTCGTCTGCGTTCCCGCAGAAGCAGTCGGTCCCGAGGACCTCCTTAGCCGGCTCGCTCGCGCGCGCGTGTGTAACTTCTACAAGCGTCACGAGCCGAGCCCTTCCGGGGCCGACCGGCCGCGCGCGCCGGCAGGCCTGATCCTGTGGCGTTGCGCCCGCTCGTAGCCGTAGAGGCCGTCCGCACTCGTGCCTGTCACGGCGACGCCGAGCGTGTCGGCGTAGGTTCCGGCGAGGAGGCGCGCAAGCTCGGCGAGCGCCTGGCGTCGGAGACGCCGCTCGTTCGCGACAACGACTAGGCCGTCGACCCGGCTCGTGAGCGCGACCGCCTCGCCGGAGACGAGCAGCGGGGGCGCGTCGACCAGCACGAGGTCGCATTGCGCACCGACCGCGACGAGGAGCTCGCCGACCGCGTTGGAGATAACGAACTCGGCCGCGTTCGCCGGCGCGTCGCCGAACGGCAGGACGCGAAGTTCGCCGCCGCGACGCGCGACCGGGACGGGGCGGTCCCCGCGCATGAGGATCGGCGCGTCGACATCCACCGGGGCGAGCGAACTCTCGAGCTCCGCCGAGCCGAGGACGACGTCGATGAGGCCGGGCTCAGGGGCGATTCCGAACAGACGATGCTGCGCGGGCCGCAGTCCGTCCAGGTCGACGAGCACGACGCGCACGCCGACGCGGGCCAGCGCGACCGCCAGGTTCGCGGCGGTCGTCGAGGTTCCCTCGCCCTCCAGCGCGCTCGTCAGCATGATCGTGCGCGCGTCGCGCTGCAAGTTGACGAGCTCGAGGTTCGCGCGCAGGATCCGCACCGGCTCGACCTCGTGCGGCTCGCCGCCGGCGAGCATTGCGAGTCGGTCCGCTCGGTCGACCGGGTGCGCGGGAGCCGGGAGGCGGGCGAGGAGTGGTGCGCCCAGGCGTCGCGCGATCTCGTCGGGCGAGCGGACGCCGGTGTCGAGCTCCTCCCAGAGGAGCGCGAGGCCGATTCCGAGCACGAGGCCGAGCGCGAGCCCGAGCGCGAGCGCCCGCATCGGCCGCGGCTCGACCTGGTTCGCCGCGTCCGGACGGCGCACGACGGCCGTCGCCGTCCCTCCGAACGCTCCGAGCGTCGCGAGCTGCTGTTGCCGTTCGGTCAGCGTGCGCGCCAGCACGCCGCTGCGGATGCCGCCCGTGGCGCGCAACGCCCGCAGCTGCCGGTCGAGACGCCGCTGCGCGGTGGCGAGGACCTCGGAGTCCAGCTGCTGCCTGTACCCCCGGTACTCCTCGGCGTAGGCGGACGCGAGCCTGACCGCGAGCCCGGGCCGGTGAGCCCGGACAGTGAAGTCGAGCAGGTCGCTGTCGAGCTCCGTCGTCACCACGGAGCGGTCGAGGAGCTCGCGAACCGTCATGCCGCTCCCGGACACACGCCGCAGTACCGCGCGCGCGACCGCCGGGACCCGCGCAAGGCCAGCCTGCGTCGCGACCGCGCGGTCGGACTGCTCGCCGACGGGAATCCCCGCCAGCGTCTGCGCGAGCGTCTGCTGGCCGAGGAGCACCTGGGACGAAGCCTCATAGACGCTCGCCTCGCGCGATGCGAGCGCAAGCGCGACGGCGGGCACGAGCAGGATCGGTGCGACGAGCGCCCACTTGCGCCGCGCGAGCACCTGGCCGTAGTGCCGTAGGAGCGATGCGCCGTCGTTCATCAGATGCGCTCCGTCAGCAAGAGCCAGATCAGGAGCCCCATGGCCAGCGCATAGACGATCGCGCCGACGAGCCGCGGCGAGGCGATAAACGGCGTCGCGCGCGCCTCGCGCTCGTTCGACGCCCGAGCGAGCACGCGGCCGAGCTGAAGCTGCTCCACGTCCTCGTAGCGGGCGCGCTCGTCTATCCAGCTCTCGAGCTCGCTCGTGTGTGCACGGAGCGCGACGAGCTCGGCCTCCGCCGCGTCCGCGCGGCGCCGCTCGAGCGCCGCCGACTGCCCGCGCTCGTGCGCAAGCCCGCAAAGGCGCACCACGGCACGCTGCCACGGGTCGAGCAGCAGCTCGAGCTCCTCGGCGCGCCGGCGCCCCTCAGCCCCCGCTCCAGCGATCTGCGTCGCGCGCTCGAGCAAGACCTCGTCGAGCGCCACGAGCCGGCGCGAGCCGGCGTGGGTGTCGACCCTGCTCTCGATGCGGCCGCTGCGGTACCAGCGGCGGAGGGACGACGGTGGGACCCCGGTCAGCGCCGCTGCCTCGTGGAGACCGACCCAACGCGTCTCGCGCACCAGCGGAACCCGGCTCGCGTTCACGAGTGGTCTCCTCGGGCTACGGCGGGCAGCGTGCGCAGCATCAGGCGTAGGTCATTCCAGAGCGACCACGTCGTGACGTAGAGGTAGTCGAGCCGGACCATCTCCTCGAACGGGATAGCGCTCCGGCCGAGCACCTGCCAGAGACCGGTCATGCCGGGTTTGAGCTCCAGGCGCCTCGACGCCCAATCGTGCACGAACCCGGCCTCCTCGACGATCAGCGGCCGCGGGCCGACGAGCGACATCTCGCCCTTGACCACGTTCACGAGTTGGGGCAGCTCGTCGATCGAGAAGCGGCGCAGGACGCGGCCCACCCGTGTGACGCGGGGGTCGTTCTCGATCTTGAACATCCGCGGATCGCCTCCCTCGGCTGCATGCCGGTTGAGGTGGGTGTACTCGCTCTTCCGCCGCTCGGCGTCGCGAGTCATGGTGCGCAGCTTGTAGATGCGGAAAGCGCGACCCCTGGTCCCGACACGCGGCTGCCGGAAGAAGACGGGGCCACGCGAATCGAGCTTGATCGCGAGCGCTGCGAGCAGGAACAGCGGCACGAGCAGGACGATTGTCGCCGCCGCGAGACTCGAGTCCATCGCGCGCTTCGCGCAGCGTGCGGCCCGGGAGAGCCGGAGCGGCGGCAGGCCGACGAGCGGGATGCCTTCCACGGTATGAATCTCCGCCGCCGGACCGACGAGTTCGAACAGCCGGGGCACGATGTCGACCTGCAGGTCGAACGTCTTGAGGAGGCGGATCAGGTCGAGCAGCTCGTCGTGCGAGTCCTGGGTGAACGCGACGACGACGCGCTCGACGCGGTAGCGCCGGACGATGTCCGCCAGGCGCGCCGGCGAGCCGAGCAGCGGCAGGCCGCCGATCTGGGTCGTCCGCTTGCGAGGCACGGAGTCGACGAAGCCGATCAGGTTGATGCCGTACTCGCCGTGCTGGAGGAACTTGCGCGCGACCATCTGGCCGACGCTTCCCGCTCCGACGATGACGGTGTTCTGGAGGTAGGTCGCCCGGCTGCGGCAGAAGGCGCGGGCCGCGGCGCGTCCGATCGTCACGATCGCGATCGCGAAGGCCCAGAAGGCGATCAGTCGCGGAAAGGTCGGCGTCGCGAGGCGGGTCACCGAGGCAACCGCGTAGAACACCCAGGCCCCGAGCGTGACGAGATGGAGGATCCCGACGAGGTCGTCCGCCGTCGAGTGGTCCGTCCGCTCCTCGTCGTGCTTGTACAGGCCCGAGGCGCGGGCCAGGCCGATCCAGACCGGCAGCAGCAGAACGAACAACGCGAGCTCGGCAGGCCCGCTCCAGTCGCCGGCCGAGCTCGAGGGCGGTGCGAACAGGAACTGCGCGAGCACGAAGGCCACCACGAGACAAACGGCGTCGGCGAGCACCAGCATCCGGCGCACGAGCCAGCCGCGGCTCTTCGGCACCGACGCGCGCGATCGCCGCTCGGCGGCTCCGAGAGCGGCGGCGGGGCTGCCGAGCGCGACCTCGCCCGACGCGAGCTGCGTGTTCTCGGGTCGAGCGACGACGGTCCGGGTCACGCGACGAGCCTCGTCCGGCGGGGAACGTGCCGGCGGTAGTAGCCCGCGTAGCGGTCGTCTCCGGCAGCGTCGACGCCGGTGGCCACGAAGCCGATCGCGGGAGTCGGAAGCGCGTCGAGCACGCGGCGCAGCTCTTGGACGAGGGGCCGTCGGGCGAGGCCGACGTCGAGCACGAGCATCAGCCCGTCCACGAGTCGGCTGAGCGCCCGCGCGTCTCCCACCGGAAGCAGCGGCGGCGCGTCGACGATCAAGAGCTCGGCACGATCGCGCAGCGCCGCGACGATCTCGCCGACCGCCCGCGTCGCGACGAACTCGCCGCTGTCGAGGGGCACCGGACCAGAAGCGAGCACCTCGAGACCCCCGGCCGCCTCGTCGTGCGAGTTCGTGAGCTCGTCCCCACCGCTCGGGTACAGCGGGACCGGCACGAGCGCCTCGGCGAGCGAAACGTGGCCGAGCGCGACGTCAGTCAGGCCGGGCCGTCCTTCGAGCCCGAAGAGCCGGTCGATGCGCGGATGACGCAGGTCGAGATCCGCCAGTACGACCCCCCGTCCCGCGAGAGCGGCGGCGAGCGCAAGATTTGCAGCGATCGTGGTTCGGCCTTCGCCGTCGACCGCGCCGGTCACCATGAGCGCGACCGCGTTGCGATCGACGCTGGCGAAGTCGATGTTCGCGCGCAGGATCCGGAACGCCTCGGCGTCTGCGTCGTACGGCTCGCTCAGCATCACGAGCTCGTCGTTCGCGCGCACACGCTTCGACGGCTCGCGCAGCCGGCCGAGCAGCGGCGCGCCGACGATCTCGCTGATCTCCTCGATCCGTCGGAGGCGCGTGTCGAGGGAGTCGCGCAGGAAGGCGAGCAAGATGCCGCCGAGAACCCCGAGTGCAACGCCGAACGCGACGTTGCGCACCGTTCTCGGCTGCGTTTGCACAGCCGAAGTGGCGGGTCTGATGAGCAGCGCTTCGGGCCCCACGAGCGTCTCCTCGGCGAGGAGGTCGCGTGACCGCGCGCGGAGGGCGGCGATCGTCGTCGCCAGAGCGTGGGCCGCGCGTAGGTCGTCGATTCGCGTGTCGAGTCGTCGCCGCGCCGTCGCGATCGCCGCAGCCTCGACGCCCTGCCGGTACCGGACGAACTGACGCGCGTACTCCGTCGCAAGCGCTTGTGCGCGCCGGGGGCTCGCATCGGTGACGTGGACGTCGAGCACGTCCGCGGTCGCCCGCGGCGAGACGCTCGAATGCCGTAGCAGCTCGCCCACCGTGAGCGACCCTGCACGCACGCGGCGAGCGGTGGCGCGGAGAATCTCGGGCGCGCGTGCGAGATCTGCATCGGTCTGCGCGAGGCGCGCCCGCTCGCTCGCGCCGAGGTTCGCGTCGGGCGCGTCCAGCCCGGCCGCCACGCTGTGACCTGCGAGGAACACGTTGGCCGTCGCGCGGTAGAGCGGCGGCTGCCGCAACGACAGGAAGGCTGCCGCCAGGCTGGCCAGCGCAATCGCCTGCACGATCGTCCACCGCCGCCGCCTTAGGACGCGGAGGTGATCGCGCAGCACGGACGTCTCGACCGGCTCCCCAGTGCCCGCGACGCGCGTCCGAGCAGGTCTCCAAGCCGGCTCGGCGGAAGACGGAACCGGCTGAAGATCCGCGGTCACCGGCACGTCTTCGTATCGCGAATCTGGTGGCGGGCTGAGAACACGACCTTCGCCACCCGCTCAGTCTCATAGCGGGCGACGAGCACTCCCCGCCCGCTGACGATCGCTGCATAGGTGCCCGTGTGCTTCCCGAGACGGCGGCAGTCGAGGACGCGAACGCCCTGACGCGTACGGGCGATGCAGCCGATCGGCGCGCCGGAAACCGTCACGACGTCTCCGAGCTGCAGCACGATCGGCTGCGTGTCGGAGCTCATGCGGCTGACCGCCGAGACCGCGGTCGGGGCCGCGAGCATGCCTGCCGCGAGGCTCAGCACTAGCAGCGGCCTGTGCCCGACGAGCCTCGACAGCCGCCCCGGAGCGTGCGCCGAGCAGGCGCTCCGGGACCCGAGTGGGCTGCGAAGCCGGCTCACGAGTGGAGCCGTCCCCGGTACTCGTGCCGGCGCCGCTGCTCGACCTCGTCCTTCGTCCCGCACACCAGCGCCATGACGGCGCTAGCCGCGGCAACGACGACCGCGAACATGCGCACGAGGGCCGTGCCTGCCAGCGGAACGGGCCAGCTCGGTGCATGCGGCATGCGGAGAGCACCGCCACGGTGGACGTCCGCCGACTGCCGCGCGGAGGTAGACGTCGTCGCGACGGCCGAGCCTGCGTCCTTGCCGAACGAGAAGCCGCGGAGTGCCGGTGCCGCGACCGAGCGCAGCGCCTGCGCCGACTGACACGGGATTAGCCGCATCGCCTCGAACGACATACGAACCGACTGGCCGCACGTGTTGAGCATCGGTGTGAGCCCCCAGTCCGAGCCGGCGACCCGGGCCGTCACAGCCAGCATCACCGCCCCGGTCAGCAACATGCGTCCTTCGAAGGATCCGACCGCTGCGCCCACCGCCGCCAGGTCGATCGGCAACTCGCCCGCGAAGCCTCCGTCGACAGGGCTCGGCGAAGTCGCCTTAGCAGGCTGAGCGACCGGGAGCATGGGCCAGGCGGTCGCGACGTTGGGCCCGGCGCTCGCGAGCGCCGGGTCGGGAGCGCCAGCGACCGCGGCGGTCAGCGGGTCGTGCACGAGCGGATCGGTCACCCCGGCCGTGGTCTCGACAAGCGGCCGCGTCGCACCCGACGCCAGATCGCCCGTCGACTGCACCAGCGGATCGGTCACGGCCGCGCCCTCGACCAACGGCTGCGTCGCACCCGACGCCAGATCGGCGGTCGACTGCACGAGCGGATCCGTCACCCCGGCCGCGGTATCGACCAACGGCTGGGCCGCAGCTGTCGCGCTGCCGAGCGTGCCGGCAGTTGACTGCACGAGCGGATCCGTCACCCCAGCCGCGCTGTCGACCAGCGGCTGCGTCGCACCTGTCGCGCTGTCGAGCGTGCCCGCAGTCGACTGCACAAGCGGATCCGTCACGTCGACCAGCGGCTGCGTCGCACCCGACGCCAGATCGCCCGTCGACTGCACCAGCGGATCCGTCACCCCGGCCGCGCTCTCAACCAACGGCTGGGCCGCAGCTGTCGCGCTGTCGAGCGTGCCCGCAGTCGACTGCACGAGCGGATCCGTCACCCCGGACGCGCCCTCGACCAGCGGCTGCGCACCCGACGCCAGATCGCCCGTCGACTGCACCAGCGGGTCGGCCACCCCGGCCGCGCTCTCAACCAGCGGCTGGGCCGCAGCTGTCGCGCTGTCGAGCGTGCCCGCGGTCGACTGCACCAACGGATCCGTCACCCCGGACGCGCCCTCAACCAACGGCTGCGTCGCACCTGTCGCGCTGTCGAGCGTGCCCGCGGCCGTCGCACCGTCGGAGCCGGCGGAGGGACCGGCGAGAGGGGCGTCGACCGTGGGCGCAGCAGTAACTTGGTCGATGGGAGCCGGAGCGGGTGCCGGACTGGACGCAACCTGCTCCACCGGAGCCGGAGCCGGAGCGGACGCAACCTGCTCCACCGGAGCCGGAGCCGGAGCGGACGCAACCTGCTCCACCGGAGCCGGAGCCGGAGCAGGAGCGGACGCAACCTGCTCCACCGGAGCCGGAGCCGGCGTAGGGGCCGGTGCGACCTGTTCGGCCGGCGTCGGGGCGGCCGCAGGCGTTGGAGCGGTCGGCGCGCTGACCGGCTCCGGAGCTGTCGGCGCGGGCGCTGTCGGAAGTGGTGTTGTCGTGCTCGTTGTTGTCGTGCTCGTTGGTGGCGTCAAGTCGCTCACGTCGTGTTCCCCCCTGAAATCGCGTCTGTCGATTGGCGTGTGGGGTCACAACGGTTTCCTTGCGATTTAGGGAGTCGGGCGAACGCCCGGACTTTTCTCGGCAGAGCGCCCTAGGGAGATCGGCGACTAGGACCGCTCCTCGGCCTCGCCAAACCCCATTGGCCCAAACGGTCGTCCCTAGGAACTTTTGCCTAGGATTGCTAGGTTCAGCTCAGGAAAACTGCGGATAGCCGGCTGGCGAGCCGGCAAGGAGTGGCCAATGGACCCGGCGTCGGTCCTAATAGTCGATGAGGACGACGAAGAACGCACGGCCCTCGCTGGGCTGCTGCGGGATGCCGGCTTCGAGGTCGTCGAGGCCGCAAGCGGGGACGAGGCGCTCCGGCTCATCCGGGAAAACCGACACGCGCTTGCGATCCTCGAGGTTCCGCTTGGCGCGATCTCGGGCTACGAGGTCTGCCGCTCGCTGCGGGCCGACCTCGACCTCGAGCTACCCGTGATCTTCCTCTCGGGTGCGCGAACCGAGTCCTACGACCGCGTCGCAGGGTTCCTCGCAGGAGCCGACGACTATCTTGTGAAGCCGTACGCAGCCGACGAGCTACTCGCACGCGTCAGACGGCTCGTCGACCAGACACGCGAACGGGCGATTCGCACCTCGTGGGGCCTGACGAAGCGCGAGCTGCAGGTGCTCCAGCTGTTGGGCGAGGGCCTCACCAAGGGCGAGATCGCACAGCGGCTCTTCATCACACCGAAGACCGTCGGCACGCACATGGAGCACATCTTCTCGAAGCTCGGTGTCCAGACCGCCGCGCAGGCGGTCGCCGTCGCCTACCGACGCGACCTGATCGGCGAGCGCCACGTGAGCTGAGCGTTCGCGTTGAGGAGTAGATCGTGATGGCGGGGTCCGCCGAGCTATCGAACCACGTCGTCCAACGCGCTATAGGGCGAGCTTAGGCGCACGCGCCGAACCCGGATCGAGTGACATTCGCGAACACTGGCGCATGCGAGGCAGCAGGCGCGGCCCGACCGCCTACTCGCCCGTGCCCCAGAGGTAGGGCGTAGCTTGCTACCGACTGCGAGAGATCGGTCACCGCTTCGCAAGGTATGCATGTCGCGACAGGCGTCGCTCGCGTGCGAGAAGGTGACATGCTGCTAGGAAGCGCTGCACGCCTTCGAAAGTCGCCTCCCCCTCATCGGCCACCAGCTCATCGTGGGATTGCGCGCGGGCAGCGTGCCAGCGACCGGCCATCGAGGCCATGTTCTCGGTCAGGTCTTCGCAGCGGATGACTTCGAATCCAGCGCTGGAAAGCAGCTCCTCGTTTACCGACCGGGCCGAAAAGACGTAGATTCCGACGGCGCTTCGGGTCGCAATCTCGGCGTCGGTGACGAGACCGGTGACGATCGTCGGATCGGTGAAGAGAACCCGCGCGCCGGGTGCGGTGACGCGGCGCCACTCTCGGAGGATGTCCGCGCGGTTCGGGAGGTGACACATCACATCTATGGAGATGACGGCGTCAAAGCTCTGATCGTCGAACGGCAGGCGAGCTCCAGCATCGACGCGGACAAAACGGGCACGATCGCCGAGCGCGCGCTCTTCGGCGAGTCGGGTAGCTGTGGCGATGCCCTCCTCGAGGAGGTCGATCCCCACGACGCGCGTCCCCGTGGTCTCCGCAAGGCGGAGAGCGGGGCCACCCGACCCGCAGCCCACGTCGAGCAGGTGCGATCCGGCGCCGAGGCCGAGCCACTCCGCAAAACGCTCGAGCTCGTCGGACGTAACCCAACCGGATTGCCCGAGGTCGTCTCCGTATGTCGCGCGACGGACCTGGTCGCGAGCGGTGAAGCCCGCGTACGCGGACGCGTAAAGGGGGACATGCTCACCCACGCGCTTACCTTAGTACGTCCTAGCAAGCGCCCTCGAAAGGCAGGAATGGAGGCTGCGGGGCTGTTAATGCGTCGTCAGGCGAGAAGAGACTCGCCCACCCCTGTACACCGCTATTGGCGGTGGCTAAGTGGGTGAGCACGACCGTTCGGCCCGGCGCGAGGACGCGCCGATTCCTGGGTTGCTAGGTTGTCGGCGATCGATCGTGCGCGTCGCAGGGATCGAAGAATTCGGTGATGGTGTGACGGTGCTGGAGGTGCCTGACCCTCGCGCGCCGCGCACCGGCGAAGTTCTGATCGAGGTCAAGGCCGCCGGTGTC
>Ga0307323_10000388_pt1 | contig 13788 bp, 12 predicted proteins | sample ER_DNA_381_FD_194496 | JGI IMG/M metagenome (GOLD analysis project Ga0307323, IMG submission 194496) | Bulk soil microbial communities from the East River watershed near Crested Butte, Colorado, United States - ER_DNA_381 | ecosystem: Environmental > Terrestrial > Soil > Floodplain | place...
GTCGTCGCAGCGGTGGTGAGGTAGCCCATCGAGCATGGTTCACACGACCGCATGTGGGACAGCGTGCGCTCGGCGTCGCGCAGGACGGACATCGACCTCTCCGGAGCCGATGCCTCGATCATCGTGCCGAACACGCGCACCAACAGGTGGGAGACGATGTCGGAGCGGTTCGCAAGCGCGCGGGCTCGGCCGAGGAGCCGGTTGGCGTCGTACCGACGAACCGCCGCCTCTGCCAGCCGCTGCCTCGCGAGCGCGGAGCCTGAGATGCAGCCTTGGCGGTCGTTGGCCTCGGCCGCCGACCTGAGGTGATCCTCCGCTTCGTCAACGTGACCGCCGAGCAGTTCCGCCTCGCCCAACATCAGCAGCGCGAGGGCGGCGCCGGTCGCGGAGTTCGCCTGATCGGCGATGCGCATCATCTCCCGAGCGAAGTCGGCCGCGATGTCGTAGCCCTCGGGCCCGGTGAGGTAGTACTCGGCCAGACACAGGTGGGCGTCGTAGACGATCGGCTCCATGTTGGCGCGCATACGCATCGACTCGGCGAGCTCCTCCGCGAACTGCTCACGCCACCTGCCCTGGCCCATCGCGACCTTCGCGAGGATCACCGCGGCTTCTCCGAGCTCGCGGCCGAGCCCGGCGTCGAGAGCGATCGCACGCGCCTCCGTTGCCGCACGCTCGGCCTCTGCCATCTCTCCGCGGTTCATGTGCACGAGCGCCCACGCCAGCAGCGCATGTGCGCGCTCGGTGTCGGAGGGAGGCTCGGCACCCTCGACCGCCAGCACGCGTTCGTACAGCGCGACCGTTTCGGGATCTGGCCCAACCCCTAACTGATCCCGGAGGACCTCGCGGAGCCGCTCGAAGCGGCGGATCGCCGCTCGGCGTTCCCCGGCGTCGAGATCGATCATCATCAGCTCGCGCGTCGCCTGCTCGTCGGTCGGGTCCTCCTCGGAGAGGCGAGCCCAAAGCGCTCCGGCGCGCAGCACATCCAAGTAGCGGCGGCGCAGCCGCGCGCGCGGCTCGACCGTCCAGGACTCATAGATGTCATCGGGCAGGAGGTCTCCCCGATAGAGATCGGCAGCGTCGCGGTTCGTCGCGGCGTCGCCGGTCTCCAGTGCACGTCCGGAGGCGGCCTCGAACCGCTCGACATCTGTGTCGACACGAGCCTCAGGCGCCAGCACGAGCACGCCGTGTTCGTTCACGATGGCCCGCTCGTCGGCGAGCGCGAGCCTCGCGAAATGCAGCGCCTTTCGGAGGTTGGTGCCGGAGGCTTCCGGCTCGCTCTCGGGCCAGAGCGCGTCCATCACTTGGAGGCGGTGCATCCGGTGACCGGGAGCGAGGGCGAGCAGCTTGACCACATCGGCCGCGCGGCGGCTCCGCCAGGCATCGCTGGAGACGGGTTGATCGTCGACCGTCACCGCCGATCGACCTAGCAGCTCTATTGCGAGCTCATTCACATCGGCATCGTAGAGGCCGACTTCGGCCCCGCCCACAGGGCCGTGCGGAACGGTTCGGGAACGCTCGCCTCCGTAGCTTCGCGTCCGGAAGGAGGTGAACAACAGGTGACGCTCTATATGGATGTACACGACCACCTGCCCGAGGGAGCGACCGCGGTCGACGTAGCGAGGGCGCACGCCGCGGACCTTCGCGTCCAGGAGCGGTTCGGCGTGCGCTACCTCAATTACTGGGTGGACGAGGGGGCCGGCAAGTCCTTCTGCCTGATCGAAGCCCCTGACGCCGACGCCGCACACGCCGTGCATCGCGAGGCGCACGGCCTCGTCGCAGACGAGATCTATCCCGTCACCCAGGGGTAGCGGACGGATCACTGGAACGACGACGAAGGAAGGTTCGCCGTGATGACCGTGACACCGAACGAACGCAGGAACGGGTCCTCGAGTGGGGCCGAGCAACAGCCCGGCCGCGTGCACACCTTCGACGCAGGCGACCTCAGCTGCGCGACCGGCCTGGCGGAGGAGTTCCGCAGGCAGATCCAACAGATACCGCTCGGCGACGAGCTTCTCGTGACCACCGGCGATCCTTCCGCGAAGGAGGACCTGCCGCCGCTGGCACGGATGATGGGCCACACCGTCCGTTCGATCGAGAACGCACGCGACGGATCCCTCGTCATCGACGTGGAAAGGGGACGATGACATGACCAACAAACTGATCTTCAACTGCACCTACGGCTCCGATGACCCGGAGCGCGCCACCCTTCCGTTCGTGGCCGCGAACGTCGCCGCGACCGCCGGCCAGGACGCGGTCGTCCTGTGCACGATTGACGCCGTGTGGCTCGGGACGAGCGACGGCGCGAGCGGGGTCGCTCAACCCGGGCTGCCCGTGCTGGACGAACTCTTCAACGATTTCGTGGACAACGGTGGCCAGGTCTGGCTCTGCGGCGCTTGCACCGGCCCTCGCGAGATCGGGGAGGACCAGCTGCGCAAGGGCGCCACGATCGTCGGGGCGGCCAAGGTTGTCGAGGAGGTCGTCAACGGAGCGCGAACGATCGCCTTCGCCTAGATCCGCCGGTCCCGACCGAAAGGGGAACGAGATGCCGGAGTTCATGGACGTGCACAAGGGAATGGTGGGCATCACGCGGGAGAACTTGATGGAGGCACATCAGGCGGATCTGGATATCCAGGACGACGAGGGCGTCAACTTCAAGCACACGTGGGCCGACCCGGAGTCCGGGATGGCTTGGTGCCTGTCGGAGGCGCCGAACGCGGAGGCCGTGAAGAAGATCCATCGGCGGACCGGTCATCCAGCCGAGGAGGTCTTCCCGGTCCCCGTCCAGGTCTGATCCGGCGGGAGGATCCACTCAGGGCCGGGGTGGATACCCCCCGGCCCTGATGCTCCACCGCTGGCGGAAGCGGGCAATAGGCTCACCGTCATGGCAAGCGCAGCGCGGGCCGGATCGGACCTGATCGGACGACTTGCTCGCATCGGCAGCCTGCCGACGACTCTCCGGATGAGGCGCTCAAGAAGCAGACGCTCGTCCTAGTTGCGTGCACGATCACCGCGCTGTCGGTCGTCGGGTGCTCACCTCCCTTCGATCGACCCGATCCTGCCTGGCTCCGTGGCGACCTTCCTGCTGACAGGGATGAAGAGGGTCCTAGACTGACTCCCATGGACCGGACCCAGCATTGGGACCGGATCTACGAGCGTCGGTCGCCGCGCGAGGTCAGCTGGTACGAGCGCACGCCGACGATCTCGATCCGGCGCGTTCGCGAAGCGGTCGACGGTGGGGCACGGGCCCTCCTCGACGTTGGCGCCGGGGCCTCGATGCTTGTCGACGAAGCCCTGTTGTTGGGTCTCCGCCGCATCGCGGTCTTGGACATCTCCGAGCGTGCACTCAACGCCTCTGCGGAACGCCTCGGCTCGAAGGCGGATCGGATCGAGTGGATCGTCGGAGACGTGACCGCCATCGAAGACGTGGGGATGTTCGACATCTGGCACGACCGGGCCGTGTTCCACTTCCTCACCGATGCGTTCGACCAGGAGCGCTACGTCTCGCTTTGTGAGCGGACGGTCGCACCCGGCGGCATCGCGATCGTTGCGACGTTCGCTCCTGACGGTCCGGAGATGTGCAGCGGCCTGCCGGTACGGCGGTACGACGCATCAGGACTCGCTGCTCGATGTGGTCCTCGGTTCGAGCTCCTCGATTCCGAGCGATATGTCCATCTGACGCCTCACGGAGTCGAGCAGAGGTTCATGTGCGCGTCGTTCCGGCGCGTGTCTGAGGATCGAGCAGGGGTGCCTGCTTAGGAGGCGTGGGTGACTATCCGGACCGACCCCGAAGGCAACGAGACCGCCACGCTGTTCGACCTCGTCGATCTCGACGGCGCCGAGGTCCTCGAGATCGGATGCGGCGACGGCCGCCTCACGTGGCGGTACGCGGACCGCGCAGCTCACGTGACGGCGATCGAACCGTTCGAGGATTCGATCGCCAGGGCGAAGGAGCGGCTGCGCGAGATGAAGCTTCCGGTCGAGTTCCGACACGTGAACTTCGAGGACTTCGCGGCAGGCGCCGAAACCGACGTCTTCGACGTCGCGCTCCTGTCCTGGTCGCTCTGCTGAATGGAGCACGAGGGCATGGTCCATGCCCTGGAGGAGATCCACCGGTTGTTGAAGCCGGCCGGCACCTTGATCGAGATCCATCCATCCGTCGATGCCCCGCCGTTCGTCGAGGTGAGGTCGAACGGACGGCTGTCCTTCGCCGAAGGTGATCCGGTGTTCGACTACGAGGACGACCTTCGCCAGGCCGACGCGGCGGTGGCGACCGTCCTCGACCGAAGCGTGTTCGTCCTCGATGATCGCCGCGGGTTCGAGCTACGGACGTACGCGGCGTCGGTGAAGGAGCTGCGGGACCACTGGGCGCTCGTCGGTGCCTACGACCCTGAGGAGCCCGAGGGGGCGCTCGTGCGCCGACGCGACGAGATGTACGGGCGGGCGCGGGCGGCGCTCGAAGCAGGGTCAAGCAGAGCGGAGGTGATCTACGTCGAGCCGGCGACGATGTCCCGGCTCACGTCGTCGCCGTTGGTTTCCTCGCGCGGCTGAAACGTGCCGCAGCCGGACAGGGCCCTCGCTCTCCCTCGGAGGGACGGCATGAGCCTTGACCCTGGCCCGCTCGCACGGGGCCGTTCACACGGCTGATCGCCTCTCGCCCGTCGTTGAGAACAGCACGCCCTGAAGGCGCCCTTGAGCGAGCAACGCGGCTTCCTGATCGCGCAGGCGCACCGCCACATCCGCCTCTTGCTCCGCTGGCACGCGCATCTCGGCCGCCAGGTCCCAGAACAGGTAGGGATGCCAAGTGAGTCGTTGCAACGAGAACGCGCTTCGCAGCGGAGCAATCATCGCCTGGAACGAGTTCAAGCCCTCGCTTTCGTGGTCCGCTTGCCAATCACGAAGCGTTCGCTCAGTCTCATCCTCGAGCGAGCCAGTCGGAGGCTCAGTCCACCACCCGGCGCCCGCCAACCACATCATGGATGCCGCCATCCATCGTGCCCCCGTCCGGCCGAGCCGGTCATGCGCGAATTCGAAACACACGATCGTCCCATCCCGCCCGAGTAGTTCATCAGCCTTAGCGACTGCCGCCGATGGATCCGTGATGTGGTGGAGAACCCTGGAGAACAGCACTCTGTCGTAAGGGCCCTTGCCGCCGAACTCACCCGGGAACTCCGCGACTTCGTATGAGAGCGATCCTCTGGTATCGAGGAATGGATCGGTTTCCGCGGCGCGTCTTGCGACGGAGACGACCTCCTCGTCGACGTCCACGCCCGTAACGTCGTGGCCGGAGCGAGCCAACTCCAGGGCGATATGACCGAGCCCCGGCCCGACGTAGAGCACCCTGCGGGGCGCGGGTCCGATGGATGCCTGCACCGACCGCGCCAGCCCAGAGTATGTGAGGTTCACGAGATCCGGGTTCCGCCAAAGGCTGTCGTGGAGGGTGGGCCAACGTCGCAGCCGGCGGACATCGGGGACGAAGTCCTTCGGGTACGTCGTCATCCTCGGAGCGTATCTGCGCGTCGCGTCCAGCTAGCGGCTAGGACTTCGCCTTTCCGTGCCTGGCGCCCCGGCGGGCGTCGGAAACCGACTCTGACCTGCTGTGGGTACTACCTCGCTTAACCTGTGGGTAGTCGGCGGAAGGGACCAGAAACCGTGTGGTCAGGGGGTTCTGAGAACACCCCACTGACTTACGAAGGGGTGTTCTCATTGCTGAGGCCCCTGACATCCAGAACTCCGTTGAAGAAGTCCTCGACCTCGGTGGCGCATGATCGTGACGCGCTGCCGGTGTTGCTGGCCGAAAGGAGGTCTTGATGACTCACATATCAACTACCACTGCAGCGGTCGACCGACGATGAACGCCCCCGCATCGATCACCATCACGCCAGTCCGCGTTGCCGACCTGCTCGCCGAGGGCGAGCGGATGCCGGTCTACGTGCACGTCATCGACCATCCCGATGCGCGTGTGCTGGTCGACACCGGCATGACGGAGCTGCATCCGGCGGTGGCCGACCTCGATCCTCGCCTCCTTCCATTGAGCGACCAGGACTTCGACCTCGGCGGCATCGACGTCGTCGTCAACACGCACCTGCACTTCGACCACTGCGGCGGCAACCACCTCTTCGCCGGCAGGCCGATCCACGTCCAGCGTAGGGAGCTCGACGACGCGCGCAGCGAGGACGACTACACGATCCGCGAGTGGGTCGACGCGCCTGGCGTGCGGTACGTGCCGGTCGACGGCGAGCTCGAGCTGCTCCCCGGGCTCCGGCTCGTCCCAGCGCCGGGCCATACACGCGGCACGCAGGTGGTCGTCGTCGAGACGGGCGAGCGTCCGGTCGTCATCGGCGGCGACGTGGCGGTTTGGTTCGGCGAACTCGATGAGCCGCACACCGAAGGCCAGCTGCGGGTGCGCGCGCTCGACCCTGAGCTGGTCTGGCTCGCGCACGAGCACGAGCCGTGGCGACCCCGCACCGTCTAACTCGAACGGAGCTCCTGCGCTCCGGGGTCGCGGTCACGAACGACAGTCTGTGCTCCGTGCGAGCGACAGGCGGGTGGAGACAGAAGTCTGGCGTGACGGAAGCCTGAGGCGGTTGTCAGCGGCGAGCGCGCGTAGTATTCGCCACAACGGGCTGCCGCATGGCCCCGGGGGAGCAGCGATGAAACAAAGGTCGAAGCTCGAGCGCTCCCGGCTGGCCAGGAGACCAGCGAGTGCCGCCGCGCTGTTCGTCCTGTTCCTGCTCCCGCTCTCGCCCCAGGCGCGGGCCACCTCGAGCAACCTGCTCCCGAACGGCAGCTTCCAGTCGAGGACGAGCGGCTGGACGACGTCGGATGCAGCCTTGACGCTCGCGAGCGACGGCGGCGTCGCCGACTACGCGATCTACCGCGACAGCGGCACGAACGCGATGGGCACGGTCTCGGGCTCGACGACCTCGTTCGCGGACACCTCGTTAGCGCAGTCTTCCGCGGTCGGGTTATGGCATCTCGACGAACTCTCCGGCACGACCGCCTACGACAGCAGCGGACACGGGCACAACGGTGCGATCAGTGGGCCCGTCACGCTCGGGGTCCCGGGCGAGCTCAACACCGCCTACAGCTTCGTCCCCAAGAGCACCGTCATCGTCCCAGATGCTCCCGATCTCGAACCGGGGACGGTGGATGTCACGATCTCGTACTGGCTGAACTCGACGACCCTCCCCCCGTGCTGCAACGGCGTCGATTACGACATGTTCACGAAGGGGGACCATTCGAGCAAAGGTGGCCAGATCAAGATCGAAGTCCAGGAGAACGGGCAGGCGTCGTGCATGTTCCGCGGTGCGCTCGGCGGGAAGCAACTGCAGGCGGGACCGAACGTGATCGACGGGCACTGGCACCAGGTGATCTGCCAGCGCATCGGCACTCAGATCATCGAGACGGTCGACGGCTCCAGCTTCTCGACGACGAAGGCGACTGGCGCGATCACGGTAACGGATCCGATCCGCCTCGGCTCGCACAAGAACGGGGGCGACTGGTACAACGGCGTCCTCGACGAGGTCTCCTATTCGATCGGGAGCGGCAGCACGAACCAGGCCCCAGTGGTCGACGCCGGGCCCGATCAGACGATCACGCTGCCCTCGAGTGCCAACCTCAACGGCACCGTCACCGACGACGGCCTGCCGAACCCGCCTGGCACGGTCACCACTACTTGGAGCGAGGTGAGCGGCCCGGGCGCGGTCACCTTCGGGGATGCGAGCGCCGTCGACACGACCGCCAGCTTCTCCGCGTCGGGTACCTACGTCCTCAAGCTCCAGGCCTCCGACAGCGTGCTCAGCTCGAGCGACACAGCGACGGTGACCGTGAATCCGGCATCACAGAACCAGCCGCCCATGGTGAATGCCGGGTTGGACCAGACGGTGATCCTGCCGAACTCCGCGACCCTGTCCGGAACGGCCAACGACGACGGGCTTCCCAACCCGCCGGGAACCCTCATCACCACGTGGTCCCAGTTCTCCGGCCCCGGGACCGTGACCTTCGGCGACGCCTCGTCCCTCTCCACGACGGCGAGCTTCTCCGCGGCGGGTACCTACGTGCTGCGATTGACGGCCGACGATTCCGCCCTTCAGAGCAACGACGACCTCACCGTGACCGTGAACTCGTCATCGCAGAACCAGCCGCCCACGGTGAATGCCGGGTCGGACCAGACCGTGATCCTGCCGAACTCCGCGACCCTGTCAGGAACGGCCGGCGACGACGGGCTTCCCAACCCGCCGGGAACCCTCATCACGACGTGGTCCCAGTTCTCCGGGCCTGGGACCGTGACCTTCGGCGACGCCTCGTCCCTCTCCACGACGGCGAGCTTCTCCGCGGCGGGTACCTACGTGCTGCGATTGACGGCCGACGATTCCGCCCTTCAGAGCAGCGACGACGTCACCCTGACCGTGAGCCCGGCATCGCAGAATCTGGTGGGAAACCCGGGGTTCGAGACAGACATCACCGGGTGGAACACTTCCGGCTCCGACGCCGGGGTCACCTTGACCAGGGTCTCGGGCGGACATTCGGGCGGCTGGTCGGGTCTCGTAGCCAACGGCGGCTCCGGCACCGCTGCGACATGCAAGGTCCAGGATGCCCCGAACTGGGTCACGACGACCTCCGCGGGGACCTACACCGGAAGCATGTGGGTTCGCGCCGATAGCCCCGGTGCGACGCTCACGATCAAGCTGCGTGAGTACAAGAGCTCCACCTTGGTTGGGTTGAAGACGGCCTCCATCACGCTCACCACGTCCTGGCAGATGGTTAGCGTCAGCTACGTTCCCGCGATGCCCGGAACGTCCACCCTCGACTTCCTGGGGCTGGTGTCGAACGCCCCCGTGGGGACCTGTTTCTACGCGGACGACATCTCGATCGTCGTGTCCTAGCAGCGACCGACTTACTGACTCACGGCTTTCGCTCAAGCGCGAGGTCATGGACTCACGGCGTCGATACTCGGCCAGGATAGCCTTGGTCCTCGAGCAGCTCAGCCGCCTTCTCCCGGTTGTACTCATCTGGATCGGAACGGGCGAGAGCGGCGACGAGCGCGACCGCTTCGCGCGGCCACGGCTTACCGCCGAAGGCCCACACCCCGTTTAGGCCGAAGCGTCGCTCCATCATCACGCCGCTGGTCAGACCTTCTCGGATCAGCGGCCATCCTTTCCCGGGGAACCGCTCGAGCCCTTCAACGATGGCACGGAGCCACCCCGGGAACGCCCAGCCTTCATACGGGCGGTGCTCCGACAGACGCGTGAACGCCACCTCCAGCAGGTCGTCGAAGCCGGCCTCGTCTGCGGTCCGGACGGCGTCGCCCCACGTGATCTCGTCCGCATACGGATCCCGGCGCAGGCGGTCGAGCAACACCGGGGCGACGTTGTCCCCAAACCGCATCGCGGCGCGAACCGCGAGGTAGAAGGTCCACCGATCCGACGATCGCAGTCCATCCTCGATCGCGCGTCTCCATCCGGGACGCCTGAGCACCCACCTCGCGAGAGTGGCCGCGCGGGCGCGCTCACCGTCCGTCCAACTCACCAGCGGGCGACCGGCGACCTTCTTCACGAGCTTCTCGCGGAACTCCGGAGAGATGTTCCAGTCGACCCCACCACGCAGTTCGAGGTAGTCGATGATCGTCAATAGCGGCTGGATGGTCTGCAGATCCTCCGGTCGGTGCCGCAGGTGGCTCAGGAAGAGCCCGATGGCCGCCTGACCTTCTGCGTAGTCGTCGATGCTGTCACGGGCCTCGCTCGGCCGGTTCTCGATCAGCGTTTGGAGGATCGCGCCGGCCGCGACGCAGAGTTCGTCGTCGATCTCGTCGGCCGAGAGCTCCTTCCGCAGGTCGCCGGTTTCTGCCGCGACCAGACTGGCTCCTCGAAGCAGCATGTGGTCTCGTCCCGTCTCGCGCAGGATCCAGGCTTTGATCTCCGGTCGCTGCGTCTTGGCGAGCTGCTGCACGAGGGCGATCCGTCCCCAGCCTTCGGTCACCTTCGCAAGCTCCCAGAGGACGTCGTCGCGCGATCCGAAGGCGTTCGTGATCGCCATGCCGGCGTAGTCGGTGAACTCCGGGTGACGTGCGATCGTCAGCATGACCCCTTCGTCCTGCCGTCGGGCGCAGATCCCCAACAAAGCGATACCGACCTTCACGGGGAGACGGTCGGTGGACTCCGTGACAAGCCGCAGTGCGACCGACCGCACCTTCCGTCTCGGAAGGTGTGAGGCGACGACCCGACGGAGGAACGGGTCCAGGAACCCCAACTGTTCGATCACGACGAGCTGTCGGTACAGGACGACGTACGGCTCGCCTCGAGCCGACGCGGAAGCCGCCTCGACGAACGGCGGCATCAGCGATGAAGCCATCTGCTCAGCCGAGAGTGCGGTGCCGGGATCCAGGATGCGATCGCGCAGGCCGGGGGCGAACCTGATGGTGTCCTCCTCACCTCTGGGGTCGTCTGGTAGCAGGTCCCCGCCAGGCGAAAGCCCAGGCCCCTTAGCCGGCATGTGCGCTACGACGTGCTCATAGATCGAAGTCGTCGTCGATTCTCCTGACCCCCATCGACGGATAGCCGTTCCGGCCATTCTCGCGACACGTTAGCTGGCCGCCCAGAGCGTCGAACGGGCCTGGGGTGCTTGTTCAACCCTTACCGGGGACTCGTGACGGCGATCCAGGACCGCGTCATCCCGGGTGAAGGTCTTGTCATGGAGTAACGGTCATGGGGCGGAGGTCCGTGTTGCGTGGAGGGTCGCAGGCGTTCACAGTCGGATCGTGGCGACCGACGAGATCCGAGCCAGGGATCTGACCGGCTGCTTGATCACCCTGATCTACGGCGATCAGCAGATCCTCGTCGTGCTCCTGGACAAGGCCGGAAGCATCAACAGACTCGGGGACGGCACACCGTCGCAGTCCGACAAGACCCTCTATATCGGCCTTGTGCGCGAGCCGCTATTCGATGAGCTGATCGAGGTCGTTCCCGACACGATCTTTCGATTCGCCGGCCGCATGGAGGCCCGGGAGCGACGAGGTGTCGAGTGTGTGCTTACCGAGGCGTTCTTCCACAAGGATGGGCGAGTCGTTCCGTTCGAAGTCCTCTACGGGTCCGAGAGCCAAGGACCACCCTCCGAGCTCGTAACGATCGTGAAGCGCGCTATCCAGCTGACCGATCCTTGGTGGTATGACCAACTACGCGCACGCGCTCCTACGCAATGATGGGGGATGAAGCGGATCGCCGAGTTGCTGACGACGAGAGCCCGGCGTCGCCAAGTAAGGCGATCTCATCGGTCCTGCCTACGATCGCGCGCGACAACCGATCACCACGCGAAGGGACGGTCCGTCACCACGATCGCTCAGTCTAAGCGGCTCGATCCCCCCGGAGCCGCCGGAGCGGAACCGCTCGTGGAGAGGGACGCGGGCGTTCCGCCCGCGTCCCTCTCTCGATCGGCCTCAGCTCGCCACGATGGCGATGCCGAAGGGAGTCGCACCTGTCGGAAGCGCCGTCGGCGACGACGTGAGCTCCGTCAGAGAACCGCCGCTCACCGCGAATCCGCTGATCGACGCGATCGCGGCATCTACCACGTAGAGGTAGTGGCCACCAACGTCGAGGCGCGCGTCGAAGGGCCGGATCCCGAGTCCACTGCTGAACGGAGTACTCGTCAGGTACCGGAGTGAACCGTTGTCTCGGATCCGGTAGCTCGAGATCGTCGTGCTCCCGGTGTTCACGGTGAACAGGTATCGGCCGTCGTGTGAGATCTCCACCCAGCACGGCGCGGTCTGCCCGTCCGGATACGGCGAGCCCTCGAGGGACTCCAGCTTCCCGTTCGCGCTCGCCGAGAAAGCTGACACGGAACCGTTGCCGGTTCCACCGTGCGCGTTGGACACGTACAGGTGGTGCGGGTCGGTCGGCGAGAACTCGCTCCCGAAGGGACCGGGCGCCTCCGCCGGGAACGGCGAGCCGGCCGCTGGCGCCAACCGCCCGTTCTCCCGGACCCGGAAGCTGTCGATCAGGAACGTGCTGGGATCGGTCGTCCCGACCTCGATGCCGATCAGGTTGTTGCCCGTGCCGTTGAACAGGATGTCCCCCGGAAGTGCCGTCGCCGGGAGCGAAACCGTCGAGCCGGACAGTGGCTTGAGCACGCCGTCACTACCCAGCCTGAACCCTGTGTAATTGCTGCCGTTCGTTCCGTCGCCCTCGTTGGCCACGTAGACGAGCCGGCGGTGGACCGCGATGCTGACGGGTTCGATGCCGCCGGAGGAGACCGGGCTGCTGACGAGGCTCAGTGAGCCATCGGAGCCGACCGCCAGGACGGAGATCTGGTTGCTTCCCGCGTCCACGGCGAGGACGTACCGACCGTGGCTCGCAACCTGGATCGCACCCTGCGATCCGACGATCGTGCCGGTGCCGGCGCCACCGGCTGAGAACGGTGAACCGGCGAGTGCCGTCAGGGAGCCGTCGGCATGTTGGGCCAAACCGCCGATCGTGTTCGTTCCGGCCGTGTTGTCGTTCACGTAGGCGTAGCCGACGACCGGACTGGTCGCGAACGCCACGGTTGGTGTCACCACGAGACCGGCCACGATGAGCGGTACCAGGCCGATCCCTCCTATCACTCGTGCGAGTAAGCGCATCGAATCAGACCTCCCTTTCATGCAGTGCTCTGAGTTCCGAAAGACCGAGCTCGGAGGTACTACATCGCGATGGGGGTTCCGTGCCTCACTCGAGGCCCAGCGTTACAGGATCCGTGTAACGCCATGGCCCATCGGACGTACGGTGTGCTGTCCGGGAACGACCAAGGAAGGGGGACGCCATGGACATGGCCATGGATGGCGCGGTCTTCGTACAGACCAACGCCGCGCACAACGAGGTGGTCGCGTTCTCGCGTGGGGCAGATGGAACGCTGTCGCCTGCAGGGACCTTCGCAACCGGGGGCGCAGGCGACGGCAACGCGCACCTGCCGTCGCAGGGCTCGGTCACGCTCACGCGGGACCGTCGCCACCTGCTCGTGACCAACGTCGCCAGCAACGACGTCAGCGTCTTCGCCGTGAACGGCGCGATGCTCGAGCTGACCAAGACCGTGCCGGTCGGGGCCGCACCTCGCAGCGTCACCGAGCACGAGGGTCTCGTGTACGTGCTCGCGACCGGCGACGCGATGATCCGAGGGTTCCGCCTGGTCGACGGCGACCTGGTGCCGCTCGAGGGTGGAACACGCGGGCTGTCCACGCCCGACGGCGCGCAAGTCGGGTTCACCCCCGATGGACGTGCACTCGTCGTGACCGAGCGCGGCGCCGACAAGATCTCGAGCTACGCAGTGGACATGGACGGCACGCTCGGCGACGTTCGCACCATCGATTCTCTCGGGGCCACCCCCTACGGGTTCGCGATCTCGAACGAGGGAGCCCTCGTCGTGACCGAAGCGTTCCGGGCCGAGAAGGGCGCCGCCGCGACGTCGAGCTACCGCATCGACGGTCACGCGATCATGCCGGGCACGGCGAGCGTCGCCAACGGTCGCAGCGAGATCTGCTGGGCCGTCATCTCCAATGACGGTCGCTTCGCCTTCACCACGAACTTCGCCGACGGCGCGGTGTCGCGCTACGCGATCGGCTCCGACGGGGCGCTCACGCTCGAGGACGCCACAGCCGCGATCACCGAGGACGGACGGCCGGGCCTCCGCGACGAGGACCTGTCCGACGACGGGCGGTTCCTGTACGTGATCGACGCCGATCAGGGCCAGATCGTGGCCTGGTCCGTGGACGAGGCGGGCCACCTGTCGATGGCCGGCTCCTGGGGCGGCGTGCCGACGACCGTC
>Ga0307323_10000392_pt1 | contig 13752 bp, 14 predicted proteins | sample ER_DNA_381_FD_194496 | JGI IMG/M metagenome (GOLD analysis project Ga0307323, IMG submission 194496) | Bulk soil microbial communities from the East River watershed near Crested Butte, Colorado, United States - ER_DNA_381 | ecosystem: Environmental > Terrestrial > Soil > Floodplain | place...
TACGCCGGTAGTCTGCCGGCACGTGCTGCGACCGACTGCTCGTCTTGTGACGATTAGTGATCGTTTTCTGCTGACATGACGAGCGCCGTCCTTGCCCCGTCGGAATATGCTGGCGCCGTCTGGCGATATACCTTCGCACGCTCGCGCGCGCACCTCGCCATGCATAGTCATGCGGAGCTCGAGTTCAACCTCGTGCTGCAGGGCAGGGCCGCATACGTCGTCGACGACGCTCGCTACGACCTCGGCCGTGGCAGCTCGATCTGGCTTTTTCCTGGTCAGAAGCACTTGCTGATCAACCAGTCGCCCGACTTCGAGATGTGGATCGGAGTGTTTCGGCGTCACCTGGTGGAGCAGACGTGTACCAGCGACTGCGCACGCCCGGCACTGGCGGAGCTGCCGGAGGACCCCGCTCCTCGCGCGGTCGCCCCGGATGCCCTCGATGTCCTGCTGAAGCGCGTGGAATCGACGCGTGCGGACCCGGATGCCGATGCGGCGACCTTCAACGCGGGCCTTGCGTTTGCATTGCTGGACGCGTGGAATCGACACAGAGCGGCCTCGCGTAGCGAGCCGGTGCGCCGCGTGCACCCGGCCGTCGAGCACGCCGCTCGACTTCTGCGCGACGACGCTGGGCCCACTACCGTTCACGAGTTGGCGGCCCAGGTGAACATGAGTCCGGCGCATCTCAGCCGCCTCTTCAAGTCGCAGATCGGTACGACGATCGTTGGCTTTCGCAACCAGCAACGCCTCGAGCGATTCATGCGGCTTCGCGAGTCAGGCGAGGCCGCCACGCTCGCCCGCGCCGCCCTCGATGCCGGCTTCGGCAGCTACCCGCAGTTCTACCGCGTGTTCAAGCGCTTGACGGGCGTAGGCCCGGCTGGCCTTCGCCTTTAGGGACATTCCCGCACACTGGCCCAGGCGAGCCCAGCTACTCGCGCGCCGCGCATCTTAGGCGGCGCTCCTATAAGTGCGCGCGCGTTAACGGACCAAGCTCAAGAAGGCCGTCACCTCAGTCGCGAAGAGCTCGGGTTGCTCCCACGCGGCGAAGTGGCCGCCGAGCTCGGGCTCGTTCCAGTAGTGGATATCTGTGAATCGCTGCTCCGCTTCAACTCGCGATGGGCGCTGTAGCTCGTAGGGGAAGATCGAGCAGCCCGCGGGGGCATGGACAATGTCGCGCTTCTCGAGTGGCCCTTCAAGCCAGCGGTCGACATCGGAAAGGCTTTCCCAGTACAGCCTCGCGGATGACGCGCCGGCGCGGGGCAGCCAATAGAGCATGATGTTGTCGAGCATCGCGTCGCGCGTGATCTTGCTCCGCGGGTCCGTCCAATCGCCCACCTTCTCTGTGATCCAGGCGGCCAGCCCGGCCGGTGAATCGGTCAGCGAGTAGCCGATGGTCTGCGGCCGCGTGCGCTGCTGCGTTGAGTAACCGGCCTCATCGGCACGCTGCTCGCGGCCTGTGACCTGCGTGCCTGCGAGGGGCGGGACGAGTGGCGGCATTAGGTGGATCCCCGCGACGTGCTGCGGATCCTGCTGCCCCAGGCTCGCGCTCACGCTGGTGCCCCAGTCGTTGCCCTGGGCGCCGTAGCGGTCGTAACCTAGCCGCGCCATCAGCGTGGCCCATGCGCGCGCGATTCGCTCGACGCCCCAGCCCGGGGCGCCCGGCTTGTCGCTGAACCCGTAACCGGGCAGCGATGGGACGACGCAGTGGAAGCCGGCCTCGGTAAGCGGCTGCAAGGCGTCGAGGAACTCGATCACCGAACCGGGCCAGCCGTGGGTGAGGATGAGCGGGAACGCCCCCGCGCGCGGCGAATGGGCGTGCAGGAAGTGGATGTCCAGGCCGTCGATCTCGGTCCGGAACTGGCCGATCTGTTCGAGCCGTTCCTCGCAGCGGCGCCAGTCGTAGCCGTCGCACCAGTATGCGCACAACTCCTGCAGCTCGCCGATCGCTAGACCCTGGCTCGGATCCGTCTCGGCCTCCGGCCAGCGAGTCGCGCGAAGTCGCAAGCGCAGAGCCTCGAGCTCCCCTTCTGGCACCGCCGGGTTGAACGGCTCGATCATGCAGCCATGCTGGCACGCTCAACCTTCCCTAGGCGCCCGCACCAGCCCTCACGGACTCTGTTCGGGTGACATTCCCGCACGCTGGCCCAGGCGTGCGCTCGTTCCTCTGACCTAGCATTCACGCGCGTGGCTGGGCTCCGAGGCTACTGGAGATGGCTCGGTCAGTGGCTTCGGCTCTCTCATGCCGGCCGCGTGGTCTTCACCGCCACACTGCTAGCAGGAGGCGCCGGGATGGTGTTCGGACGGGCTCACGGCGACCGGGAGGGCGGTGCGCCCCTCGTCGTCTGGCGCTCGTGGTGGCCGGTGTGGTCGCCCTCGATGCCGTCGGCCGCGGAGTCGTCGCTGCGGTTCGCCGTCTCATCTTGCGGGGTCGGCTCAGGCGTCATTCCTGAACGCTGGCGCAGGCGACGGACTAGCCGTCCAGCCTTACACTCCGCCGGAGGAGACGGCGCGCCAGCAGCACCACCGGCACCGCCGTTGCAGCCGTGAAGGCGATCCAGTATCGACTAATTCATCAGGCCGAAGCGACGACCTCTCGGACCTCGACGCCATCGAGCGTGACGTCGTCGGGAGCGTCAGCCGCGATCGCGCTTATCCGATCGCCCGCCGCGCGTGCGTTCTCCTCCGAGTCAAAGATGATCATCGAGAGCCCGTCCGTCTCCCCACCACCGGTCGCCCACGTCCAGTAGCCCGTCTTGAAACCGGGCGCGCCCGAGACCTGCGGCACAACTTGGCTGTTGAGCACGTCCCGAGTGCGGTCGGCATTGTGAATGGTCACGCGCACGACGAGCGCATGCATCTCCGCCTCCTTTCGCGTTGCGTCTGGAGCAGCGAGCTTAACGCTGGTCGTCGCAGCACGACAGGCGATCGACGTGTGGCGCGCTTGGCGCCCTGGCCGTGCACCAACGTTGGACGACAAAGTCGCTGCGGTTACGTACTACGCAGAGAGCGACGCCTGGCTACCTGTCGAGTCGTGACGCTCTAGTGACATTCCCGCACGCTGGCTCAGGAGACAGCCCTGACGCTGAAGCCGTGCCACCCGCGTCTAAAGCGGCGCCAGCCGAGCGAGCGTGTCTCGTATCAGAGCGAGGTAGCCGCTGTGTGCGAGCGGAAGATCTGCTATCTGGGCTACGTCGAACCATCCAATGTGGTCGTGCTCTGCAGGCGAAGCATTAACGGGATCTCCGCCCCACTTCTCGACGAGCCAGATCCGCAAGACGAATCCGGGCTCAACGACTCGTACCAGTTCGGGCCCCGGCTGTTGGATCAGTATTCCCAACTCCTCTTCCAACTCACGAGCCAGCGCCTTGATAGGCGATTCCCCGTCCTCCACATGCCCACCGGGAAAGTCCCATACATCTGGGTACCATCGCCGACCAGCGGAGCGGTGGCACAACAACACTCGGCCGTCGCGCACCAAGAGCGCGGCCACGATTTCATGGGCTTCCGCTGTGCCAGGAGCCACTGCATCCATCTCCAAACTCTGTCACCCCAACCACGCGGTGCCACTCCACGCTCGGGTGACATTCGCGAACGCTGGCCCATGCGGCGGGTTACTGCGGCACGCCGGGCGAAGTTGCGCGCGCAGCTCGCGCGATTTACGCCTCGATGGAGGACCGGAGCCGCCGTCCCCCCTTATCACTGGTGCGGGCGGTGGTTCCTTCGCCGCGAAGGACGTTCACCCTGCCGCAGACCCCAGTAATTGCCCCGGTCCTCGGATAACTCTTCCCGCGTTCGGCTTGCGCCTAAACGCATCGGACCATGCGGGTTTTGTGGTCTACGGGATGTATTCGCAGAGGATGATGCCGGCGCGGTCGTACCAACGGAGGACCCTCCGGGGGAAGGGGGATCGTCGAAGACAGTGAGGCTCGTAGACCCCCAAGCTCCCGCGCTTTACTCCGAGCAACGTTGACACGATCGCAAACGGAGCACCCTCGGTTTTTGGTTGGCAGAGCCAAAGCGACCCGGCTAGGTTTTCGCGAAAGAAACCGCGAGAGAGACGGAACCGAGGAAGAGGGCGGTGCCTACAACCCTCGCTAGTCTCGAACCACGACGTACCGGATGGGCACCCCCTGAAAGCTGTGTTGCGGTGCGTCCTTGGTCGCCATGGACTCGACGAGTCCTTTCTCGTCATCCGGGCGAACCGCAACGACGATCTCCTCGGCCGCAAAGGTCGCAAGCGCGTCGCTGATGGCAAGATCGAACTTCGCCTCGCCGGCAACAGCATCAACCGTCTCTCCGGGAAGCCGCTCGGCCGTGCGTTCGGCGACGCGCTCTGCCTGACCGAACGCTTTCTCGTCGTTGGCGAGCCAGTCGAGTATGCCCTGCCGTGTGACCGGGACCACGACCTTGATCGTGTCGGTCTCGCTGAATTGTCCGCGCAGGACGTCGTCCGCATGTTGAACCGTGCTGACCACGAGGATGTTCTTGCCCATGGCGAAACCGTACCGTGACCGCGCCGAGATCGGAGACCTGCCTAAACTCTGCCGCATGGACGAGCGAAACGAGCGCATCGCCAAGAACGAAACGGTGTTTCGGGCGGCCAACCGCGAGATCGAGCATGCCGGCCAGGAGGCAGGCGGAACCGGCCAGCTGATCGAAGTTCTTTGCGAGTGCGGACGGCAGGGGTGTGACGGCGTGATCACCATGACGGTCGCGGACTACGACGGCGTTCACTCACAGGCCGACCGTTTCGCAGTCCTTGGGGGGCATGAGAGCCCGGAGATCGAGAAAGTCGTCGAGGAGCGGGCTGGCTACCTCGTGGTCGACAAGTTCGGCGAGGCCGAGGACATCGTCGAGCATGAGTCCGGCTAGAGCAGCGGTCGTCCCCTGGAGTTTTCGTTCGCAATGCCAAGGGATCGTCAATTGCCGGCGACCGAAGGAACCAGCATTGGAGGCTGGAGTGACGCTAGGTCCCGGACTTCAGTGATCTGCCGAGCAGATCGTGCAGCCGGGCACTGAGCGCCATGAGTTTCTCGCTGAGCCCGTCAACTGCAATGTCGACTCCTTCCTCGGCGGGCGCTCCTCGAGCGCCCTCTGTTCTGCACCGAATATCTGTGAGCGTCAGATGCGATCGCGCGCCTCGTCCTTTGCGTCCTCGAGCTGTTCCTTGCCCTCGCCGACCTTCTGTGGGGCTTCGCCCTGCTTCTCGCGGAGCTCGTCGTCGGTCAGCTTGCCCTCGGTCTCCTTGAGCTTGCCCTCGACCTTTCACGCATACCTTCCACGGTGACCCCTTTCGTCTGATGTTTGAACATGAATGGTTCCTGTCTCTCACCAGCCGAAACCCTGTACCGAACCTGAAGAACGGATGAGCGGCCGAGGCCTCATCGCGGAGCCTTAGAACTCGATGCTCTCCCCGAAGTTAGTGAGGCGATAGTCGGCGAGGCCGTACAGCGTTAGGGCAACCGTGGCAACGCACGTCTCCGACCCTTCGAGGTCCACGCGCCCTCGCGAACCTTATGGCTGCAAGAGAGGGTGGCCTGCGCACCCCGGCTCTCCTTGTTCTCTCCGAGAACCGCCTTTTGAAACGGCGAGCCTCGTTTGTCTGCCCTGTGTTAGGCCCTTCCCCGCATGAAGTAGAAGATGAGCACCACGAGCAAGATGATGATGAGAAGACCGATCAGTCCGTAGCCGGTTCCGGCGATGGCAAGCACGTTGCCCTCCTTGTGATGACGCTAAAAAGTTGCCGCTCCGCGTGTTCGCAGACGGTCTTTACCTACTTTCAAGCCTTCGCAAACCCGCCAGTGAGATGACCGCGGATGACGCGGCTCTTCGGAGGCGACCTCCTAACTGCGATCGTCTTCCGGCGGTGCACGGTCGATTCTCTGTGCGTTCGACCATCCTGTCGACGACACGCTGCTCCACTGGGTGTTCGGCCTAGCCGTTGGCTAGGAGGGTTCCCCAGCAGAAGACTGTTTCAAACACTGATCGGCCGAGACCTTCTGCACGCTCTCGGACAAGCTCCAGCAGTTGGCTGTTCAGAGTCGGACGGCTCGCGGGGAATAGGTGGTCCGAGTCACCCCGCGTCCGGCAGCGCCCGGAAAGCCACTTGCGCTCCTAGAGTAATCCGAAGAGGGGGCGCCTAACACTCTGTCTAAAAACGCGTCGGCGGAGGTTCCCGTCGGTGTTATCGGTGCTGTTCAATCAAAAGGCTACCGAGCGCCTGCGCGCGTTTCGCCGCGTCGCGGTCGCCCTCGGCAGCCTGCACGATAGAGCCCTTCATCAGGATGTGCCAGGAGAGGGCGAAGCCGTCGGCGTCGCGCAGTCCGGCCGCGAGCGCGAGGCTGCGAATGACGGAGCGGATGTTCTCGAGGTAGTCGGCGCTTGCGCGGCCGACGGGGTGGTCGAGGTCGCCGAACTCGAGGAGGACGTTGACGAAGGAGCAGCCTTCGAAGTCGTCGCGGTGGAACCACTCGTCGAACAGGTCGAATATCGCAAGCAGCTGCTCCTCCGGTGTTCCCCCGCGCCGCCGTGCCTCCCTCTCGACCCAGCCGTAGGTCCAGATCTGCTCGCGCTGCTCCAGAAAGGCGAGCACGAGTTCGTCCTTGGAGGGGAAGTGCTTGTAGAGCGTCGCCTTGGCGACACCGGCGCGCTCGACCAGCTCGTCGATACCGACATCGTGAATGCCCCGATGGGAAAAGAGCTCGTAGGCGGTGCCGAGGATGCGTTCGCGAGCACTTTCCTCAGACTCCGGACGAGTGGCGGGCGTTGTGGCCATCTGGAGAAGGTTAGCACTGGACAGAACTGTCTGTTTGGCGAGGGTGAGTGACGGCCCGCGCCTGGTGTTTAGGGATCAAACAAGTGGACAGAACGGTCTTACTACACGGACCGTTCGGAGCAGTTCTTCTGGTTCTGCCTGTATCGAGTCACGGTGGTTTGCGAGGGGATGGGGTCTGAATCCTCCGCCGTAATCGATCCACGAAGGAGGCACCACATGGCAGCAACCGAGACCGCTGAGCGGGCGCGCAGGCACGCGCCGGCCAGTCGGACGCAGGACGAGACGAAGCACGCGCTCAAGACGACAGAGTTCGTCGCGATGGTCGGCGTCATCGCGGCGATCCTGATCGCCACAGCCGTGTCCGACTCGCTCAACGACGTCCGCGCCTGGACGCTCATCGCCGCAGTCGCGATCGGCTACATGATCAGCCGCGGCCTGGCCAAGTCCGGCACCAAGTACGCCGGTGGCGAAGACCCGCTCAACCGGAACAACCACTAGACGCACGAGATTGAAGTCTGTGCCCGGGGCGATGCGCCCCGGGCACATGCCCATTGCACACAGCAAACCCCGGAGGGAGGATCCATGCCGAAAATCGACGATTCGATTGAGGTTCAGGTTCCCGTAGAGCAGGCGTACAACCAGTGGACGCAGTTCGAGGAGTTCCCGAAGTTCATGGAGGGGATCCAGTCCGTTCAGCAACTCGACGACACGCATGTCCAGTGGGTGGCCGAGGTCCGCGGCGAGAGCCGGCAGTGGACTTCCGAGATCACCGAGCAGGAGCCGGACGAGAGGATCGCCTGGAAGACGATCGAGGGCGAGGTCAAGAACGACGGCGTCGTCACGTTCGAGCAGGTCGGCGATGGTCTGACGCGCATTAACCTTGAGATGGAGGTCGAGGGCGAGTCGACTGCGGAGAACGTCGCAGGCGATCTCCTCGGCATCGTCAAGAGTCAAGTGCACGGTGACCTCGAGCGGTTCAAACAGCTGATTGAAAGCCGCAACGAGGAGACGGGTGCCTGGCGCGGCGAGGTGCAAGACGGCGACACGAAGTAAACGGCGGCCCGATTCGCAACTCCAGCTCCGTCGGCAGGTTCCTGGCCCTGACCGAAACCCGCTCGTAAACGACAAAAGGAGTACTAGATGTCCACGAAGATGACCAAGCCACGCGACCTGTTCCTCCACGAGCTCGGCGACGTGCTTTACGCCGAGCGCACTCTCGTGAAAACCCTGTCAGAGCTGCAGGAGGAAGCTTCGGACGATGAGCTCGCCCTCGGCTTCGAGGAGCATCTCGACGAGACTCGGCAACACGTCAAAAATGTGGAGCAGGCGTTCGGGAAGCTGGGTGAGAAGCCGACCGCCGAGAAGTGCCCCGGGATCGAGGGGATCAAGCAGGAGCACGACGATTTCGTCGCCAAAGAATCTCCCTCGCAGGACGTGCTCGACTCGTTCCTCACCGGGGCCGGCGCGCGCACCGAGCACTACGAGATCGCCGCGTACGAAGGCCTCGTGACGATGGCCGAGGCGATGGGAGAGACCGAGGTCGTCGAACTGCTTACCGAGAACCTCGAGCAGGAGAAGACAACGCTCGAGAAGCTGAACACGATCGGGAAGCGACTCGCAGAGGACGGCGCCAAGCAGCAGGCTCACGCCTGATCGAACGTGCGCGGGCCTGGGGCGACGCCTCCGGCCCGCGCATGAACCGCGCCGAGATCCGCTCCGACTCGCTTGGATTGAAGCGCTGGGACGGCTGCGTTCAATGCTTTGAGTAAAGGCGCGACCGCTCGCTTCCCACCCCGCCGGAGCGAGGGCCCGCGGAACGCGCGCGTCAACTTAGTTGTCGGGAGACGATTAGCCCCGCGAACTTTTGCCCGAACTTTTGCCCACCTGACATGACCGAACGTGACGTCAGCGCGCATGAGGCAAGTCAACTGGCCGCATCACACGTCACCTAATCTGGCAACAGACGTCTCATAACCCGGAGGTCGCAGGTTCAAATCCTGCCCCGCTACTGAGAAAGGCGCTCGAAAGGGCGCCTTTTGCGTCTCTGAGGCAGGTACGGCGCGCCTTCGGGCCGTCTTGTACCCAGCGGCCTTGACTTCATGCACGCCTATGGGCAACCTCGGGTCATCGTCACCGTCCTCTGGTTCCAGTGAGCGCTGGTCGCGTCAGCCTCATCGTTCTCGGCAGCATCGGGGTGCTGTTCGGGCTGGCCCTGCTGGTAGGAGGAGGCTTCCTGCTCTGGGCCGACCGCACGCAGCGCGAGGATGGCTACCTGACGACGCCGACCGAGCGGTTCGCGACGCCGACCTACGCGTTGACGCGCACACGGCTCGAGGTCGACACCGAAGGAGAGGGCTGGGTCCTGAACGAGAGCTGGTTCGGCAAGGTCCGGATCCGCGGCGAGAGCTCCGGCGACAAGACCCTCTTCATCGGCATCGGGCCGCAGGCGGAGGTCGCAAGGTACCTCGGAACCGTCGCCCACGCGAACGTCCAGGACATCGACTTCGATCCCTTCCGAGTTACCTACCTCTCGGTCTCGGGAGACGCGCCGCAGGCGCCGCCGACGGAGCAGAGCTTCTGGGCCGCCTCGGCATCCGGCGTGGGAACACAAACGCTCACATGGAAGGTGCGCGAGGGCGACTGGACGGTTGTCCTGATGAACGCCGACGGCTCGCGCGGCGTGGCTGCCGACGTCGACCTCGGGGCCAAGCTGTCCTTCCTGCTCTGGGTCGCGATCGGGCTGCTCGTCGGCGGCGTGCTCGTCTCCGTGGGAAGCGCCGCGTTAATCGTCCTCGCCGCGCGGACGCGCCCGCGACCGCCCGCGCCGCCCGTGCCTCCTGCCGTGGGCAGCGGATCAGGAAGTGCGGCGGCTCCCGAGCCTCTCGACCGATCAACAGAAGAGCCTACGCCCAGCTGAACGCTTTTCTCGTTGAGTTCGGCCTATACCAACGCGATGGCTGACGACCGTGAATCTCTTGCCGCCCTCCGGCGACCCAGCTGCAAGCGTTCTGCAAGCACCGGGCGGCCTCCGCACGGATGTAACCGTGTTCTGCCTAAATGCAAGGGCGTTGAGCCAATCTGGCTCCGGACCTGTGTTTCGGCGGAACGAGGCGGAACGCGTGTACACAATCGAGGCGCTCATGACCCGGAGGTCGCAGGTTCAAATCCTGCCCCCGCTACTGCGAAAGGGCGCTCGAAAGGGCGCCTTTCGCTTCGGTCGTGACTTCTTTGTCCGTGAGGAACGTCCTGACGTGGGCGCCGAAGAGGCGCCATTCTAGCCGTCCAGTTTGCCCCGCACGGTCACCCAGACCCCGTCGTCGCCGACGGCGACACCCCACGGGAAGTACCGCATTGCGATACGGGTCACGTGATCCGTCTTCGGGTCAATTCGCCACAGGGCGTGGCTGTCCGGCACCGTCGCCCAGACGAAGCCATCACCCGCCGCGACGGTTGTGACCCCCGCGGGGCGGACCTTCACCGGCAGCGGGACATGAAGCGGTCTGCCCGATCCGATCGCAGGGAGGCGAACCACTTGTGGGATGTCCCAGTCTCCAATCCAGACCGCGTCGCCCTGGACTGCGGGAGCGGCTGGATTCATGCCAACCGAACGGAACGTCTTGACGACTCCGGTAGCTGCATCCATTCGCGAGACACTTCCGCGATCGAAGTCGTTCATCCAGAGTTCGCCGTACCCCCCAGACCATGCCAGCCAGCCCGCGTGGCGACCTTGCTCGATTCGGCGTTCTTTACCCGTCCGTGGATTGACCTGCGTGACCCCGTGGTAGTCGACGGTGCCACTGGCGTCCGCCACCCATAGCGAGCCATCGCCGTAGGCAAGACCCCGGAAGTAGCCAGTGCCGTGAGGCACTTGCCACGTCGGCTTGAAATCGAGCGTCCTCGCGTCGACTCGCACGACGGTGGCGTTTGCGCCGGAATCCGCCGCAAAGCAGTTCGCCACCCACACATCACCGGACGGATCGGGTGCGATCCCACACGGCGCGAGGCCCCCACCGACGGGGACGGTGTCGCCCGTCGACGGGTCGACACGCGTGAGCGTCCGATCGCCGGCGTCTCGGAGGCCTTTGTTATTTGAATACCGGCGCCCGTGGTTCGTGACCCACACGAAGCCGCCGGCGACTACGTCGAGGTCGGGCGCATCTCCGACACGCACGACCTCCGTCGGCTCGAGCGTATCGGGGTCGATCCGGACGACGCTGTTCGGCAGCACCTCCGGCGGCGCCTCGTCTCCGTTCGTCAGCACGACTGCGATTGCAGCGGCGCCGACGGGGAGCAGCACCGCGGCGACGAGGGCCGCGAGCTTGCGTCGATCTCGTTTGGAGGGCCGCCTCATCGCGGGCGGCCGAACCTTTGAAATGCCCTCGATGTCGAGCTGATCGACCTCGGCCGTAGAGCCTCTCGGCGAGCTCCGCACGATCTCGAGATAGACCGCCTCTGTCTCGGGAGAGGGGTACGCCCCGAGCTCCTCCGCGAGGAGCCGCCGGCACCGCTCGTATACCCGAAGTGCCTCCGCCCGATTGCCTCCGGCGACGTGAGCCTCCATCAGACGCCGATATCCCGTCTCGCGAAAGGGCTCGAGCGCGACCGTCTGCTCGGCCCACTTCGCCGCCTCCGGCGCATCACCCGAACGAAGGTACGCATCGGCGAGAGCGCTCAGCGCGCGGCCACGGACGTCGGCGAGCTCACGCCGTTTCTCCTCCACCCAGGCCCCCTCCTCTCCCGGCAAGAAGGGCTGCTGTACCAGCGATGCGGCCAGCGCGGCTGCGGCCTTTCCTCTCTCCAGGTCGCCTACCGCAAGCGCTTCCTCCGCCTCGCGCGCCGCATTTACCGCCACGACGACGTCAACCCAGGTTCCTTCGGGCAGCTCGAGCCGATAGCAGCCGAAGGCGGCCGTCAGAGCGTCTGGGTCGTCAATGCCGCGGTCCGCGAGCAGGCCCCGCAGCTTGCTCACGATCACGGTGAGCGCCTTGTCCCACGTCGCGGGTAGCGCCTCCCCCCAGAGTGCCTCCGCGAGCTCGTCGCGCGGCACCGGCCTGCCCTGTTCGGCCACCAGGTAGGCGAACAGGAGGCGCCCTTGCCGCCCCGCAAAGCGCACCTCGTCGATCGCCACTGCGTCGGTCTCGACGGCTACCCGACCGGCAAGGAAGACCTTCAGCTCCAACCCGCTAGTCATTCTCTTGCCCGCATCTTGCCTCGATTTAGGGGGGCGCTCCTAGCGTAGCGGCGAGGAATCGTGGACAAGGTCATTCATTGCGACTGCGGGTTCGAGGCCCGCGCCGCGCACGAGCAGGAGCTCGTCGCGGAAGTTCAACGCCACGCGCTGGAGACGCATGGCATGGCGGTCTCACACGACGAGGCGCTCCTGCTCGCCTTCCGCGCCGAGCTGAACGCGGAAGCACCTGCCTCGACTCCTCACAACAGGACAATTCGAACGGAGGAGTAGAGATGAAGAACCGTCGCAAGCGCATGCTCGCCGCCGCCGGTATCGCAGCCGTCGCTGCGCTGGTCGCCAGCGCGCTAATCGTCGTTCCGGCACTCGCAACACCGCCCTCTGGCGTGACGATCACGCCTCTCGCCCCGGTGAGGCAGTTCGGCGAGATCAACGAACACGCCATGACCGGACGGTGGATGGCGAAGATCAAGACGAAGGGCGTCTCTGACTTCCACGTCAACCAGGTCACGATTCAGTCCGGCGGAACTCTCGGCTGGCACTACCACCCCGGGCCGAGCTTCGTAATCGTCAAGTCCGGCACCGCGACCTTCTACATGGGCGACGACCCCACTTGCACGCCGCACGTGATTCCTACCGGCGGCACTCTCTTCGAGCCGGCCAACATGGTGCACATCGTCCGGAACGAAGGAGATGCCCCCTTGGTGAATGTCGTGGTCCAGCTCGTTCCCACCGGTGCGCCGAGGCTTATCAGCGTGCCGAGCCCCGGCAACTGCCCCTTCTGAACGGCTGAATGGAAACTGGAGGGTGGGCACTCGCCCACCCTCTTCGGGGGAGTACGAAGTGCACGAAGACGGGACAACAAAGCCCGCCGCTTTCCGGACGTTCTGAGACTGAAGCGACGGGGTCAGTTCCGAGCTGAGATATGTAGCGACGGCGAAGCGCCCAACATGAATCAGCAGCATCAGGCGCCGCCGTGGCTGCAAGCATTCTGCAAGCGCCGCGCTTCCGCGTTGATGTAACCGTGTTCCGCCTAATGCAACCGCCGAGGGGCGGATCGGGCTCCGAGCCTGCATTTGGACGGAATACGGCGGAACGTGGATACGGAATCGAGGCGGCTCATAACCCGGAGGTCGCAGGTTCAAATCCTGCCCCCGCTACTGGAAAGGCTCCGGAAACGGGGCCTTTCTTCAATCCAGCCGCCGTGGCACCCGGCGCCGGGGCCGTGGTCGATGATCCAGGCGCCGTGCGCCATAACAGCCTGGTGGTGCTCGATCACGATGCGCCATGTCCGTCATCATGAATCGCGCATGAAGCCGCGCATCTTCCTCGGGTCGTCGGGCAAGCAGGCCAAACTGCTCGAGGCGATCACGGGCGGGCTCGAGGACGTCGCCGACGTCGAGCCCTGGACGACCACGTTCAACCCGGGGCGGTCCACGCTCGACCGGCTCGTCGAGCTCTCCCAGGAGGTCGATTTCGCCGCCTTCGTGTTCGCCCAGGACGACTGGACCACGACGGATCCGTCCGAGTCCGGCGAGGCGTCGCCGCGCGACAACGTGGTGTTCGAGGCCGGACTGTTCGGCGGGGCGCTCGGGATCCGGCGAACGTTCATCCTCCACGCTGATGGTTCGAAGCTGCCGAGCGACCTGCTCGGACTGACCTCCGTCCGCTACGACCCGGCCACGAGCCCGGCGGAGGTTCGCTCAATCAACGAGAAGCTCCGTAAGGCGATCGAGACCGAGGGTCGCCGCGGCCCGGTCGAAGGGCTGTGGTGGCAGCTCTCGCTGACCGT
>Ga0307323_10000400_pt1 | contig 13569 bp, 13 predicted proteins | sample ER_DNA_381_FD_194496 | JGI IMG/M metagenome (GOLD analysis project Ga0307323, IMG submission 194496) | Bulk soil microbial communities from the East River watershed near Crested Butte, Colorado, United States - ER_DNA_381 | ecosystem: Environmental > Terrestrial > Soil > Floodplain | place...
TCGGGGAGCAAACCGCCTACCTGCTCACGGCCGAGTTCCGCGAGTTCACGGACGCGTCTCACCCGTCACACCGCAACGCCTGACAGACTCCCGCGCTCAACCCGAGAGAGGAGCGCCGTGGCACGTATCTCGCTGGTCCCGCAGAACCGGGAGTTCTTCAGGCTCCTCGAGCGCGCGTCCGCCAATGCGATCGGCATCTCGCGCCAGCTGGTCGACGTGCTAGACGAATTCCCCGCGAACGGATCCCACCTGCGGGAGGTGAAGGAGCTCGAGCACGAAGGCGACCGGCTCACCCGTGAGGTGGTTGACCTCCTCAACCGGACGTTCGTGACGCCGTTCGACCGGGACGACATCTACCTCCTCGCGGGAGCGATCGACGACGTGTGCGACCACATCGACGAGGCCGCGGGAAACATCGCCGGCTACGGCGTCGAAGCGATCCGCCCGAAGGCGAAAGAACAGGCGCAGGTGATCCTCCGGAGCGCCGAGAAACTGCACGAAGCCGTGAAGCTGCTCGAAGGATTCAAGGATTCGAGCAGCCAGCTGCATGCCCTGCGCGATCTCGAGGACGAAGGCGACCGGTTGAACCGCGACGCGGTGGCCGAGCTGTTCACTGCGGGCGCGGATCCGATCAGCGTCATCCGCTGGAAGGACATCCACGAGCAGCTCGAGGAAGCCGTCGACGCCTGCGAGAACGCGGCTGACGTCCTCGAGGCGATTCTGGTCAAGAACAGATAGATGAACGACGTCCTGCTGGTCGTCGTGATCGTTGTTGCCCTGGGCTTCGACTTCACGAACGGCTTTCACGACACCGCGAACGCCGTTGCAACCTCGGTGTCGACACGGGCGCTCCCGCCGCGGCTCGCGGTGCTGGTGGCTTCCGTCGCGAACCTCGCAGGTGCTTTCGCCACGACCGCTGTGGCGACGACGGTGGGGACCGGCATTGTCGCCGCGGACCTGATCACCACCAAGACCATCCTCGCCGCGCTACTGGGCGCGATCGCCTGGAATCTCCTGACCTGGTGGTTCGGGCTTCCCTCGAGCTCCTCGCACGCGCTGATCGGAGGCCTTGTGGGCGCCGCACTCGTACAGTCCGGAGAGCAGGGGGTCCTCTGGCACGGGCTCGCCCACAACATCGTCATCCCTGCCCTGATCGCGCCCGTGATCGCATTCGGTGCGGCTTTCGCGTTGCTGGTCGTCATCTACTGGGTGTTCCGGAGGCTGACCCGCGGCGTCGCCAACCGTGGGTTTCGCCTGGGTCAGTTGGCGTCCGGGACTTTCGTCGCGTTCACGCATGGTTCGAACGACGCACAGAAGACGATGGGCGTGATCGCACTCGCACTGTTCGCGAACGGGAACCTCGACACGTTCGAGATTCCCACCTGGGTGAAGTTCGCCGCCGGGTTCGCGATTGCCGCCGGCACGTACGTGGGCGGCTGGCGGATCATGCGCACGCTCGGCCAGCGGCTGTACAAGATGGAGCCGGAGAGCGGGTTCGCGGCTCAGAGTGCGGCCGGCACGGTGATCTGGGCCGCCACGAAGTACGGCTATCCACTGTCGACGACGCATGTGATCTCGGGTGCGGTGCTCGGAGCCGGGGCCACCCAGCGCCTTTCCGCGGTCCGTTGGGGCGTCGCGGGCAATATCGTCGTCGCCTGGGTCCTCACGATCCCCGCCGCGGCAGCTGTGGCCGCGGCGTTCTACTGGCCGGTTCAAGCGATCTTCTGAGCCGCGTGCCCAAGCGGCTCCGTCGGAGCTACGATCTCAAGTCGGTGGCTGCAATCGACGTCAACGGTTCCCGGATCTTCACCGCGACGTACCTCGACACGGAGGACCGGCGCCTCTCCCGCGCCGGGATCAGCCTTCGTCGCCGCATGGAGAACGGTAAGAGTGTCTGGGAGCTCGACGTCGGCCAGGCCACACGCGAAGCCGACGGCGGGCCGGGCGCCCCACCCTCTGAGATTCTGCGCTTGCTCGCTGCGCCACTACTTGGTCGTGAGCTCGTCGAGATCGCCAGGACGCGAACGCGCAGTGACGGCGACGACGTCGAGACCGCCCTACTCGACGGCCAGCGCGTCATCAGCCTCGTTGCGGACTGGCGGCCGAAGCTGCCGAAGCCGAAAAAGCAGAAGAAGGTGCGCACCGGCGCGCCAGCGCTCGATCGTTTCTGCACCTATCTGAAAGAGCAGGTGGACGAGATCGCGCTTCACGATCCGGGTGCTCGCCTGGGTGAGTCGCCGGAGCGCGTTCATCAACTGCGCGTCGCGACCCGTCGTGCGCGCTCTGCTCTTCGCACCGCCCGCCCTCTCCTCGACAAGGCGTGGGTCGACGGACTGCGCGCCGAGCTCAAGTGGCTCGGCGGAGAGCTTGCGCCGGCGCGCGATCTCGACGTTCTCATGGACGGGCTGCAGAAGGACGCAAAGAAGCTCGGTAAGCCCGGAAGCGCCATCATCCGCCAACTCGAAGGCGACCGCCGCCGTGCGCAGACGCGTCTCGTCAAAGCGCTCGACAGTCCTCGCTACCTGAGCATCCTCGAAGAGCTCGAACGCGCGGCGTATGCGCCTCGCGTGCGCAGGGTTGACAAGTCACTGAAGAAGCTCGCGCGCCGAGACTTCAGGCGACTGCGCCGCGCGGTCCGCGCGCTGAAGAAGAAGCCGTCAGACGAGGCCCTGCACGAGGTGCGCAAGCGCGGCAAACGAGCGCGCTACGCGGCCGAGCTTGCGGGCGGCAAGCGGGCGCGTCGGTTCGCGGAGGCTGCGAGGTCCTTCCAGGACGTCGTCGGCGACCATCAGGACGCCGTCGTTGCCGAGGAACGTCTGACCGCGTTCGTTCCGAAAGCGAAGAACGTGGAGGCGGTCTTTGTTGCGGGCAGGCTCCTCGAGCGCCAGCACACGCGCCGCCGAAAAGCGCGCAAGTCGCTGCCGAAGGCCTGGAAGAAGCTCGACCGTCAGGGACGCAAGCTCTGGGCTTGACGGGGACGGTCCGCGCCGCCGGCGGAGTGCCCGTGCGTCGACGAGTTGACGGTTCGCTCGAAGTGCTGCTCGTTCATCGCCCCAGGTACCACGACTGGACGTTTCCGAAAGGGAAGGTCAAGGGCGGCGAGAGCGACGAGGAGGCGGCCGTGCGCGAGGTGAGGGAGGAGACGGGGCTCACGTGCACACTCGGCCGCGAGCTCCCGAGCACCCGGTACACCGACCTGAAGCTGCGCGACAAGACCGTGCGCTACTGGGAGCTCGACCCGAGCTCGGGCAGCTTCGAACCGAACGACGAGGTGGACGAGATCGAGTGGTTGGCACCTGACGTCGCTGCGGAGCGTCTGACGTACTCGCGCGATTGCACAGTCCTGCGATCGCTCGAAAGCCGCCGATGACGCTCCTGCTCATCCGCCATGCATCAGCCGGAGACCGCGACGACTGGGTGGGCGATGACCTACCGCGGCCGCTCGACGCTCGGGGCCGGGACCAGGCTTCGCGGCTCCCAGACCTCCTCGGCGACTACGAGATCGCGCGTGTCCTGTCCAGCCCGGCTGTGCGTTGCCTGCAGACGGTCGAACCGCTTGCCCGCTCTCGCGGGCTAGACATCGAGGTGCGCGAGGAGCTCAGCGAAGAGCAGCAAGGCGAAGCCGGCGTGGAGCTTGTTCGTGCGCTCATCGGAGAGCAGGCCGCCCTCTGCGTTCACGGCGGGCTCAGCGACACCATCTCCGGCGTTTCGCAGAAGAAGGGTGAAGTGCTCGTGCTCGACGACGAGGGGAAGCTCGTCGAGCGGTTCCGTTCCTAGCCGACCGCTTCGGCCAGCTCGTCGAGTGCGATGAGCGCAGCCCCTTCGCGGATCCCGCCGCGGCCGATCTCGAGCGGCATACCGAGTCGACTCTGTACCTCTCTGAGGATGAGCGTTCCCGCGATCAACGTCTGCGCTCGCGCCTGATCGACTCCGTACGTTTCCTCGATCGAGCGACTCGAGCGCTTGGCGAGCTTGCGCGCAGCTGACGACAGGCTCTCCGCGTCGAGTGTCGTCCCGACAACCTTGCGAAGCGCGCGTGCTGTTCCGCCCGTCGCGATCGCCGTTCGCGCCAGCGGCGGTGTCAGTTCGGCGAAGGCGGCGCTCACTTCCGCTCGAGCCGCGTCGAGGGCTTCGCGTGAGGCCGGCGCCGCGCCCAGTGCTCGCCGCGTCAGCCGGAGGGAGCCGAGATCGAAGGAGCGCGCCCAGGCCGGGCCACCCGAGTCCGAGCCGACCACCACTTGAGTCGAGCCGCCGCCGACGTCGCAGACGGCGATCAGGTCGGACGGTGCGTTTTCGAGTGCCGCGACGGCGCCGTACCAGGCCAGCTCGCCTTCCTCGTCCGGCGTGAGGACGCGCGTCCGGACGCGGGTCGTCCCGGCCAGCCGGGAAACGAGCTCCCGTCCATTCGCCGCCTGTCGTCCCGGCGAAGTCACGAGGATGTCGATCCGGTCACAGCCGAGCTTGCGAGCACGACGCACATGCGCGCCTGCGATCGCGGCGGCCTCCGCAAGCTTTTCCTCGCCGATCTCGCCCGAGTGCTCGATGTCCTCACCGAGGCTGAGCTGGACACGCTGTTCACGAACCGCAACCAGCTGGCCCTCTTCGCGCGTGGCGACCAGAAGGCGCAGCGTGTTGGCGCCCACGTCGACGATTGCCACCCGCACGTAGGCGATTCTGGCCATCCCACCGGTCGTCGCCCGTTTGGGGATGATTAAACGCAGCAGCTGCAAGATCAGCGCGTCCGCAGCGAGGCGGACCTGCGGCGGGCGCGCGCCCGGGCGCTCCGCATGAACACCTGCTGCGCCTGGCGTCCACGATCGCCCTTCTTGGGACGCAGCTTCATCCACAGCCCTTCCGAGCTCATCTCCCACGCGGACGCGTTGTCGGCCAGGAGGACGTCGAACGCACGGACGAGCTCCTGCTGCGCGCGCCCATCCTCAACCGGGGTGAGCACCTCGATCCGGTGATCGAGGTTCCGCGGCATCAGATCCGCGCTGCCGATGAGAATCGTCCGCTTCTCACCTGCTTCGAAGATGAAGATGCGGCTGTGCTCGAGGAACCGGCCCAGGATGCTCCGGACACGGATCGTCTCGCTGAGTCCGGGCACACCCGGTCGGAGCGTGCAGATGCTGCGTGCGACGATGTCGATCTTCGCCCCTGCCTGTGACGCGCGGTACAGCTCCTCGATCAGTTCCTCGTCGTTGAGGCTGTTCACCTTGATCCGGATCCGCGCCTCCTCGCCGTTCGCCGCCGCGCGGCGGACCTCGCGAATGCGCTCGACCATTCCATCGCGAAGGCCGAAGGGAGCCACGAGCAGCTTGCGAAAGGGCTGTGGCCGGCTGAAGCCGCTCAGATAGTTGAAGAGATCCGCGACGTCTGCGGTGATGTCCGCATCGGCCGTGAACAGGCCGTAGTCCTCGTACGTCTTCGCGGTCATGATGTTGTAGTTGCCGGTGCCGAGGTGCACGTAGCGCCGCAGCTCGCCTCCCTCCCGGCGGACGATGAGCGTCATCTTTGCGTGGATCTTCAAGTTCGGAAAGCCGTAGACGACGTGGACGCCGGCCTGTTCGAGCGAACGGGACCAGCCGATGTTGCGGCTTTCGTCGAAACGGGCCTTCAACTCGATCAGCGACATGCTCTGCTTGCCACGTTCTGCCGCGTAGACGAGCGCCGGCACCACAGGTGAGTCCTCGCTCGTCCTGTACAGCGCCGTCTTCAGTGCAACCACCGCAGGGTCCCGTGCGGCGGCCTTCAGGAACGCTTCGTAGCTCGAGGCGAACGAGTCGAACGGATGGTGCACGAGGATGTCACTGCGCCGGATCTCCGCGAAGAGCTCGTCTGCGTCCGCTGCTGCGAGGAAACGCGGATGCACGACCGGATACCAGGGCTCCTCCTTGAGGTCAGGGCGGTCGATCGAGACGAGCTCCTGCAGCTCAGCCAGGTCGAGCAGGCCCGGGATCAGATAGATCTGCTCGGTGCTAGCGCTCAGACCGCGCTCGAGCCGTTCGAGCATCCGGTCCGAGACCGAGCCGGAGACCTCGACGCGCACGACGTCGCCGAATCGCCGCCGCCGCAGCTCGTCCTGCACCGCCTCGAGCAGGTCGTCTGCCTCGTCCGACACCTCGAGGTCCGCGTCGCGTGTCACGCGAAATGTGGAGCATTCGACGATCTCCATGCCGGGAAACAGTCGCGGCAGAAAGTGCCGGATGACGCGCTCGAGGGGAAGGAAGAGCCCGCGCGTGCCAATCGAGAAGAAGCGCGGAAGCAGCTCGGGGACCTTGACGCGGGCGAACCGCTCCTCGCCCGTTTCCTCGTCGCGGACGAAGATGCCGAGGCTCAGAGACAGAGGTGAGATGTACGGAAAGGGCTGCCCCGGCCCGACCGCGAGCGGCGTGAGGATCGGGAAGATGTCGCGCCCGAAGCGCTGCTCGAGCTCCTCGAGTTCCTTGCGGTTGCAGTCCTCGACCTCGCCGACGATCACGCCGGCGTCGGCCAAAGCCGGACGAAGCTCGCGCTTCCAGAGTTTCGCCTGCGCTGCGGTGAGCTCGAGTGTCTTTTCTCGGATTGCCGCGAGGGTCTCCGGCGCCGTTCGCCCGTCGGGAGAGCGCACGAGGAGACCGGACTCTTCCTGACCTGTGAGACCCGCGACACGCACCTGGAAGAACTCGTCCAGGTTGGACGAGAAGTAGGCGCAGTTCCGCGACCGCTCGAGGAGGGGCAATGCCGGGTCCGACGCACGCGCGAGGACGCGCGCGTTGTAGTCGAGCCAGGAAAGCTCCCGATTGAGCAATCGCGCGTCGTCAGTCAGCAAAGCCGCCTCAGCGCGAGCCACGTGCCATCCTTTCCCATCGACGCGCGGATGTGGGTTGCGAACCGGTGACAGTCTTGTATCAGGCAGCGACCGGCACGGCGAGCCGGTCGTCCGCGGCGAACGGCGTCAGATAGACCCGGGACGGCGAGCGGAGGCAATCCAGGACTGCGTCGGCCTCCTTCTCGCAACGGAGGAGGGTCTTCCACGACGACAAGTCTTCAGGACGATGGAAATCGCCGCTTGCCAGCGGTGGTAGCCCGTGTTCTGCGACCCAGGCGAACGTCTCACGCCGGTTGAAGAGCTCGTAGCGGTGGATCAGGCCCTTGAGCGACTCACGTTCACGCCAGATCCGCCGCGTCGGGTGGAGCGGCGAGCGATCGTGGTCGGCGTACGGGTGCGCTGCGACCACCACGGCCTCCTGGTCGTTGGCTTCCTCGAGGGCCTGGATGAGCCCGGATTCGATCGACACGAAGTGCTCGAGGCCGAGCGCGAGCGCGTGTGCCGACCGATCGGGATCCGGGTGGTTGTCGGTCAACTCGAGACCCAGGAGGACGATGAGCCCGTAGTCCCGGGCTTCACGCGTGGCCTCGGCTCGCACGCTCGTCGCATAGGCCGGCCAGGTCCACGGATCGATTGCGGCGGACATCGGGTCGTTCAGGCGAACCGCATGATCGGTGATGCAGAGCACGTCGAAGCCGTTCCGCCCGTAGAGATCGACGACCTCGCTGAGTGCCAGCTGCCCGTCGCTCCAGATCGTATGCGCGTGTAGCTCGCAGAGCAGGAGATTGCTGCTCATCGTTCGTAGTGTTGCTGCCCCGACAGCGAGTGGGCCGACGAACGGCAAAGATCCGGCCGCGAAGTGGTGAACGAAGACCGACACCTGCGGCAACAGCTACCCGGGTGACCGGAGACGGTCACTTTTCGCGCGTATCCGTCTGGGGGTTGTTTCTCGTTGCTACTCCATGGTGAAAACTGAGCAGGTCGACAACCTCACCCGAAGGGAGGGTCAAACCGCATGAGCATTCTCTGGATCATCCTGATTGTGATTCTCGTGCTCGCGCTGCTGGGCTTCTTCTCGCGCGGGCGCTGGTAAGGGCGCGTAGGACCAGCTGAAGCTCTGAATGGGCCGCCCGGCACTTGCCGGGCGGCCTCTCTCTGGCGATCATGGTCAGGTGGACCAGGCCGCCGCACTCGCCCTGCTCGAGCAGGGAGATCTCGCGCCTCGGGCCCCTCGCCTCGGCGGGATGGCCCGCGCCGAGGGAGTCGTCATCGTCAGCGAGCGCTTCTGGGCGTTCGCCGGCACTGACGGCAGCCTGCGTGAGGGCACGATGCCGTCAACACCGAATTCGCTCCGGGCGATTCCGCTTGCACGCGGTCTCGTCCGCCTGAGCGCGTCACTCTCACCGCTCTTTCGCCGGCGGGGCGTCGCCCGCAAGCGTGAGCGGATCTTCCTCGTCGCCGCAATCGTCACGCCGCTCGCCCTGGCGTTCGCTCCGAGTTGGATCGGGCTGATCGCGGGCCTTGTCACCACGGTGGCGCTGCTCGGTTGGCTCTTGCGGGGGCGCACCCTCTACCTGCACGGCGCCGAGCACCGTGCGATCGCCGCGCTCGAGGAACGGCGCCTGCGCGAGGCCTGGCACGGCGCCGCTTCGCCGTCACGCTTCTCGCTTCGCTGCGGCACCAACTTCGCTGCGCTGATGATGCCGGTCGCGGTGCTCGGCGGGCACTTGTGGCCGCTGCCCGCAACGGCTTTCACGCCGGTCGTCGTGTCCGTGCTCGCACTCGCACTGACGATGGAGCTCTGGCAGCTCGTGCAAAGCGTTCCGCGTCTGGCGCGCGTGGTGCTCCTGCCGGGTCTCGGCTTGCAGCGACTCACCACGCGCGAGCCGCGGCTCGACGAAACGCGGGTCGCGCTCACCGCGCTCGCAGCAGTGCTCCGCCGCGAGCTTTCGCACGCGTAGGCCGTGCGCGTCACCGGGGCAGCTGGTCTGCTCGCACTTTGCTTCGTGGTCGGCGGGTGTGGCTCGTCGGAAAGCCCTCGGCTTTCGCACGACGAATACCTTCAGCGCATCAGGGAGATCACGAGCGACCAGGCGGCGCGAACCGCCAGCCGTCTCTTCATCAAGCTGGTGGTGGAGCCAGGACTTCCGGCGTCGACGTGCGGTTCGACCGCCCGTCTCTTCCACTCGAACGTCGATGAGGTGATCTCGGAAGTGGCAGCTTTGAGTCCTCCGAATGACGTGGCCGATCTGCAGCGCCGGTTCATCTCCGCCGCGCGGGAGTCGTCCGACCTTGTCGGCCGGGCCGCTGCAGATGCGACGGCAGGCAGGCTGCGCTGTGGCCGGCCGATGAACCGCCGGATCTACGGTCTCCCCTCGACTGATCGGATCGACAGGATGCTGATCGAGCTGCGGGAGAAGGGCTACATCATTGGGCTCAACTCGCAGGATTGAGCTGCGGCACTGAGGCTTCTCGCGCGGGTAGCCTCCGATCCGTGGAGCGCGAGAACAGCATCGAAGCGCACGGGCTCGTCCGCGAGTTCAAGAAGGGACCTCGTGCCGTCGACGGCATTGACTTGCGTGTCGAGCCGGGTGAGATCTACGGGTTCCTCGGCCCGAACGGAGCCGGCAAGTCCACGACCGTGCACATGCTTACGACGCTCCTCCCGCCGACCGCGGGGACGGCGACGGTCGCCGGCTTCGACGTCGTCAAGGAAGGGCCGAAGGTGCGGAAGGCGATCGGCGCTGCGCTGCAGGAGGCCGCGCTCGATCCGTTTCTGACCGGACGAGAGCATCTGCGCCTCCAGACGACGATGCACGGCATCACCGGCGAGGAGCGGCGGCGACGGAGCGACGAGCTGCTCACGCGTGTCGGTCTCACCCAGGCTGCGGACCGCAAGATCAAGGGCTACTCGGGCGGGATGAAGCGCCGGCTCGACCTTGCGCTCGCGCTCGTGCACCGTCCGCGCATTCTCTTTCTCGACGAGCCGACGACCGGGCTCGACGTGCAGAGCCGCACCGCGCTCTGGGTCGAGGTCGGCAGGCTCGCGAAGGAGGAGGGCGTGACCGTCTTTCTCACGACGCAGTACCTGGAAGAAGCGGACGTCCTCGCCGACCGCGTCGGGATCATCGACCACGGCACGATCGTCGCCGAGGGGACGCCGGAGACGCTCAAGTCCGAGATCTCGTCGTCGACGGTCGAGGCGGTGCCCGCCGACCCCGCTCAGCGCTTAGCCGTCGCGTCCGTCCTCGAGCGCTTCGGCGAGCAGACGACCGGCTATGGGCCCGGCAGCGTCGCCGTACAGCTGTCGTCGCCGAACGGCAACCTGACGGAGATCGTGCGTGCCCTCGATGCCGACGGTGTGGTCCTGGCGCAGCTGCAGATCCACGAGCCGACGCTCGACGACGTCTTCCTGGCGAAGACGGGCCGCCACCTCGAAGGCTCGGGTGACGACGAGGAGCAGGGGCAGGAATTGGAAGCCGAGCCGGCGCAAGTTTGAACGTCGCTCTACTACAGACCGCCGCTCTCGGACACCGCGCGGTCGTCCGGACCGCACGCCAGCCGGCGAACGTCGTCTTCCCGCTCGTCTTTCCGATGCTGCTCCTGGCCGTGAACTCCGGCGGCCTCCAGTCGGCAACCCGCCTGCCCGGGTTCCCGACCGACTCGTTCCTCGCCTTTGCGCTCGCAGTTCCGTTCGTGCAGGGCGCGCTGCTCGCGACGATCAATGCGAACGTCGAGTTCGCACGCGACATCCAGACCGGCTTCCTGAATCGGCTCGCGCTGACGCCGGTGCGCGGCATCGTCCTGCTGCTCGGCCAGCTCGGCGGGTTGATGACGATCGCAGTGATCCAGGCTGTCTTCTACCTCGCGGTCGGCTATGCGTTCGGGGTGCGGCTCGCCAGTGGTGTCGGCGGTGCGTTCATGTTGCTCGTGCTCGAGATCGTGATCGCACTCGGCTTTGCAGCGCTCGGTAGCTGGGCGGCATTGCGAACCGGTTCCACGGAGGCGGTGCAGGGACTCTTTCCCGTCTTCTTCGTGTTTCTGTTCCTCTCGTCGATGAACATGCCGCGCAACCTGATCCAGGCGGACTGGTTCCGCTGGGTCGCGACGGTCAATCCGGTGTCGTACCTCGTCGAAGCGGTGCGCTCGCTCGTGATCGAGGGCTGGAACTGGGAAGCGCTCGCGCTCGGCTTCGCGGCGGCAGGCGCGCTCAGCGTGATCGGGTTCGCGCTCTCGGCGCACGCGCTCTATCGACGGCTGGAGCGAACATGAAGGACACACTCGCCGTCGCACGCGGCGTGTCGTGGCGCGTGCTGCACATGTTCTTCACGAACCCGGCGTTTCTGCTCCCGTCGCTCGCGTTTCCGCTCTTCTTCTTCACGGCGTTCGTGGGCGGCCTGTCGCGCATCTCGCAGGTGCCGGGCTTCGACTTCCCGACGGGCTACACAGCCTTCCAGTTCGTGTTCGTCTTGCTGCAGTCCGCCGCGTTCGCGGGAGTGTTCACGGGCTTTGGCATCGCACGCGACTTCGAGAGCGGCTTCATGCGCCGCCTGATGCTCGCCGCTCCCAACCGCAGTGGGATCCTGCTCGGCTACTTGTTCTCCGCGCTCGTCCGCTGGCTCACCGTCGCGAGCGTCGTCACCGTTGTCGCATTGCTGGCGCAGATGAATGTCGGAGGAAACGGCGTGGATCTGATCGGCCTCTACACGCTCGCGTTACTGCTCAACCTCGCGGGCGCGTTGTGGGCGGCGGGCGTCGCGATGCGCTTGCGTACGCAGCAAGCCGCACCGGTGATGCAGATGCCCGTGTTCCTCCTTCTCTTCTTTGCGCCTGTCTACGTGCCGCTCGCTCTCTTGAAGGGGTGGATCCACGGTGTCGCGTCCGTGAACCCGATCACGCCGCTCCTCGAGGCCGGCCGGGGCTTCATCTCAGGGGAGCCCGAGCTGGCACTGGCGGCGTTCGCCATCGGCTTTGGGCTGGCCCTCGGCTTCGGCGTCTGGGCCGTACGGGGTCTCAGAAGTGCGGAAGCCGCGGGATAGAGCGCAATCGAAGGGTCAAATGGTTGCTATCGACGTTTCGGATATGCGGCACCGCCTAGTCGGCGCCTTGGTTGAACGCATAATCTCCTGCTAATGGAGCACGAAGCCTGGCCCACTCCGCAGAACCCGGCACGCGAGCCGCTTCCGCGCGTCGACGATCTTCCCGTGGCCGAGCAGGGCTACGAGCAGGAGAGCGTCCGGGCCGCCTTCGACTCGTTCTACCGCCATGCCGCCCAGCTCGATGCCGCGCTGCGGACGCTCGAAGCCGTGGATTCTTTCCACCGCAGCGCCGCTTCGCTGCGCGCCGATCTGCGCTCGCTGCGCGCCGCCGGCTGGACACAACAGTCATGGACGCAACCACCGTCGTACGGCTACGGGGTGCGAGCTCCGCGCGAGGGTGTTCCGCCGGCCGTCTGGCGGATCGGCGGAGAGGTTGCGTTTCTCGTCGTGGTCGCGGTCGCGCTCGGCGTCGCCCAGCTTTCCTGGTGGGCGATCCTGGTCGCGATGGCAGGAGCATTCGCGATCGTCTGCCTCATCGAGTGGCTCGCAGGGCGCGAGCAGATGTCGTTCGTCCGGCCGGCCAGCGGGCCGAGCCCCGCCGTCCATCCCGTGGTGGAGGCGCAGCGCGCCGAGGACACCGACGAGCATGACTCGCTCGGCTGGACGGCGTTCGAAGAGGCGCAGGAACCGTCGGACGCGATGACGATCATTGGCGAGCCGTCACGCGCAGACGACCTCGTCGCAGAGTCGCCTGAAACGGGGGGGCCGGTGGCTGAACCAGAGCCAGAGCCCGAGCCGGAGCCGGAGCTCCCCCCGGCCGCGGAGCAGGACGACCCCGGCGGCCGCCACTGGTGGCAGCGCCGGCGCGACGGCGAAGGCGCGGTCCCCAAGCCCGACGCCCCGCGCAACGTGCTTTCCGCCGATGACCCGGTGCCGTTCGTGGATCCCTGGGAAGCAGGCTTCGACGAGCCCCATGGGGCCGAAGTCGACGAGGAGGATACGAGCGAAGCGGTCCTCGTCGAGGAGCGCGAGCAGGGGCGTTCCCGCCCCAGCTGACGGCTTGCGGCGAGACCCTTTCGTCCAGGGCCATTCCTGCCGATAAGGACTCCCATGCGGAGACGTCCGATCGGCCAGATCCTGGTCGAAAAGAACGAGATTTCGGAGGCCGAGCTCGCCGCGGCGCTTGCCGAACAGGAGCGGACCGGCCTTCGCCTGGGTCAGATCCTGATCGAGACCGGCCGCATCTCGTGGCTGGCCCTCGCGCGGGCGATCGCCGAGCAGGTCCTCGACATCGAAGCCCCCCCTGCGCCTGCTGCCGAGCCTCCCGCCGAGGCCGTTCCCTCACCACCGCCGGCGGCAGAGCAGCCCGCTGCCCCGCCCGCGCCACCGCCGCCCGCACCCGTACCAGTACCTCCCGCCGCCGCTCCGGTCCTCGCCACATTCGTTCCGGCGAGGCTTCCCGAACCGGCGCCGGCCCCGCCTGTGGCCGTGCCCGAACCACCGGCCCCGGCGCCGGCCCCGCCTGTCGCCGTGCCCGAACCACCGGCCCCGGCGCCGGTCCCTGCACCCGTGCTACCGCCTGCTGCAGCTGAACCGGTCCTCATCCACGACCCGGAGAACAGGCTCCACAGCGTCGAGGCGCTTCTGAAGGAACGCCAGCGCGCGTTCATCGAGCTCGTGACGACGACCGAAACTCTGCGGATGAAGGTCGCCCGGCTC
>Ga0307323_10000403_pt1 | contig 13558 bp, 7 predicted proteins | sample ER_DNA_381_FD_194496 | JGI IMG/M metagenome (GOLD analysis project Ga0307323, IMG submission 194496) | Bulk soil microbial communities from the East River watershed near Crested Butte, Colorado, United States - ER_DNA_381 | ecosystem: Environmental > Terrestrial > Soil > Floodplain | place: USA...
TCCGAGCACGCGGAACGAGGGCGTGCCCGCGCAGGCTACGTTGCGATCCTGGTAGCGCTGTTCGCGATCGGGGCCGCCGTGCAGCTGGCCCGGTCCGACCAGGACGCCTCGGTCCCGCCGACGGAAACGGCGCCGCCCTTCGTCGCGAAGACCACCGACAGCGCCACCGTCAAGCTCGCTCGGTCGAAGATCAAGCACATCGTCTTCCTGGTGAAGGAGAACAGGACCTTCGACACCTTGTTCGGGACGTTCCCCGGTGCGAACGGTGCTACGCAGGGCTCGCACTGCGACGGCACCACCGTGCAGCTGGCACGTGCCTCCGACTCCGTCAACGACCTCCCCCACTCCTTCGCCGACGGCATCGCGGTGATCGATGGCGGGAAGATGGACTGCTTCGCCGACGCCGGTTACGTCCAGTACGACGAGCAGGAGATCCCCAACTACTGGGCATACGCGCGGCAGTTCGTGCTCGCCGACAACTTCTTCAGCTCCGAGTACGGACCGACCTGCGTCGAGCATTTCTTCAACTACGCCGCGCAGTCCGATCGCTTCGTCGACTGCGCGCGCCCCGGCCAGTTCGGTCTGAAGCAGCGAGAGTTCTGCGACGACCCCTTCGAGCAGGCATACTCGTTCCCCCGCTTCACCAAGGAAGAGCGGGACCAGATCTCCCAGCTGGAGACCGAGGGACCGGACGGGGCATCGGCGGTCAAGACGCACTACCGGATCCGGTTCCCGTGCTCGGATATCCGCGTGCTGCCGGATCTCCTTCAGGCCAAAGGGATCAGCTGGAAAGAGTACCGAGGCAACATGCCGTGGGTGCAGCCGCTCCGCGAGATCCGTCACATCCGATTCTCTTCCATGTATCGCAATGTGGTTCCGGACACACGGTTCGTGTCCGATATCCGGGCCGGCCGGCTTCCCCAGGTATCCTGGCTCACCCCGCCGGCTCTCCTGTCGGATCATCCTCCGAACAGCATCTGCCGCGGCGAGAACTGGCTGGTCGAAACGCTCAATGCACTGATGCGCTCGAAGTACTGGAGCTCGACCGCTGTTGTGGTGACGTGGGATGACTTCGGCGGGTTCTTCGACCACGTTCCCCCGCCGCACCTCGACCTGTATGGACTTGGTCCCCGCGTGCCCGCGATCGTGATCTCGCCCTTCGCGAGGCGGGGGGTCATCGACCACGACCAGATGGACTTCGCTTCGGTCTTGAAGTTCATCGAGTCGGTCTTCGACCTGCCATCGCTGACCGATCGAGACGCGCGGGCCAACGACATGATGTCCGCCTTCAACTTCCGTGGCGCACCCCAGCCGCCGCTCATGCTGACCGAGAGGAGTTGCCCCTAGCAGCCCTTCTGGACGAGCGAGCCGTACCCGTCGGCCGCGAGCTGGCTCCCGACGGCGACCATCCCCCGATCGCCGAGGAACATCAATCCTTGGAACCCTCCTCCGCTCGGCTCGATCGCGACGGCTTGGTTGACCCACGTGCTGCCGCTGCGCTTGAACGCGACGGGTTGGAGGATCCCGTCCTGATCCGCCGCCTGACCCGCGACTCCGACCAGACCGCCGGTCGCCGTGACGGTTGCGAGCCGAGCGGTCTCGCCATCTCGTCCCGGGAGCGGGACCCGAGACCAGGTCTGGCCGTCCCAATGGAGGGTCAGGCTCCGCGTCGCGTCACCGCGCCACGACCAGCCGACCGCCCAGACATCGTTCGGTCCCGCGGCCGCGACCCCCGACAGCAGGGCATCCGTGTCCGGACGGGGGACGTCCATGATCGTCCATCGCCGGCCGTCCCACCGTTCGACGAAGGGTCGGAAGACCTCGTTCTCCACCGCCCATCCCACCGCCCACACCGAACGCGCTCCCGCGGCTGCGACGTCGCGGAATCCCGAGGCCATCGCAGCGGGCACCGGAGCAGGGACCGTGGTCCACGACGAACCGTCAGAGCGCTCGACGATCGGCACGTCGTACGCCCCGGCGCCCGACGCTTTCCCGACCGCCCAGATCTCGCTCGGCGACAGGGCGGCGACGCCCAGGAAGATGCTCCCCGGGAGGCTCCGGGCGCCGGGCAGCTCCGACCACGAGGTGCCGTCCCAATGGATCGAACTGGCGCCGGCATAGGAAGATCCGACGGCCCAAACGTCGTTCGGACCGAGAGCACCGACGTCGCTGAGCTGAAGGGCATGGAACTTCTTCTCATCGGAGATGGCGGTGTCCCAGGAAGAACCATCCCAATGCTGCGCCAACGGGATCGGCTGACTGACGTCGAAATGCGTCCCGACGGCCCAAAGATCGTCCGGGCCGGAACCGGCGACAGCAGCGAACAGGTTTCCATGGATGGCGCTGACCGCTGCGTCGGTCTGCAACAGGCAACCCCCAGGCGAGCTTTGCTGCGGGGACGTGGCTGTCGCGGTCTCCGAGGCTGAGCTCTTGGAGCCGAAGACGCATGAACTGGCAACGATCAGAGGCGCCACGAGCAGCAGATGCAACGCCCGACCGATCCCGGGGGGAGCCATTGGCGCAGCATCGTAGCAACCGCCCCTGGCTCTGACGTGGGACCATGCGGGGCGATCGGGCATCACGCGAGAGTGGCGGAACTGGCAGACGCGCCGGACTTAGGATCCGGTGGCCGAGAGGCCGTGGGAGTTCGAGTCTCCCCTCTCGCACCAGTCTGACCAGCGGAAACGCGATGTGGATCGGCTCCGCAGCTGGCCACGGGATCGATCCTGCGCCGATCGCTCACACCAGAATGGCGCCGGATACTCAGTCCGATGACATCCACCCCGCCTTCAGCTTCGGTTCTTCAGTTGTCTGCTCGAACTCACGGCCCGAGGTCGGCGCTTGCAGGCAGCCCGGAACGAAGCGTTGGGATCTGTGGCTGGGTGGTTCTTGCATGCGCCCCTTGATGCCGACGGCCTGGCACGGCCATGTTCGGCCTCATCTCGCTCGGTATCGGGCCCCTCTCGACCGCATGGCCGTCAGTCCGGCGCCAGGAGCGCATCCGGCACGACGACGTTCGAAAAGTTCGTTACCTTGCCGCCGACGATCCGGTAGATCGCGACGGCGTTGAGCGTTGTGTCGCCAGTGAGTGTGATGAAGAAGCTACCGAGGATCCCGTTCGAGATATCCGTGTTGAACAGGTTCATCGTCACCGATGCGCGCGTGCCGTCGGAGCGGGCGATCGCGTCGAGCAGAACATCGATCGCTTGGGCTGCGCTGACCGCGCCGCGAGTCGGCTCGGCGTCGAACATCTTCGAGTAGGCCGCGACGAACCGCTTGCCCTCCATGCCGAGGTGGTCGTTCGTCGGGCCCGGCTGGCTGATCGTCATGCCCTTGGCGGCCGCGCCGGCAAGCAACGCCGTTTGGGGATCGAAGACGTCTGGTGCCATGAATCGGATCGCGCTGCCCAGGCGCGCACGGAGGTCGGTCAGCAGCCGGATGCTGCGGGGGAATGATGGGACTGCGAGGAAGACGCCGTCGGCGCCGGTTCGCGCGATCGAAGTCGCGAGCAGGCGGTCGCTGCTCGTCCCCGGATCCCAGGCCCGACGGCCCGCGACCCCGATCCCAAGCCTCCGCGCCGCACGGATGAAGTACGCGACGAACAACTTGCTAGGAACGTCGCCCTGGTCTAGGGCGTATACGCGTTTGACGCCGAGTCTTCGGGCCACGATCGCGTCGGCGGCGGCTTGCACGTCGTCGGCCGGGATGACGCGCGCGAAGTTGCGCTGCCCGGTGGGGTAGTAAACGCCGGGCTCGTTCGAACCCTCCGCGAGCGTGGGTCGCGTTAGGCCGACGTACGTGCTCGACGGGCTCACGATGGCGAGAGGACCCCCCGGTGCTCCGTTCAAGATCGCGATCTCCTGCACGGCGCAGCCGGAGGAGAACGGCCCATCGATCGCGATCACGCTCGGGTTGTTGACGTACTCGTGGGCGTTGGCCGTGCACGTGCTCGGGTCGAAGCCGACGGTGCCGGGAGCCGCGTCGTCGCAGACCTGCAGGCCGACACGGTAGGGGCCGGCCTCGTACCCACGGCGCGCGAGCGCCAACGTCATCGCGTCGATCATCGGAGTCGAGATCGCTTGCGCCCCCGGCTGGAGCGGAAGGTCGGCCGCGATCAACAGCTGCGGCGAACCCGCACCCGCGTAACGAAGGGGACCGCAACGGTCGGATGCGATCGTCCGAATCGTGGCCGGATCCGTGGCGCCGCCATCGTGCAACTTGATCGCGGCCACAGGCACGCCGGCAGCGAGAAGGACGGCGGCGGCCACCAGGAGCGCCGTTCCCCGACGCGAGTTATGGCGCTTGAGCGACCGAGGGAGAGGAGGCGCGGGAGCCAGCTCGATCGTCGGGAGGACCTCGACGAACCGGATCGGCTCGGCAACACCCTTGACCGCAGTGGGTCGCCGCGGCGCGTAGCGCACGTCGTCGTCCCGGCCGGCCAGGTGGGCGACGGTCTCGCTCGCGAGGATCTCGCCCCCCTTAGCGAGGCTGCACAACCGAGCAGCGACGTTCAGCGCACGGCCGCGATAGCCTCCCGCGGTCGCGACCGCCTCGCCGACGTCGAGCCCGATCCCGACGCCGAGTGGAAGTGCGGGCTCGCCCTCGGCTCGCTCGCGGGCACGCCTTTGCAACTCCACGGCTCCGCGCACCGCCGAGCGCGCGGACGCGAACACGCATAGAGCCTCGTCGCCGCGAAGTTCGATGACCTCGCCGGCTCGCGCACTCACCGCGTCGCTCGCGATCGCGGCGAACCTGCGCGCAAGCGCCGACGCTGCCTCGTCGCCGTGCTCATCGCTATAGCGCGTGTACCCGCGCAGATCGGCGATCAAGAAGGTGCGGACGCTCGTCGCTTCTCCAGCGGCGGCGTCAGAGCTCCTATCGTCCCCCACTCGTCGAGAGTGTATGACGCGGGTACGGATGCCAGCGTCGTCACGGGACGACACGTAGTCTCACGTGCTCCCGGTATCGCCCGGGTGGTCTTGGGAGCTCTCTGGGATTTGCGGGTCGACCTCGCGACGAACGACCATACGGCTCGTGGAGATCCCTGAGGTTCGCTACGCGAAGACGGCGGACGGAACGCACATCGCGTTCCAGGTCTTCGGACAAGGCCCCCCGCGACCTCGTCTACGTCCCCGGGTTCATCTCGAACCTGCTCCTCAACTGGGAGCTGCCCGGCATGGCACACATCCTCGATCGACTGGGCCGATTCGCTCGCGTGGTCGCGATCGACCACCGCGGGACCGGACTCTCCGATCGGCTCCCGCCGGGGCAACTGCCTCCGCTCGAGACGCAGATGGACGACCTCACCGCAGTCATGGACGCGGTGCACATCCGCAAGGCCCACCTGTTCGGCGACGAAGACGGGGCCGAGCTGTGCGCGCTGTTCGCGGCGAGCTACCCCGAGCGCGTGGAGTCGCTCTCCGTGTACGCGCTCACCCCGAGGTTGTTCCGCGCGGACGACTACCCGTTCGGGCGCGATGAGGCGGAGGCACGAGCCCGACTCGCGGAGCGCATGGCCATGTGGGACCGAGGTTGGGGAATGGAAGCGGCTCGAGAGGACTACGAGTACGCCGCGCCGTCGGTGGCGAACGACGAGGAGGAGGTCAAGCGCTGGGCTCGCTACCTCCAACTGTCCGCGAGTCCAGGATCGGCGGTCGCGATGATGCAGATGTGGCTGGACACCGACATCCGGGCGGTGCTCCCGACCGTGAGGGTGCCGACCCTCGTGCTCACGCGATCCGACCCGCCGCACGACCGGAATCAGGTGGCCCGTTGGGTCGCGGACCAGATCGACGGTGCGCGCTTCGCCGAGGTCCCCGGACGTGATCTCGCTTCGTGGGTCGGCGACACGGATGCGCTCATCGACGAGGTCGAGGAGTTCGTGACCGGCGTCAAAGAGGGGACGTCATCGGAGCGCCTCCTCGCGACGGTCTTGTTCACCGACCTCGTCACATCGACCGAGTGCGCCGTCGAACTCGGCGACGCGCGGTGGAAGGAGCTGCTCGCATCGCACCAGACCATCGTTCGAGCCGAGCTCGCGAAGTACCGCGGTCGAGAGGTCGACACGGCGGGAGACGGGTTCTTCGCGATCTTCGACGGCCCGGCGCGGGCGGTCCGGTGCGCGCAAGCCGCGATCGACGCCGTGCGGTCGCTGAGTCTCGAGGTCCGAGCCGGCGTTCACACGGGTGAAGTCGAGATCTCGAGGGGCGACGTGCGCGGTATCGCGGTCCACATCGGAGCGCGCGTGGCATCGATCGCCCGACGGAACGAGATCCTGGTCACGTCGACGGTCCGGGATCTGGTCGCCGGCAGCGGACTCGGGTTCGAAGATGACGGGGAGCACGATCTCAAGGGCGTGCCCGAACGTTGGCGTCTCTACCGAGTGGTTGGCGAAACAGCCGGATCGAGCTCGCCACCGAGGCCGTAGGTCGCCGATAGCGACCGCGTACGCGAATCTGCCTCGATACCTTCGCGCCGCCAGGCTGTGATCGAGGCGCTCCCTTACCCCCCTCCCGATACGGCCGGGTCACGAGTGCCGCCTTGCTCACTTCTTGCTCACGACAGCGCAACACCCGCGGGAACGGCACGACACCAGGAGACACGGGACGACACGTAGCGCGGGGATCCGTGCGTAGCGCGAGCAACCTTAGGATCCGGTGGCCGAGAGGCCGTGGGAGTTCGAGTCTCCCCTCTCGCAGCACTGTGACCAGCCGACACCGGTCTCAACCCCGTATCGACTGCGACGCGCCGCTTAGGTCATGGGCAGCCGATCACTAGAGCAGCCGGGCCATCTGCCCCGGTTTCGTCGACACAGGCGTCGCTCCAGAGGCGGCCGACATGCGTGCTCGCGACGAGCCTGATACGCCGGGCGGGGTTCGTGGGATGAAGTCCCGAACGGCGAAGGACGTCAGGAACTTCGGCGCGTGGCGTGCCTGCACCGCTTGCTCGAACGCGTACGCGTACTTGATCAGCTTGGGCTCGCTCCAAGCCCTTCCCATGAAGGACACCCCGATCGGCAGCTCGCCCGTGTAGCCAGCCGGGACGGTGATGTGCGGGAAGCCGGCAACCGCTGCAGGCGAGGAGTCGGAGTTCAAGAAGTGATCTCCGTTGACGAGGTCGATCGTCCACGAGGGTTGCCCGGTTGGCGCGAAGATCGCGTCGAGGTTGTTAGCCTTCATCACCGCGAGGATCCCTTCGCGTCGTGACAACCGCTTCGAAGTCCGGAGCGCCTCCAGGTACGCGGCATCCGTCAAGGGCCCGAAGGTCTCGGACAGTTCGAATAGCTCCTGTCCGAACCAGGGCATCTCCTGATCCGCGTGCGAGGCGTTGAACTCGATCAGGTCCGCGAGCGTGCGCATCGCGGTTTGGCTGAGACCGGACAGATACGCCGCGACATCGTGCTTGAACTCGTACAGGAGCACCGTGAATTCTGGACCGAAGAGATCGCCCGCGTGCGGGATGTCGGCCGGGTCGACGACCGTGGCACCGAGCGAACCGAGCACCGGGATGACGCTCTCCACGACAGCATCGGACTCAGGGCTGAGGCCGAAGTTCCCTTCGCGCCAGATCCCGATCCGGGCACCGCGCAGACCGCCTGGGTCGAGGAACCGCCGGTAGTCGCGATGGAAGTGTCCGACACTCGCCCTGGTGGCGTCGTCGAACGGGTCGACCCCTACGAGCGCCCCCAACATCGTCGCCGCGTCCGCAACGGTTCGGCAGATCGGCCCGGTCACATCCTGGCTGTGGGCGATCGGGACCACCCCTGATCGGCTCGTGAGGCCGAGTGTCGGCTTTATCCCGACGACCCCACACGTCGTGGCTGGGGAGACGATCGACCCGTCGGTCTCCGTCCCGATCGTGCCGGCGGCGAAGTTCGCGGCGACGGCCGCTGCCGATCCCGCGCTCGATCCGGACGCGTTGTGATCGAGGACGTACGGCATCAAGCATTGGCCAGCTCGACCGCTCCAACCGCTCGAGGATTGGAACGAACGGAAGTTCGCCCACTCCGAGAGATTCGCCTTGCCTATGATCACGGCGCCCGCGTCCCGGAGATCCCCTGCGATGCCCGCGTCCCGCGGAACCCTCGATCCCAATAGCGCGAGCGACCCGGCGGTCGTCTCCATCTTGTCCGCCGTTGCGACGTTGTCCTTCACGATGATCGGGATGCCGTGGAGCGGGCCGCGAACGTGGCCGGCCCGACGCTCGTCGTCGAGTGCCGCCGCGATCGCCTCGGCGTCCGGGTTGAGCTGGATGACGGAATTCAAGGTTGGCCCGGAGAAATCCTTGCGCTCGATCCGCCCGATGTACGCGCGTGTCAGCCCAAGGGACGTGGTCTCGCCCGAGCTCATCGCTGCTTGCAGCTCGGCGATCGTCGCTTCGTTCCATCTGAAGGAGTCATCCGACGCCATCGTGGCGGCCGCAGCGTGGGGCGCACCGGCGATGCCGAGCCCGGGAACCGCCGACACTGCAGCGCCGGCCACCGCCGAATACTTGAGGAAGCTCCGTCGGTCGATGCCATCACGCGGAGCACGTCGGTCGTCCATCGCCCTCCCCTCTCGCCGGACCCGCCGCGTGGCTCCGAAAGGGCGGGACGAGAAGCCGGCGGGCGATGGCCGTCGCACACATCCGTGCGCCGGGGGAACGGCTCCAAGACCAGACCCTCACCTCACGGCGTAGGTCGGATTTCATCCTCACACATCCCCCGTATCGCACGCAAACCATGCTCGGCGCGGGGTAGTGGGTCAGTTTGGCTCCGTCGGGCTAACGGTTGTCATCCGTACCATCGGGACAGTTTCGATCGGCCCTGCGGCGGCTCAGCCGATCCGCTCGGGACACGGATCTCGGAGTCGCCAACGGTACGCGAGGTGATGCGCGCGTACCGGCGGGCCGCGCGATCGTCCAGTTCGCTGCTCAGCGCGGGCAGCCGCAGTTAGCGACCCAGATCGTCCGGCTCCCCGGATCCGCCGTGATGCTGCCCGCGTACGCGGGGTCGGGGATGGGGATCGTCGTCTTGTGGAGAGTGTTCAGATCGACTTGGTAGACGTCGGCCCCCGCCGCGATCCAGATCGAGCCGAACGCGATCGTTGCCTGGACGGGATTGCCGCCCAACCCGATCGGCTGGCCGGGCTCGCCGGTCTTGGGATCGAGGGGCGTGAGTGTCGACCCCTGAGGATCCAGGACCCACACGGTGTCGGTCGTCGGCGCGGCGACGCTCACGATGAGGCCGTGCTCGGGAAGTTCGAGCACGCGGCTCTCGCGGCCTCTGCGTGGATCGAACTGCACGATCCTGCCGTGGTCGCAGTCGCAGATCCAGACGTACCCGGCCTCCGGCACCAAGGCGCCGGCCGCGGTCGCACTCGTTTGCCATACCTTGACGTCCTGCACGTGGGTGGGATCGACCCGTGCAAGGACACCGCCCTCCGTGACGGTCCAGAGCGAGCCGTCGCCGGTCGCCATCGACCGCACGGGGCCCGGGACGTCGACCCGCGCCACCACACTGCCGCTCACCAGGTCGACCTTCTCGATCGTGCTCGTGTCATCTGTCTTGGGCGTGGAAGCCCAACCGAAGCCCAGCCCGAACGTGCCGTTCTCGATCTCGGACTCCAGTCGGAGCGGGATGCGCACCGCTCCCGTCACTGGGTCACGGCCCACCACCTGGGTGGCCGTCGCCTGCCAGATCGTGCCGTTCTGGTCCCACAACGAGCCCTGGTGGTGGTGGCTGTAGTAGCCGTCGGCGATCGTCTCCGTGATCCGACCGGTCGTCGGATCGATCTTGATCATCGTGATCGTCGCGGCTCTGCCCGAGGACGCGACGACCACCGTGGCGACGATGGCGGCGACTAGGATCAGAGCTCCGACTGCCACCAGCCACCTCCGCCGTCGACCAGCACGTTCGTCTGACGCGATCGCGGCGCGCGCGTCCGCGGCTTCCTCGGGATCCATCGGCCCGGGGACCGATCGCTCGTCGACGTCCTGCAACGCGAACAGGGGCCACGTCCCGGGGACGCCCCGTAATTCGTGGACGCCGGCGTCCCGGAAGCGGAACGGCGCCCCGACGGTCAGGTCCTTCACCGTGCCGGTGACGAGGACCTGACTCGCTCCCGCGATCGACATCACGCGGGCGCCCGCGTGGACCCCAACCCCGCCGACGTGCCCGTCGATCGTCTCGATCTCGCCCGTGTGCACACCCGCGCGGACCTCGATCCCGAGCAAGCGGACGTCCTCGACGATCCCCTCGGCAGCGCGCACCGCGTGCGCGGGCTCGGCGAATGTGGCGAGGAACCCGTCGCCCGTGAAGCTCTCCTCCCGGCCGCCCTCGGCCTTCAACCGGCCGCGGACCACGTTCCCGAAGCGGCTCAGAAGGCCGTGCCACCGCGCGTCGCCCATCTCAGAGGCCACCGAGGTCGAACCCACGATGTCGAGGAAGAGTACGGTCGCGAGACGACGCCCGCCCCGACGTCGCGGCATGGGTTGAGTATGCCTGGTGGGCAAGGGACGCGCTACCCATCCACGACCGCGGGCATGGAACACGCCAGACAACACAGGACGAACGTGGAACCCGGATCAGTGGGTGGCGGGAGCAACGTTAGGATCCGGTGGCCGAGAGGCCGTGGGAGTTCGATCTCCCTCCCGCACTGCGCACTGCCCCGTCGACCTCCGCATCGCGTCCTTGCGCTGGCCCTGCGCACCGGTCCACGATTCGCGTGTGAACCGACCCAAGACCACGTACGCCTGGAGTGACGGCACGGCGATCGCATACCAGGTCGTCGGGGCGTCAGGACCTGATCTCCTGTTCGTTCCGGGGTCCGTGACTCACCTCGAAGTGCAGTGGGAAGAGCCCCGGGTGAGGCGGTTCTTCAACCGCTTGGCGAGCTTCTCACGGCTCATCCTTATGGACCCCCGCGGTCTCGGGCTATCGGATCGACTGACCGAGGTCCCGACGGTGGACGAGCGAGTCGCGGATCTGCTGTCCGTACTCGACGCGACGGAAACCCAACGGGCGACGCTGTTCGGGAACGCCGACACCGGGCCTGCGTGCATCGCCGCCGCCGCCCTTCACCCCGATCGCGTCGATGGGTTGATCTTGCTCGGGACCTACGCCAAGGGAGGCTGGGACGAGGACTATCCCATCGGGTGGACGACCGAGGAGTGGGAAGAGTTCCGGACGCGGGTGAAAGAGGGATTGGGAACGTCGGACTCCGTCGAGACGGTCGCGCCCTCGCTCGCGCACGACGAGGCCTTCCGGCAGTGGTACGCAACGTTGGCCCGCCTCGGGGCGAGCCCTCGAGCAGTCCTGCTCCTGGGTGAGATGTCGCGCGCTGTTGACGTGCGCCCGCTGCTCTCCCGGATCGCTGCTCCGACACTCGTGATGCATCGAACGGGCGACGGATTGAACTCCGTCGAGGCTGGTCGATACCTCGCAGAGCGGATCCCCGGGGCCAGATGGCTCGAGATGCCGGGTGACGACTTCGCGTTGTGGTCTGGCGATCTCGACGCGCTGGCCGGCGAGGTGGAAGAGTTCCTCACCGGACATCGGGGCGCAGCCGAACCAACGCACGTCGTCGCAACCGTCATGTTTCACCGACGTCGTCGGTTCGACCGAACGGGCTGTCGCGCTCGGAAACCGGGCGTGGGCCGATCTCCTCGAGGTGCACGACGCGCGCGTGCGAACCGAGCTGCACCGCTTCGGCGGTCGAGAGATCGATACGGCAGGTGATGGGTTCCTCGCGTCCTTCGACTCCGCCGCGGTGGCGATCAAGTGCGCGGAGACGGTGATGCAATCCACACGCGAGATCGGGGTCGACCTCCGCATCGGGGTACACACCGGTGAGTGCGAGGTCGTCGGCGACAAGCTCCGGGGGATCGCCGTTCACATCGGCGCACGGGTCGCGTCGCAGGCCGGTGCCGGAGAGATCCTCGTGTCGCAGACGGTGAAGGACATCACAGCTGGTTCTGGTTTGACATTCGACGACGCGGGCGAGCACGAACTGAAGGGTGTCCCTGACCGCTGGCATCTTTACCGAGTGATCCAGCGGTGACGAGCCAGCCCACTGATCGTCTTGCTTGGGAGTTCGAATCCGCCGCCTCGCACGGCGTCTATCGTGCTTCGTCTTACGTGAGACCGGGTCTAGCTGGGATCCGTCACCAGGGTTAGCCTCCGCCCATGCGATTCCTCGTCCTCGGACCTCTCGAGGTCGCCCAGGCAGGCGGGGAGCCGTTAGCGATCGCCGGATCGAAGGAACGAACGATCCTCGCCTGCCTCGTCGCACGAGCGGGTCGGGTCGTGTCCGTCGACGATCTGATCGAGGAACTTTGGGGCGACCACCCACCTCGGACGCCCGAGAAGACCCTCATCACGTACGTTTCACGACTTCGTCGCGACCTCCAGTCCCGTCGGTCTGCCGGCTCGAACGTGGACGTCATCGTCTTCCGCGCGGACGGCTACACGCTCGAGAGCGACGGTCACGAGATCGACGCGGTCAGCTTCGAGCAGCTCGCGGTCGAAGGTCACCGACTCCTCGCTACGGGGCGCACCGGTGAAGCCGATCCGGTTCTCCAAGAGGCGCTCGGACTGTGGCGAGGCCCCGCCTACCAGGGCTACCGGTACACGGGCTTCGGCGCGGCCGAAGGCGATCGACTCGACGAGCTTCGACGAACGGCCACCGAAGACCTCATCGACTCGAGGCTCGCCGGTGCGGATCCGGGCCAGCTCATCCCCGACCTCGAGGCGATGGTCCGAGAGGAGCCGATGCGCGAGCGGCGGTGGGGCCAGTTGATGGTCGCGCTCTACCGAGCCGAGCGTCAGGTCGAGGCACTCCAAGCCTTCGCGCGCGCCCGAGAGGTGCTGGTCGGCGAGTTGGGGATCGAGCCGGGCCCCGAGCTGCAACGACTCCAAGCGGCGATCCTCTCCCACGATCCCGAGCTCGAGCGTGGTCGGCCGGATGCGGAGCCTGTGCGTCCAACCGATGTGTGCCCCTACAAGGGACTCGCACGGTTCGAGACGGTCGATGCGGACTTCTTCTTCGGTCGGGAGCAAGTGGTCGCAGAGGCGATCGGTCACGTCGTCGGGGGAAGGTTCCTCGCGCTCGTCGGACCCTCGGGGAGTGGGAAGTCCTCCCTGCTGCGTGCGGGACTCATGCATGCACTCGGATCGGGGGCACTTCCGGGCGGCGATCGGTGGGCCTACTCCGTGATCCGACCGGGCAACCGTCCGCTCGATGCTCTGGGTGATGCGCTGAGTGAGCGGCGGGAGCACTCGATGCTGGCCGTCGACCAGTTCGAAGAGCTGTTCACGGCGTGCTCCGACGTTGGTGAGCGGACCGCGTTCCTCGACGCCATCACGGATGCGGCTGGAGCGCCCGACGGCGCCACCACGATCGTCATCGCGATGCGAGCGGACTTCTACGGGCGGTGTGCTGAGCACCGCGGGCTCGCATCGTTGCTGGCCTCCCACCAGATCCTGGTCGGGCCGATGGATGCGGACGAGCTACGGAGAGCGATCGAGCTGCCGGCGCGACGAGCCGACCTGACCGTTGAGGAGCAGCTCACCGATTCACTC
>Ga0307323_10000406_pt1 | contig 13544 bp, 17 predicted proteins | sample ER_DNA_381_FD_194496 | JGI IMG/M metagenome (GOLD analysis project Ga0307323, IMG submission 194496) | Bulk soil microbial communities from the East River watershed near Crested Butte, Colorado, United States - ER_DNA_381 | ecosystem: Environmental > Terrestrial > Soil > Floodplain | place...
TGGACCTTCAACTCGCTCGTTCCGGACAAGCTCGATCCCGACTGCGAGTACGTCGTGCAAAACGACTGGACGGAGTACACAGAGATGCTGGAGCAGGGCTGCGACGCGGCACTCTTCGTCGCGATGCACGCAAAGGCGGGAACGCCGGACGGCGTGCTGTCGCACACAGTCTCGGGACAGGCCTGGCGGGACCTGCAGTTCAACGGCGTCTCCGTCGGCGAGACCGGTATCAACGCGGCGCTCTGCGGCCAGTGGGGCTGTCCCGTCGTGCTCGTCACCGGCGACGAGGCGGTGTGCAAGGAGGCGACCGAGCTGCTCGGCGCCGGTCTGACCACCGTCGCGGTCAAGAAAGGGCTCGGCCGTTTCAGCGCCCGGCAGCTGACACCCCTGAAGGCGCGCGAGGTGATCGAGGACGGCGCGAAGCGTTCGCTGAAGGATCTCTCGGCCGTGAAGCCGTACGACCCGGGCCGCCCGGCCGAAATTCGAGTCGAGTTCACCACACCGGATCGCCTCGTCGAGTACCGCAACAGGCGTGGGACGGAACAGGTCGACGATCTGACGCTCGTGTCGAAAGCGGAAGACTGGTGGTCGGCCTGGTCGCAGTTCTACTTCTGACCCGCGCGCGTAACGGGTCACACTCCCGACACCATGCCCGACACCGGGCCGTGGCCGGAGTGGCAACGTAGGCTTAGGCCGTGCCTGCGGTGAGCCGGATCTCGATCGCGCCCGTCAAGGGGCTGGGCCTGCTCCACCCCGATGCGGTGATGCTCGAGGACACCGGCGTTCGCGAGAACCGCCGCTTTCACATCGTCGACGCAGACGGACGGCGCTTCAACCAGCTGCGGGACGGAACGCTCGTGCAGGTCAGGCCGGAGTACGACGCCGATTCCGAGCGGCTTGCGTTGCACTTTCCGGACGGAACGGTCGCCGAGGGACGCGTCGCACTCGGTGAGGAGGTCACGACCGACTTCTACGGCCGGCCCGTCCTCGGCAACGCCGTCGAAGGCCCTTGGTCGGCTGCGCTCTCCGCCTGGCTCGGTCGTCCGCTCCGACTGATCCAGTCGGACCCGGGCCTCGCCGTCGACCGCGGGCGGGGCCACGTCTCGCTCATCTCCACCGCGTCGCTCGAGGAGCTCGGCCGCCGGGGCGACGGGCACGAGCCGGTCGACGGCCGCCGCTTCCGGATGCTCTTCGAGCTCGCTGGGTGCGAACCACACGAGGAGGATGGGTGGGTGAAGCGGCACCTGCGCATCGGCGAGGCCCTGGTGAGGATCCGCGGTGATGTGGGGCGCTGCGCGATCACGACGCAGAACCCTGAGACAGGTGAGCCCGACTTCGACACCTTGCGGACGATCTCGGGCTACCGCCCGTTCACCGAAAACGAGGCGGGCAACAGGCACATCCCGTTCGGGATCTACGGCGAGGTCACCGAGCCGGGTCGCGTGACAATTGGCGACGCCGTCGAGGTCGTCGAGCTGAGCCTCCTCGACCAAACCTCCTAGCCCTGACACAATTCCACCATGGCTGCCGTCACGAGCTTCGTAGTCGAGGAAAACGACCTGGAGTCGTCCCGCGAGAATGGGGACACGGCGAGCGTTCGGATCGCCTTCGACGCCGCCAACGGCTGTGAGCGGCTGGAGCAGCGGCTGATCCGCTTCGGTCCGGGGCGCTCGACCGATCGGAAGCTCGAAGGTCAGCAGGAGGTGCTCTTCGTCGTGGCCGGGCGAGGACAGCTCGATCTGGACGGGGAAACGCATGCTCTCGAGCCGGAGATGGGCGTGTTCATCGCGCCCGGAGAGACCTATGCGATCGAGAACACGGGCCAGGATGACCTGCACGTTCTCTCCGTTCTCGCTCCGGAGGACCGGGAGGCGGCGAGCGGCGAGCGCAAGGTAACGGTTCGCTTCGCCGACCAGCCCGAGCTCGACGCCTCGAGCGAGCGGACCTTCCGGTACCTCGTGAACGAGGACGCCGGCTGCTTCGACGTGACCCAGTTCATGGGCATCGTCCAGCCGAGCAAGGCGCCCTTCCACAGCCACAGCTACGACGAGGTGGGATACATCGTCTCGGGCGAGGGAACCGCGCACGTCGGCGGGCGCTCCATCGCGCTCCAGGCCGGATCTTGCTTCCACCTTCCGCCGGATGAGCTGCACTGCATCGAGAACAGCGGATCCGGGCCGATGCGGATCCTCGGGGTGTTCCATCCTGCGGGCAGTCCGGCGAATCGGTCGTATCCCGACAACAAGTAGGCTCGAATGGCGTCACAAGTGGGGGAAGACCGGGGTAGACACTCAAGGAGGAAACGAATGAGGAGAAGGGCATCTGCGATTGCGGCCTTGCTGGCGCTTGGAGCCGCACTCGCGATCGTGGCCGGGGCGTATGCAACCCCGGAGCGGGCTGCCGCACCGGCAGCGCAATCGGGTAGCGACGCAGCGTCAGTCAAGTGCGGCAAGACGCGCACGATCGGGTTCATGGTTCCGATCACTGGTCCCGCGGCGTCCATCGGCGTCCAGCAGCAGCATTGGGCGCAGTACTACGTCTCGACGTACAACAAGACGCACAAAGGGACGAAGTTCAGGCTGCAAACGGAGGACACACAGCTTGGTGCTCCGACGGGCACTGCTGAGGCATTGAAGGGCGCGCAGGCACTCGCCGGCAGTCCTAACGTCCTCGGAGTCGTCGGTCCTGCCGGCAGCAACGAGATCGTCGGAGTGACGAAGACCTTGATGGACGGTGGTCTCGCATGGGTGTCCGGTTCATCCACCCGGACGACGCTGACGACGGACGGAACGCGCACCGGTTACATGTTCCGTACCGTGCCGCCGGACGCGGTCCAGAGCACGACGGTGGCGAACTACATCTCGAACAAGCTGAAGTACAAGCGCGTGTACATCATCGATGACCAGGAGAGTTACAGCACCGGCTTGGCCGATGCTGTCCAGGCGAAGCTGAGGGCAGCTGGTGCCACCGTCGGGCGAGACGGCGTCAGCCAGCAGCAGTCGGACTTCTCGTCGCTGATTGCCAAGATCGCGCGTGACACGCAGATCGTCTACATCCCCTGGCAGTTGCCGCCTAAGGGGCAGGCATTCGGCAACCAGATGAAGGCTGCCGGCAAGGGAAGCATCAAGTTGATGGGGTCGGACGGCCTCTTTGATGCGTCGTTCGCCAGTGTCGGGGCGCATGTCTACGACACGAACTTCCCGTTGAACCCGAAGTCCAAGATCATCACGGGCTTCAAGAAGGGGCACGGCGGCGACGGCGAGTACTTCGGTGCACCGTCGTACGCGGCCACGCAGGTCGTTGCGACCGCGATCAACCGCGCGTGCAAGACGGGCACGACCACGCGGGCGAAGGTCCGGGCAGCGATCAGGACCACCGCGATCCCCGCCAAGGCGTCACTGATCGGGGTTGCGCTCCGCTTCAACCGCAACGGTGATCTGTCGACGCTCCACGGGTTCGGCCTCTACAAGTCGAACGGGAAGGACTTCGTCCCGATCGCAGGCTAAGAGGAGAGTAGCTCCATCTTGACGAGTGCGGCCCGTCTTCCGACGGGCCGCACTGGTCTTGTGAGACATTTCGTTTTGTGAACTGGAGCCTGTTCTTCGACCTGACGGTCAGCGGGCTGACGCTCGGGAGCCTCTATGCGCTGATTGCGCTCGGCTACTCGATGGTCTATGGCATCCTCAAGCTGCTGAACTTCGCCCACGGTGACGTCTACATGATCGGCGCATTCGTGGGCTGGTACACGCTGCATGCCCTTGGTGGGCCGCTCAACCCGACGATCAGCGGAGCCGCGGTCCTGTTCGTGATGTTCATCGTCTCGATGTTGGGCTGCGGTGTTCTCGGCGTCGCGATCGAACGCTTCGCCTACCGGCCGCTCAGGAACGCCCCGCGAATCGCGCCGCTGATCAGCGCCCTGGGCGTTTCCATCTTCCTCCAGAACAGCGCCTTGCTGATTTTCGGCGCTAGCTTCAGGGACTACGACACCTTCGATCTGATCGGCGTGAAGACCTTCAGCGTCGGGCAGCTTTTCTTTTCCGTCACCCAGCTCCTGACGGTCGTCCTCGCGGTCCTCTTGATGGTCGCGCTGACCATCTTCGTCGCGCGGTCGCGTCTGGGTAAGGCGATGCGTTCGACGTCGTACGACCGAGAGGCGGCATCCATGATGGGGATCGACGTCGACCGCGTCATCGCGGTGACGTTCTTCATCGGGTCGGCGCTCGCGGGGGCAGCGGGCGTGATGTTCGGCCTGGTGTTCGGCCAGATCTACCACTACATGGGCTTCATCGCCGGTCTCAAGGGCTTCACCGCAGCCGTGCTCGGCGGAATCGGCAGTATTCCCGGCGCGATGGTCGGTGGGCTGATCGTCGGTCTTGCTGAGTCCTATGCAACGGGCTACCTCCCGCAAGGCTCGACGTTTCAGAACCTCTATGTCTTCGCGCTCCTGATCGCGGTGATCCTCATTCGACCAAGCGGTCTGTTCGGCACGGCCGCGATCCAGAAGGTCTGATGGCGGCGGGCGGCGGCAGCGGCGCTCCTCCCGATCGCTTCGGGCCGGCGGACGCACCGGACAGCCCGAGGATCGGGGTCGACGAGTGGGTCGCGAGCGTCGAAGGAAAGCGCGAGCGTTACACAGGTCTGCGCGGCAGGTTGACGCGGGAGTGGGACCGCCTCCCGCCTCCGGCGCGGGTGTTGGTGTTTGCAATCCCGGCCGCCATCTTCCCCTTGATCACGACCGAAGGGAACCTGTTCCGGTACGGACTGTTCACGCTCGTGTACGCGCTGTTGGCCCTCGGCCTCAACATCGTCGTCGGGTTTGCAGGTCTTCTCGACCTCGGCTACATCGCGTTCTTCGGCTGCGGCGCGTATCTCTACGCGATCCTGGCTTCGCCTCAGTTCGGCTACCACTGGCAGGCAGAGGCGGCGATCCCGGTGGTCGTGCTTGGTACGGCGATCGTGGGCCTGCTGGTCGGGCTGCCGTCGCGCCGTCTGTTCGGGGACTACCTCGCGATCTTGACGCTCTTCTTCGGCCAGGCTTTCGTCATCTTCGTCAACAACGCCAACCGGATCAGCTTCCCTTTCGTGGGGCATACCGATCTCACGGGTGGATCGAATGGAATCGCGAACGTCGACCCGTTCAACTTCTTCGGCTACAAGATCGACACGACCACGCAGCAGTACTACTTCTTGCTGATCGGAGTGTCGGTCTTCTTGGTCTTGCTCATGTTCGTCAACGACTCCCGGACCGGGCGTGCCTGGCGTGCGTTGCGAGAGGATCCTCTGGCCGCTGAGGTGATGAGCATCCCGGTCAACCGACTGAAGCTGCTCGCGTTCGTCTGCGGTGCGGCCGCGGCCGGATTTACCGGAGCGATCTACGGCACGATCGCCACAGCGGCGCTGCCGGGAGACTACGACGTCGGCCTGCTGATCACGATCTACGCGATCATGATCCTCGGCGGCTTCGGCAGCATCATGGGCATCGTCGTCGGCGCCGTCATCGTCAGCAGCGTGCCTGAGTTGCTCCGCTCTTCGGCGAACGCTCGGCCTCTCTTCTACGGTGCGATCCTGATCGCCCTACTCGTCAAGCTTCGTCCGTGGCGTCTGCTCGCTGCCGAGCTCGGCGGCTTGGTCGCCTTCGGCTTTGTGGTGCACGCGATCGCCGAGGCGGCATACCCACGTCTTGTCGACGGGAAGGCGCTGGGCTCCGGCACCTTCGCCCACCTCCTAGACCATTGGATGCTCTTACCGCAGCACCCCGTGAAGATCGCAGACTTCGCCTACATCTCCCTAGTGGCGGCGGTCGTGGTCTACCCCCAGCTCAGCCGTCTCTGGAGAGCCTTGCTGCTTGCGCCGCTCTTATACCTGGTCATGTTCGTCTGGGAGAATCTGTTGCTCGTTCAGATCGGCGGGGCGACGCGACTCGTCTTGCTCGGAGCGCTGCTCGTTGCGCTGATGAACGTTCGGCCCCAGGGTCTCTTCGGCACTGCAACCGTCGAGATCGTTTGATGAGCGACTCAAAGCTGCTCGAGCTCCAGGAAGTCGATAAGTCCTTCGGTGGTCTCCGTGTTATCGCCGAGCTCGACCTCGTCGTGCGGGAGCACGAGATCGTGAGCGTGATCGGCCCGAACGGCGCCGGCAAGACGACGCTCTTCAATCTCATCACAGGGATCTACCGCCCCGACTCGGGTGAGATCCGCTTCCAGGACAGGAACCTCGTCGGGCTTGCTCCGCACAAGATCACCGAGCTCGGTATCGCCCGCACGTTCCAGACGCTTCGCCTTTTTCTCAACATGACCGTCAAAGAAAACGTCATGGCGGCGGAGTACGGCCAAACGAAGGTCGGCGTGTTTCGATCGATGCTGCGCACGCCCGGCGCGCGGCGTGAGGAAAAGGCGATCCATCGCGTGGCGGAGGAGAAGCTGTCGTTCTTCGGCGACAGGCTGATGGGCTATCGCTGGGATCAGCCTGCCTACAGCCTCTCGTACGCGAATCGGAGACGACTCGAGATCGCGCGGGCGATGGCGACACAGGCCCGCATCCTGCTGCTCGACGAGCCGGCTGCCGGCATGAACCCGCGGGAGACGCACGAGATCACGGAGCTGATCGGCAAGCTCCGGGATGACGGCGGGTACACGATCCTCGTGATCGAGCACGACATGCACGTCGTCGAAGGCATCTCGGACCGGGTCGTTGCCCTCGATCACGGCGTCAAGATCGCCGAAGGCTCGTTCGAGGCAGTTGCGACCGACCCGCGGGTCGTCGAGGCCTACCTCGGCCTGCGAAGGGCGGAGACGAAATGAGCACCAACGGCGCCCCGGATCTCCTCAGGCTGACGAACATCGACACCTACTACGGAGAGATCCACATCCTCGAGCGCCTGGACCTGAACGTGCGCGAAGGCGAGCTCGTGTCGCTCCTTGGCGGTAACGCTTCGGGAAAATCCACGACGCTCAAGACGATCCTTGGGCTCGTGCAGCCCCGTAATGGCTCCGTCGAGTTCCGCGGCGAGGAGGTGACCGGCCGCACGACGAGCTATCGGATCCAGAAGGGGATGGCGATCGTCCCGGAGAACCGCCGGCTCTTCGGGCCGATGACGGTGCTCGAGAACCTCGAGATGGGCGCGTACCTGATCCGGGACACGAAGGGGCGGAAGGCAGACTTCGAGCGCGTCTACACACTCTTCCCATTGCTCTACGAGCGACGGGCGCAGCTCGCGGGGACACTCTCCGGCGGCGAGCAGCAGATGGTCGCCATGGGTCGCGCGCTGATGTCGCGCCCGAAGCTGCTCCTCATGGACGAGCCGTCCATGGGGCTGGCGCCGATTCTCGTCGAGCGAAGCTTCGAGATCATCCAGCAGGTGCATCAGTCCGGCGTCGCGATGCTGGTCGTCGAGCAGAATGCGAACATGGCGCTCTCGATCGCTGACCGCGGCTACGTGCTCTCCACCGGGCGACTGGTGCTGGAAGGGCCCGCAAAAGAACTGCTTGCGCACGAGGACTTGAGGAAGGCCTACCTTGGCCGTTGAGGCCGCCTCGCTCGCGGCTCGGTGCCGGCACCGGTTCCCGATCTTCGAGCGGCAGGTGTACATCAACTCGTGCTCGCAAGGAGCGTTGTCCGACGCGGTGCGCGGAGCCTACGAGCAGTATCTCGAGGACTGGGACGACAAGGGCGCTCCGTGGGAGTACTGGGTGGAGCGGCAGGAAGCCGCCCGCACAGCCTTCGCCGGGCTCGTCAACGCAGGTGCCGACGAGATCGCGGTGACGACGTCGCTCTCGGCGGGAGTGAGCGCGCTCGCGAGCGGTCTCCGTTTCACGCAGCGGTCGAAGGTCGTCCTGACGGATTGGGAGTTCCCGACGATCGGCCAGATCTGGCACGCGCAAGAGGCGCGGGGAGCGCGTGTCATGCACGTCAAGGCTGCAGAAGACGGAACGATCCCGATCGAGCACTTCGAGCGCGCGATCGACGACGACACGTTGATCGTCGCTCTCACGCAGGTCTGTTACAGAAACGGTGCGATGTTGGACGTGCCCGCCGTCGTCGAGCTCGCGCACGAGCGTGGCGCGCTCGTCCTCCTCGACGCCTTCCAGGCGATCGGCTCGCTTCCGGTCGACGTCGCCGAGCTCGGCGTCGACTTCCTCGGTGCGGGCGTGCTCAAGTATCTGCTCGGGTCTGCAGGGCTCGGATTCTTCTACTGCCGCCGAGAGCTCGTCGAACGCGTGCGGCCGACGCAGACCGGCTGGTTCGCCGACGAGAACATCTTCGCCATGGATCACACCGACTATTCGCCGGCGCACACCGCCGCACGCTTTCAATCGGGCACGCCGCCGATCCCCGCGATCTACGCGGGCATCGCAGGCATCGAGTTGATGCAGGAGATCGGTGTCGCAGAGACGCGCGAACACGTGCTGGGCCTCAACGCCCACCTCATCGACGGCCTCGACGAGCTCGGCGCACAGGTCGTGACGCCGCGCGCTCCGGAACGACGCGGCGCGCTCATCTGTGTCAAGTCCACCGATGCAAGGGCGCTCGTCTCGAAGCTTGGCGACGAAGGCATCGTCACGTCGGATCGTGACGACAACCTGCGCATCTCGGCGCACTGTTACAACACCGTTGAGGATGTAGACGTCGTGTTGGCGGCTCTACAGCGGCACCGCAAGCTGCTGGCTTAACCCTCCCGCCGTGCCCTGCGGGCGTCGGCTTCAGCCGCATGACATAGCATCCCTGCGATGCCGCGCAGTACCAGCAAGGGTGCCCTCGAGCGCCTCAAGGAACGGATTCGGACGGCCGATCGCGGCTGGTTCTTCGCTGCAGTGGCAGATCAGGTGGCGGAGCGGCGCCAACAACGCGGACTGTCGCAGCGCGAGCTGGCCGAGCTGGTCGGCACGACGCAGTCCGCGATCGCCCGGCTCGAGCGTGGCGGCAGGCCTCCGCGCATCGACACGTTGCTTCGAATCGCCGACGCGCTCGACTGCGAGCTCGTCGTCGACTTGAAGCCGCGTCGCTAGCGCGCCTGGGCCTGCTCGACGATTCGAGCCGCCAGGTCGCGCTTGCGAACGACGACGTAGCGGTTGGATGCGTCGACGACGTCCTCCACCAGCAAGTCCTCATGGCCCGGGAGCACGATGAACATGTTCCCGGTCCGGTCGAGTAGTTGAACTCCTCGAGCCGGCACCGAATCGTCCCGGTGCACGAAGGGGACCAGCACTCGCAGACGAGGTTGATGTCCGAGAGGTCCGAACGGAAGTTCTCGGTCATCTCGACGATCTGTTCGTTCACTGCTCGAAAGAGCAACTGATTCTGCGCGGCACGTCGCTCTCGCTCTTCTCTTGCTCTCTGCTCATCATTTCCCCTGGTAGCCGAAGGAACTTCGGCCGGGGGAAATGTCTCCATCAGGGGTGCGAGATCGCCCTCGGTCTGATCTTCACTGTAGCGCTGAATTCGGCTGGTCGGGAATCGCGGTTAAGATCGTCTCCTTGCAAGATCGAGCCCAGATCCAGGCGATCGAGACTCTCGGCGACGGTACGAGCGACGAGGCATCCGCAGCGATCGGCAGGCTCCTTGCGGTCACCCAGGCGACCTATGAACGGCGCGCACAGCTCGAGCACGCGCTCCAGTCCCGCGTCGCGATCGAGCAGGCCAAGGGAGTCGTGGCCGAGCGATACGGCCTGGAGCCCGAGGAGGCTTTTCAGATCATCAGGCGCGCAGCCCGCACGCATCGGATGAAGCTTCACGATCTCGTTCGCGAGATCCGTCCGGGTAAGGAGTTCCCGGCCGAGCTAGTCGAGGTTCTGCCGGCTGACCTGAAGCCGCGCCACGTTTAGCTACGCACGCGCCGAGCACAACAGGCGCAGCCCATGGGCGAGACCGAGCAACGAATCGTGCAAAACAATCTGACCTTTCGCGCTGCCAACGAAAAGATCCGGGCCAAGGCGGCCGAATACGACGAGCCGATGGAACGGATCCCATTCCTCTGTGAGTGCCCGGACCTGGACTGCACGACGATCGTGCGCATGATTCCGAGCGAGTACGAAGCGGTGCGCGCGTATTCGAACCACTTCTTCACGGTGGCGGGACACGAAAAGGCCGAGGAGCCGCTCGGCCAGGTCGTGGCTCGGGCGGATGGATACGTCGTCGTCGAGAAGGACGTGTCATGAGCGCCCGCGAGAAACAGATCGGGCTGAACGAGGCGGTGTTCCGGGAGGTCAACGAGCGCATCGAGAGCCTTGCCGAGACGTTCGACCTGAAGTCGGAGCCGCTCGATCTCGTCTGCGAATGCGGCGATGCCGCGTGTGTCCAACGCATCACGATGAGCCATGCCGAGTACGAGCAGCTTCGCTCCGACCCTCGTCAGTTCGCGGTGCATCCCGGCCACGAGACCCCCGGGGTCGAGACCGTCGTCGGCAAGCGCAAGGGCTACGACATCGTCGAGAAGGACCACGGTGTGCCCGAGCAGGTCGCGGAGCAGACCGATCCACGCAGCTGAGCCGATCGTCGTCGTTGCACTCGGCGATTCGATCTCGGAGGGCTCACCGGGCTACGACTCTCGTAAGGGCGGCGACGAGACGAGCCAGTGGGAACACTGGGCGGCGCAAGTGGACACTCGGCTCGAGTTCCGCAACTGCGGGATCCACGGCCAGCGAACCGACGAGATCATGGCGCGCCTCGACGAGTGCGCTGTCGGCGCGGACATGCTGGTCGTGCAGGGCGGAATCAACGACATCGCCCAGGGCCGCTCGGTCGCTGACGCCGCAGACAACCTGCGCGCGATGGTCCGGCGCGGCAAGGAGCTGGGACTGCGTGTTCTCCTCGTCGACCTCCTGCCCTGGAACAACGGCTGGCCCGACGCGGAGCCGAAGATCCGCAACCTCAACGAGCTGATCGCGGAGATCGCGCGCGCGGAGGACGTCACCGTGCTCTCGTTCCACGACACTCTCGAAGATCCCGACCGGCCCGGGCGCATGCGTCAAGAGTGGACCTCCGACGGCGACCACCCGTCGGTCGAGGGCTATCGCCGGCTCGGCGAGCTCGCCTTCAGGCTGCCCGGCTAGAGCGTGTAGACGTCGCCGTCGGCAGCGCGCTCGATCCCCTCGGGGAGCGGCAGCTCTGACGGTCGGTGGATGATCACGAGGCGCCGCGCGCCGGAGTCCTCGAACGCGGCGATCGCCTCTTCCGCAGAGAGGTGCCCGCGAAGACCGTCTGGGCCTTCCTTGCTCTCTTTGAGGGTGGCCTCGCAGAGGAAGAGATCCGCATCGCGGCCCACCGCGGCCAGCTGCGAGCTTGGCGCCGAGTCACCGGAGTAAGCGAGGGTCGCCTTGCCGTCGCTGACGCGGAGCGCGTAGGTCTGCAGCTGGTAGTGCGGGACGCGCACGGGCGTGATCGTGAGGCCGTCCGCCTCGAAGGGCTCGCCCTCGGCGTACTCCCGGAGCTCGAATGCGTCGAACATGCCTGCAAAGCCGAGCCGCTCACCGAACTCGCCGAGCTGCGTCCGTCCGCCCGGCGGGAGCCAGAGCTGCGGGGCCGGCAGCTCGCGACCAGGCCCGAACATCGAGCCGAAGGTCCAGGGCACCAGGTCGCCCCAGTGGTCGAGGTGGAAGTGCGTGATCACGATGGCATCGACATGGGGCCAGCCTTCCTGCTCGCGCAGGCGTGGCAGAACGCCCGGACCGCAGTCCAGCAAGACCCGCCCCGAGCCCTCGACGAGGTACCCGGACTGCGCGCCGCCTGGGTTGGGCCAGGCGGGAGAGCAACCGACGACCGTCAGCTTCACCCGCCCAGTGTGGCATAGTCCTCCCGTGCCAGAGGGCGCCGCCAATCTCCTCAAGCGGGTTCCGATCTTCTCCGACCTGGACGGGAAGGAGCTGGAACGGATCGCTTCGTCCATGAAGCAGCGTACGTTCAATGCCGGCGACACGGTGACGTCCGAGGGCAAGACCGGCGTCGGGTTCTTCGTGATCGAGGAGGGTGAGGCGACCGTGACCGTCGGGGGAGACGAACGCCGCCGCCTCGGCCCGGGCGACTACTTCGGCGAAGTGGCGCTGCTGAACGAGAGCGCTCGTACTGCGACGATCACCGCCGACACCGAGCTTCGCTGCTACGGCCTGACCTCCTGGGAGTTCCGGCCCCTCGTCGAGACGCACGGCTCGATCGCCTGGAAGCTGCTCCAGGCGATGTCGAAGACGTACCAGAGCCCGTCTTAGCCGGGGCTCAGCTCGGGCGGCTGGCGAGCTTGACGCTCGCGGTGTGGCTCTTGCCGCCGCGCGTATAGGTGATCGAGACTCGGTCGCCCGGGCGATGCGCGTTGATCGCAGCCCGGAGCTCGCTCGCAGAGGCGATCGACTTGCCGGCGACCGCAGTCACGGTGTCTCCGGCGCGCAACCCTGCCGCTGCGGCGGGCGTCCCCGCGCGCACCTGAGCGATCGTCGCGCCTCGGCCGGTGGACGAGTCGCGGAGTAGCACTCCGAGGAAGGCGTGCTGTGCCTTGCCGTTCGAGATCAGCTGCGTGGCGATCGAGCGGACCGTGTTCGAGGGAATCGCGAACCCGACGCCGTCGCTACCGCCGGAGTCACTCTCGATCTGCGAGTTGATGCCGACGACCTTGCCCTGTGCGTTGAGCAGCGGGCCACCGGAGTTGCCGTGGTTGATCGCCGCGTCGGTCTGGATCGAGTCGTCGATCGCGAAGCCGTTAGGTGATCTCATCTCGCGGTGGAGGGCGCTGACGATTCCGGACGTGACCGTCTCCTCCAGACCGAACGGACTCCCGATCGCGACGACGTTGTCGCCGACGACGAGCCTGCCCGAGTCGCCGAGCGTGAGCGGAAAGAGCTCGGACGCCGGCGCGGAGAACTTGAGCACTGCAAGGTCGGTCGATGCATCGGTCCCGACGACCTGGGCGCCGAACGTCTTGCCGTTCCAGAGCTTGACTGTCAGCGAGCTTGCGCCGGAAACGACGTGTTGGTTAGTGAGAACATGGCCGTTCGTGTCATAGACGAAGCCCGAGCCCTGCCCTTTAGCGGAGCTGACCTCGACGACGCCTTTCCGCGCGAGTTGGTAGATCGACGAGACGGACAGGCCGCTGCCGGTCGATGCGGGCTGGGAGTCTGCGACGGTGACCTGTCGCACGACCGTCTTGCTGCCGGCGGGCTTCAGCACGGCGTAGGTCGCCGCACCGCCGCCGGCGCCGATGAGGGCGCCGGCGACGACCGCGGCCGCCAGGGAGAGAGTGCGATTCGTTCGGGGTGTCATGCCGGACATCTGACCAGCTGTGTCTAAGATCCGGCTGAGGAACGAGTAAGAACTCGCTAAGACTGGATCTCACAAACTCCTTACGGCCGTCTTAAGGCGGTCTTAGGGCTGAGTGGCAACTTCGACGCAGTGGCCTCGCGAGACATGGAACCCAAAACGACCCTCCATTCGCGAAGTCTCAGACGGGCGGGACGTTCCCCCTCCGCCCGCGTGCTGGTCCTGTGCGCCGCCACCGTTGCGACCGCCCTTGTGACGGCGGCGGCGGCACAGTCGAAGCCGCAGCGAGGTCTCCAGTCTCCTCA
>Ga0307323_10000410_pt1 | contig 13480 bp, 13 predicted proteins | sample ER_DNA_381_FD_194496 | JGI IMG/M metagenome (GOLD analysis project Ga0307323, IMG submission 194496) | Bulk soil microbial communities from the East River watershed near Crested Butte, Colorado, United States - ER_DNA_381 | ecosystem: Environmental > Terrestrial > Soil > Floodplain | place...
CTTCGTCTGGCTGCTGGCGCTGACCGCCCTGCTGGTCGCGGCCGCCTACGCGCAGATCTCAACCACCCTGCCGCCCTACGCGAAGGAGCACGCCTCGGTCAGCGAGGCCGGGATCGGGATCATCTTCTTCGTCAACACGATGGTGCTCGTGATCGCGCAGCTTCCGATTGCGAAGGCTCTCCGCGGCCGGCGGCGGATGCGCGCCCTCGCAGTGACATGAGCGATGTTCAGCGGCACCTGTCTCGCCGTGCTGTTCGCCGGCACCTGGTTCGACGGCACGACCGCGGTGGCACTGCTGTGTGGAGCCATCGTCGTCTTCAGCATCGGCGAGTGCCTGCACGGCGCGGTGAACAATCCCCTGATCGCCGACCTCGCGCCCGATCACCTGATGGGCCGCTACATGGCGCTGCGCACCTCCTCGTGGCAACTCGGCTTCCTCGCGGGGCCCGCGATTGGCGCTCTCCTGCTCGCCCGCTCGCCTACCGGCCTTTGGGCCGGTTGCGCCGTGGCCTGTGCCGTGGCTGCCGCCGGGTTCCTCCTGCTGGAGCGCCGAATGCCCTCCGAGGCCGCCAGAACGCCCGGCTCGGAAAGGGTAGGAACCAAGGCTTTCCGGGTACTATGGCGAACCCCAAACATGACCCTCGACGACCCCCTCAGTCCCGGTGCCAAGCCTTCCCCGCATCAAGCGCCCGAGACCTCGCACGCAGGCGAGGGACGCCACCGCACGCCCTGAGCCGCGCGTTGCAGAGCTCCGCGCGCACGGCCTGACCTGGGTTCATCTAGACAATCCCGGCCACGAGGAAGCGACCGCCCTCGCCGAGCGCTTCGGCTGGCACCCGCTCGACCTCGAGGACGTTCTCTCGAAGCGCCAGCGGCCGAAGGTCGACGAATACCCCGAGTACCTCTTCGGCGTCCTGCACTTCCCGGTCTACGACAAGGCCGTCCAGCGCCTGAACGCCGCCGAGCTCGACGTCTTCGTCGGCCACGACTACCTCGTCACGCTGCCCAACGTGGAGCTGCTGCCGGTGACACGGCTCTTCCGGCGCTCCGAGGAGGACGAGGAGCTTCGCGAACAGCTTTTCACGAAGGGGTCGGGCTACCTGCTCTACCACATCCTCGACGACCTCTTCGACTACTGCTTCCCGATCCTCGACAAGATCGGGCACAAGCTCGACTCGGTCGAGGACGACCTGTTCGAGAAGCGGGCCGAGGAGGTCGTCCGCGACCTCTCGAACGTGAAGCAGGAAATCATTTCCTACCGGAAGATCATCAAGCCGGAGCGCTCGACCCTGCGTCTGCTCGAGCGCCACGTCGAGCGATTCCTGCCCCAGCAGCTCGAGCTCTACTTCGACGACATCGTGGACGCGAGCGAGCGGATCTGGGACCTGCTCGACAACTACAAGGAGGTCGTCGAGGCGCTCGAGGACACGAACGAGTCGGTCATCTCGCATCGCCAGAACGACGTCCTGCGCTTCCTCACGGTCGTGACCGTGATCCTGCTCCCGCTCACGCTGATCACGGGGATCTTCGGGATGAACGTCCACTTCCCCGGCTTCGGCACCGCTGCCGCGTTCTGGGCGATCATCGGCGGGATGGTCGGTCTTGCGATCGGGCTGACCGCGTTCTTCCGCCTCAAGCGCTGGCTCTGAACACCTGGCGGCGCAGGGCAGGGAGCCCGAGCAATGGCCCGGACTCCCTGCGGCACGTCTACGGCATTGCCGGCGGGCGCCTCTGCGTACGCAGCGCGAACCCAACGGCGGTGAGCGCGAGGATCGCCCCGGCCGCGAGTGCGGCCGCTTCGGGACCCGGCGCCCAGGTCGAGGATCCGCCGGGGCTGGCGGAAACAGGCGTTGCCGTTGGCTGCTGCACAACGCCGGTCGTGATCTCGGCCGGCATTGCGGCCGGCTCTTGCACGATTCCGGTCGAGATCTCGGAAGACGCGGCCGGCGCTTCGCCGGTGATGCCCGCGCTGATCTCGGACGGATTCGCCGAGCGTCCGACCTGAGCGGCGGCAGGCGGTGCCTGCGCGTCGCCGAGGCCCGTGCTCACCTCGGACGCCGCCACGCGGTCGACCGAAGCGCCGGTCAGCCCGGTGCTGACCTCGGATGCGGTCGCATGGGTGGCCGCCGCGGCGGGTGCACCCGCTGGTGCGCCTCCTGTCGCCGCGAAGACCGCGCCACTCGCCGACCCGACACTGGCCGCAGCCATGCCGGCGACGACCGTGAGCACGGCGAGCTTTTCTCGCATTCCGTGCGCCTCGACGTCGTCCAGCAACCGCCGGACCTCTTCCTCGTCGAAGGTGAGCGCGATCTGGTCACTACTCGTCGTGCCCAGCAAGCGCTCGAGATCCTGTGGCTCCCAAGCGAGCGCGATCCGCTCAGTCTCGGGTTTGTCGCCCTCGGGGGCGACCCGTTCCACGTCGAACAAGAGGTCGACCGGACCCTCGTCGGCGCGTAGGACTTCCTCCACCTCGTGCCTCGAGACCGTTGCGACGAGGCCGCGCACCTCGGGGTCCGGTCGAGACTCGACGAGGCGGACGGTTCCGCTTCTCTCGTCCATGTTGCCTCCTCCGTGTACCGCGCCGCGAGAGACACGACGCTTACAACGACAAGACGGACAGCCGTGTCTTGATCTTCCCACTCCCGCCCGGGGAAGGCGCTGCGTTGAGAAAAATCAACGCGAACCCCCATCGGGCGTCGGCGAGAATGAGAGCGTTGGCGATCTGCGGCATCTGCGGCGAGGAGTACGACGAGGGGGCATACCAGGTTGTCGTGCCCGCGCTTCGCGCGTCCTTCGACAAGTTCGAATGCGCCGAGCTCGCGCTCAGCAAGGATCTCCGCGGGGCCACCCGCCCCGCCCTGGAGGATGCGCTCATGGCCGAGGTCGAACGGCTGCGCGAGCAGCTGCGCGAGCTCTCGGGTACCGGCCGCGTCTCGCGGCCGGTCAGGCGTTGACGATGAAGACCGGTGTCCCGATGCGGACGTGGTCGAAGAGCCACTCCGCGTCCGGGATCTGCATGCGGATGCAGCCGTGCGAGGCCGAGTAGCCGATCGAGGCCGCGTCGGGCGTGCCGTGCATCCCAACGCCGGGAGCCGAGATCCCCATCCAGCGCGTGCCGAGCGGGTTGCCGGGGCCGGGCGGGATCGGCTTCAGGCCCTTGGCCCAGTCCGAGTCGGGCGGGCGCCACCACGGGTTGCGCTGCTTGTCCACGACGGTGAACGAACCGGTCGGCGTCGGGTAGATCGCCTGGCCGGTCGCGACGCGGATGGTGCGCCAGGGGCGATCGCCCCTGTAGAGGTGGAGCACGTTCGAGCCACGGTGGATCACCACCACCGCGCCGAAGTTCTTCCGCGTCACGGACGGAGCAACCGTCTTCGCCACCGGCCGCAGAAGCGGGCGGTACGCCGCGACGGCTAGCGCGCTCTGGATTCGGCGCTTGGTCTCGAGCAGGTTGAGCTTCAGGCCCGGCTTCCCCGCATGGACGACCGGCCGCAGTCCGGCGAGCGTGGCGGTCGCGTCCTCGGCCTCGACCGAGAGCCGCGTGTCGAGCGCGCGCACGTAGCGGTCGATCTGCTTCTCGTCCACGTCCACGCGCAACGAGAGGTGTTGCCTCGGCTGCGCCTTCAGCGCTTCCTGGACGGCCCAGTCGACATCGGCCTTCGCCCTCAGCGTCTCCGGCTTCATGCTCCAGCGCTTGCTGTAGAAGACGAAACGGAGGCGGCGGTTGTACCACCATGTGATCGCAGAACGGGCCTGTTCCGAGTCGAGCCCGCCCACCTTGACCCCTCCGATCGACACGCCGTCGGCCACGATCGCGGCGCGCTTGGCGCTCGGGGCGGCGGCTCCGGAGGCGATCCCGGCGAGTACCACGAAAAGCAGGAATCGCTTCATGTGCAGGATTTTAGAGTTCCCGCGCACAAAATGTAATCTCGCGCCCATGACGAAACAGCTCTGGGCGCCCTGGCGGCTCGAATACATCGCCCAGGCGGACGAGCAGTCCGGATGTGTCTTCTGCGACGCGGCCGCGGGTGAGGACGAGGAGCGGCTCGTCGTCCACCGCGGCGAGCACGCCTTCGTGCTGCTGAACAAGTTCCCCTACTCGTCGGGCCATCTGATGGTTGCCTCCTACCGGCACGTGGGCGAGTTCGCCGAGCTTACGGACGAGGAGGCCCTCGAGGTCCACCGGCTGGCGCAGCACGGGATCGCGGCACTCGCCCAGACCTACGCGCCGCAGGGCTACAACCTCGGCTGGAACCTCGGCCGGATCGCGGGTGCCGGCATCGTCGACCACGTCCACCTCCACGTTGTCCCCCGCTGGGCAGGCGACACGAACTTCATGCCCGTCCTCGCCGACGTGAAGGTGGTCCCGGAACACCTCGCCGAAACGAGGCGGCGCCTCGAGACGGCTTGGCCGCGCTAGGCCTCAGCCGACCTTGAAGCCGCTCTGCCCCAGCAGCTGTCCGTAACGGGCCTTCGAGCGCGGCCCGAAGCCGGGCCAGACGTACCACTGATACGAGCCCTTCCGGAGCCGGAAACGCCGCCCCTCGTAGCGCCAGCTGCGCGAGAGCTTGAGCCTGGCGGATTTCGGCCACGTGCTAAGGACCTTCCGCCCCCTGTAGTAGAGCTGGACGTTGTAGAAGGTCGCCTTCCTCACTCCGGCCCAAAGGAGGATGGGCGGCGCGTGCACGCGGCGACCGGCGCGTGGCGATCGAAGCAGGATGCTGGGGGGCACGACGGCGGCGGACCCCCGCGAGGCGTTGCCCGTGTGGTCGTAGCTGACCACGGCGTAGCGGTAGTACAAGCCGTTTCTGAAGCGCATGTTCGTGTACCTGCTCGCCTTGCCTTTGTAGACCGGGGTGCGCGGCAGGCTCTTGGCGCTCGTCGAGACGAACACCTCGACGTGGTCGAAGTCCGAATCGGACGGTCGTGACCAAGAGAGCTTCAGGCTGCCGTAGCCAACGGTCCGCTTGAGGCGCTTGACGTTCCCGGGCGGAGTCCTGTCGATCGTGGCCGGGCCGACTCTGGCTATCTGCCACGAGTACACGGCCGGACTCGCGTCGGCATTCCCGGCCGCGTCCACCGCTTCCACTCGGAAGGTATGCGCTCCGTCACCGAGGCCCGCATAGGTCGTCGGCGAGTCGCAGGGCGTGATCCCGCCCGCGTCGAGACTGCAGACGAACGTCGAGCTCTCCTCGCTGCTGGTGAACGCGAAGTTCGCAGAGGCGCTGCTGCTCACGGCGGGAGGCGTCGACGTGATCGTCGTGCCGGGAGCGACTGTGTCGACGGTCCACGTGTAGGTAGTGGGCGGTCCGGTGGTAACTGCGGTGGCTTCGACAGCGAATGTGTGTGCGCCATCGCCCAGACCCGGATAGAGCTTCGGGCTCGTGCACGGGCTAAACTCGGCGTCGTCGTCGAGCTCACACTTGAAAGTGCTGTTCGATTTGTTCGACAAAAAGCTGAAACTCGCGCTGGTCTGATTTGTCAGAGTCGGTGGTTTCTCCGTCAGAGTGACGAGTGGGTTGACCGAGTCCTCGACATACGTAAAGCCCTGCGAACAGGGTGAGATGTTTGTGAGCGCATCGGTGGCGGTCGCATAGAAGGTGGTCGTGGTGTTGTTTCCTACGGACACCGCGATGTGGAACTCGCCTGAGCCGTCGGCGGTTCCCGTCGCAGTGGCCGACGTGCAGGCTGAATCTGTGTAGACGTCAATGGTGGAGTTGGCTTCAGCGGTCCCGTTCAAGGTAGGACTGTTGTTGTTAGCCGGCGCAGCCGGGGTGCTCGAAACGATCGAGGGTGCAGCAACATCGAGCTCTGCCCCTCCTGCGAGCGGAGCACCGATCATGAAGAGGACGAGCGCGAGAACAACCAGGCCGGAAGCCTTCATCCGCGTGGCAGCGCGAATTCGGTGATTCGTATTCTCTTTCAGTTTTCCGTTCCTCCCCTGGCCCCTGGTGGGGGCTCTCACGACGGTAGCACCGATTCTCGCGATCGCAACTCGACAGGCTGAGGGCCGCTCAGGCCATGAGATGGCCGCTCAGGCCATGAGATCGGCGACCGCCGCGACCGTCTGATCGATCTCGTCATCGCCGTGCGCAAGTGAAAGAAAGAGCGCCTCGAACTGCGAGGGCGCCACGTAGATCCCGCGTTCGAGCAGGCCGCGGAAGAGCTCTCCATAGCGGTCGGCACTACTTGCCCGCGCGTCGTCGAGCTTCCGCACCGGACCGGGGTGCGCGAACAGCGTGGCCATAGCCCCTACGCGCTGGACGCACCAGTCCGGCGCCGCGTCACGAAGGCCCTGCTCGAGCCGTGCGCCTCGTCGCTCCAACTCCTCGTAGACCTCCGGCGTCAGCCGACGCAGCACCGAGAGGCCGGCGGCGGTGGCGAGCGGATTCCCGGAGAGCGTGCCGGCCTGATAGACGTCGCCGACCGGTGCGAGGCGCTCCATCAGCTCGGCCGGCCCGCCGAAGGCCGCGAGCGGCAGCCCGCCACCGACGATCTTGCCGAGCACGGTCAGGTCGGGCAGCACGCCGAAGCGCTCCTGGGCGCCTCCGCGTGCGACGCGGAACCCCGTGATCACCTCGTCGAAGACGAGCAGCGCGCCGCTCTCGTCGCAGAGCCGGCGCAGGCCTTCGAGGAAGCCGTCCGCGGGCGGGACGACGCCCATGTTCCCGGCGACCGGCTCGACGAAGACGCAAGCCGCGCCCTCAACAACAGCCTGCACAGCTCCGAGGTCGTTGTACGGCGCCACGCGGCCCTCGCCCGAGGCCCGGATGCCGAGGGTCGCCACGCCGGAGCCCGCCTCGGAGAGAAACGGGTCGGCGTGACCGTGGTAGCAGCCGGCGAAGCGGATGAACGGCTCCCGGCCGGTCGCCGCACGGGCCAGCCGCAGGGCGCTCATTGCCGCTTCCGTGCCCGAGGAGACGAGCCGCACCTGCTCGACGGACGGCACCGCGTCGACGATCTCGGCTGCGAGCTCGACCTCGCCCTCGGTGGCCGTGCCGAAGGTGGTGCCCTCGCGGGCGGCCGCCACGACGGCCTCGATCGTCTCGGGGTCGGCGTGCCCGAAGATGAGCGGCCCCCAGGAGAGCACCCAGTCGAGGTAGCGCCGGCCCTCGACGTCCTCGAGGTAGGCCCCCTCCCCACGCCGGGCGAAGAGCGGCTCGTCGAGACCGACGGCCTTCATCGCGCGCACCGGCGAGTTGACCCCGCCGGGGATCAGCTCGAGCGCGCGGGCGTAGAGCTCGGCCGCCCGCGTCGTCTGCGTCATTCGTCCTCGCGCAAGGCGAAGAGGTCGCGCAGGGGCTCGGACCCTGCCTCCTTCGCGCGGACGGTCGGCGCGTGCAGAAGCTTGTTCACGATCTGCGAGGTCAGCGTTTCGACGGCTTTGCGCTCGCGCGGCGAGAGCTCGGCCAAGCGCGGTTCGGCCCGCGCGAGTTCCTCCGAGCGGATCGTCTCGGCTCGGTCGCGAAGCGCGCGGATCGCGCCGGCCGCAGCGCGGGAGCGGCGCCACTCGGCAAAGCGGGCCGTCTCCTGGGCCACGATCTCCTCCGCCTCGCGCACGTCCTCTTCGCGTCCGACGAGCCCGTCGCCGAGGTCGTCGATGTCGAAGAGCGTGCAGCCCTCGAGCTCGCCGATCGCCGCATCGAGGTCACGCGGGACGGCAACGTCCACGAGTACGAGCGGCTTCACGCGAGGCTGAACGGCCTCGGCGTGCAAGATCGGGTAGGGGCAGCGCGTCGCGGAGATGACGAGATCGGCGTCGGTCAGCTCGACCGCGACGGCGTCGAAGGCTGCTGCGCGGCCGCCGACGCGCTCGGCCAGCTCCTCCGCGCTCTCGAGCGTCCGGCTCGAGACGACCACCTCCGCGCCGCGCGCCCGCAGGTCGCGGGCCGCGAGCTCGCTCATCTTCCCGGCGCCAAAGAGCAGCGCCCGGCGGTTCTCGACGCCGCCGAGCGTCTTGGCCGCGAGCTCGACGGCGGAGGCCACGACAGACTCCGGCAGCTCCGCCAGGCTCGCCTCGGTGCGCACCCGCTTGCCCGCGCGCAGCGCGTCCTCGAAGAGCCGGTTCAGCAGCGGCCCGGTCGAACCGGCGGTCAGCGCCGCCTCGTAGGCCTGGCGCACCTGGCCGAGGATCTGAGCCTCGCCCGGCACGAGCGAGTCGAGCCCGGCCGAGACCCGGAAGAGGTGCTCGACGGCATCCTCGTCCTCCCAACTCGCGAGCACCTCGCCGAGCTCGAGCCCGGAGCGGTGCTCGAGTTCCTCTCGCGCGCGCTTCTCACTTCCACCTGCGAGGTAGATCTCGGTGCGGTTGCACGTCGAGAGCACGACCGCCTCCACCCCCTCGCCTGCCAGTGCCGTCGCGAGCTCGAGCGCGTGACCGTCAGCGAGGAAGAGGCGCTCCCGGACCTCGAGCGGCGCGTGGTGGTGCGACACGCCGACCGCGCGCAGGCCCTCGGATTCATGCGCTGGAAGTCGGGACAAGGCGGGAACCGCCACCGATCCTACCGCCGCCGCCGAGGCGGAGGTTTCCGCAGCGTGCCGCGCCCGTGAGTTGAAAGGCCGGCGCGGATGATTTACTCCGCGCCGGCCCGGTCATTCCGGGCTACCCGATCAGCAACCCGGCAGCTTGAAGCTGGCGATTCGCGTCTGCCAGCCGGCGGCAGAGGATGCCTGTCCGGCAGCCGTGTAGTACTCGTTCACGTACCAGAAGGTGCAATCGTCGACGGAGTCGATGTTCATGGACGTGTAGTCGCCCCAACGTGAGTTGGTGGTCGTCTGCACGCCCGACCCGTTGATGATCACGGCCTCCCCGAGGGTCATGGTCCCTAGCGTGTCGCCGGCGAGACGACCCGTGTAGCGGATTCCCGGGAACACGGTCGTCCCGTTGACGACGCTGTAGCCGAGGGCCATGTCGCCTTTCTTGTCCATCGCGACGCTCCCCATCCAGCGGTGGACGCCGTCGCCTGGGGCGTAGGTGCCCTGCTGATGGATGGTGTACGCGCCCGCGGCGTCCCGCCGGATCTCGTACCAGCGGGCGCCGGCGACACCCGGAGCAGCCTCGACCGACTGGTTGGTGACCAGCGACTCGTAGCCCTTGAAGTTCCGGTAGGCAAGCCGGTGGGTCGGCCGCTGCCGGTACGACAGGATGTCGAGGTACTGCGCCGGATCGGTGATGCCCGGCTGCGGTAGGCAGTCTCGGGACGTCGGCGCACACGGGAAGATCGAGTCGAATGCAGCGGTCGGCAGCTGTGCCTTGAGCGTCAGCGACGCAAGCGGCGTCGAGCGCCACTTCACGCTGAGGTCCCAGATGTTCAGCGCGTCGAACGTCCCGCCGTAGCCGCCGCCGTCGTCCTGTGTCCCGACGATCGGGATCACCGCATCGGCCTTGGGCTTTTGCTTTCCGTCGATGTCCGCCGGCAGCAGGCCGTCGCCGACCAGCGGAAGGATCGCCGGGTCGTTGCCGTCAAGGAAGAAGCTGACGGCGCGTGCCGGCTGGCCGTACAGCATCTTGTTCTTCTCGAGCGCGTACACCCCGATGCCGTACTCGACCGTCGGGCCGAACTCCCGCGTCGTGATCACGTAGGAGTCGTTCCAGACGCCGTACTTCGGGTAGTCCGGGAAGTTGAGCCCGGTCGAGAACGCGTAGCGGTAGTACGAGCCGGTCGGATCCCCGGTCGTGGAGACCGCGACGCAGTTGAAGTACTCGGGACCCGCAGTCGTGAACTGCGAGAGGATCCACCGGTCGGCCAGCTGGTCGTACAGTACGACCGGGTCGCCTGACGGATCGGTGCAATCCGGGACGGAAAAGCCGGCCCAGAGAGTCCCCGTGTCGACAGGCCCGAGCAGCTTGACGCCGGTCTTCGAGTAGACCGCGAAGACGAGGTTGATCATCTCCACGTAGTGGTTCGGTCCCACGTCGCCAACCGGATCAGGCGGATTGACCCGGAAGCCGAAGATGTTGAAGTTGTCCTGATTGCTGAGCCCTTCGAAGTTCTGCAGCGGCGCTGCGATCGTCGCCGAGAACGCCGTCGTTTGGAGCGCGCCGTCGGCCGTGTAGCCGCTGATGTCGGAGACCAGCGATCCCGGGTTCTCCGCCCGCGGTTGCACGCTGGGCGCGACTCGTTCGCTGGCGAGATCGCGGAGCGGCCTCGAAACGTCGAATGCTGCAGCGTTGATGACCCTTGGCGTGGTGCTCGCGGGCTGAGAGCCCGACGGAACGACGGCGGCGGAGCCGGTCCCGGCCGCCGCGGCGCACACCACCGCCGCAATCGCTACCAGGAGCCCGAGCAGCCGAGGCTTCGGGGGCCTCCCGCGTGAGATTCCTTCCATTTTCCTGCCCTCCCTCGTAGGCGACCCCGCGGCGACTATACGGCGTGTGCGGCGCGGAAACCACTACCGCAGCGCGGCACCGTTCCAACTAAGGTTCAGGGCTGTGCGCGTGACAGCGGTCATGCTTGCCGCGCTGGTGCTCGTGTCTGTGTTTGCCGGAGCGGCTTCTTCGGGACAGCCTTCCGGACTTCGTGGTGTGGTGATGCGCGGGCCCACGAAACCGGTGTGCCGAATAGGCGAGCCCTGCGAGGAGCCCGCGAAGAGCCTCGTCCTCCAGTTCAGGCGCGACGGGATCTTGCGGGCCAAGGTGACCACAAACAGTTATGGCAAGTACGTCGTGCGGCTCCGGCCGGGCAGGTACGGCGTCACGACGCCCAAGCTCCGGGTTGGCCAGGGGCTGACCCCACGCTTCGTGCGGGTGCCCCGCGGCAAGATCGGCCGTGTCGATTTCCACCTCGACACCGGCATTCAGTAACCCCTGCCTGGTCGCGCAAGTTGTCCCCGCCCCTCGCATCTGTGGGGATGACGAGCCGGGTGGCTCGTTCCTGGCCTTCTCCTTCTGGGGACTAGCAGTACGACGAGGGAAGGAGAATACGACCGCCCGGCTCTCGTCAATTCTGGCGCCGACTGCCAGCGCTCGTTAAGGCGCGATGTCCTCTTGCAAGGCTCCGCTTTCGAGGAGGTATCGAGGGATCTCGAACCCTCGCCGATACAGGGGTAACACGCCGCTCATGAAGCTCTTTCTCGTCCTCGCCGCCGCTGCCGTCGCCCTCTTCGTCGGGACCTCCCACGCCGACCCTCGCGGGTGGATGCCGTGCCACTTGCGGCTCATGCCGGTGCGCTGCTCCCTCTCCGCGGACACATCGAACCCTCCTGCCGTCAAGGACGTGAACAGGGTCATCGCCGCCGCCTACCGCGACCACCTGGATGTCACCCTCGCGCACCTCTACGCGACCGTCAATCGAGCACAGAAGGCACACAAGGGCACCAGAAAATGGGCATTCCTGATCGAGGAGGGCGTGCCCGGCCTGGCACAGAGGGTCGGCGAGCAGGCCGACACCGCGCGCGCCCGCGTGGCGGCGGTCGAGGTCGAGACGCCGGCCGGACGGCGGTTTCGTGCCGTTGCTCTGCGTGGGCTCGGGCTCCAAAGCGTGTTGTTCGGTGCGTTCGCGCACGACCTCGCTGCTAAGGAGCCCACGTTGAAGGCCTTCAACCGTTGGGGCACGAGATTGAACGCGCTGCACCGCTGGTATACGGCGCAGGTTCAGTCCGTCCTCGCCGTTACAGCGTCCAAGGACCGAACGGCCGTCGAGGCTGCACTGCTTCGGTACTAACCGAGGCGAACGTCGGTGGTGGAGCGGGAGCCTCGAAGCTACGGCGCGCGATCTGTCGGCGGCTCGAACTCCTGTAAGTCGGCCTCGGCGACGTCCGCTGCGTCACTTGCCGCCAACCCTCCGGTCAACGGTCCCGCCGCCCAGTGATCGAGCTCCGTCTCCCCCGGATCCTCGCCTCCGAACTCCTCCCGCTCGGCTGCCTCCTCGTCGCGGTTACCGCCGATTCCCTTGATCCAGTCCAAGAGGAACATCGCGCGATTCTAGACCTGTTTAGGCCGGCCGAGCCGGCTTCGCTTGAACAGTGAGAGCGGACGACGGGGATCGAACCCGCGACCCTCAGCTTGGGAAGCTGATGCTCTACCAACTGAGCTACGTCCGCGCTGGTTCGATTCTAGCCTGGTCCTGAAGAGCGACTTTCGCAGGCGCGACGGCGCAGGCACCCTCGAAGCATGCGTCGGCCTGCGGCGGTCCTCGGCCTTTTTCTCGCCTGTTGCGCCGCCGCCTGCAGCCTGCAGCGGCACGTCGCGCCGCCTTCCCCGTACTGCCGTGGGGGCAACCCGCTCGCCGGTGTCTACCACCCGCAACGCCTGAACGTGAAGAGCCGCTGCGCGCTCGCCATCGGCACCGTCGGCAAGGTCAAGTTCGAGGCCTACGACGGTGACCTTCACGTCGATCTACGCCTCGATCCCGGCTACGAGAGGCTCCTCGACGACGGCAACGAGAGGGTCGGCGGCAACCTGATCGTCGAGGTGATCCCGTACGACCGCTCGCGCGTCGCGGTTCCCGCCGAGGGCTCGCGCATCCAGGTCGTCGGCCCCTGGGTCGCCGACACCCAGCACGGCTGGAACGAGATCCATCCTGCCTGGTGGGTCAGCGCGGGGCGGATCCAGCCGGCCTCTCCCACCGAGCTCCGCCGCGCACAGCTCCTGCTGCAGAACGGGGGCTCCGACACCAGGTAAGCCGGAGGGCAACCGCCGCAGCATCGCCCCCAGGCCCGGAGCATGGTACGCCGAACGCCAGTCAGGGAAAAGAGCCCCGAAGGAACAGTTCGCGGGATAATCACGGCAGCAACCGAACGGAGGACGCCGATGGAGAACGAGCTCGAGCAAATCGCACAGGCTCTCGTCGCCGAGGGCAAGGGAATCCTGGCGGCGGACGAGAGCGACGGGACGATCAAGAAGCGTTTCGACTCGATCGACGTCGAGTCGACCGAGGACAACCGCCGCGGCTACCGCGAGCTGCTCTTCACGACGCCGGGGGTCGAGGAGTTCATCAGCGGCGTGATCCTCTTCGACGAGACCATCCGCCAGAGCGCATCCGACGGCGCGCCGTTCCCGAAGCTGCTCGAGAGCCACGGGATCATCCCGGGGATCAAGGTGGACAAGGGCGCAAAGCCGCTGGCGAACGCCGAGGGCGAGACGGTCACCGAGGGGCTCGACGGGCTGCGCGAGCGCCTGAACGAATATCGCGAGCTCGGCGCGAAGTTCACCAAGTGGCGCGCCACGTACTCGATCGCCGAGGGCATTCCGAGCGAGTACTGCATCTGGGTCAACGCGCATGCGCTCGCCCGCTACGCGGCGCTGAGCCAGGAGGCGGGGCTCGTGCCGATCGTCGAGCCCGAGGTGCTGATGGACGGTGGCCACACGATCGAGCGGAGCTTCCACGTCACCTCGCACGTGCAGCACGCGGTCTTCACCGAGCTGCGCGACCAGCGCGTGGCGCCCGAGGGCATGCTGCTGAAGCCGAACATGGTGCTCCCGGGCTACGACTCGGGCAACGAGGCTTTGCCCGACGAGGTCGCCGAGTGGACGTTGAAG
>Ga0307323_10000414_pt1 | contig 13427 bp, 11 predicted proteins | sample ER_DNA_381_FD_194496 | JGI IMG/M metagenome (GOLD analysis project Ga0307323, IMG submission 194496) | Bulk soil microbial communities from the East River watershed near Crested Butte, Colorado, United States - ER_DNA_381 | ecosystem: Environmental > Terrestrial > Soil > Floodplain | place...
GCTGCGCGTGATCCGGGGATCGTCGGGCACGAGCCCCCAGGGATCCTCGAGCCCGAGCCGTTTCCCGGCCTCGATCGCGTCGACGACCATCGTCCGGAACTTGAGCATCCGGAACGGCTTGCCGCCCTTGCCCGCGCGCTCCTGCGCGATCAGCGCCGGGCGGCCGTCGTCCAGCCAGATCCAGAGCGAAACCGCCGCGAGCAGGGGGCTGAGCAGCACGAGCGCCACCGCGGCCGTCAGGCGGTCGATGATCGCCTTGACGACCCTCACAGGAGCTCCTGGTAGAGCCGTTCGTGTGCTTCCGCGGACGCGTCCCAGGTCAGTGAGGCCGCTGCGGCGCGCGCTCCGGCCGCGGCACGCTCGAGCTCGCCCGCGCTCTGCAGCAGTTCGTTGCAGGCCTGGGCGAGCGCGGCGGGATCCTCCGGTGGGACGACCCTGCCGGCGCCGAATTCGCGCACCTGCTCCCCGAGCGAGCCGACGTCCGTGACCACGACCGGGCGACCGTATCCAATCGCCGTCGCGAGCACGCCCGACGAGTCGAGCCGCCGGTAGGGCAGGACGATGATCGCCGCCTGCTCGAAGAGCCCCGGCACCTCGGCGTCCGGGACGTAGCCGAGCCGCCATTCAATCCGGTCGTCGACTTCGAGCTCACGGGCGGCAGCCCGCGCGGGCTCGACCGAGTCGACCGGGTCGCCTGCAACGACGAGACGGGAGCCGGGGATGTCGGCGAGGGCGCGCACGAGGACGTCGAGGCCCTTGTACTCGCGGATCAGCCCGAAGAAAAGCAGCGTCTTACCGGCCGGTGGCGCGGTCGGCTCGAGCGCCTCGAACACCGGGTGGGCGATCCGCGTGGCGTCGACACCGAGCTCGCCCAGCTGCCGGACAGCAGTCTCCGAATGGACGACGACCCGCCCGAACGACGCCAGGACCTCGGGCCAGATCGCCCGCGCCCGCTCGCGCCGTGGCACCACGTCGTGCGCGGTGAACACAGAGGGCGCCGGCAGCCGGCGCAGCCAGCGGCGGTCGAGCTCCGGGCGCGGCAGCCACTGGACGTGGACCACGTCAGGCTCGAGCGCCTCCAGGCGGCTGACGAGCCGGCTCGCGCTCGGCAGGTACTCGACCCCCTTCAGCAGCAGCCGCAGGCGAGACCGCGGGAGTGGCCGGAAGAGCCGCCCCGTCACCGGCAGAAAGACCTCCTCGCGTGTGTAGCCGACCGGCTCCGGCACCGAGCCGTGCAGGAACGGGCCGGCAAGCAGCGTCACCTCGTGGCCGCGTCCCGCGAGCGCGCGCGCGAGCCCGTCGTCGTAAGGCGGCGTGTAGCTGAGCGGATCGACGAGCGCGACCCGCATCAGACGCGTGACCGCAGGTAGGCCACGCTGGCCACCGCCGGCAGCGGGTCGTCGGCCGCGAAGACGGAGCGCACCTTGTGGCGGCGCAGGTAGTGGGAGAGGAACTGGCCGGGGCGAAGCTCGCGCCGCCGCGCCATCTGTGCCGACACCCAGACATCCTTGGCGAAGTAGATCCAGGAAACGCCGTCGGGAGGGGCACCGTTCGGGCGAGCAGGCCGGCCCGTCAGGTCGTCGTAGGCGATCCGCGCGAGATTGAACTCGGACCGCATCGCGATGCCCGCCCAGATCGGCAGCCGCGTGTTCACCTCGACGAGCTTCAGCGCCCCGTCCCGCGGGTCGCGGACGAGCTCGACGTGCGCGAAGCCCCGATAGCCCACATGACGGAGCAGGCGCAGGCCCTGCTCCTCGACCTCCGGCTCGCGCCTCGCCTCGAAGACCGCGCTCGTCCCGAAGCGAAGCGGCCCCTGGCGCACTTTCCGGCCGGTGACGCTCGCAAGCGGCTCGCCCTCCCTGCCGATGTAAGTGAGCAGCGAGAAGACGTAGTCGTGTGAGTCCGGAATCAGCTCCTGGACGATCGTGTCGAAGCCGTGCTCGTGGGCGCGGCGCCAGGCAGTGACCGCTGCGTCGACGTCGGGGGCGACGACCGCCTTCTCGCCGAACGCGAGTGCGAACTCCTGACCCTCCGCGGGCTTGACGAGGAGCGGCGGCTGCAAGTCGGCGCTGCGAACGGCGTCCTCGTCGCGCGCGAGCACGGTCCCCGGAGCCGACACTCCGGCGGCGGCGGCCTCAGCCGGCAGGCGCTCCTTGCGGCGGAGCCGGAGGACGATGTCCGGGTCGGCCGGGAGCGGCACGTCCGCGAGCTCGTGCACGCCGGCCCAGTTGCGCAGCACGAAGGCCACGTTCTCGTCGCGCTCGGGGAAGAGCACCGGCCGCTCGGGCAGAGCCCGCAGGGCGGCCAAGACCTCCTCGTCCGAATGGACGACCCGCTTGCTCGCCAGGTACCGCGAGCGCAAGCCGAACTCGTGCTCGTCGAGCGCGAGGCCGTGGACCGTCACGCCGTCGCGGCCGAGCGCGCGGTCGAGCGCCAACCCGGCGTGGAGCTGGCCGAAGACGACTGCCGGCCTCAACCGAGGGCCTCCTCGTAGGCGGCGAGCGTCAGGTCGGTGACGTGGTCCCACGAAAGCTGCTCCTCGGCGCGCTTGCGCGCGTTCGCGCCCAGGCGCGCCCGCAGCTCGTCGTCGCCGAGCAGCCGGTGCAGCGCCTCGCGCAGGGCGGCGACGTCGCGCGGCGGGACGAGCAGGCCCGTCTCCTCGTGGACGACCAGGTCGAGCAAGCCGCCCACCGCCCCCGCGACGACCGGCCGGCCGTGTGCCATCGCCTCGGCGCAGACGACCCCGAAGCCCTCACGGTGCGATGGCACGGCCACAACGGCGGCGCGGTCGTAGAGCGGCCCGAGCTCGTCGTGCGGGACGAAGCCGAGCGCCCCGGGGACTCGGTCGCGGAGCGGCCCGTCGCCGGCGATCGTCAGCTTGATCCCGTTGTCCGCGGCCTCGAGCAGGTCGAGGATGCCCTTCTCCTGCGAGAGGCGGCCGGCATAGAGCACCTCGGGCGGCTTCCCCTCCTCGGCCACCTGGGACGGCACCTCGACGCCGCTGCCGATCACCCGCACCTCGCTAGCGCCCAGCTCACGCGCGGCGTCTGCGAGCGCGTTCGAGGCGCAGAGCGTCAACTTCGCGCGGCCGAGGATGCGTCGCGCGAGCCACGGAACGCGACGGGCCAGCTCGACGTCCGTTCCCCAGAGCTGGACGACGAACGGCCGCCGGAGTCGCATCGCGACCGCACCCAGAGGCAGCCAGTGGGCATGGACGAGGTCGGCGTCGCGCGCGGCAGCGGCGGCGGCGCGGCGGAATGACCGCAGGAGCAGCGGCAAGAGCAGCGCTCTCGCGGGTCGCCGGCGCAGGTTGCCGACAACGCCGGAGCCATAAGCGATCCCGTAGTGGCGGAAGTCGAGCGGCGAGACGACCGCGACCTCGAGGCCGCGTCGGCGCACATGCTCGACCGCGTCGGCGACGAAGCGACCGGCGACATCCTCCGGCCCGCGCGGGTACGAGGTGGTCAGGACGACGACTTTCAACCTGTCGCCTGCAACCGGCGCCCGAAGACGACCGGCACGGCCAGCACCAGCAGTACAAAGGCGTAGAAGTAAAAAAAGGTCATCGTCAGGTAGAAGGCGTTCGCCGCCAAGGTGCCGACGAGCGCGGCGGTCAGCCCCCAGGCCAGCGGTCGCACTCTCGCTGCGACCGGGTCGCGCGCCGCAGCGAGGGCGCGGCCGATTGCCCGGGAGACTTGCAGCCGGCGGAAGAGGTACCAGAGGAAAACACCGAAGAGCGCCGTCCCGACGAGGCCGGTCTCGACCATCAACGCGACGTAGAACGAGTGTGGCCCCCAGTTCGTCTTGCCGGTGACGAACTGGTAGTAGACCGAGAAGTTGTTGAAGCCGAGGCCGAAGAACGGGTGCTGGTGGAGCACCTGCGGGATGAAGTCGTAGATCTGGAAGTGGATCTGCGTCGAGCGACCACCGCGCTGGAGGCGTGACGTGATCACGGTATGGAAGAAGTGCGGCCGGCGATGGATCTCATAGGCGACCGCGACCGCGACGATCGCCAGCGGCAAGAGCATCGCGCGGGAGAGCAGCAGACGGCGGTACGGGATCAGCAGCACGAGAAAGCCGACGCCCAGGCCCAGCAAACCGCTGCGCGAGAGCGTCGCCAGCTCAACGCCGAGCAGTCCCGCAAGCAGCAGCGCCAGCGGCAGCTTCAGGCGATGCCTCGGCTCCAGGCGCAGGTAGATCGGCCCGAGCACCAGCAGCGGCACGACGAGGGCGATCCCGAGATGGTTCGGGTCGGGCGTCAGGCCGTCGACGCGGTAGACGTTCGAGCCACCCACGGCCCCATAGATGTTGATCTGGCTCGAATGGCCTGTGATCGGCTGGATCAGGCTGGCGTCGAGATTGTGGCCGGCCTGGGCGGCAGCGAGCTGGATGAGCCCGTAAGCCGCATTCGCGGCGACGCCCAGGCAGAACCACGCCAACAGCCGCCAGTAGAGCCGTTCGCTCGAGCGGGCGAGGTAGTCCACCGCCGCGGCGAGGAACGCGAAGTGGAGGACGAACTTGCCCATTCCTTTGCCGAACTGGGTCAGGCCCTGCGTTGTCTCGAGGTTGTAGAAGCCGATCAGGTAGACGAGTAGGAAGGCGGCGAAGAAGACGAGGATGATCCCCGACGTTCGCGGCAGCGTGTCGTCGTCGGCGCGTGCCAGCCGGCGCAGCACATAGGCACCGACAAAGAGGATCGCCAGCACCTCGGAGAGGCTGATCTTGCCGGCGACGTTCCAGTAGAGCTTCTCGAAGCTCATCGTGAACACGGCGGCGAAGAGCAGGAAGTCGGTCAGGCGGCGAGACGGCATCAGGAGAGCTTTAGCAAGAGCTCCGAGAGCTCCTCGACACGCTTGCGCCTGGAGATGCGCTCGCGCAGCTCCGGCCGAAGGGGGTTTCCGTTCAGGCGGCCTGCGCGCCAGCGCGCCTCGAGCCCGACGAGCGCCTCCCGAATCGCGCCCACGTCGTCCGGGGGTACGACGATCCCGGCCCCCGACTCGCGAATCAGGTTGGCCGCGGCTCCGTCCGTAGGCACGGCGGCGATGATCGGCCGTTCCGCGGCGAGGTACTCGAAGATCTTGCCGGGCAAGACCGCCGCCCCGCGCTCACCCGCCTGCGGGAGGAGCAAGAGGAGAGCCTCCGAGTCACGCTGATACGCCAGGGAGCGCCGCCGTGAGCCGAACGGCAGCAGCTCGAGCCGTTCGCCGAGGCCAAGCGTCTCGGCCCACTCGCGGTCGCGCGAGGTCAGCTCGCCAACGAAGCGGACGGCGACGTCTTCGAGACCGCTCTCCTGCAGCGCGGTCAGGAACGGCCGCGGGTTTCGCTTGCCGAAGAAGCTGCCGGTATGGGTGATCCGGAAGCGGTCCCCAGCGCTGTACTCGAGCCCCTCGAAGTCGTCGTAGTCGGCGCCGTTCGGAATCACGGTGACCGTCGCTTTCGGCTCGTAGCCGCGGATCTCGTCGGCGATCCCGTCCCAGGCGGTCACGATCGCATCCGCCTGCGAGGCGACCAGCCGCGCGACCAGGCGCTGGACGTTCTCCTTCGCCCGGGCCGGCAAGCGCTCGACGGGGTTGTCCGCATCGGCGATCAACGGGTCGCGGAGGTCGGCGACCCACTTCGCGCCGGTCGCCTTCTTCACCGCAGCGCCGATCAGGTTGATCGAGTTCGGCGGCGAGGTCGTCAGCACGACGTCGATCTGCTCCTCCTTGACGAGCCGGATCGCCGCCGGGATCGCATTCGGCGCCCAGGTGACCGACTTGTCAGGGACGAGCGCACGCCGAAAGAGCGCACCGGCCTGGTAGCGGAGCCGATCCGCACCCTCGAGCGCGTAGAGCTCCTCGGAGGGGATCCGGCCTCGGGGGCCGTGATAACGCGCACGGTGCACCCACGCCTGCGTCGGTGGCGTCGCCTCATCGTCCCGGTGGACCCACTTCGGGTCGTCAGGCGCGAGCACGTGGGTCTCGATCCCGAAGCTCGGCAGATGGGTCGCGAACTTCAGCGGCCGCTGAACGCCGCCGCCGCCGGCAGGCGGGAAATACATCGTCACGAGCAGGACTTTCATCCGAGGCGGTAGAGAACGTACCGGTGGTCCGCGTAAATGCGCGGAAGATCGAGCGTCAGGCGGTGGCGCCTGTGGTCGACGATGATCCAGCGGGCGCCGTAGTAGCGCGGGATCGCCAGGTCGCCGCCCTGGTTATAGAAGCGGTTCGCGTCGCGAAGCCGCAGCTTCGGCCGGTTCTTCTTCGTCACGGCGACGTGCCCGTATGGGGAGTCCGCCAGATAGACCGGGGCGTAGGCCGCGAGCAGGTAGCCGGTCTCCGGATCCGCGAACAGCACGTCCTTCGGCTTCGCCTCGGCGCGGAAGCTCTTGATCAGGCCGCGCGTGAGGGCGCCGGAGCCGCTGCCGACCCGCGTCCAGTGGGAGAAGCCGTGGACCGCGACCGGGATCGCGAAGGCGGCGACGGCGAGCGCCGCAAGGCCGGTCGCGCGGTCGGTGCGGTCCCAGCGACGGGTGAAGGCTCCGAGCACGAGGGCGACCAGTCCTCCGACCACTGCGACCCAGGTCGGCCAGGCGGGTGTCGTCCCGTGGAAGCGGTAGCCGAAGTCGCCAGGATAGAAATGCTCGAGCACGATCCCGGCCGCAAGCGCCAGCGGGACAGTCAGGACGCCGAGCAAACCCACGAGGACAGCGGCCCCGCCCGCGAGGGCGTAGGGAAACGGCACGAAGCCGACCAACCGGCGCCCCTGTGAGATCGAGACTGCGTCGGCGAACCGCGGAAAGACGAACGGAATCAGCGTGAGCGCAAAGATCGCGAGCGAGCCACCGAGCACCCACGCCGCCCACCGTCGCCGCGCGGCGAAGTACGCGAGCGGCACGCAGAGGAGTGCGGCGATCGGGACCGCGCCGGTCCGGGTGAAGAGTTGCTCGGTCACGTGATAACGGTCGAAGCTGCCCGCGAGCTGACCGGGGTACTGCGCGAAGGCCCGGCGCACCTCCTGCCCGGACGGGTTGTGCAGCGTCGTCGCCTCGACCACCGGGCGCAGCCACGCGAGCGCGGCCGCCGTCGGAATCGCCAGGGCTGCGAGCCCCGCCAGTGCCGGAGCCAGCTCCCGGCGCACCAGCAGCACCCTTGCGACCACGAACCCGACCAGCGGGATCGCGACGAAGAGCGCGTAGGTCGGGTGGATCAGCGCCAGCGTCCCGGCACCGGCGGCTGTCGTAGCGAGCAAGGCCGCTGACGGCTGGCGAACCTGGGCGAAGAAAAGCGCGAGCAAGGCGGGAACGAGCAACTGGCGAGAGGCCGTCGCCGGCAGGGCCAGCGACGTGAACGAGCCTCCGTGCCCGGCCGCGAGCCCGGTCATAGAGATCTGGGCGATCACGACCGCGACCCCGGCCCACGCGGAGCGGAACAAAGTCGCCCCCGCCTCGTAGAAGAGCGCAAACGCGATCGGCGCCAGGATCGTCGGCCCGTTGCGCCCGACCGCAATCGGATCGACATCGGCGAGCCGGGCGATCAGCGCCAGGAACCCGTGCCAAAGGGGGAATGCGTAGCCGGGGTGAAGGCTCCCGTCCTTGAACTCGCCGACGTTCTGCAGCGAGAGTGAGCCGAAGACCTCGAGCTTGCGGACGCGCGCGAGGTGGAAGAACGCGTCGCCGTCGAGTACCGCCACGTACCAGAGCGCGATGCCGAACCCGATTCCGGCAACTACGACCCAAAACTCCGTCCGGTAGCGCCAGGGGTCCAGCGAGCGGAACGAGAACGGCAGTGCCACGACCGTGACGGCGCCCAGGAGCGCCAGGGTCAGCCAGAGCGAGCTGTGGAACGCGAATGTGAGCGCGAGGGCGAAGAGGAGCGCGGCGAGCGACCAAGCCAGCGCGGGCGCGAAGCCACGGAGCCGCAGGGCGCGCGAGATCAGCGCACCCGGGAGCAGCAGGCAGGCGGTAGCGGCGCCGAGCCGCAGGCCGAGGCCGATGCCCTCGGCAGGCAGGAGGCGCGCGAGAGCAAGTGCCGGGACGGCGAGAAGGACGAGCGGCGCGCGCCTCAACGCAGCAGGGAGCCGGCCTTGCCGGACGAGAGCCAGCGGGCGGCTTCGCGATAGCTCCGGCGGCGGTCGCCGCGAAAGAGCAGTAGCCGCAGGCGGACGCCGGCCAACAACAGGCGGCGGCCCCGCTCGGCCTCGCGCGGGCCACGATGCTTGGCCAGGAAGCGCAGGTGACCGCGCACGTTCTCCGCGAACAGCGTGCCGCCGTGGGAGGCCCCGCCCACGTGCACGACCTCGGCGCCGGGGTAGAAGTAGACGCTCCAGCCCGCCTGGCGGAAGCGGTAGCACCAATCCGTCTCTTCGCTGAACATGAAGAAGTCCTCGTCGAAGAGCCCGACCTCGTCGGCCGCGTCGCGCCGCACGAGCAGGCAGGCCCCGAAGAGCCAGTCGACCTTACGCGCCTCGTCGTGGTCGAAGCCCCCCTCGTAGAACGTGTTCAGCGCGCGCGAGCGCGGCGCCAGCTTCCGCAGGAAGAGGTACTCGGTCGACAGCCGCCAGAGCGTCGGGAAAGCGCGCGCCGACCGCTGCAGGGAACCGTCCTCGTTCAGAAGCTTCGGCCCGACGACGGCCGCGTCGGGATGCTGGTCGGCGAAGCGCGCGAGGTCGTCGACACCGTCACCGAGGACCCAGGCGTCGGCATTGAGCAGCAGGAAGTAGCGGGCGGAGGCGAGCCGCATCCCCGCGTTGTTCCCGCCGCCCATTCCCAGGTTCTCCTGCTCGATCACTCGAGCTTCAGGGAACCGTTCCCGGACGAGAGCGACCGTCCCGTCGGTCGAGCCGTTGTCCACGACGATCGTCTCGTAGCCGCGCACGCTCTCGAGGCAGCGCTCGATCCACTTCGCCGAGTTAAACGTAACCACCACAACGGAAACGTCTGACGTGGCCACCGTTACCTCTCCCGAGCGGAGCGACGGGACAAACCAGCGCCGCGAAAAATGTGCAGCATTTTTCGCGGGGAGTCAGACATCGGGCTGGTGCAATGGTGGGTGCGGGACGCCGCGGGCGCTCTCCCAGAGGAAGATCGCCAGGCCGGGGAGCGCGAGCGCGATGTTGACGACGAAGAAGAGGAATCCGGTCGCGAAAGCCTCGTCGGCGCCGACGCCGAGCTGACCGAGGAAGCTGACGAAGAACGTCTCCCGCACGGCGAATCCGTTGACGGTGAACGGCACGAGCAAGACGAGGAAGAGCAGCGGGCCCATCACGTAGTACGGGCGCGGCGACAGGTCGACCCCGACGGCCTTGCCCGCCATCCAGATCGCGAGCACGCGCACCGACTGAACCGCCAGCGTCAGGGCGAAAACGCCGACGAGCAGCCGGACGTTCCCCCGGTAGGAGTGGATTCCCTCGTAGACGGCACGCACCGGCCGCTCGAAACGGAGGGCGCGGAGCAGCGGCACCGTCCGCGCCAGCAGGGGCCGTAGCCGCCGCGAGAAGAGCAGCACCGCGAGCACGAGCGTCGCGACGACGAAGGCTCCCTCGATCCAGAGGTAGGCGCCGACGTCGTAGTGCCCGACTGCGAGCGCGAAGCCGACCGCGGCGAGGGTCAGCGTCGCGGCGCCTCCGAGAGCCCGCTCGAGTAGGACCGAGGCCGCGACCGGGCCGCCGTTGCCCGGATGCCGGCGCGACGTCTCGTAGATGCGTACGGCGTCGCCGCCGACCGCTGTCGGCAGCACCTGGCCGCCCGTGTAGGCGACGAAGTACGCCCGGACGAGCCAGGTCAACCTGTCGTGGATTCCCTTGGCGGCCAGCAGCCGCTGCCAGCGCCAGGCCATGGGCCAGACCGAGCCCACCATAATCGCCACGGCGCCGAGGAAATAGCCGACCTCCGCATGCACGAGGATGTGCACCGTCCGGCCGAGATCGATCTTCCAGACGATGTAGGCGGCGCAGAGGCCCGTGACGACGAGCGTCGCGAGCGTACGAATCGAGCGGCGATGCACGGAATCAGCGTAACGGCGGCACCCGCGAGACTCCGGTCTAAAGCCGGGGCCGCTCGCAGCCGAAAACCCTTTATGCATGGGCAGTGTTGCGGTCAGCGAGCGCTTCGAGGCGGCTGTCAAGGCCCGACGGCCGCTACGCGTCGCCGTGTTCACGACGTCTTACCCGCGCTCTGCCGACGATTTCTCCGGCCGCTTCGTCCGCGGCACGGTCGAGAACCTGCAGGCGCGCGGGCTTGAGGTCGAGGTTGTCGGGCCAGGCTCTTTCCGTGACTTCGGGTTGACGGCCAACAACGGCGCCGGCTTCATCGGCAACCTCAAGCGCCGCCCCTGGCTGGCGCCGCTCGTGCTCGTCTCGATGGTGCTCGCGCTTCGACGCGCAGCCAAGCGCGCTGACCTCGTCCACGTGAACTGGCTCGCCGGCGCGGTCGTGGCCGCGTTCTGCGGCAAGCCCTTCGTCGTCACGCTCCACGGCTCGCCGACCGCGGGCCGCTTCCACGATCTCGGCCTCGCCGAGAGCGCGCCGAGGTTCGTGCGCTGGATCCTCTCCAGGGCACGAACCGTGATCTGCTGCTCCGAGCGACTGGCCACGGCCATGCGCGCCTGTGGCCTCCAGAACGTCCGCGCGATTCCCTACGGCGTCCATGTCCCGGACGAGCTCGGCCGCGAGGATGAGCCTGCCTCGGTTCTCTACGTCGGCCGGCTCTCGCCGGAGAAGAACATCGACGTGATCGCCGAGGCGACCGAAGGCCTCCCCCGCATCGTCGCGGGAGACGGCCCCGACCGCCCCCTCCTGCCCGAGACGATCGGCTTCGTCGGGCCGGATGAGGTTTCGGAGCTCTACCGCCGCGCCGCGGTCGTCGTGGTCGCTTCCTCCGCGGAAGGTCTCCCGAATGTCGTGCTCGAGGCGATGGCTCACGGCAAGACGGTTGTCGCCACTCCCGTCGGCGGCATCCCGACGGTGATCGAGGACGGCGAGACCGGCCTGCTCGTTCCGGTGCGCGACGCGGTCGCGCTGCGGGCCGCGATCGAGAAGGCGCTCGGCGATCCCGACCTTCGCCGGCGGCTCGGCCGGGCAGCGCGAAAGCGGGTCGAGGGCTACTGCTCCTGGGACCGCGTCACCGACTCGACGGTCGCCGTCTACGCGGCGGCCGTTCCGGAAGCAGCGCGCGAGACCGGGATCCGCCCGGGCGTGCGCCCCGCCGTCGTCTAAGCGGCCAGCTGTTCTCTCGCCAGCTCGTCGCGGCCGATCGGCTCGCCGAGCGCCGCCTTCAGGGTGAGCGCGTTCAGGTCGACTCCCGTTGCCCGGCGGACGAGCTCGACCTCGGCCGGGCCGCCGACGCGGCCGGCCAGCTCGATTACCTGCGGGCCGGCGGCAGTGATCCGGATCCGGGTGCAGGTCGGGCCCTCGCCAATGCCGAGAGCCGCGGCTGCCCTCGCCGCCAGCTCGGCAGCAGCCGGTGGCCCTGTAAGGGCGTGGAGCTCGCCGGCGAGACTGAAGGCCTGGACGATCGCCTCCGGGCCGTCTCCGAGCCAGGCGTCGTGAGCTACGCCGAGCTCGGCGAAGCGTTCACGCTGCCGCAGCCACGAGGCCGCAAGGGCGGCCGCCTCCGGCTCCAGCGGATGCGGGGCTCCGAGCCTGTGCGCGACGCGGGCGGCGATCCCGACCGACCAGTCGTTGGCCGGCGAGATGACGCCGTCGACGCGCTCCGCCTCGGCGAGCCGGTGGATCGAAGGCTCGTCCTCGAACGAGATCAGCGCACGGCGATCCGCGAACCGAAATCCCGGCGCGGCGGGATCGCGGTCGACGGCCACGACCAGCAGGTCACGCCGCGCAGCCTCCATCAGCAATCCAAGCTGCTGGCGACCGGCTCCAAGGACGAGAAGGCGCTTCGGCTCCACCTCAAGCATTGTTGCGGGCGGCCTAGACGGCACACGGGTAAAATGGCTTTGCCGGTGTCGCCAAAGCTTCCACCCCGTTACGATCTGCCGAAGGCGGCACCCCAACCGCTGCTGGTCGTCCAGGAGCTCGTCAACTCCGTCGACCTGGAGCATGGTGTCGAATGGTTGGGCACTCCGGAGGAGCTCCAGGCCTGGCTGGCCCAGCGCGGGCTCGACGGCGCGGAGCGGCCGACACGGGGCGCTGTCAAGCGGGTCCACGACCTTCGCCTGACCCTCCGCGAGCTCTTGATCGCGAACAACGAGCAGCGTACGGCGCCGGTCGCCGCTGCGGCTCTGGAGCAGGCGGCCACGCGAGCCCGGCTGACGCTGCAGCTGGACGAGCACGGCCACCTCGCACTGACCCCGCAGGCCGGGGGGGTCGACGGTGCGCTCGGCCGGATCCTCGCGATCGTCCAGAACGCCATGGCCGAGGGCAACTGGCACCGGCTGAAGGCATGCCGCCAGTGCGCTTGGGCGTACTACGACTACTCCAAGAACCAGTCCGCCACGTGGTGCTCGATGGCGATCTGCGGCAACCGCACCAAGACGCGCGCCTACCGGCGGCGCGCGAAGTCAAGCTAGCGCCGTAACGGCCTCCGCGACGCGGTCGAGGTCGGACTCGGTCAGGCGGGTGTGGAAGGGCAGCGCAATGGCGCGCTCGAACACGCGCGAGGCTGCCGGGAAGTCACCCTGGTCGCGGTAGGCGGCCAGGCGATGAAGCGCGTAGGTGCCGACCTGCGCCTCGATCCCCTGCTCGCGAAGGGCGCGGATCTTCTCGGCCGCGCCGTCCACCTGAATGACATAGGCCTGCCAGCCGTGGAGGTCACCCTCGTCGGCGGCAGGCGTCTGGACGACGCCCCGGAGGCGTTCCGTATAGCCGGCCGCGACGCGCGTCCTCGCTGCGAGCAGCTCGTCCAGGCGTGCGAGCTGCGGAATCCCGACCGCGCAGAGGATGTCGGAAAGGCGGTAGTTCAGTCCCGGCTGGGCGATCTCGAAGTCGCCGCGCGGCTCGATCCCGTGGTGGCGCATTCGGCGGATGGCGATTGCGAGCTCGGCATCGTCGGTCGTCACCGCGCCTCCCTCGCCGGTTGTGACGATCTTCCGGGGGTGGAAGGAGAGGCACGCGAGCGCGCCGAGGCTCCCGCACGGGCGGCCGCGCCGGCTGGCGCCGAGCGCGCCGGCGGCATCCTCGAGCACGAGCACTCCCTCGGGCAGCTGCTCCACCGGCGCCGGCCGGCCGAAGAGGTCGACCGCGATGATCGCCTTCGTCTTCGAGCCGGCCTCGAGCCGCGCGGGGTCCAGGTTCATCGTCTCGGGGTCGACGTCGACGAGCACCGGCCTGGCCCCGGCCAGCGCGACGACATTCGCGGTCGCGGGGAACGTGTAGGCGGGCACGAGCACCTCGTCGCCCGGACCGATGCCGAGCGACAGCACCGCGACGTATAGCGCCGCCGTTCCAGAGGAGACCGCGACGGCGTGTTCGGTGCCGCAGGCGTGGGCCAGCCC
>Ga0307323_10000416_pt1 | contig 13321 bp, 10 predicted proteins | sample ER_DNA_381_FD_194496 | JGI IMG/M metagenome (GOLD analysis project Ga0307323, IMG submission 194496) | Bulk soil microbial communities from the East River watershed near Crested Butte, Colorado, United States - ER_DNA_381 | ecosystem: Environmental > Terrestrial > Soil > Floodplain | place...
CCGCGACGGCCTCGGCGACCTCGTCCGCGGCGGCACCGGCAACGACAGTGCCCAGACGGACGCGCTGACGGTCGACGCCGTCGACGGGGTCGAGACGATCGACGCCACCCCCCCGCCGCCCACCCCCGACACGAAGGCGCTCCTGCCGACCATCGGACACATCACGGTTGTCCGGAGTCACGGGCACCTCATCGCCCGGGTCCCACTGTCGTGCCCCGCCGCAGAGACCGGTGGCTGCCAGACGACGGTGACGCTCACCACGGGCAGGACAATCCGACTCGGTCGGGTGCGCGCAACGCTCGTCCTCGGCTCGGGCAGCGTGAGCCTCCGCGGCGGGCAGCGCAGCACGCTGTCGATCCCCCTCGCCGCCGGCGTCGCCACGCTCGCCCGGCACGGCAGGGTCTCGACCCGCGTGCAGATCGCAACCCGCGACGCGGCAGGAAACGCCGCCAGCCGCCGGGTCGCGGTAAGCCTGCGAATCCCGCGCTAGCCAGCCATTCACTGACAAGTCCCGCCACCCGGCGGGTCTTGTCTCTTTCTGCAGTCAGGAGGCCGGGACTGGAGCGCCGCCGGCGAGTGCGGCGGGAAGCTCGTCTCGCGACTGAACCCGCAGCTTGCGGAAGACGCTCGTCAGGTGACCCTCGACCGTGCGCGCGGTGATGAACAGCGTCTGGGCGATCTCGCGGTTGCTGAGGCCCTGGCTGGCGAGCTCGACGATCCGGCGTTCGCTCGCCGTCAGTGAGTCGATTCCGGTGAGAACGACCCGGCGCGGGCGCGCGCCGGTGGCGCGGAGCTCGGTCTCGGCGTAGTCGGCGAGTGGCATGGCGCCCGCTCGGTGGGCGGCGTCCAGTGCCTCGCGCAGCAGCTCTCGAGCCTCGGTGCGGCGATTGCGGCGCCGGAGCATGGCCCCGAGGTCGGCGAGCGCGCGCGCTCTTTCCAACCTCGCGCCACCGTGCTCGAAGGTATCGATCGCCTCACGGAGCAGGGACGCTCCGCGGTCACCGCCCGCCACGACGCCGGCGGCACGCAGCGCGACGCCGAGCGCGCGCGGGGCGCCGAAGGCCCGGGCGAGCTCGAGCTCCTCTTCTGCCAGACGTTCCGCCGACTCGTGATCGCCGAGCGCGAGCTGGGCGAGTGCGGCCTCCGACCGCCAGGGGAGGTAGCCCGGGCAGGTGATCGTCGCGCGCGTCAGGAGTGTGCCAACGGCCAGGAAGTCATCGAGCCCTTCGGCCAAGCGTCCCTGTGCAATCCGAAGTCGGCCGCGGGCGAAGCGAACCTCTGCGGCGATCACTGATCCGCTCTCGGCATTGGAGTCGAGCGGCGCGAGCGCTTCCTCGGCCGCGTCGAGCTCGCCCTGCTCGACGAGTGTCTTGACCAGCAGGCCTCCGTTCATCACGCGGTACATGGGTGGTGCGGGGAGCTTGATCGCGGCAAGTGCCGTCCTGGCGTCGCCCTCGGCGGCGCCTAGGTCGCCGCAGCGGAGCGCGAGCCAGCCGTGGGTTGCGAGGCCGACCGCAAGCCGACTGCTGTCACCGGTTGCGCGGGCCTGCGCGATCGAGGTATCCAGAACCGGCCACAGCTGAGCGTACCGCTCGGCCCAAAGGAGCGAGAACGTCGCTAGCGAGAACCAGGTGGCGAACGAAAACCACGGCCTGCCGCGGGAGCCGCCAGGTGCGCTGTCTCCGGCCAGAAGCGCACGGGTCGCAAGCTCCGCGCCGACTTCGGCCGGCTCGTTGGTGAGGATGGAGGTGAACGCGGCGACGGCCAGAGGCAGCTCAGGTGGTGCCGGATGACCGGCGACCCGCTCGCCCAGCGCCTCACGGCGGAGGGCCACCGACGGTGCGCTCCCGGGGTCGTTCATCGCGGGGGCGATGGCCGCGGCCTCGAGCAGGAGCGCGAGCTCGGAGTGCCGAGAATCGAGCGACAACGACGCGCGATCGAGAACCTCGACCGCCTCCCCAAAGCGCTGAGTGCGGCTGAGGCCGGTGGCGAGCACCATCGTTGCTTTCACGGCACCCGCGGCGTCCCGCGCAGCGTCCACGGCCCCTTGCAAGTGCTCTTGCCAGTCGGCGTGCCCAATGCTGGCCTCGGCCATCCCGAGGTCGAGCAGCAGTGCCGCCCGGTCGCCCGCAGGCGCTGGTTCGGCGAGAGCGCGACGCAGGAAGACCGCCTCCGACTCAGGAGCACCCTGCTTTCCGGCCTCACAGGCGGCTGCAACCAGCCGCTCGACGACCCAACCATCGGCGGCGGGCTCGCTGGCCAGCAGGTGCTCGGCAACGCTCGCCTCAGCGCCGGGTTGCTCGGCGAGCAATTGGGCGGCGCGCCTGTGGCCTCGCGCGCGGTCTGCGGTGGAGAGCTCCGAGTAGATGCCGTCGCGGACCAGCGGATGCACGAACGTCAGCGGCCGGCCGGGCTCGATGATGCCCGCGGTCGTGAGCAGATCGGCTGCATCGGCTGCCTCAAGCTCTTCGAGGCCCGCAAGTAGCGCCGCTTGAAGCAGGTCGCTGTGCTCGAGGATCGCGAGCGCCCGCGCGAGCCGCCCCGCATGCTCGGGCAGCCGAAGGAGCCGGAGGCGAACCGAGCGACCGACGCTTTGTACATCGCTTCCGACGCTTCCCTCGCTCAGTGCCGTCGCGAGCTCGCGGACGAGGAACGGCCTCCCCCGCGTCACGCGCAGGGAAGTGTCGACGACGCTCGGATCCGGAGCCCGACCGAGCCCTGCTCCGAGGAGCTCGGCAACGGCGGCTCTCGACAGAGGGACGAGACGGATCGCATCAGCGGAGGAATCGGTCGTCACCGCCGTAAGCAGCTCGGCATCTGTGCGAGCTTCGGGAGGGCGGGTCGCGACGACGAGCGCGGCGTCCAGCTCTTCGAGCCGCGTGAGCAGGAAGGCCAGGTAACGGAGGGATGCGGCGTCTGCCCAGTGCGCGTCGTCGACGACCAGGCAGAGCGGGCTGACAGCGGCGAGATTCGCGCACAGCCAGTAAAGGCCGTGGAGGATCGCGAACGAGGGGTCGACGCCCGAAGAGGGCGGAGCATCCGCGGGGGGCGCGCCGGGAAGCCCGAGCAGGCCGGCCGCGACGCCGGCAGCGCCTTGCAACAGATCTGCACGCTCGAGCTCCGATGCCTCGGCCAGCGGCCGCTCGAACAGCTGTCGCACCACTCCGAAGCCGAAGTTGGTCTCCATCTCGGTCGCCCGTGACCGCAGCACGCGCATTCCTGCCTCTGCCGCGGCAGTGCGCGCCGCCGCGAGCAGCGCAGTCTTGCCCATCCCGGCCGGCCCTTCGACCACCACGAACCTGCCGCGCCCCGTGCGGGCGTCGGCCAGCGCCGACTCGATCCGCGCCAGCTCCTCGTTCCGCTCGAGCAGCGGTTCGGTGGCCGCGGCCACGTTCATGTGCTTCCAGCCTACTCCCCATCATGCGCGGAAAGTCACGTCTGTCGCCGCGGCGGCTCGCGGGCTGAGCGCTTCGCGGAAAGTCCGGGGGTTCTCCACGGTGCGAATCACCGTCCCGGCCTTCGAGGATCGACCGTCCGATCCCGGGCTCGAGCACGAGCCCATTACCCCAAGGAGGCAAAGGACATGAGAAGGCTTATGTGCAAACGATCCTTGCTACTCGGCGCGGTCGCAGCCACAGCGCTCGCTACGGCGGGCGGCGGCTCGGCCGACGCCGCGAAGACCGTCAACGGAACGGTCGGCCCTGGTTTTACGATCGGGCTGGCAATCCAGGGCAAGAAGGTCACGAAGCTGAAGGCAGGAACGCCGTACCGCTTCGTGATCCGGGACCGCGCGGCCATTCACGACTTCCATCTGACCGGGCCTGGTCTCAACCGAGTGCTCACGAGCGTGCCATTCACCGGGACGAAGAGCTTCGTGCTGAGACTGAGGAAGGGGAGCTACCGCTTCGTCTGCGACCCGCACTCCGGGATCATGCACGGGCGCTTCCTGGTCTCCTGAGCCGCGATTAGCGAGGGGCGGGACACCGGTCTCGCCCCCTCAGGTCATTGCTGCCCCGGCCGAGGCGCAAAGACAGGGGGGTCGCCACGGTGCGAATGCACGTCCGCCGCGCCCACCATCACGAGACAAGCCACTCGCGAGCCGCCCCGCGGCTCAATCGAAAGGAGACGCACTCCGATGAAGAACCTCATTCGACTCAAGGACTTGCGCGCCGTGCGGCTGGCGGCTTCGGCAGTAGCCGTGGCCGCAGTCATCGCCGGCGCAGGCGGGATCGTGGCCGGGCAGGGGAATGCCGCGCCCCCCAACAGGGCCGACGGCCCGCGCACGAACACCGGGCCGGAGCACGCGAAGCTCAAGCACGGCCTACTGAAGGTCAAGGGGACAAGGGCGAACGACGCGATCGCGCTTCGCCTGAAGGCCGGCGATCCCGGCACGCTCCAGGTCGACTTCGGCGACGACGGCTCGGCCGATTTCAGCTTCGCGCGCAACAAGATCGCGAAGATCGCTGTCGATGCCCGGGGCGGCAACGACCGCGTGCGGATCGACGACAGCAACGGCGCCTTCACCGACGCCATCCCGACCGCCATCGATGGTGGAGACGGAAACGACACGATCGCCGGGGGCAAGGGCGACGAGCTCCTGCTCGGCGGCGACGGCACCGACTCGATCGACGGCAACGGCGGCAACGACCTGGCCCTGCTGGGTGCCGGCGACGACACCTTCGTCTGGGATCCAGGCGACGGCAGCGACACCGTCGAAGGCCAGGTCGGCACCGACACGATGCTGTTCAACGGCGCCAACGTCGCCGAGCGGGTCGGCCTGTCCGCGAACGGAAATCGCCTCGAGTTCGTCCGCGATCCCGGCAGGGTCACGATGGACACCGCCGGCGTCGAGCGGGTCGACTTCAACGCCCTCGGCGGCGCCGACCTCGTCAGCGTCGGCGACCTGAGCGGCACCGACGTCAGCGACGTGAACCTCGACCTCGCCGGCACCCTCGGCGGGGCCACCGGCGACGGCCAGGCCGACAGCGTCACCGTCGACGGCACCAACGGCAACGACACGATCAACGTCAGCGGAGACGCCTCCGGTGTCGCGGTGTCCGGTCTGGCAGCGCTGGTCGCGATTCGGCACCAGGAGCCGACCGATGGGCTTGCGGTCAACGGGCTCGGCGGCAACGACGCGATCTCGGCCGCCGCACTCGCAGCCCAGGCGATCACCCTGACCCTCGACGGCGGCACGGGAGACGACACGATTGCCGGCGCCAGGGGCGTCGAGGCCGCGTTCGGCGGCGAGGGCAACGACACGATCGACGGCAACGGAGGTAACGACGCAGCGTCCCTGGGCGCCGGCGACGACACCTTCGTCTGGGATCCAGGCGACGGCAGCGACACCATCGAAGGCCAGGACGGTGTCGACAGGATGCTCTTCAACGGCGCCAACCTCGCCGAGAAGATCGAGCTGTCGGCGAACGGCAACCGGCTCCGATTCACGCGCGACATCGCCGGCATCACGATGGACACCAACGGCGTCGAACGGGTCGACTTCAACGCTCTCGGCGGCACCGACCTCGTCACTGTGAACGACCTGAGCGGCACCGACGTCGGCGGCGTGAACGTCGACCTCGCCGGCACGCTCGGCGGCGTCACCGGTGACGGCCAGCCCGACCGCGTCGTCGTCAACGCCACCAACAACGACGACACGATCAAGGTCAGCGGGGACGCGACGGAAGTGACGGCGAAGGGTCTTGCCCCCTTGGTCGCGATCTTCCACCCGGAGGCCGCAAACGACCGGCTCGAGATCAACACCCTCGCGGGCACGGACACGATCGACTCCGCCGGCCTAGCGGCCGGTGCAATCCAGCTCTTCGTGGACGGGGTGCTCGTCCCGTAGAGGAATCTCCCGAAAGAGATCGCGGGGCCTCCGACTGGAGGCCCCGCCGACCCGAAGCCAGCGGTCCCTTCGATACGACCTCTCCCAGAGAAAGGAACTCCCATGAAGCGCAAGATCACAGTGTTCATCGCCATCGCGGCGCCCTTGGCGGCCGTGCTGATCGCCGCCGGCTGCGGCACCTCCGCAAGCGGCTCGGCGTATTCCACGGGTCCTCACGGCTCGGCTGCAGTGGCGAGCGCCCGCAGTACCACCGGCGGGACTACGGTCGGCGTCGCGAGCTCGCGGTTGGGACGCATCGTCGTCGACAGCAAAGGCCGGACGCTCTACGCGTTCGCGAAGGACAAGAACGGCAGGAGCGCGTGCTCGGGGAGCTGCGCCACCTACTGGCCGCCACTACTTACGAGCGGCAAGGTGCGCGCCGGGCGCGGAGTCAAGGCTTCACTTCTCGGCACCACGAAGCGCGCCGCCGGCAAGCTGCAGGTGACGTACAACCGCCATCCGCTCTACACGTTCAAGCTCGACAGGAAGGCCGGGCAGACGAACGGCGAGGAATTGAACGACTTCGGCGGCGTCTGGGAAGCGCTCTCGCCGGCGGGCAAGAGAATCGAATCCGGTGGCTGACCGGGCCGCCCATCAGGCGACTGGCGAGTGCCTGAGCGCGACGACCCGGGAGTTGGCCCAGCGGCTAAGCGGCGCGGACGAGGTGCTCCTCCTCTGGCACCCAGAAAGCGACCGAGTGGAGCTCTCCGTCCGCAACCTGGCAACCGGCGCCGGCTGCGAGATTGAAATCGCGCCAGCCGATGCGATCGACGCCTTCTACCACCCCTTCGCCTACGTGGCCAGATGCGAGCGCTCTTGCCGCGTAGACCAAGAAGAGAGGGCGATCGTCGATGTCTAGCGTCGAGTGCCTACACGAAGCCGTCCGAATGCTCGTCGCGGAGCGACAGGCATTGCACGCCCGCAACGCGAGCCACGACGAGCTCGAGTCGAACAGGCTCGAGCTCGTCAACCGACAGCAGAAGCTCGCCCACGCACTGATCGACCGTTGCCTTCGCCGGGCCGATGCCTGAGCTGCCGCTGCGCGGCGGCTGCAACTGCGGCGCGGTCCGGTTCGAGGTGACGGAGCCGCTCGTCGCGGCGAGCTATTGCCACTGCAAGCGTTGCCAGCGTCGCACCGGCGCGGCGGCATCGCCGAACGCCCACCCCGCATCCAACGCGTTCCGGATCGTCGCCGGCGAGGACAACCTCCGCATGTGGAAGCCGCGGGACGGCGGCGAGAAGTGGTTCTGCGGCGAGTGCGGCTCGTCCCTCTTTGGCCGCAATCCGAGCCACGCCGACCCGATAGGCATACGGATGGGGACGTTCGACCACGACCCGGGGATCCGCCCGAGCGTCCGCCAGTTCGTTTCGTACGCCGCTCCCTGGGAGTCGATCCCCGACGACGGATTGCCCCGCCACGCTGAAAGTCGCCACAAGCCGCGGTGACGGTGGCCAGCCGGATCCGTAGCGAGTCGCGCGCTACGAGGCTCCTCACCGGGGATCCCACGCACCGGCTACTGAGCGGTTAGGACCCTGCCCAGGCGAGTGCGGCGAGGATGCGGCGGTCGCGTTCAAGATCTCGGACGGCGGTCGACAGCGACCGCATCAAGGAACTCCTCGTCCAAGCGGTGGATCGCATGGAGGAGCTGGGCAGCTAGCCCCCATCGCACCGGCCGTCGCTGTAGACGGACGGTAGACAGGCGAGACGAAATCGTTGCGAGACTCGAGGCTTCTTGGGTCTAACCAACGGCGATCGAATTCCATGGCGCGAAGCAGTTCGACCTGATACGCGACCACGCTCTCGTCACCTGCTCAGCCAGACGCAAGGCCGGAAGCACCGGCTACTCGATCAGCTAGCTGCCTGCATCGAGCGTGCCGGCGGCGGAAGCCAGTGGCTCTGTCAGGTCACGGCCGGGCTGCCTGGCCATCTCGGAGAGCCCAGAGTCGATCAACACGCGCTCGAGGATCCGAGTCGCGAACGGCTGCTCCAGTTTGGGAACCCGTTGACAGAACGACGCCGGCCCGGGCCGAGGGTGACGCGCCCGAGCCTGCATCGAAGCGCTACCGAGTGAGCGGATGCGTGCCCCAGTCCTTGAGCCCTGCGCCCAGCCCTGCCTGGGTGACCTGGTAGAGGCCCGTGCCGTTGGCGTTGACCGTGTAGAGGTCCGCCTGTCCGGTCTGCGGCACGAACATCGTGAAGGCGACCTTCGTCCCATCGGGTGACCAGACCGGCTCGAAGCACCCCGCCGCACTTCCGCACCCGGCGATCGGGATCTGCCGAAGGCCGCTACCGTCGGCGTGGACGGCGAAGATCGAGCTCCTCGCTCCCCGCGGGCTGTGTGCCGAAAAAAGGATCTCGTTCCCCTGCGGTGACCAGCTCCCGCAGTTGAAGTTCAAATCCATGCCCGCGGGCGTGAGCTGCCGGAGACCGGTTCCGTCCGTCTTGACCACGAAGAGCCCCTGCACTCCGAGCTCGAAGGACGCACGCAGGAAGACGAGGCGCTTGCCGTTCGGCGAGTAGTCGCCGGCGCAATCGTCGTCGCCGCCCGAGGTGATGCGTTTGACGTCGCCGCCGTCCAAGGAGTTGATCGTGTAGACGCCGTCGTCGGCGGGATCGTCGCCGAAGCCCTCGCAGGCAAGGCGAGTCGCTTCGGGGGACCAGATCCCGCACGGGAGAAACAGCCCCAGATCCGGATAGAACGTCGGCAGCTGCGTGTAGCTGCCCGTGTCGGGGTTGAGGATCCTCTCCCCGCAACAGTCGGTCACGATGGCGATCCTCGTGCCGTCCGGCGACCACTGGCCCGACTCGGCTCCGGACATCAGCGGCTCCTCGTGGCTGCCGTCCGGGTTCACCGTGTAGACGACGTCTTGATCGAGTGCCGGGTCGAAGCGGGTGAAGGAAATCGACCCATTGGCGCCCGGGGGCTTCGCCGTCGCGGGAGTCACGACGATCGTTGCCGCGGCCGAGGCCAGAAGCGCGAGCATGAGGAGCTTGCGCATCATTGTTCTCTCCTTTCGTCAATCGACCACTTCGTCGATCGCTTGGCCTGGTGCATGTCAGCTCCTTTCGCGTCGTCCTCGAGGCTGAGGCCGAGCGCTGATCGACGAAGGCAACGCCTGCGCGCCGCCGGAGTCGTCGTAGTACGGGACGTCGCTCCATACCGCCGCGCAGAGGGCGAATTCCTCCGCGCAGTCGGGGTCCTGGTACGGCGGGAAACTGGCCCATGGCGCCGTCCACAGGGCACATTCCGCAAGGAGGTCCTTGAACGCGCTCGAGCGACGGAACTGGGCCCAGGTCTCGCGGATGCCCAGGCGTCGAAGCGGAGCGCGGGTTCTTGCTTCGGTAGGGTGGGTTGCCGCGGCGCGTGCGACGAAGATCAGGCCGAAGTGGTTGTCTGTCAGCTCGTTGGTGTCCGACACGAAGAAGTTCGAAGTGATGCGCCCATGAGCGCCGCGGAACTGCCCCTCGCCGCCCTCGACCTTCCAGACGGCGGCGCCGTGCCGGAGGTGCGGGTCGGGCGAGCGGCCGAGCCGAGCCGCGCCGACGCTGCGGAAGGCGAGTACGTGGCCTGGGGCGAACTCGATCGTCCCGGACTGGTCGAACGAGCCGTCATCCGCCAGGACGAGGCGCGAGACGAGCAGCGCTTCCTCGCCCTCGCCCGGCTGGACATGTCCAGCGAGCCCATTAGCGTCAACGGTCGTGATCAGTACCTGGCTTGGCGCGCTTGCGCGTTGCTCGAGCACTCGCGACGAGAGCGATTCGATCCGTCCGCGAAACTGCAGCGAGTAGACGATCGGCCGTAGCGGTGTCTCCTGCATCGCCGAAGATCGTGCGGCGTCGGCGGCCTTCGGCGCATCTGGGATTTCCCTGGACCTGCCCCTGGTCTGGCTGTTCCACTAGCGTTTGGCCGTGCTGATCGGACGCGATCGCGAGCGCGAGCAGCTGGATGCGCTGCTAACGGAAGTGCGCCTCGGCCGGAGCCGCGCTCTCGTCCTCCGCGGCGGCGCCGGGATGGGCAAGACGCTGCTTCTCGATTACGCCGTGCAGCAGGCGAGGAGCTTCCAGGTGCTGCACTACACGGCGGTCGAATCCGAGGCGGAGCTCCCGTTCGCGGGCTTGCAGACGCTGCTCCGCCCGCTGCTCGTTCATCTCCCGGCGATTCCGGAGCCGCAGGCGCGCGCCCTCCGCGGCGCGCTCGCGCTTGAGGCAAGCGCGAAGACGAATAGGCTCGCCGTCTACGCGGGGGCGCTCAGCCTCCTCGGCGTGGCGGCCGAGCGCGTGCCGCTGCTCGTCGTCGTCGACGACGCGCACTGGCTCGACCGCCCGTCTGCCGAAGCGCTCATCTTCGCTGCGAGGCGGCTCACGGCCGAGTCGCTCGGACTCCTGCTTGCCGTGCGTGAGGGCGAAGGCACCGACCTTGGCGTCGCGCTTCCCGAGCTCGAGCTGGAGCCGCTCGAGGTGGTGGCGTCCACGGAGCTTCTTCACGAGCGGTTCGGCTCGACGATCGCCGCGGAGGTCGCCCGCAACCTCGCCGAGGCGACGGGTGGGAACCCGCTCGCCCTGCTCGAGGTCGCCCCGCTACTCAGCGAGGGAGAACGCGTCGGGCGCGAGCCTCTTCCCGATCACCTGCCCGCTTCCGAGAGCGTCGAGCGCACCGTTCGACGGGCACTTCGAGGCCTTCCCCCAGAGGCGGGTCGCGCTCTGCTTGCCGCCGCGGCCTCCGATTCGCCGATAGGAGGCGACCTCGCCGCGCTGGAGCCGGCGGAAGAAGCCGGGCTCGTCCGCATCCACGCGGGCTCGGTCGCGTTCAGGCACCCGCTCGTGCGCTCGGCGGTCTACCATGCCGCTTCGGCGGACGAGCGTCGAGCGGCCCACCTTACGCTCGCCGACGCGCTCACCCGCGTAGAGGACTCCGATCGGCGCGCGTGGCACCTCGCAGCAGCCGCCGAAGGGCCGGACGAGTCGGTCGCCGCAGCTCTCGAAGCTGCCGCCTCCCGCTTTGCCGAGCGCGGCGGTGAAGCGTCGGCTTCGCGAGCACTCGAGCGCGCAGCCGAGCTCACCGAAAACGACGACGCGTGCGCCCGCCGGCTCCACGCCGCCGGGCGATCTGCGGAACACGGCGGCGACCTGGAGCGAGCGGTAGCGCTTGCCGAGCGGGCCTTGACCCGCGGCCGCGACCCGAGTGTGCGTGCCGCTGCCAGACTCCTCGCCTGGCAAGCAAATGAGTGGCTCGGCCTGGCCTACGACGACGCCGAAGTCGAGAGAGAGGCCGAGCTTCTCGTTCCGCTCGACCCCATTCGGGCCGCAACGCTGCTCTTCGCGAGCAGCAGTGCAGCGTGGCGGAGGCTCGACCTCGAGCGTGCTCTGCGACTAGCGCGTAAGAGTGTCGAGATCATCCCGGTGAGCGCCGAGGGCGCCTGGAAGCCATGGATGGCGGACTTCGCGGCCGGCAACCGCTGGCATCTCGCCTACATCCTGTTGCTCCTCGGACGGCCAAGCGAAGCAGACGAGCTGGTCCGCGGTGTCCTCCCGGGTGCAGATCTCACGCTGAACTACCACGTGTACGCGGAGCGCTACGACGAGGGGCGATCCAACATCGAGCGCCTCCTCCATTCGCGTCGGGCGGAAGGCAACGTCATCGCCGAGATGTCGTTGACCAGGAGTCTCGCTTTCGTCGATCTCTGGCAAGGACGATTCCCGGCGGCGCGCGCCGGCGCGACTCGGTCACTCGCCATGGCGGAGTCGATGGCGTTTCCGAATGCGATTGCCTCCAGCCTTGCCATCCTCGCCTGGCTGGCCGCGGTCGAGGGTCGCGAGTCGGACGCGCGCGAGGACGCTGCTCGCGCCGATGACCTGGCTCAGCGCGGGCTCGGAAACACCCTGCTGCGAGCACGGCTTCAAGCGACGCTCGGTCTTCTCGAGCTGGGTCTCGCGCGCCCACTGGCTGCTATCGAGAAGCTCGAACCGGTCGCGGAGCTGGCCGAGCGCCACGGCGTGCGTGAGCCGAGCGTCCTGCCGTATGCGCCCGATCTCATCGAGGCCTACGCGCGAGCGGGCGAGCGGCAAGCCGCGCTGAGGGAACTGGCGAAGCTCGCCGAGCTCGCCGGCGCGCTCGATCGACGCTGGGCGCTTGCCGCCGTCGCCCGCCTGCACGGCCTCCTCGGGCGAGACGACGACTTGGACGAGCACTTCGGCGCCGCGCTCGAGTTGCATGAACAGGGTGCGGGGTCCGCCTTCGAGCGCGCACGGACGGAGCTCCTCTACGGCGAGCGGCTCCGACGCGCGAAGCGGCGCGTCGTGGCGCGTGAGCATCTGCGCAGCGCGATTGAGCTCTTCGACGGGCTCGGCGCGGCCCCCTGGTCGGAGCAGGCACGCCGCGAGCTACGCGCGAGCGGCGAGTCGATCCCCAGGCGCGACCCGACCGCGCCCGAGAAGCTGACCCCTCAGGAGCTTCAGATCGCGCTTCAGGTCGCCGAGGGAAGGACGAACCGCGACGTTGCCGCCGCGCTCTTCCTCAGCCCGAAGACGGTCGAGTTCCACCTGACACGCGTCTACCGCAAGCTCAACATCCACTCCCGCGCCGAACTTGTCCGGCTCTTCTCCTCGGAGCGCGCGGCCGCGACGCTTGGTGCGGGCTAGTTCCTGCTGATCTCGTCAAGAAGCTCTTGCGCCACCCTCGATCGGCCACGGGATTGGGCCACGAGCGCGCGTCCGCATCCTGATCTGACAACGTAACATACCCATTTGCAGGCACTATCGACCTGAGTAACCGGTATGCAAGCCGCTCGATGGGCGGGGTTGTTCAGTGCCGTACTTAGCTCGCTCATCCATGGTCGGAGCGAGGCGCACGTTGCGAGGGCGAGGCAGATCCAAGGCCGCGTCGTCCCGCTCAAGCGCGGCGGAAGTCCCGAATGCCCCCGACAAGAATCGAACTTGTGCACGCGGTTTAGGAAACGCCCTGGCTTAAAGCGTAAAAGGAGCGTAGAAGCAGCGTGCCGGAGCAGCCCTTCTCCGGTTCCTGAGTTGTAACGAGAATCACAAAGATCGCCCTCTCGGCGACGAGAAGGAAGGTCCGATTAGCGGAACCTTCCTTCTGCGCCGAGCTTGTGTACCACCGCGATGGCACGCACTTATATGAGACGCGCCGATCGGGGGAACGGGACTAACCTAGAGCACGGTGAGCGTTCGTCCCCGCCCTGAACAGCTGGTCGAACTGTGGAACTTGACGACCATGCCGACCGAGAATGTTCTTTTCTGGCAGTCGTACGTTGACGACAAGATCGGCCTAGACGGAAAACCGCTCTGTTCCGCGATCGTCGCTCTCCTTGTCGATGATCCCGATGTCTTCTCGGATATGCATCGGCTGCCCACGGACGAGCTTTGGCATTTCTACCTCGGTGATCCAATTGAGCTGTTGCTTCTTTCCCCTGACG
>Ga0307323_10000437_pt1 | contig 12995 bp, 13 predicted proteins | sample ER_DNA_381_FD_194496 | JGI IMG/M metagenome (GOLD analysis project Ga0307323, IMG submission 194496) | Bulk soil microbial communities from the East River watershed near Crested Butte, Colorado, United States - ER_DNA_381 | ecosystem: Environmental > Terrestrial > Soil > Floodplain | place...
TCACGGAATCATGCCCTCCGTATCAGACCGCGCTTCAGGGGGTGACATTTGTCCGTGGAAGAAGTAGCGCCCGATACCCAAATCGAGGGTCTAGCTCTGGAAGGCATCGCCGATCCGAAAGGTATGAGCGTTCGGGAGCCCGCTTCCACCAGCCAGAGCCGGAGGGGCGAATCGGCCCTCCTCGTGCTCGCGGTCTTCGGGGCGAGCACCACGATCGCCGTGGCCGACGGCCTGGCTCAGGTCTTCGCGGCCGGCGTCCTCGGCGCGCTCCTCACCCTCGCGATCGTTGGCTGGAAGGTCGGCGGCCACGTCACCTCACTCGTCTGGCTCTGGGTCGGTAAGCAGAAGACCGAGGCCGTCCTCAGGCAGCTCGACGACGACTGGTCGTGCGAGCACGACATCCCGCACCGTCGTGGGATGTGGGACCACGTCCTCGTCGGCCCCTCGGGTGTCTACATGCTGGAGTCGAAGGATCTCGCCAGGCCCGCCGACGTCACTGCCGACGCGCTCTGCGCCGGCCGCTGGAAGCAATCGGCCGGGAGACTGCGCGGCGAGGCAATCGCGCTGAAGAACGAATTCACCGACCTCGGCATGCAGGCGACGTACGTGCAGCCCGTCGTAGTCGTGTGGGGCGAGTTCGCCCAGCGGCGCTGGGAAGAGGGCGGCGTAGCCTACGTGCAGGGCGCCGAGCTACTCGAATGGTTGCAGCAACGTCCGCGCACACTTCGCACCACCCAGGTCGGTGCGTTGCGCTCCGCCGTTCGCGAGCTCGCCGCGCGCGCCTAGATCAAGCTCAGTGTGAGACCGCCGGCTTCCTGGGAGTGACGTGCAGCTTCCGCGTCAGCGCCAGGACCCGAGGTGTCACGGGAAATCCCAAGCGGCGCTTGCTGCGTGGCTCGGAGTCCACGTGGTGCTTGTGGGCGAGCCTGAGCGACTCACCCTGGCGATACTGAGCTTCGTTGTAGGTCGAGTAATCCATAACCGCAAGACGGACAGGCCCTGCTTGATCTTCCCCTTGGCTGGACCGGGACGGACTGGCAGACTTGAGGCATGGCGGTAGCCGAAGGAGTCATGCTCGACGAAGCTGCGGTTGCGGAGCTCGAAGGAACCTTCCGCGGGGACGTCGTGCCCACGACCCACTCGTCGTACGACGAGCACCGCAAGATCTGGAACGGCTCGATCGACCGCCATCCCGCGCTGATCGCACGCTGCGCCGGCGTCGCCGACGTGATCTCGGCAGTCAAGTTCGGCCGCAAGACGGGGCTGCCGGTTGCGGTGCGAAGCGGGGGACACTCGTTCCCAGGACTGTCTGTCGCCGACGACGCGTTGATGATCGACCTCTCGCTGATGAAGGGCGTGCGTGTCGATCCTGAAAAGCGCACGGCGAGGGTGCAGGCCGGCGTGCTGCTCGGCGAGCTCGACCGGGAGACGCAGGCGTTCGGCCTGGCGGTCCCGTCCGGCATCGTCACGCACACGGGGGTCGCAGGCTTGACGCTCGGCGGCGGAATCGGCTGGATCATGCGCAAGCACGGGCTCACGGTCGATCAGCTCGTCTCGATGGATGTCGTGACTGCCAACGGCGAGTTCGTCAAGGCAAGCAAGGACGAGAACCCCGATCTGTTCTGGGCCCTCTGCGGCGGGGGCGGCAACTTCGGAATCGTCACGGAGTTCGAGTTCAACTGCGCCTCGCTCGGCACACAGGTGCTCGCCGGGCCGGTCTTCTGGCCGATGGACCAGTCGGGAGACGTCTTGCGTTTCTACCGCGACTGGGTCGCGGACGCGCCGGACGAGCTGATGACGATCGTCGTGCACAGGAAGGCGCCTCCGCTCCCGTTCGTCCCGCAGGAGCTGCACGGGAAGCCGGTCGTGATGGTGATCGTCTGCTGGGTCGGTGACGTGGAGGCGGGGGAGAAGTTCATCAAGCCGTTGCGCGAGTTCGGCTCGCCCGTCGCCGACGTGTGCATGGTAAAGCCGTATCTGGCGCATCAGGCGATGCTCGACCCGAGCTTCGTGCCCGGGCGCTTCTACTACTTCAAGTCGTGCGATCTGGCCGAGCTGAACGACGAAGTCATCGACATCACGGTGGAGCGGTCGCTGCAGATCAAGTCGCCGATGACGTCGTTCCCGATCTGGCAAATGGGCGGCGCCGTCTCACGAGTCGGCGAGGACGAGACGCCGTTCGGAGGCCGCAAGGCGGCCTTCACCTACAACATCGGGTGCTGCACGGAGACGGCGGACGGATTCGATGACGAACGACAGTGGGTACGCGACTTCTGGTCGGCGCTCGAGCCGTGGCATCAGACGGTGTACGTGAACTTCCTCGACAACGAAGGCGAGGACCGAATCCGGGCCGCCTACGGTCCGGAGAAGTACGACCGGCTGAAGGCGTTGAAGCGGCAGTGGGATCCGGACAACTTCTTCCGGATCAACCAGAACATCCCGCCCGGCTAGCGGCGCGCGAGCCGCGAGACTTCAGCGAGCATCCGCATCATCCACAGTCCCGTGAGGAATGTATAGACGAGAGCGGGAAGAAAGAACACCATCACGGCGATCAGGACGCTTACCTTCGGAACGCCGGAAGCGTGGACGACTGCAACCAGCACGACCGCGAGCTTCAGAACGATGAGGCCGAGGAGGACGTGCACGCTGCGCCGGATCGGCGATTCCGGCCGCGAGTCCCCGATCCGGGCATCGACCCAGCTGGCCAACAGAAACGCGCCCACTGCGAGCGCAACGGTGAACTCGGCTTTCCCCATCCCGCTCGCATCCTGGGCGAAGGTGCCGGCAGGCGCGCACGCCGAACGTCTGGCTCGACCCAGACCTACGACCTAGTCGAAGGTCAGCCCTCTTGCTGACGCCGCTTCCACTCGGCGAGTGTTCCCGGATCCTGGCTTCGCTTCCAGTCTTCAAGGGCGCGACTCTTGTGGTGGAGACCAACGTAGCGGCCGGGAAACCACCACTTGACGGCGCGCCCGAGCGCGGTGCGTCTGCACCAGCAATCAGGGTCGCAGGCGCACGTCCGCCCGCGGGGATTGTGGACTCGGTGGAGGAGCGTTCGCGCGATCTTCAGAGCCTACTGTCACGACGTCACGCGTTGTCCTTCGGCCGGTCGAGCTCGTAGTGCTCAGGGCCCGCCCAGATTCCGACCTTCTCGATCTCCGGATACTCGACGATGCCGAACTCGTTGTTCGTGGCGACGATCGCGACGCGGGCCGGGGCATCGGTCGCGTTCCGCACCTGGTGGACGCCTTCGGGACCGGCCAGGAAGCACGTGACTTCGCCTGGTTCCAAGACGCGCTCACCTTCTGGTGTGCGGACGGTCGGCTGGCCGTCGAGGACGATCAGCCACTCCTCGTCGGTCCACTCGAAGTGGTACGGACCGATCGCTTCGCCCGGCGGGATCTCATAGACGCTCATGCCGAGCCTCTCCGCTCCGAGCTTGGATCCGACGCGGGCGGCCCGGCCCGGGTGGCCGGGCGCCCCCGGCGGGACCTCGTCGGTCTCGCCGTTGAAGAGATTGAACGTTTTCATTCTTGTCCTCTCGTCGAAGTGGCCGAGCGCGAGCGTGCCGTCGGCGGGCTCCTTCGACACCACAGACTCTCCCGCGCTCCCGAAGTCATCGGTCGACCTCGGCGCCGCGGCGAGTTCAAGCCGTCGTTGATCCGCCCTTTCGCTCCATCAACTTGCCTTCGCGGATGGTTCCCACCATGTCCTTCGACTGCTCGCGGTACCAGCTGCCGTCCTCGAACTCGATCGCCGGGTAGAGCGGCTGCCCCGTGCCTGCGATCAGGGCGGTCCGCTTTTTCCGGCTCGGCCACGGCCCGGGCACGACCCCGTAGTCGACGCCACTCTCGTCGAGCGCCTTTTGCACCTTCCAGCAAGGGTGCGTCCCGAACTTGGCCCACATGTTCTTGCAGCGATGAAGTTTCACAGCCATTTGACCTCCGTCCCCTCTCTCGTCTTAGCCCCTCCGCCGGGAAGAAGCTAGCGCGAGTTTCTTGCCGGAGCGACCGGGAACGAGGTCCTACCTACCAAAGGAGGGGTCATGTCCGACGGAATGCAAGACAAGGTTGAAGGCAAGCTCAAGGAAAAGGAAGGCGAGCTCACGGACGACACGATGCGCGAGAAGCAGGGCGAGGCCCAGCAGAAGGTGGGCGAGGCAAAGGACAAGGCCGACGACCTGAAGGACGAGGTCAAGGACCGCACCTAAGCCGAATCAGGCTGGAACGGCTGCGGGCGCATCCTCTGGGTGCGCCCGCTAGTCGTGAGGTCCGGGAAGCGCCCCGACCTGCTGCAACACCCGCGCGATGTCGCTGACAGACCAGTACTCGACGATCTTGCCGTCCCGGATGCGGTGGATCGCGATGCCGTCGGTTTCGACTTCCTTGTTCGTCGCGGGGATGCCGAGAAGCTCTCCGGCGTGCACGCCGCGGCCCGAGATCTGGCTTACGACGAGGTCATCCTCTGCGATCTGCATCCCGATCTCGTGACGTCCGGGAGTGGCGACGCGGAAGATCTCCGACGCTTGCTTCATTCCCTCTCGGTCCAGGCTGACACCGGGAATCGGAGGGTTGTGTGCGACGAAGTCCTCTGCGATGTACTCGTCGAGAACGCTCCAGTCGCTGGTCTGGTTCTCATCGACAGCGCGCATATAGCGACGGATCAGCTCCTTGTTCTCTTCCGATGACATGAACGCAACCTCCTGGTCGAAGGAACGGGCCGAAGCTTCAGCGGTACGAACGTAAGTGCCGCAGCGCCTGAACGCCCGCCGAACTAGGGCGTAACGAGCTCGGACCTGCTGCTCGGACCGCTGAGCCACACCGGGTCGCCGGTTGCCAACCCGAGCCCCTCGAGTGCGCTTGCTGGATTCCCGCGCACCACCATCAGCCAGCCGCGTGGATCGAAGATGACGCCGTATTCGCCCGCCGCGAAGTCCGCATACGTGTCACCCCGTCTCGCCCTCGTCGAGCCCGACACCGCCTCGACCGCAAGATCCGGATTTCCGTCGATTCCTGCTGCGGCCAGGTGCGCTTCCCGGACGTTGAGCTTCACGTTGCCGAACCGGTTGAACTCCACCACTTCGCAGCGGATCTTGCCGGCCTGGATCTCGGGCTCGGGAACGTCCAACCCGGCGAGCGACTCGGGATCGAGCTCAGGGCCGAGCTCCTCGATCGCCATGCCCGACGCAAGCCGCGCGGCCGCGGGGCAGAGGATGTCGCGCGCGTGGAACATCGGGGCCACCGGTTGGACGATGACCTCTTCCGAGGTGATCTCCACCACTTTGTGAACGCCGCCGAGCCCTTCCCAGCTCGGAGCGAAGAGCCCGTTGTCGGGACCGACCAGGTAGCGACCGCCCTTGACTTCGATCGCGACGTCGCGATCCTTGCCGACGTTTGGATCGACGACCGCAAGGACGACCGCATCCTCAGCGATGTAACGCATGGAGTCAGCGAGCAGCAACGCTCCGGAGACCACGTCGAGGGGTGGAATCAGATGAGACAGGTCGACGATCGGGCTCTGCGGCGCGATCCGGTTCAGAACCGCGTGCGAGATCCCGACCCATTCGTTGCTCAAGCCGAAGTCGCTGAGAAAGACGATGGAGCGAGCCGGCGGCGGCATCGCCTAGGAGCATGCCCCTGAACGGCGAGCGATGCAAGCATCGCGGCTCAACCCGAGCAGAGGGCAATGCCCGCAGCGGCCTCGAGCCTGCTCCACGGCACCCGCGATTCGTCCACGTTGATCATTACGACGGCCTCACGGCGCCCGTTCGGTGTTGCGAGGACGATGCTGCGGTACCCGGGAAAGTCGCCGTCGTGACCAACTGCCCGCCCGCACCTGGTGGACGTCAGCGTGAGACCGAGGCCGTACGTGCCGACGACGGGGCTCGGTGCCTTCATCTCGGCGAGCTGTGCGGCTGGCAGCAGCCGTCCCTTCAGCAGTGCGGCGTAGAACGTCGTGACGTTGGCCGCCGTCGAGACGATCCCGCCCGCGGCCCACGCCCACGACGGGCTCAGCAGCGGCGTGATGTCCAGGAGGCCCGACGCTCCGGCGGGGAACTCGGGCGTTCCGCCGAGGTAGCCGTGCACGAATGGTCCCTCGACGGAGATTCCGCTGGGAAACGACGTCGCGCCGAGAGCCAGCGGTCCGAAGATGCGCTGCTGCAACTCCTGTTCGATCGGTGTCCCGGTGACGGCCTCGATCACGAGCCCGAGCAGGATGAAGTTCGTATTCGAGTACGACCAGTTGGTTCCGGGCGCGAACAGCGCGGCGTGTGAGAACGCGACGGACAGGAGCTCACCCGGCGACCACGCGCGTGAGGGATTCGCGATGATCCCGCCGATGAAGGCCTGATCGTCCGTGTAGTTGAAGATCCCGCTCGTATGGCTGAGCAGCTCGCGAAGCGTGATTGAGGGGCCGTTCGGGACCGTGCCGGGAAGCCACCGTTCCACGGGGTCGTCGATGTCGAGCTTCCCTTCGGCTTCGAGCTGCAGCACGATCGTGGCGACGAAGGTCTTGGTGATGCTCGCGACGCGAAAGCGATCCGACGCGCGCATCGGGACGCGTGGCTCGAGACTCGAGAAACCGCCGACGGCGCTCCGCGTTGCGCTCGGAGCGCGAACGAAGACGATCGCACCGGGAGCGCCGGCTCTCACCAAGCTCTGCGCTAGTAGGCGTAGCTTCGCCTGGCGGGTCGGAGTCGCGGCCGGCGCGGTCGTAGCCGCCACTGCGACGAGAACCGCGGCGATCACGGCAACGGATGCGCGCAACTTCACCATTCGAGTGTGTAGTCGACCCAGCCGGGCTGCACGTCCGTGCGAGCGATGAAGCGAGCCCAGTCTGCGTCGCTCAGGTCTTGCGCGGTGGCGTCGTCGAGGCCCCGTTCCGCATCCATCACTCGACCGTGCGTCTTCTCCACGAGCCGCGTCAAGAGAGCCGGGAAGGGCATCAGCCAGTCCATCTTCTTGGCGGTCACCCTGTTGACTGGAATCATCGCCGCCAGCTCGTTGCTCGCCATCAGCTCGAGGCCTTTCTCCCGCAACGTGGCGTTGTGACTGCCGTGATGGCCCACCTTGTACAGCACCGTGCGTGCGAGCAGGTCGTCCGACTTCACGGTGCGTGTCGCAGCTCCTTCCGGAATCTGCCATTCGAGCGATTCCCACGAGAGCCAGTTTCCTACTTGCGCGTCGCCGGGGAAGAGGAGCACGTCGCCACCACTCGAGAGCTCGAAGGCGAGCACGAGGCTCGTGTTGTTCGTATCCGAGTCCAGCTGGAGCGCGAGCTGCCCCGCGTAGCCGAGCCAGTCGTCGTCGACGCGGCGCCAGGAGCGTCCCTTGGCGTAGTACTTCTTCCAGAGCTCGTTCTCGTTCCGGGCGTCCGATTCGTCCACTCGGAAGAACCCGTCGAACGGCTGCCCTCCCGGCTTCTGATCCTCCGCAAGAGCTTCGGCTGCCGCAAGGAACCCTTGATGCGACCCCTCGGCGGCAGCGAGCTCGTACACCTCGGGATGCTTCTTACTCGGGTCGCTCCGCTTGATCAGCCGGCTGTCGTGCGGAGGACCAAGAACGTAGAGGCGAATCCCGGGCAAGCCGGCCAGATCGAACAGCTGGTCACCAGGACGCAGGTACTTCACCGGAGCCTGCCGGGCCTTCACCCACTCGAGGGCCTTGCCCGTCGTCTTGGTCCCGGCCAAGCCGAGGTCGCCGTGGAAGTTCAGCAGCGACTCCAGCTGCTCGGTGGTGCGTCGCGCTGCCGGTGTGTCGTTGCGGTCGGCGAGCTTGGCAGCGGCGACGATCCCGTTCAGCCGCTTCTGCTTGCGGTTGCGCAGCTCGTTCGCAAGCTCGTCCTGCGGGTCCTCGGTCCAGGCGAGCCACACCTCGCCGACCTCCAAGGTGTCGAAGATCGCTCCCGCCTGCAAAAAGCCCGACAGATGATCCCAGTGCTCATGGGTGACGACCAGTCGGTCGAGCTTTCCGTTCGTCGTGTCGTGCACGCTCTGAGCCACGTCTTGCATCCGCTTCTCCGCATCTCCCGTGCCCTTGAGCACGCCGCAGTCGATGAGGAGATGGCTCTCGCCGTTCTCGTCGGAGCAGGTGAGGAGGAAGCAGTCGCCGAGGCCCTGCCTGTACATGCGAACGCGCAGCTTCAACGTTCCGCCCTAGAACCGGTGCAGCATCGCAAAAGGTTCACTCCCATCTGACATCGCGTCGCCGAAGTAGGTCGCGGCGAGGCTCTCGTTGCCCTCGCCGAGGAGATAGCGGCGCTGTCGTTCCTTGCGTTCCGCGTCGAGGCGTTTCTTGACGCTGTAGCGCACCTTCCCCGTCTCCGCGTCGACGAGCAGGGTGCAACCGCCCCGGAAGTAGTAGTCGGGCGCGGTGCCGTCACTGCTCTGGGGGTCGAGGTACTGCGGGATTCTTTGGGTCAGCTCGATCACCCACTGGAGCCGCGACTGCTCGTTCCAGTCGACGCGCATCGAAGGCCGGATCGAGTGCACCTCGAACTTGAGCTTCGGATCGATTCCGCTCAGCACCGCCGAGTCGAGGTCGAGCTTGCTCTCGAGGTACACGTGCAGCTCGGCACGCTTCTCCCTCATCAACTCGAACAGCTGCTCGCGGCTGCGCGACAGGTTCCACGAGTCGATGTCGGCCGCCCAGTTCTTGACGAGGCCGATCACGACGTTCTCGTCTTCGTCCGGCGCGTCGGCGGCGGGGCGCAGGAGCAGACCGTCGACGGACAGCGTCCGCACCTTGTCCGGGACAATGCCGCGGCGGCGAAAGGCCTCCGCGAACGCGACCCGATGATGCTCGTCGTCCACAGGATTGAACTCGAAGTCCGCCGTCACGACGGCACGGAGGTAGTCGCCGAAGGTGATGTCGACCGGCGGGCAATAGTCGAGCGCGCGGATGCACATCTCGAGGACATGCTGCGCCGAGACCGCCGCCTCTTCGGCGAGACGGTTGACCAGGTCGGGATGCAGCTGCCCTACGGGCAGGACACCGGTGCCTTCGGTCGCGATGCGCAGAAGATCCGCGACCCGGCTCTTGTACATCGTCAGGAAGGAGTCGAAGACGGCGGCGACGAGAATCGAGCCTCGTTCGTGCGGTTCGGTCAGGTTGGCGTAGTCGTCCGGGTCGGGCTCGCGCGCCTTCCACTCGCCGGTCTCTTCGTCGACCTCGCCGATCGCGTTGCGGAGCGCTCCGCGTTTGCCGGTCGCCTGCCCGAACTGCTGTGCGAGCTCACCCAGCCGGTTCTGGCTTGCGAGGTCTCCGCGCGTCGCGGCGATCTGGTCGCGCAGCACCTCGGGGAGTGAGAAGTGCTGGAAGAGCGCGACGAGATCGGCGAACGCCTCGTGGAAGGCGAGCACGTCGGGATTACTCGACTCATTGAAGCGGCGATGGATGCCGTCGAGCAGGGCGTGTGTCACTTCGTGAGCGACGATGTCGTGGCTGAGGCACGTGAAGACGTTGAGCGGGGTCGCGCCCGTCCCTTCCGTCCCAACCGCCGCCGGGAAGTAGCCGAACAGCAGCGCCTTCTTGATCGGGCTGTAGTACGCGTTCGCCTCTCGCAGTGCGTGCGGATAGATGCGCAGCCGCGGCACGTACTCCTCGGTGAATTTCCCGTCGACCTCGTCGCGATGCGGCGACCAGAGCGCGAGCCTTCCGAGCGCCCGCTCGAAGTTCCTGATCGTGCGCATCGTGACGGCGTAGACCATCTGCTGATGGAACTGCGGGTTGCTCTCGGACGGCGGCAGGCCGTCTTGCGCCACGATCGCCGGGTCGTTCAGGTCGATCGGCTCGTAGAAGGCGCCGCTGGCGGGATCGTGGTCGATCACCTCGACGTACTCGCCGACAGGGCCGGGGGTGAGGATGTCGTTCCCTTTCTCGTCGCGTTCCCACGGAATGGCGAGCGTCACCTCGTTGAGCCCGGCCGAGTCCAGTTGGATGCCGACGCTCGGATCGAAGGCGAAGACTCGCAGTCGTCGCTGCATCGGGCGGGGAGTCCCTCCCGCAGCGGACGAGCGTTTCAGCAGATCCGTCTTCCTCTTCCGGCCTCCCGTCGCCCTTTCGATCTGGTAGCGGATGACCCCGGTTTCGGCGTCGACGAGCATCGTGCAACCGGCCGCCCGCGCGTCGTCGTGCTGGATGATCTTGATCACCCACTGCAGGCAGAAGTCACCGGTGAGAGCCGCGCGCTCGCGCAAGTCGAAGGAGACGACCTCGAACGGCTCGGTGAGGTCGATCACCCCGAGCTTCTCCGACTTCTTCCCCTGCTGCTTCAGCTGGTCCTCGAGGGCGTGGCGCCAGGCTTCGAGGGTGTGCCACCTGGCTTCGCGCTCACGCGGGATGTTCCAGTAGCTCTGGGCCTGCGAGAGCATCTTGACGAACTCCGAGACCGCCCCCGAAGCCTCGCTGTGGCCGGCCGCGCTCCACCGCAATGTGTCGACGGAGAGCGTTCCTAGCCCGGCTGGGCCGATGCCGTAGCTCCGGAAGGCATCCACGAACGCGACGCGGTAGCGGCGATGGTCGTTGGGAACGAGATCCGCGTCTGCGGTGACGATCGCACGCAGGAAATCGCCGAAAGTGACCTCGACCGGGGGCAAGTAGTCGAGCGCACGCATGCACATGTCGAGGACGTGGCGCGCGGACTTGGCTGCCTCGTGCGTCAGCCGGTTCACGAGATCGGGATGGAGGTAGCCCTTCGGAAGCACGCCGGTGCCCTGCGTTGCGATGCGTCGGAGATCGTCGACACGCGACTCGTAGATCTTCTTGAAGGCTTCGAACACCGCGCCGACGAGGAGGTCGCCTCGGGCGTGTGGTTCGACTTCCGTCTCGTAGAGCTTCGGGTCCGGCCGGCGCGGCTGCCAGTTGCCCTCTGCGTCGGTGAAGCCGAGCGCGTTCCTGAGGCCGTCCGGCTGTCCGATCGCTCCGCCGAACTGCGGAGCAACGGCACCGAGCTGGCTCTGCTCTTCGAGATTTCCGTGAATCGCGCCGATCTGTTGGCGAAGCACGGCGCTCTCCGAGAAGTGCTGGAAGAGCGAGATCAGGTCCGCGAACCCTTCGTGCAACGCGGCGACGTCGGGGTTCGTTCCGATGTCGAACTCGACGTTCAGGCCCATCAGCAGGGCGTGAGTCACCTGGTGCGCGATCACGTCCTGCGAAAGGCAGCTGAAGACGACCGTTCCGGGAAACACTGCTTCCGGCCCGCTCTCGAAATAGCCGAAGTGGATGCCCCCGTCGGCCTCGTAGTAGGCGTTCGCGTTCTCCATGTAGTGCGGATAGAGCGTGAGCTGCTGGCGATACGTCGTCTTCGCGTCGCCGCGGGGCGGCCAGTGCATGACACGGCCGAGCGCTCGTTCGAAGTTCTTGATCGTGCGCATCGCGACCGCGTAGACCATTTGCTGCCTGAACTGCGGACTGCCGTCGGAGGGAGGCAGACCGTCCTGTGCGAGCACCTCGGGGCGGTCCAGGTCGACCGGCGGATTCAGCGTCGTTCCGCTCTCGTCCTTGTCGACGACGACGACGTACTCGCCTGAAGGACCGGGGTCGAGCTCCTCCCACGGGATGCGCAGCGTCGTCTCGTTCATGACGGCCGTCTCGAAGCGCGCGGTCAGGCCGGGATCGACCGCGAAGACACGCAGGTTCCGAAAGACGGGGCGCGGAATCGACTGCCGGTCGTCTGACATGGGGCGATCTACCCGAGGCCGCCCGCATACGGGAAGCCTGGCGGGGCCGGAGCGGCGGGCTCGACCCACCTGCGCATGCCTGCGTCGCAGATCGCATAGCCCCAGTTGACGAGTTGCTCCTGCAACGTGTCGTCCATCTGCTTCAACCGCGTCGCTGTCTTCGCGAGCCTGAGTGCGCTCTCGTCCGGGCAGGGCAGGCTGCCGGCGGGCGGCCCGTAGTCGCCGATGTGGCTGCGGACTCCCCAGTAGGCGCCGTCGCGGTCGCCGTTCAGGAAGCCCCAGACCACCTGCCGCTTGCGCAGATTGCGCACCTGCGTGTCGATCACGCCGAGCACGCGGTAGGCCTGGCGCGCCCAGTCGTGCTTCGGCTCCGGCTGCGGTGCCATCTTGCCGCCGCCGTCGCTGACGAGGATCGTCGTGTAGCGCTTCCACGCTGTCTCGAGCCCGAGGTTGTCGTACACGCCGCCGTCGGCCAGGACGACATCGGTCGTGTATGGCGGCGTGTGGAGCGGCCCGTTCTCGGCCGGGTCGTAGCTTTCGGGATCCACGCTGAGGTCGACGGGGGAGAGGATCGGCGGAAAGGCCGAAGATGCGGCGACCGCGACCGCGAGCTCGACCTGAGGGTTGCGAACCATCCCGACCGTGTAGTCCGCCATGTAGGGCTTCGAGAATCGCCAGAGGGCGCCCGTCTGGAGGTTGGTGGAGTTGATGACGAACCGCGGGCGATCCGGCAGATCCTGAAGGGTCGCTTCGCCGAAGACGTGCTTGCGATACGAGCCGGCAATGCGGTCGGAGATCGAACCGGGCAGGAGGATGCCGCGGATGACGGCGCCCAGGTCGATCGTCTTCGACGCGAGCTTCCGCAAGGGCTTGACGAATTCCTCGTCGAGATTCGTGGCGACGCCGTTCGCGTCGAACTGGAGCATGTGCCAATTCAGACCGAGCACGCCTGCGGTGATCGAACCGCCGGAGACGCTCGAGACACGGTCGAGCTTCGCGAGGTAGCCGAGCTCGTTGAGCCGCCAGATCGCGCCGACGTGGAAGATCATGGCGCGGTAGCCGCCGCCGGAGAGGCAGAGGGCGACGCCCGATTCGACTCGTCCCGGCTCGTCCGTCTCGACAGGCGAGGCTGCCGCCTGCTTCAACTGTTCTGGCTGTGCCATTAGCTGCCTCCGTTTCGCTCGCGCCTGCGTGCTCGCACTGTCGAAACGCCGAATCGCGGCTGCCGAAGGCGGCCGGACAGGTTCAGCCGGTGGGATCCGAACCGACGGCGTGACGGATCGCGCAAACCCATACGGAGCATGAACCGCGTAGA
>Ga0307323_10000440_pt1 | contig 12954 bp, 12 predicted proteins | sample ER_DNA_381_FD_194496 | JGI IMG/M metagenome (GOLD analysis project Ga0307323, IMG submission 194496) | Bulk soil microbial communities from the East River watershed near Crested Butte, Colorado, United States - ER_DNA_381 | ecosystem: Environmental > Terrestrial > Soil > Floodplain | place...
CGGGCTCGAGTCGACCGAAGAAGCTCGCCGCGACTACAGGGAGCTGCTCTTCGCGACCGAGGGCGCCGAGGAGTTCATCTCCGGCGTGATCCTGTTCGACGAGACGATCCGGCAATCGGCCTCTGATGGGACACCCTTCCCCAAGCTCCTCGAGAGCAAGGGGATCATCCCGGGAATCAAGGTCGACAAGGGCGCAAAACCGCTCGCGCTCGCGGACGGCGAGACGATCACCGAAGGGCTCGACGGGCTGCGCGAGCGCCTCGCGGAGTACCGCGAGCTCGGCGCTCGCTTCGCCAAGTGGCGGGCGACGTACTCGATCACCGAGGACGAGCCCAGCGAGTATTGCGTCTGGACGAACGCCCACGCGCTCGCGAGGTATGCGGCGCTCTGCCAGGAGGCGGACCTCGTCCCGATCGTCGAGCCGGAGGTCCTTCAGGACGGAACGCACACGATCGAGCAGAGCTCGAAGGCCACCGGGCGAGCACTGCAGGCGGTCTTCACCGAGCTCCACGACCAGCGCGTCGACTACCGCGGCACATTGCTGAAGCCGAACATGGTCCTCTCGGGCTACGAGGCCTCGAACCGGGCGTCGGTCGACGAGGTCGCCGAGGCGACCCTTCGGTGCTTCTACAAGCACGTGCCGGCGGCCCTGCCGGGGATTGTCTTCCTCTCGGGCGGCCAGTCGGACGAGGACGCGACCGCGCACCTGAACGCGATGAACGCACGCGGCACGCACCCGTGGCAGCTCTCGTTCTCGTACGGCCGCGCGCTCCAAGCGCCCGCGCTGAAGGCCTGGGGCGGCAAGCCGGAGAACGTCGAGGCCGCGCAGCGGGCCTACTACCACCGAGCGAAGATGAACAGCGCCGCGCGGACGGGGATGTATGCGCCGGAGATGGAAAAGGAGCTGGTGACTGCCTAGCTAGGAACGAACGAGCTTGCCGTTCGGCCGAACGACCAGCCACCTGCCGCCGAACTCGACCACGTTCTGGCAGCTGATCCGGCCCGGCTTCCTGTCGCCGACGTAGTAGTAGAGCGGCCGGCCGGCGTAGGTGATCTGACGGCGCCCGTTGCGCCGCTTCGTCGTGCCCACCAGCCCTGGCCGGACGCCGTTGCCGGTCACGAGCGCGCCTTTCTTGTAGTAGACGGGCCAGGTCTTCGCGCAGGCGCCGTAGCAGTTGCTCCGTCCACGCCGGTCCTTCGTGAACGCGTAGAGCACGTCGCCGCGACCGTCGAAAAGGATCCTTCCGTAGCGGGACGATTTCGCGCTCAAGGTCGGCGCCGGCCCCGGCAGCTCCCGCGATCTCGCAGCGGGAGCAAGCGCCGGCGCGGCGAGCGCGGCTGCGAGGACAATGAGAAGGCGACTGTGCATGTCGTACCGTCGGCGGTCCGGGCCGGACGTTACCGCTACCGGTACTCGCGCCCGGTGAAGGTCTCGAGCTTGTCGAGCGCGTGCGAGGCCTCGATTCGGCGGACCGTGCCCGACCGGGAACGCATCACGATCGAGTCGGTGATTGCCCCATTCGGCAGGTAGCGGACGCCACGCAGCAGCGCCCCGGTCGTGACTCCGGTGGCGGCGACGAAGACATCCTGGCCCGAGACGAGGTCGTCCGTCGTCAGCACCCGATCGAGGTCGTAGCCGTCGTCGACGAGCTGCTGCCGCTCGTCGTCGTTGCGCGGCCAGAGACGTCCCTGGATGCCACCACCCACGGCCTTCAGCGCGGCGGCCGAGATCACCCCCTCGGGAGTGCCGCCGATGCCATAGAGCAGGTCCACCCCGGTCCCGCCCTGCGCCGCTGCGATCGCCGGCGCGACGTCGCCGTCGCGGATCAGGTTGACCTTCGCCCCGGCTTGCCGCAGCTCCCCGATCAGCGCCTCGTGGCGGTCGCGCTCGAGCACGACGACGGAGATCTCCCGCGTCGAAACGCCTTTGGCCTTCGCGACCGCGTTGACGTTCTCGGTCGGCGACGCGGTGATGTCGATGACGCCGATGCCCTCCGGGCCGACCGCGATCTTCTCCATGTAAACCGCGGCGCCAGGGAAGAACATCGTTCCACGCTCCGCAACGGCGATCACAGCGATCGCGTTCGGCTGGCCGAGCGCCGTCAAACGCGTGCCCTCGAGCGGATCGACGGCCACGTCGACCGCGGGCCCGGTCCCGTCCCCCACCGTCTCGCCGTTGTAGAGCATCGGCGCCTCGTCCTTCTCCCCCTCGCCGATGATGACGACGCCGTCCATCGAGACGGAGTCGAGCATGGCCCGCATCGCGTCGACGGCCGCCTGGTCGGCGGCGATCTTGTCGCCGCGGCCGACCCACCGGCCGGCGCCCATTGCGGCTGACTCGGTCACTCGAACCAGCTCGAGCGCCAGGTTCCGGTCAGGCCGGACCACGGTGCGATTATCGCTCACATCCGCTCCGGAGCTTCGACGCCGATCAGGTCAAGAGAGCGCGCGATCACATTCTGAGCCGCGCGCACGAGCGCGAGCCGGAAGGCCTCGAAATCGCTTTCGAGGACACGGTGCTCGTGGTAGAAGCGGTGAAAGTCGTCCGCGACACGGATCGCATAGACCGGGACCGCCTGCGGTCCGCGTCGCTCCACTGCCTCCTCCACGATCTGGGGGAACTCGAGCAGGCGCTTGATCAGGTCGCGCTCCTCCGGTGCGAGCGCTCCGATGAGCGCCGCGTCGCCTGGCCCCGACGCGTTTCTCAGGATCCCCGCGATCCGGGCATGCGCGTACTGGACGTAGTAGACGGGATTCTTCTGGCTGCGCTCGGCCGCCAGGTCGACGTCGATCTCGATCGTCTGGTCGGGGCCGCGGTTGACGAGATACCAGCGGGCGGCATCGACGCCGACCTCGTCCATGAACTCGTCGAGGAAGACGACGTCGCCTCGGCGCTTCGACATCTTGCGCTGCTCGCCTCCGCTGGTCAGGTGCACGAGCTGGTAGATCAGGACCTCGATCCGATCGGGGTCGTAGCCGAGCATCCGCGCCACCGCCGCGTACCAGTTCCGGGTCCCGTGATGGTCGGCGCCGAGCACGTAGATGGCGCGATCGAAGCCGCGTTCGAGCTTGTCGGCGAGGTAGACGACGTCGGCCGCGCGGTAGGTCGGCCCTCCACCCTGCTCCGAGGAGCGAAGGAGAACCCGGTCGTCGTCGTCTCCGTATTCCGACGATCTCGCCCAGACGGCCCCGTCCTTCTCGTACGTATCCAGCCGGGGGAGAAACTCCTCGAGGCGCCCTTCGAGGTTGCTTTGGAGGGCCCACGAATCGAAGTGCACGCGAAATCGGTCGAGCGTCTGCTCGATCTGCTCGAGCATCTTCGGAACCGGATCCTCATCGCTCGCCGCGAGCTCGTCGATGTAGGCGCCCTGATAGCCGTCCTCCGGCGGCTCCTGGCCCTGCCGGCGCGCCTCCACCGAGGCGCGGAACTTCTCCATCTGGGCCCCGGCGTCGTTGTAGTAGTACTCGCGCTCGACCTCGTGCCCGGCGAACTCGAGCAGACGCGCGACGGAGTCCCCGTACGCGCCGTTACGGGCGGAGGCGACTGTGATCGGTCCCGTCGGGTTCGCGGAGACCATCTCGACCTGGACGCGCTCGCGCGCCCCCGGCTCGCCAGCCCCAAAGTCCCGTCCGCGTTCGAGCACTTCCGCAAGCGCCTCGGCAAGCCAGGCATCGGTCAACCAGAGGTTGACGAACCCAGGCCCCGCGATCTCGGCTCGCTCGACCGCGGGCACCGGGGTCGCGCCCGCTGCGAGCTGCTCGGCAAGCTCACGCGGGGCCAGCCTGCGTGCCGGTGCCAGCTGCAGGGCGGCGTTGGTCGCGTAGTCGCCGTGAGCGGGGTCGCTCGGCCGGTCGAGCTCGACCGGTGCACCCAGGGCCTCGCTCAGCTCAGCCGCGAGGCGCGCGACTGGATCAGCGACCGGCAACGGCTTCGGCAGACCGGAAGAGGTCGTCGAGGAGGCGCAGCTCCTCGTCGGTTCCTGCCGCGATGATCACGTCGCCCGGTTCGAGCTGCATGTCCGGGTTCGGCGTCGTCTCGAAATGACCGTCACGCTTTCTGACCGCGATGATCACCGCGCCGGTCTTCCCGCGGATCCGCAGCTGGCCGATCGTCTGGCCCGCTTGCGCGAAATCCGGCGGGACGACGAGCTCCTCGAAGCGCAGGTCCGTCTCGGAGGCCGCCGTCGTGACGATGTCGATGAATGCGGTCACCTGCGGCTTCAGCATCAGGTTGGCCATCACCCGACCCGCAGCGGAGTAAGGCTCGACCACGCGGTCCGCGCCGGCCAGCCGCAGCTTCTTCGAGGCGTCCGAGGTCGATGCCCGGGCGACCACCAGCAGGTCGTCGTTCACGGCGCGACCGGAGAGCGTGATGTAGAGGTTGTCCGCGTCAGAGTCTGCGGCGGCGACCAGCCCCTTCGCTCGGTCGAGCCCGGCCGCCCGAAGATCCTCGTCGTCTGTCGCGTTGCCTTCGATGTAGTAGTCCCCGCGCTCCCGCGCGGCCTCGAGCGCGTCCTCGTGGAAGTCCACGACCACGTACTGCGCGCCGGCCGCGCGAAACTCCTCCGCAATCTGCTGGCCGACCCGGCCGTAGCCGCAGATGATGATGTGGTCCCGAAGCTTCTCGATCGCCCGTCGCCTCCTCTTTTCGCCCAATGCGCCGGTCAACACACCGCGGGCGATGCTCTCCGCCAGCGTCGACGCGACGAACGCAAAGATAGTCACCCCGGCGAAAACCATGAAGATCGAGAGGATTCGGGAGGAGTCGTTTTGAGGGACCGTGTCGAGCCCGACGAGAGCGCTCGTAACGACGGAGCGGTAGAACGACTGCAACCAGCTTTCGTCGAGAGACCAATGAAAGCCGACCATTCCGATCGTCAGCACAAACGCGAGAGCGGCCACTGCAAGGCCGATCCGGCGCGGGCTGAAGTTCTCGTCCACGCGGCTAGTATCGTAGGTCCGTGGACGGGGACCAGGAGCGCCAGCTCAACATCCATCTCGATCCGGAGCACCTCGCGGGGGTCTACGCGAACTTCGCGAACATCAGCTTTTCGGACTACGAATTCACGCTGACGTTCGCGCGCATCGACCACGAGGTCGAGGAGGGCGACGTCCCCGGCGTCGTCGTCGCCCGCGTGAACATGTCGAACCGCTTCATGCGAGAGTTGCTCGACGCGATGGAGGACTCGTGGTCGAAGTGGTCCTCCCGCGAGGGGATCAGGAACCTGCCCGAGACGCCGCCTCCGCCCGGGAACGACTCCTAGCGCTTCTAGCGGCCCACGCTTCCGTCATCGCCAGACGCTGCATCACCGTCGGGTGGTCGTCGAGCACGACGTACGCCCAGCCCGGCGGGCTCGGTTGGGCGAGGTCGAGGCGGGTGAAGCTCCGGAAAGCCTCACGCCCCGCGGGTGGGTCGCGCGTGGCCTGCAGAGCCATCCAGTCCGCCTCCGACTCGTAGCGGCGCGAAACCACGTTCTGCAGCGGCAGCACCAGCAGGCTGAGCACGAACGAGACGAGGAGCGCGAACGGGACGACCTCGGCGCGATGCAGGCCGCCCCGCCGCCGCGTGGCCTCGGCGAGGAGAAAGGTCAGCGGCACCGTGAAGAGCAGGCCCCACCCGATCCCCTTCCAGATATGGCGTCGGGCCGCATGGCCGAGCTCGTGCGCAGTCACGAACTCGATCGCCCGGTCGCTCAGTCGCGACTTGAAGAGCGTGTCCCAGAGGACGACCACGGTCGTGGGACCGAGGCCGATCGTCTCGGCGTTGACGGCCCGGGTCTCGTCGCTGACCTTGTCGACGCGGATTTTCACGTCAGGCACCCCTTCTCGCTGCTTCAAGCGATCGATGGAGGGAGTCACCTGGGGGTCGCGGATCGCATGAGTGCCGATCGGAGCCAGTAGGGAGCCGACGACAACGAAAACCACGCCGACCCCGACCAAGAGTGGCGCGGCGACCGCCCACCAGCGGCGGGGCCACCGCTTTGCGAGCGTCATCACGACCGCGACGACGATCGCGACGGTCGCCGTCTGCGCGAGGATCCCGCCCCACTGCCCAAGCACGTAGCTCAGGTAGTCCTGCTTGGAGATGCCGTACCGGCGGTCCCACCACAGGCCGAGCAGGCCGACGGGCAGCGTCGCGAGCGTCACGAAGAGCGAGGTTGCGACCCCGAGCATGACTCCGGCGCCGGTCTCTCCGAGCCAGAAGCCTTTCGCCAGGCGCCGGCCGAGCAATGCCAGCACGGCAAGGACCGTCAATTGCAGGGCGACGCCGACCAGGAACAACAGCCTCCCGACCGAGCTGTAGCGCGCGGCCCGATGAAGCTCCGACGGTGAGAAGTACGCGCCGGCGGCGAGCGTCGGCCGGTGCAGGTCGCCCGGAACTTTCGTCCGCCAGAGCAGAGCCGCTGCGACGAGCCAGGCACCGGCGGCGAGGATTATGGTGCCGCCCTTGAGCAAGCGCGTCGCAGTCATCTCGGACGTCCACGGTAACCGCCACGCGCTGGAGGCAGTCCTCGACGCCCTGGCGGCCGCGGAGCCGGACGAGCTCTGGTGCCTCGGCGACCTCGTCGGCTACGGACCGCAGCCGAACGAGTGCTCTCGTGCCGTCGCCGCTCGCGCCGACTACTGCCTCTGCGGGAACCACGACCTCGTCGTCCTCGGCTCGCTCGCGATCGAAGACTTCGCCGGCGACGCGGCTGCCGCCGCTCGCTGGACGCAGGAGACACTGGACGACGACGTCCGTGAGTTTCTCTCCGGCCTCGAGCCGAGTGGAAGCCGCGAAGGCGTCGAGCTCTTCCACGGCAGCGCGCGCGACCCGGTCTGGGAATACGTGCTCAGCTCCGAAGCCGCCGCGGCCACGCTCGAGCTGACTTCGTCGCCGCTCGTCCTCGTCGGACACAGCCACGTTCCCCTCGAGATCAGCCTGGACGGCGACGTCCTCGACGGCGGCATCGCCGCCGAGGGAACGGTGGTTGATCTGAGCGCCGGCCGCAGGCTGCTCAACCCAGGCTCGGTTGGCCAGCCGCGAGACGGCGATCCACGGGCCGCCTACCTGATGGTCGAGCTCGGCCGGCGGGCGACCTTCCAGCGGGTCGAGTATCCCGTCGAGCGGACGCAGGCGGAGATGCTCGAAGCCGGGCTGCCGGAGTCGCTCGCGGCCCGCCTGGCGGCCGGGATCTAGCTAGCTGCGGCTGTCGATCGGGATCACGTCGGCGACAACCTCGGTGGTCGAGCCGGAGGTGATCCCCTCGCGCCCGAGCGCAAGCTGGACTTCCTCGCGCGCCTTGAAGATCCGCCACTTGACGGTCGCGAGGGTGGTGTCGAGCGCGTCGGCAATCTCGTTGTAGGAGAGCCCGACGACGTCGCGCAGGAGCAGAGCCATTTTCAGGTCGGTCGTGAGGCCTTCGACGGCGACCCAGAGCGCCTCGATCGTCTCGACCCGCTCCGCCGGCGCGTCGACGACCTCGAGCGGCGGCGCATCGTCAAGCGCCACCAGAGCGCGGGGGCGGCGCTCGTTCGCCCGCAGCTCGTCGAGGACGCGGTTCTTCGTCACCTGGAAGAGCCACGTCGTGAACTTCGAGCGCAGCGAGAACTTCGGCAGGCCCTGGAAGACGCGGATGAAGACTTCCTGCGTCAGGTCCTCGGCCAGCGAGCGGTCGCCGACCAGGCGCATGACGTAGTTGAAGACAGGAACCTCGTACGCCCGAACGATCAAAGAGAACGCTCGCTCATCGCCGCGTTGGGCCTTTCGAAGGACGCCGAAATCGGGCTGGGCTAGTGACAAGGCCGGTGGAGTATAACGTCGATGTTTCTCACCTCAGCAGGGATTTCCCGCTCATCTGTAAAGGTTGGGCAAAGCCGAGCAGTGCCAAAACTGTAGGTGCAAGGTCGGCCAGGCCGCCACCCCCTTCCAGGGTGATTCCTTTGTCAGTCACGAGCAGCGGGACCGGATTTGTCGTGTGCGCGGTGTGCGGGCTCGTGCCGTCTGGCTCGAGCATCTGCTCGGCATTGCCGTGGTCGGCCGTGACGAGGGTGACGCCGCCTGCGCCCTCGACCGCCGCGACCGTCTCGCCCAGGCAGGCGTCGGCGGTCTGCACGGCATCGATCACGGCCGGGATCAAACCCGTGTGGCCGACCATGTCGGGATTCGCGTAGTTGACGACGGCAAAGGCGTAGCCCTTGCCGATCTCGTCCTGGAAGCGGGCCGAGACCTCGCGCGCCGACATCGCGGGCTTGTGGTCGTAGCTCGGCACGTCGCGAGGGCTCGGGACGAGGATCCGGCTCTCCCCCGGCCACTCGTCCTCGCGGCCACCGTTGAAGAAGTAGGTCACGTGCGCGTACTTCTCTGTCTCGGCCACGTGGAGCTGGCGGGCGCCATGCTCGGCCAACACTTCCGCCAGCGTCTCGCTGACCTCGTGCTCAGGGAACACGACCGGGCATGCGAAGTCCTCGCGATACCGCGTCATGGTCGTGAGGTCGAAGCCCGCGTCGAGCAGCTTGCTCGTCAGCTGGCGTGCTCGGTCCGGGCGGAAGTTGAAGAAGATCGCCGCGTCGCCTAGGCCAAGGCGCGGCCGGCCCTCGAAGGTGACCGGCTCGATGAACTCGTCGGTGACGCCCGCGTCATAGCTCGCCTGAACAGCCGGAGCCGGGGACTGTCCCCCGACGGGCCCGCCGGAGACGATCGCCTCGCCGGCGCGCTCCGTCCGCTCCCAGCGCCCGTCGCGGTCCATCGCGTAGTAACGGCCGACGACGGTGGCGATCTTCTCGGCCGGGAGCTCGGCGAGGTCGGACACGGCCGCGTGCGGCGAGACGTCGCGGCCGTCCGTGAACGCGTGGACGAAGGTGCGGTCGGACATGCCCTGCCGCTCCGCGAGCTCCAGCAGCGCCCGGAGATGGTCGATGTGCGAGTGGACGCCGCCGTAGGAGACGAGCCCGAGCAGGTGCACGTTCGTCCCGCGCTGCCGCGCGCGGTCGAAGGCGCCCAAGAGCGCCTCGCTCTCGAAGAACGAGCCATCGGCGATCGCCCGGTTCACGCGCTGGAAGTCCTGGTCGAGGATCCGCCCCGAGCCGATCGTCAGATGGCCGACTTCGGAGTTGCCCATCTGCCCAGGAGGCAGCCCCACCGCTTCTCCGGACGCTTGCAGCGTCGTGTGCGGGTACTCGGCCCAGAGCCGGTCGAAGACGGGCGTCTCCGCGAGCTCGACGGCGTTCCCCGGCCCCGGCGGCGCGCAACCCCAGCCGTCGAGGATGACGAGCGTTACGAGCGGGAAAGTCGGGCTGCCGTCTGGCAAATCGCCGTGAACGATTCCACCTCGAGGGAGGCGCCGCCGACGAGGGCGCCGTCGACCCCCGGGTGCGCGAGCAACTCCTCGGCGTTTTCCGGCTTGAGCGAACCGCCGTAGAGCACCGGCACGTCGAGCAGGGACTTGATGAAGGCGTGGGCCTCCTCTGCGATCTCCGGCGTCGCCGTCTTGCCGGTGCCGATCGCCCACACCGGCTCGTACGCGATCACGAGGCGCTCGTGTGCGCCGACCGCGTCGGCGACGGCCTCGACCTGCAAGCGCAGCACAAGTTCCATCTGCCCCGACTCGCGCTCTTCCGCCGACTCGCCGACGCAGGCGATCGCGCGCAGGCCGTGCTCGATTGCCGCGACGACACGGCGCGCCACCGTCTCATCGGTCTCGCCGAAGTACTGCCGGCGCTCCGAGTGGCCGATGATCGCGCCCTCGACGCCGAGCTCGATGAGGATCGCCGCCGACACCTCACCCGTGAAAGCGCCTTCGTTCGCCCAGTGGACGTTCTGCGCGAAGATCGTGTGGCCGCTCTCGACGGCCGCGCCGAGGGAGCCGAACGGCGGGCAGAGCACCGTCTCGACGCCCTCGGGCGGGTTGAAGGCGGAGCAGAACTCACGGGTCGCGCCCGGGCCCTTGTACATCTTCCAGTTGCCGGCGATCAGCACCGGGCAGCGATTCTGACGGATTCGATGAGGCGGTCGACTTCTTCTTCAGTGTTGTAGTAGTGCGGCGAGGCTCGGATCAGGTCGGGTAGGTCACGCTCGAGCGCGTCGATGACTGCCGACGTCGTCGCCGAAACGATGACGTTGATGCGCTCGCCCGCAAGCCGCTCCTTCACCTTCTCTGCCGGAAGACCGGCGACATCGAAAGTGACGATCGCGCAATGCCGCTCGCCTGCGTCCCGCGTGGTGACTCCGTCGATCGCGTCCAGACCGGTCCGGAGACGCTCCGCCAGAGAACCGACGCGCTCCGAGATCGTGTCGATACCCCATTCCAGGGCGTAATCGACCGCGCGCGCGAGCCCAACCTTCGCCGCATAGTCCTGCTCCCATTCCTCAAAGCGGCGCGCGTCCGGCCGCAGCCGATAGCGATCGGGCGCCACCCAGTCGGCGGCCCGCATATCGATCAGCGGCGGGTCAAGCCGCTCGAGCAAAGACCGGCGGACGTAGAGGAAGCCGGTCCCGCGCGGGCCGCGGAGGAACTTGCGGCCGGTCGCCGAGAGCGCGTCACAGCGGATGTCATCGACGTCGAGTGGGAGCTGTCCGGCCGACTGGCAGGCATCGACGAGGTAGGGAATGCCCGCCTCACCAGCCACGACGCCGATCGCGCCAACGGGATTTACAAGGCCGCCGTTCGTCGGCACGTGCGTGATCGAGATCAGCTTCACGCGCTCGTCGACGAGCTCGCGCAACCGCTCCACCGACACCTGGCCATGCTCGTCGTTCGCCACGGTCACAACCTCGACGCCGCTCCGTTCCGCGACTTGGATGTAAGCCAGGTAGTTGCTGATGTAGTCGGCGACGGACGTGAGGATGCGGTCGCCGGCGCGAAAGCGAAAGCCGTAGAAGACCATGTCCCACGCTCGCGTCGCGCTCGAGGCGAAGGCTATCTCCCTAGGCCGCGCACCGATCAGCTCCGCGACTGCGCCGTAGAAGCGTTCGATCGGCTCTTCGTTGGCGGCATGCGCCGCGTAGCCGCCGATCCGGGCTTCGAGTTGGAGATGTTCGAAGACCGCGTCAAGGACCGGTTGTGGCGGCAGCGAGGAGCCCGCATTGTCGAAGTGTGTGACGTGCTCGGTTCCGGGCGTCTCGGCGCGCGCCTTGACGACGTTGAGCGTCATGCCGCCGGGATCGCCGCGACCCCTGGCAATTCCTTGCCCTCGAGCAACTCAAGCGCGGCGCCGCCGCCGGTCGACGCCCAGGAGACCTTCTCGGCCAAGCCAAGCTCGTTCAGGGCCCTGATCGAGTCCGCGCCGCCGACGACGGAGAAGGCGTCGGCCCGCGCGACCGCCTCCGCGACGGCCTTCGTCCCCTCGGCGAACCGCGGCCATTCGAAGACGCCCATCGGCCCGTTCCAGAAGATCGTCTTGGCGCGAGCGAGCTCCTCCGCAAATCGGTCCCTCGTCGCGGGGCCGATGTCGAGGCCGAGCCAGCCGTCCGGCAGATAGTCGTACGGACAGACTTTCGACTCGGCATCTGCGTCGAACGAGACAGCGGCGACTACGTCCGTCGGCAGCACGACCTCGAAGTCGAGCGGATTCGCACCACGCAGCTCCTCCGCCATCTTGCCGCCGATCAGAACCGTTTCCGCCTTGCCACCGAGGTTGCGGAGCACGCCGAGCTTGTCCTCGACCTTGGCGCCGCCCGAGATGAGCACAAACGGCCGCTCGACCTCGCCGAGCAGCTTGCCGAGCTCCTCCAGCTCGCGCTCGAGCAGCAGGCCCGCGTACGCAGGCAGCAGCTCGGCGACGCCCACTGTCGAGGCGTGCGCCCGATGGACGGAGCCGAAGGCGTCCTGCACGAACAGCTCGCTGCCGTCGGCAAGCTCGCGCGCGAACTGCATGTCGTTCTTCGTCTCCCCGGGGTTGAAGCGCGTGTTCTCGAGGACCTCGATTCGCTCGTCGTCGAGCAACTCGCGCAGGCACGCGCGTACAGGCGCGATCGAGAACGCCGGGTCTGGCCCTTTCGGACGGCCGAGGTGGGAGCACACCCGAATCTCCTCCGCGCCACGCTCGAGCAGCAGCTGCAGGGTCGGCAACGAGGCATGGATCCGCGTGTCGTCGGCCACCTTCCCGTCCTCGAGCGGCACGTTCAGATCGGAGCGTACGAGCACGCGCTTGCCGCCGACCTCGGCGTCCCGGACCGAGCGCGGCTTGTCCACTAACCTAGGCCGTCGCCGCGGCTTCTGCCTTCGGCAGGGAGGCGCCCATCTTCGAGACGAGGTCGACGAGCCGGCAGCTGTAGCCCCACTCGTTGTCGTACCAGCCGAACACTTTGACCATGCGCCCGTTCACCATCGTCAGCTGACTGTCGAAGGTGCACGAGTACGCCGAGCCGACGATGTCCTGGGAGACAAGTGGCTCGTCGCTGTACGCGAGAAGCCCCTCGAGAGGCCCGCTCTGTGCGGCTGCCTCGAAGAGTTCGTTGACCTCATCGACGCTGGTTTCCTTGGAAACCAGGACGACCAGGTCGACAACGGACCCGTCCGGAACCGGGGCCCGCATCGACATCCCGTCGACCTTGCCCTTAAGCGCCGGCATCACGACCCCGATCGCCCGCGCGGCGCCGGTCGAGGTCGGGATCAGGTTCAGAGCGGCAGCCCGAGCGCGGCGCAGATCGTCGTGCGGCATGTCCTGGAGCCGCTGGTCGGCGGTGTACGCGTGGACGGTCGTCATGAACCCCTGCTCGATCGTCAGCGCGTCGTGGAGAACCTTGGCCATCGGCGCGACACAGTTGGTCGTGCACGAGGCGTTCGAGATGATTCGGTCCGTCTCCGGGTCGTAGTCGTCGTCGTTGACGCCGAGGACGACCGTGACGTCGGGATCGGTCGCGGGCGCGGAGATGATGACCTTCTTCGCGCCGGCGTCGAGGTGCTTCTGCGCGCCTTCGCGATCGGTGAAGAAGCCGGTGGACTCGATCACGAGGTCGACCTCGAGGTCGTC
>Ga0307323_10000442_pt1 | contig 12932 bp, 14 predicted proteins | sample ER_DNA_381_FD_194496 | JGI IMG/M metagenome (GOLD analysis project Ga0307323, IMG submission 194496) | Bulk soil microbial communities from the East River watershed near Crested Butte, Colorado, United States - ER_DNA_381 | ecosystem: Environmental > Terrestrial > Soil > Floodplain | place...
CTGCTGCTCTTCGTTCTTCTGGCCGTCCCGGCCGCCCACGGCGCGAGGCAAGGCGGACAACCCGTCGCACTCGTGACGGCAGAGACGCAGAACCAGCTGATCGCCGTCTCGCTGCCGTCCGGAAGGGTCTTGCGCCGGTTGCCGATGCCTGCCGACCCGCAGAACGTCGAAGCCGGCCCACGCACGGCCGTCGTCGTGAGCACCCGCGGCGGAGCGGTGACCCTCGTCGACGTGTACACCCTGCGGATCCGGAAGGTCATCCGCGGCTTTGCGTCACCTCACATCGCGGCGCTTTCGCCCGACGGCCGCTACGCCTACGTGACTGACGACACTCGCGGCCAGCTTGTGACGATCGGGCTCGCCCGCGGGCGGATCCTGAGCAGGCTCTTCGTCGGCCTGGGCGCGCACCACATGGCGATCAGCCCAGACGGGCGGCAGCTCTGGATCGCGCTCGGAGAAAGGGCCCACTCGATCACGGTCGTCGACACGACCCGAATGCGCGTCGTCGGCCACATCGTTCCCGACGGCGAGGCGCACGATCTCGCGTTCTCACCGGGAGGCAAGCGCGTCTGGGTCACGCACGACGACCTCAGCACGGTCACGCTCTACGACGCGCGCTCACGCAAGCCGGTGAAGATCCTCGCCGCCGGCTCTCCGCCACAGCACGTCGTCTTCAGCGAGTTCACTCTGAACAACTCGAACCCGCAGCACTTCGCCTACGTGACGAGCGGTTACGAAGGACGGCTGAGGATCTTCTACGCGGAGAGCCACCGGCTCCTTCGGACAGTGGTCGTTCCCCGGGGCTCCTTCAACGCCTCCACGCGCGGAGGTCTCGTGGCGACGGCTTCGCTGCTTCGCGGAACCTTGGCCGAGCTCGGCGCGTCTCCGCCGTGGCGCCGTCTCCAAACGACGACGGTCGCTCCTGCGACACGTGACGTCGCCGTCGCTGTCCTGCCGTAAGCTCGCCACATGCTTGCCGTTGGTGACTCGATCCCGGACGTGAGCGTTTGGATGGGCCCGCAAGAACGGGTCTCGTTGCGCGAGCTCGCGGCAGAGAAGCCGCTCCTGCTCGTCTTTTATCTCTTCGACTGGTCCGCCACCTGAACGGACGAGATGGCGCTCCTGCGTGACAGGAGCTGGGAGTTCGAGGAGGCGGGCGTACGAGCCGTCGGCATCTCGCGGGACTCCCCTTGGTCGCACGTCGCCTGGATGCAGGCGCTCGACCTGAACTTCCCGCTGCTCTCCGACTGGAACGCGGAGGCCGTGCACGGCTTCGGCATCGCGCACGAATACCGTGGCTTCGCGGACGTTGCCGAACGCACGGCCTTTCTCGTCGACACGAGCGGTACGGTCCGCGGCGCATGGCGCTACGAGACGGCCGAGGTGCCGGACTTCGACGTGCTGCTCTCGGCCGCCCAGGCCTTGTAGCGCTCGCCTGCGCGCTCTACCTCGGCGCCGGCGTCGTCGCGACCTGGCCCGCGCTACAGCACGCCGGATCGCACTTCCTCGCCGACGCGACCCCGGTGCCCGGCGAGGCCGCCGCGGGCGACCACCTCCAGGCCGAGTACCACCTCTGGCTCGTCGGCCACCAACTCGAGCACGGACGCGCGCCCTGGCGCGACCCGTACACATTCCGGCCCGAGAGCCCGCCCCGCGCGAATTTCGGCGGCTGGCCCTTCGGCCTGCCGTTCTGGCCGCTGAGCGCACTCTTCGGCCCGGTGCTCGGCTGGAACCTGCTCCTGCTGCTCACCTACCTCACCGCGGGCGCCTTCGTGTACGTCTGGCTGCGGGAGCTCGGCTTACCGCGCGGAGCCGCCCTCGTCGGCGGGCTGGCGTTCGCGCTTGCGCCCTATCGGGTCGCCCAGAGCGCCGGCCATCTGCGCGGGCCGATCTCGACGTTGCTGCCGCTCGCGCTCTGGGCCTTCGAGCGCTCGCGGCGAGGGAGCTTGTGGTGGCTCGCGGGGGCCGGTGCCGCGCTCGCCTCGATCCCGTTCTCCGACGTGCACCTCACGCTCGGGGCAGTGCCCTTCTTCGCGCTCTACGCCCTCTGCAGGAGCCGCGACGCGCGGGTGCTCGCAGGCGCGGCGCTCGGGACGCTGGCCGCGGTGGGAACCGGGCTCCTGGTAGGCCACTTGGTCGTTTCGGGCTCGATCGGTGCGGGTGGCCGGACGCTTCGGGAGGTCTCGCACTACTCAGCGGACGGGCTCGATTTGGTGACACGCCATCCGCGCCACGGGCTGGAGAGCTTCGTCTTCCTCGGCTGGCTCACGCCGCTGCTCGCGCTCGCGGGGCTCGTCCTGCTGGTGCGTGCCGGCCGCCGCGGACTCGCCTTGGCCCTGGCGCTAGGGGCGCTCGTGCCGGTGCTGCTCGCCTTCGGGACCAACCTGCCGCTGTACTCAGCGCTATGGCACCACTTCCCGCCGCTGCGCTACCCGCGCGTGCCGGAACGGCAGATGCCCATCGCCTGCCTCGCGCTCGCGGCCCTCGCGGCGTTTGCGGTCGCGCGCCTACGCTGGGCTCTCCTCGTCCCGGTCGCACTCGTCGCGCTGGCGGCGGACCTGCACGTGCGCGTTTACGACGCTGCGGCTGCGGACTCGGGCAACCGCGCCTACGAAGCGCTTCGCTCCCAGACTCCGGGACGGCTGCTCGAACTGCCCGTCTTCCACCCGTCCGTGCAGCTCGGGAGCGTCTACCCGTACTACGACCAGGAAGCCCAACGTGAGCGGCCGGGTGGCTATTCGACGATCGCCCCGCAGGAGGCCGCGCAGCTCGCGCTCCGGCTCGAGCCGCTGAACTGCGGTGACTGGCGGCCCGGAACCGAGGGGCTGCTTCGGCGGTTGGGCGTCCGCTATGTCGCCCTCCACGCCGGTCTTTACGCAGGCACCGGACGCGCGTGGTTCGCCTGGCAGGCGCTGGTCGAGCACGGCTACGGAGAGATCGCGCGCGACGGCGCGATCACGCTCTTCGGCCCGGGCCAGCCGCGCGGGCAGCCGAAGCTGCCGGAGCCCCAGCGGCCACTTGTCTTCTGCGAGGGCTGGAACGGGAGCTCGCCGACACACCGGCACACGGCCTTCTGGGCGCGCGGGTCCCGGCTGAGGGTCGCACTGACGACTCGAGAGCCCGACCGGGCGACGTTCTCGGTGGACGGGCAACGGGCGACGTCAGTACGGGTGACTGCCCCGACCGTGGTCACGGTGCCCCTCGGCTCGGGCGGTTGGCATCTCGTCGGGGTCGACATCACCAGGACCGACCGGGGGCTTCGCCTAGAATCCGTCAGTAGTGTTTCGCGCTAGACACCTGACGCCATTCCTCATCGCCGGCTTGCTCGCCGGTTGCGGCGGCAACACCAAGCCCGAGCACGGCGTGGCCGAGCGCAGCGTTGGCGCCGGCACGAACCAGGTCTGGCTCTTCGAGCCGAAGGGACAGGAGCCGAAGGCGCTCGTCGTCTTCCTCCACGGCCGCGGCGACGCGCGCGAGGACACGCCGTACTACCACCGGCCCTGGCTCCGCCATCTGGCCGAGCGCGGCAACGCCGTCCTCTATCCGCGCTACGAGAAGATCCCGGGTGACTCGCGCGCGCTGCGGTTCCTGGTCGACGCCGTCCCGCCGGCCGCCGCGCAGCTACCGAAGGGCCTGCCCGTCATTCTGATCGGCTATTCGCGTGGCGGCGGCCTCGCCGTGGACTACGCGGCCCTGCATCCGGAAGTCGGCATGCCGCGGGCCGTTCTCGCCGTCTTTCCGGTGCTGCTCGACGCGCGGCTGCACCTACGCTCGATTCCGCCGAGCGTCCGGTTCCTCTTCCTGGTCGGCGACCGGGACACGCAGGTCGGCGCCGACGGCGCCCGCGACCTCTTGCAGCAGCTTCTGCGCGCCGGCTATCCGCGCCGGCTGCTGCGTGCCGAGTTGGTCCGCTCGCAGGGCGCCTTCAGAGCTACCCACCTCTCCGTGCTCGAGAACAGCCCGGGCGCACGGAAGGCGTTCTGGGCCCGGGCGGATCGCCTGATCGCAGCCGTGACGGGCTAGGCCCTGCGTGCCTGCACGATCGCGCCGTGCATTCCGTCGGCGACCTCGTGCGTGAACTCGACCGAGACGTCCGCGAAACCGGCCTCCTCGAGACCTGCCACGTACTCCGAACGCGAGAGCGCGCCCGCGACGCAGCCGACGAAGCTGCCTCGCTCGGCTCGCTGCTCGGGAGTCAGGTGATCTTCGGCGACGACGTCGCTCACGCCGAAGCGCCCGCCCGGTCGCAGCACACGCGCCGCCTCCGAGAGTACCGCGGGCTTGTCGGTCGAGAGGTTGATCACGCAGTTCGAGATGACGACATCCACCGACGCGTCCGGAAGGGGGACCCGTTCGATCTCACCCTTGAGGAAGTGGGCGTTCGCGACGCCCGCCTCCTCGGCATTCGCGCGGGCGAGGGCGAGCATCTCGTCGGTCATGTCGAGCCCGTAGGCGACGCCGGTCGCGCCGACGCGCCTCGCCGAGAGGATCACGTCGATCCCACCGCCGGAGCCGAGGTCGAGCACAACCTCCCCCTCGCTTAGCTCGGCGACCGCGGTCGGGTTGCCGCAGCCGAGCGAGACCAGCGCGGCCGCGTCGGGCAGCTCCTTGCGCTGCTCCGCCGTGTAGAGCGCCTCGCCGAAATCCTCGCTGCAACACGATTCGTTGCAACAACCGGTGGCCGACTTCGCCGCCTCGGCGTAGCGCTGCCTGACTTGTTCACGCAGTTCGGTGCTCATCTCACGACCTCCGGGATGTGAACGAGGCGCTCGAGTCGCGAGCTCGCCTCCGGATTGATGGAGAAGTAGGCCCACTTGCCGCGCTGCTCGCGTTCGAGCAGCCCGGCCTGGGTCAGCGTCTTCAGGTGGTGGCTGACCGTGGCCTGCGACAGACCGAGCTCCGGCTGAAACTCGCAGCCGCACACGGGCTCGTCCGCGCGGGCCAATCGGTTGACGATCTTCACGCGCGCGGGGTCGCCGAGCGCCTTGAAGATCCGTGCGGTCGCCTCTGCCTCGTCGTCGGCCAGCGCCTCCGCATCGAGCGGGCGGCAACAGGCGATCAAGTCGAGTGTCTTCATATCGACAACCATCGTAACGATGTATGTCGATATGTCAAGAGGCTCTACATACCCATCGAGTGGTAGCCGGCGTCGACGAAGAGCGTCGTCGCGGTGACGTTGTGTGCCTCGTCCGAGAGCAGGTACGCAGCGGCCGCGCCCACGTCGTCGGCGTCGATCGGGCGGTGGAGCGGCGAGCGCTCGTCGACGATCGTCTCCATCGTCGGGAAGCCTGCGATCGAGCGGGCGGCCAGCGTCCGCACCGGCCCTGCCGAGATCGCGTTCACCCGGATGTTCTTCTGGCCGATGTCCCAGGCGAGGTAGCGGACGGAGGCGTCGAGGGTCGCCTTGGCCACGCCCATCACGTTGTAGTGGGGCACGGCGCGCAGGCCGCCGAGGTAGGTCATCGTCAGGATCGACCCGCCGCCCGCAGCGTCCATCAGCGGCTCCGCCAGGCGCGAGCAGGCGACGAGCGAGTAGGCCGAGACGTCCACGGCCATCCAGAAGCGGTCGCGCGGGGTGTCGGTGAAGCGGCCCTCGAGATCCTCAGCCGCGGCGTAGGCGACCGAGTGGACGAGCAGGTCGAGCTCGCCACCGAAGATGTCGCCGACCTCACCGAAGACGCGCTCGAGGTCGCCGTCGGCCCGCACGTCGCAGGAGGTGACGAGCGGTGAGGCGACCGTCTCCGCCAGCTCGCGCACGCTCTTCTCGATCCGCTCGCCCTGGTAGGTGAACGCAAGGCTCGCGCCTTCCTCGGCGAGGCGCCGGGCGATCGCCCACGCGATCGAGCGACGGTTTGCGACGCCGAGAACGAGGCCGCGCTTGCCGGAAAATTGACCGTCCACGACGACGATTCTGCGCTACTGTGCGAACTCTTGCGCCGCCCACTCGTTCTGTCGCTTCTTGCGGCGCTGCTCGTTCTCGCCACCTCCGCCGCCGCTGCCGCCGGGCTCCGCCCGATCCGGCTGCCTCAGCGCGGCGAAGTAACGCTTCCGCGGCTCCGTCACGGCGTGATCCGGGTTCCGGCCGGCCATACCGCCGGACGCGTGACCGTGCTCGTCGGACTGCGCCTCCCTCCGCTCGCAGCGCGCTACGGGCCAGGCCTGCAGGCGTTCGGGCCTCGCCGCAAGCTCGACACGACGAGCTTGACCTCGCAGGCCTACCTCGCACGGCTCGAGGGAGCCCAGGCCGCCGCGGCCAGGCAGATCCGGCACGCGATCCCGAAGGCGCGGATCTTCCACAGCTACAAGGTGATCCTCGACGGCTTCGCGGTGCGCCTGCCCTACCGCGACCTGCCGAAGCTCTTCACGGTCGCAGGGGTGCGCAAGGTCTATCCGAGCCTGCGCTACCACCTCGACACGAACAAGAGCCCGTCGGTGATCCATGCCGACACGTTCTGGGCGAACACCGGCGGCTTCGGCCAGGGGATCAAGATCGCGGTCGTCGACGACGGCGTCGACATGTCGAATCCCTACTTCAGCCCGGCCGGCTTCTCGTATCCCCCCGGCTTCCCGAAGGGCGGACGCATCTGGACGACGCGCAAGGTGATCGTGGCGCGCGCCTTCCCCGGGCCGGGCTCCGGCAGACAGGGCAGGCTAGCCCTCTGGCGGCCGGGCTCCTTCCACGGCACGCACGTCGCCGGGATCGCGGCCGGCGTCTCGGGCACCGTCGTCGCAGCCGGTCCCGACCATCCGGCCGTGACGGGGCTCTCCGGGATCGCGCCGCGTGCGTGGATCGGGAACTACCGCGTCTTCAACGTGCCCACCCTGACCGGCGGCCTCGACGCATTCACGCCAGAGATCGTGCTCGCCTTCGAGGCGGCCGTGAACGACGGGATGGACGTGATCAACTTCTCCGGTGGCGGCCCCGAGGCGGATCCGGCGAGCGACGCGCTGATCCAGGCGCTCGAGAACGTGGTCGCAGCCGGCGTAGTTCCGGTCATCTCCGCCGGCAACGACCGCGACGACTTCGGTTATGGCTCGGTCGGCTCGCCCAGCAACGCGCCCTCGGCGATCTCGGTCGCGGCAGCCTCGAACGTGCACGTCTTCGGCACGGAGCTGACCGCGACCGCCCCTGATGCGCCGACAAGCCTCAAGCACGTCCCCTTCGCCTTCAACTTCCACGTCCCGACGCCCTGGGAGGACACCGATCAGTCGCTCGTGGACATCGGGACGATCACCGGCACTGACGGCAAGCCCGTCGACCGCCGCCTCTGCGCGCCGCTCGGGTCCGACCCGAACGACCCGCGCTTCTCGACGCTTCCGGCCCGGTCGTTGAGCGGCTCCGTCGCGCTCGTCTCACGCGGAAGCTGCACCTTCGACTCGAAGGTCGAGCGCGTTCGCGCGGCCGGTGGCGCCGGCATCGTCCTCGTCGACAACCGCTTCGGCGAGCCGAACTTCATTCCGATCCGCCTCGGCCTGACCGCCGGGATGATCTCCGACCTCGACGGCGCCAACCTCCGCGCCTTCATGAACGCCCACGACGGGCGCACGGCCTTCCGGGTCTCCGGCGAGCTCGACCCGCGCGAGATCCAGACCGGTCGCAGCGGCGTGATCACGAGCTTCTCGTCGGCCGGGCCGACGAACTACGACCACCGGCTCAAGCCGGACGTGGCCGCTCCCGGCGGGCAGATCCTCTCCTCGACGCTGCAGGAGTTCGCCGGCGCCCCGTTCGCGGTCTTCGACGGCACGAGCATGGCTGCGCCGCACGTCGCCGGCGCGGCGGCCCTCCTCCTTCAGCAGCACCCAGGCTGGACCCCGGGGCAGGTGAAATCGGCGCTGATGTCGTCGGCCGACCCGGCCTGGGGAGACACTGCCCGCACGGAGGAGGCCTCGGTGCTGCTCGAGGGCGGCGGACTGGTCGACGTGGCGGCGGCCAACAACCCGAAGCTCTTCGCCGAGCCGTCTTCGCTCTCGTACGGCTACCTCGAGACGTCGAAGGCCGCGGCGCGCAAGGCCCTGCTGCTCTCGCTGAGCGACGCCGGCACCGGCGGCGGGGCCTGGACGATCGAGATCCAGCCGCAGGCGGCCACCCCGGGCGCCGCGATCGCCCCGGCTACGACGGCGGTGACGATCCCGCCCGGCGGGACCGTGGACGTGCCCATCGTCGCCTCGGCGAGCTACACCGCCTCCACCGGCGACAACTACGGCTTCGTCGTGCTGAAGCGCGGAGCCGACCAGGTGCGCATCCCGTACTACTTCTCAGCCGAGTACCCGCAGATCGGCCGCGCGCCGCGGGTGACGATCAAGCGCGACCAGCTCGGCGACACCGGCAAGGGCACCTCGTTCGTGAGCAACTACCGTTTCCCGACCGAGCCGTTCGGGCCGCCTCCCGGCTACACCGGGAAGACGTTCAACGAGGACGGCGCCGAGCACGTCTACACGGTTCGCGTCAACTCGCACGTCGCCAACGCCGGGGTGGCCGTGGTCGCGGAGGGCCAGGGCGCGCTCGTCGAGCCGTGGTTTCTCGGCTCGCTGAACGAGGACGACGTGCAGGGCTATCCGGGCACGCCGGTCAACGTGAACGGACTCACGTTCGAGTACCAATTCGACAACGGCGTCGCCGCCGTGGACTTCCCGCGCGAGGGGCGGTACTTCGTCTCGGTGGACTCGCGGGCCGACCCCTACACCGACCAGCCGCTGCGGGGGCCGTACCTGCTGCACTACTGGCAGGACGACGTCACCCCGCCGCGCTTCCGCTTCCTGACGAAGGTGGTGAGCGCCGGGCGGCCGATGCTCGCAGCGATTGCGACCGACCGCGGCGCCGGCGTCGACCCGCTCTCGCTGGTGATCGGCTACAAGCAGTATCTGCTCCTGGCGGCGCTCTACGACCCGGTCTCCGGGCTCGTCCTCTGGCCGCTCAGCGGCGCGCCGAAGATCGGCGTCGGCCGGACGGCGCTGATCGCGATCGCTTCAGACTTCCAGGAGTCGAAGAACGTCGACCAGGCAGGCGCGAATGTGCTTCCGAACACGGCGTTTCGCTCCATGCGCCTGCGCGCGGTCGCCGGCCCGACCGTGACGTGGCTGCTGCCCAAGGCTGGCTCTTGCACGGGCAAGGCGACCAGTCTGTTCGTCACCGCCGGCTCCTCGCGAGGCGTGCGCTCGGTGACCTTCTTCGACGGGCGGCTCCGGATCGCAAAGAAGAAGCAGGGGATCGAAGGGCTCTACCTGACGCCGTGGCGGACAGCCAAGGCCGCCCGCGGCAAGCACGTCCTGCGCGCCGTCGTGACCGACCGGCGCGGCGCGACCGCGTCGGCGAAGCGCGTCGTGCGCGTGTGCCGCCGGTAGCCGTCGTCACGGGCGGCTCCAGCGGGATCGGAGCCGCGGTTGCGCGCTCGCTCGCCGGGCGCGGCTGGCAGTGCGTCCTGCTCGCGCGCGGCGAGAAGCGGCTACGGCCGCTGGCCGAGGAGCTCGGCGCGGAGTGGGAGACCTGCGATGTCGGCGACCGTGAGGCCGTGAACCGCGTGGCTGAGACGATCCTCGCGCGCCACCCGGAGATCGCGCTGCTCGTGAACAACGCCGGCATCCCGGGCCGCGGTACCTTCCTCGACCTCCCGCCGGAGCGGATCGAGGAGATCACGCGGACGAACTACCTCGGCAACGTCTGGTGCCTGCGCGCCTTCCTGCCGGCGCTCGAGGCGGCGGCGCCGTCCGACCTCGTGAACGTCGTCTCGGTCGCGGGCACCGTCGCGGCCGGCTCCGGGGGGCCGTACACCGCCTCGAAGCATGCCCAGGTCGCCTTCTCACGCTCGGTTCGCAACGAGCTGAGCCCGCGGGGGATCCGGGTGCACACGGTCCTGCCCGGTTTCGTCGAGACCGAAGGCTTCCCGCAGCGCAGCCGCTTCCCCAACAGGGTCATGCGCGCGCTGGTCGCGGAGCCCGAGCTCGTGGCCGAGCGAATCCTGCGAGCGGTCGAGCGCAACCGGAAGGAGCTCTTCGTGCCGCGCTGGTATCGCGTCGCGCCGCTTGCGCAGGCGCTCGTCCCGGGCCTCGTGGCGCGGCTCGGCTCGCGTGGGATCCGCCCTTCCGGCGACTGAATGCGCATCTTCAGGCGGTTTCCGCGCGAGTTCTGGGTGCTGCTCGGAGGCGACAGCGTCTCGCACCTCGGCTACGGGATCTTCGCGCCGTACGTGGCGCTCTACCTGACCGGCCCGATCGGGGCCTCCAACACGGCGACGGGTCTCGTGCTCGCCGCCTGGGGCCTGGTCGGGTTGCTGACGGCTCCGTTCGGCGGGCTGCTCTCGGACCGGATCGGCCGTCGTCCGCTGATCCTGGGCGGGCTCGCGGGCTCGGCCTTCTGCGCCTTCGCCTTCTTCCTCGCCTCCAGCGTCTGGGTGCTGCTGGCCCTCGTGCCGCTCTGGGGGCTCTGCTTCTCGATGATGCGCCCGGCGATGCGGGCCTACATCGTGGACGTGGTCGACCCGGAGCTGCGCGTCGAGGCCTTCGGCATCGACCGGCTCGTCGCGAACGCGTCGTTCGCGCTCGGCCCTCCGCTCGGGGCGCTGGTGATCACGATCGCGTCACTGCGGGACACGTTCCTGGTGACGGGGGCGACGGAGCTCTGCTTCCTCGTGATCGCGCTGGGCTGGCTGCCGGAGAGCCGGCCCGCGGCGGCGGCTACGGAGGAACCGCCTCGGCTCACCGAAGCGCTGCACGACCGACGGCTCCTGATGCTGGCGCTCGGGACGGCGCTCGCCTGGTTCCTGTTCGCCGTCTACGACGAGGTCTTCGGCGTCTTCCTGCACCAGGAGCGGGGTCTCGCGATCTCGACCTGGGGGCTCCTGTTCACGATCAACCCCGTGCTCGTCGTGCTGACGCAGTACCCGGTGGCGCGGTGGGCGAGCGGCCGCTCTCCCCGGGTGGTGCTCTCACTGGGAGCCCTGCTGAGCGGGCTTGCGGTCTTCCTGCTCCTGCCCTTCGCCGGGATCGCGATCGTCGTGGTCTCGATCGTGCTGCTGACCGCGGGCGAGATCCTGGAGGCGCCTGTCTCGAGCGCGCTCGCGGGGGAGTTCGCGCCCGAGCACCTGCGCGGCTCCTACCAGGCCGTGCTCGACTGCGGCTACGGCGCGGCGTCGATGCCGGCGGTTGCGCTCGGGCTCTTCCTCGTCGGTCGAGGCGACTTCGGCTGGCTACTCGGGGCGGCCCCGCTGGTCGCGCTCGCCGCGGTCGTGTGCTTCTCGGCGCTGCCGGGGAAGGGAACCGACGTGCAGCCCGTTGTAGAGGCCGTGTGAAGATCGAATTCCTGTTCTGGCGCGAGTGCCCGTCCCACCCGGAGGCGCGTGCGCTCCTGGACGAGGTGCTCGCGGCGCGCGAGCTCGACGTGAAGGTCGACGAGCACGAGGTGACGACGAACGAGGAGGCGCAGCGGCTCTCGTTTCCCGGCTCGCCGACGATCCGCGTGGACGGGCGCGACGTCGACCCGGCCGGCGCCTCGGCGCGGCCCGCGCTGAACTGCCGCATCTACCACCTACCCGACGGACGGGTCTCCCCCGTCCCGACCCGAGAGCAACTAGAGGAGGCGTTGCGCTGACGCCGCTTGCGGTGTCAGCACTCAGGCCGGGCGGGCTTTGCCCAAGCGGCCGTCTGAAATGACCAGTCGACACGCTGTCTATCAGGAGGTTCGGCAATGACCGTTGGACTTGGAACCGAGGCACCGCAGTTCGATCTGCCCGGCGTGGACGGGCAGATCCACTCGCTCGACTCGTACGGCGACGCGGAGGCGCTCGTGCTCGTCCAGTCGTGCAATCACTGCCCGTACGTGCAGGCCTGGGAGGGCCGACTGAGCGAGATCGCCCGGGATTACGCCGACCGCGGTGTGCGCGTGGTCGCGGTCAACTCGAACGACGTGGCGAACTACCCGGAGGACTCCTTCGAGGAGATGCAGAAGCGCGCCTCGGTGCAGGGGTTCGCGTTCGAATATCTCTTCGACGAGCCGCAGGCGGTAGCGCGGGAACTGGGCGCGGAGCGAACGCCGGAAGTGTTCCTCTTCGACCGAGACCGGAAGCTCGTCTACCACGGGGCGATCGACGACTCGCGAGACGAGGACGGGGTGAGCCAGCAGTACTTGCGCGACGCCCTCGACGCAGTCCTCTCGGGCGAGGAACCCGCGGTGAGCGAAACGCCCGCGGTGGGTTGTTCCGTGAAGTACCGCTAGCGCTTCTCGAGCAGGTACCAGCCGAGCTCGGCAGTGTAATTCGGCGGCGCGAGCGACTCCGCGCGCTCGCGGGCCTCGCCTTCGCACCCCGCCAGGTCGATGTAGGGGCCGAGGTCGCGCGGCTCGAGCGCGTACGCGTTCCGCAGGAGCACAAGCTCGTTCGACTCAAAGAAGTGGCGCAGGTCGATGTCGGCCAGCGCCCGCGCGTGTGAAGAGTCTCTCGCCCGCTCGAAGGCGTTCAGTTCCGCCGCGGCCACCGGATCGACCGGCGCGATCTGGTCGACAACCAGCACGCGCCCCCCGGGGCGCGTCACCCGCGCCAGCTCGGCGACGGCGAGCTCCGGGCGAGCGATGTGGTGCAGCGTGCGCAACGAGCCGGCGAGATCGAACGAGTATGGCTCGAAGGGGAGGGCGGTCGCGTCCCCCTCGACGAAGGTCACGTTCGGGAACTGCTCGCCTCGCTTGCGCCCTTGCTCGAGCAGCTCGGGAACGAGATCGACGGCGACGACCTCGCGCACATGCGGCGCCAGCGCGAAGGCAAGCGCGCCGGCGCCGCTGCCGGAGTCGAGCGCCCGCTCGTCCCCGCCGGGGACGACGAACCGCACCACCTTCGCCTCGAGCTCATCGGCACGTGCATCCTGGAGCGCCGCGATGCGGTCAGCCGTCTTCCCGAACCGCTCCCGCGTGGCGTCTTGCATAGTCGAGCGCCTCCTCCTTCGTAGAG